>Ga0137307_100146_pt1 | contig 109864 bp, 104 predicted proteins | sample NAcewD2O_March_2_FD_97180 | JGI IMG/M metagenome (GOLD analysis project Ga0137307, IMG submission 97180) | Mouse cecal microbial communities from Vienna, Austria - N-Acetylglucosamine amended D2O_March | ecosystem: Host-associated > Mammals > Digestive system > Large intestine > Cecum | place...
ATGATAGTTCGCCGATTTTAATTCGTTTTAACAGTGAAACTTCTTTTCCGATAGCCGAAAACATTTTTCTTATTTCTCTGTTTTTGCCTTCGTAAATTGTAATGTGGGCTTTTGTGAAGTCTTTGTTTGTTTCAACTATATTAGCCTTACTTTTTTTAGTAACATATCCGTCAATTTCTATACCGCTTCGTATGGGGTTCAAATCGGATTCTGTAAGCCGTCCCTCCACCTTTACAAGATAAGTTTTAGGCACGTTGTTTGACGGGTGCGTAAGATGCTGTGCAAGCTCTCCGTCGGTAGTTAAAATCAGTAAGCCCTCGCTGTCGTAATCAAGCCTGCCGACGGGATAAATCCTCCCGATATTCTTGGGCATAAGGTCAAGAACGGTTTTTCTGCCTCTGTCGTCGGAAACACTGCAAATATAACCTTTCGGTTTATTTAAAATATAATATTCGTTTTTCTTGATGCTTACAGGCTTTCCGTCTACGCACACTTTATCGCTGTCGCTGACCTCAATACCTAAGCTGACAACTTTGCCGTTTACTGTCACTCTTCCGTCCTGAACGAGTTTGTCGCTCTCTCTTCTTGAAGCTATTCCAGAAGAGGCAAGATATTTATTGATTCTCATATATAGTCCGTAAAATTTTACTTTACTATATACTATATAATTTTCCGCTAAAAATCAACTTATTTTCATTATAAACGTTAAGTTTTCCTATTGCGGTGTCATTTGTGTTTTCAGTAATGGCTTCGAATCTGTAATCGATTTTGTCCGTACTGCCGGTTACAAAGCTTGCGTTTTCTTTTAAACGGCAAAGTTTGTTATTAAAATTGAAGACTTTATCGCAGTCAATACTCACCAACTTATATTTTTTGAAACAGGATTCGAAGATCTGAATACTCCGCTCGTACATATCGGGACAGTTTAAAACCACGCAAACAATATCCATTCCGTCCTTTTCCGCAGATGAAACAAGGCATCGCCCTGCGTTGACAGTGAACCCCGTTTTGACCCCGTTAGCATATTCGTATTTATGAAGAATTTTATTTTTGTTTACGAAATTTCTGTATTTTCCGTTATAGTTTTTTGTTGAAACGATATTTTTAAAAGTTTCATTCTTCATTGCGTAACACGCAATCGAACAAAGATCATAAGCCGTTGTATAGTGTTCTTTATCGGGAAGTCCGCTTGGATTTTTAAAGTACGAACTTTTTGCGCCTATAATTTCCGCACGGCGGTTCATTTCTTCTGCAAATTTTTCGATACTTCCGCTGTGGTGAATTGCAAGCGCGGTTGCGCTGTCGTTTCCCGATCTGAGCATAAGTCCGTATAATAAGTCTTTTATGTTAATTTTTTCTTCTTTGACGAGATAGATGCTTGAACCTTCTACTCCTACGGCTTCGTCGGGAACGGTTATGACTTCGTTTAAATCGCAATCTTCGATTACGATAATTGCGGTCAATATTTTTGTCGTACTCGCCATGGGAAGCTTTGCATAGGCGTTGTTTTCTATAAGCTTGGCGCCTGTCGAAAGCTCCATTGCAATTTCAGCTTGGGCGCTTGCATATGAGACGGTACTTTTCGGAATAAAGAAAGTACCGCATATAGCAATCACTGCGCTTAGTAATGTAAAAGCAATTTTACGCATTATCAGAAATTTTGTGCACTAATTCACCCGTTTTATCAATGAGCGTATCAATTGCACCTTCCTCCATTTTGAGCAATCTGCAACCCTTTCCTTCGTCTACAATAAAACCTTTCGGTTTGACCGTGATCACGGTTCCGTTACCTCCGGCAAGCTTGAAGCCGTCTGATTCTTTGAAGGTTTTAATGTCACCGTATTCCCCTCCGCCGCTTAAATTTACGACCGTGATTGACGAAAGCGGAATAATTTCCGCTCCGCTGACGGTTATTATCGATTTACCTATTACGGTGTTGGCGTCTGCAACCTTTTCGATTGAAAGAGCAGGTTCTTTAAAATCGGTATCTCTGTTTTTCTTAATTTTTGAGTGCATATATTTTCTCCGTTAAAAAAGTTAATAAAATTTTTGTTAAGACTAAAATGTTAATAATAGTTACGGCTTTTGCGTAATACCTTATCGACGAATGTTCTTCGTTCATAATTACGTAATTTTTAAGTTTTGAAGAATTTCCGTTAATCTTCAGAAAACTGTATACAGCGGTTGTGATTCCGTTTTGTATGATAGCCGCATAAGCGTTTGAATCCTTTTGCAGTCCGAAGTCGGTGAGCTGAACTACCTTTTGAATACACAGTTTATTGAAAAATTTATAAAAATTTGTCTTAATAATATCAATATCGACGTTTTTATTTTTTCCGTTGATCTGCATTTCATTCGGTTTGTTTTTAACGGTATTGATATTATAAATTTTTAAAAAGCGAAAAACAGTAACGTTTATACTCGCATACTTCTCTTCGGTATTAATATAAATGTAGTTAAATACGTGTATAGGGAAAACGGAAATTAAAAATCCTGCCGCCGCTATATAGATAAGCGCTTCATTCACAATACTATTATTTGTAACGTGAAACAAAATATACTGAAATTAGCCCGCTCAAATAAATTGCAGGAACCGTGCAAATTATGATATAATTACTATGTGAATTAACTGCAATATTTAGGAAGAAATGTAGCAGTTAAAATATCGGAGAATTTCACTATGTCTAACGGCAATGATAATGAAGAGAATATCGAACTGCAAGAGCGGATTATGTCGATTAAAAATATCGGATATTTTGTATATACTTGGCATCGGAGAATAATTATATGCACTGCTTTAACTGCTGTTGTGGGTATGTTTGCAATAGCATTTTTAGGGGAATGGTATAATACTAAGTTAATAGCATTAGGGGGATTTTTGGGCGTAGCTGTAATTATAATTTTAATAGCGCTGTTGCATATATTTTACAGAAAACAATTTTTGATTGAATGTGAAAACGGGAAAATAATATTGGTTATAGGCGGTTTTCGTCATTTTCGTAAATACTATGTAAATAATAGATGTTATAAAATTAAAAAAGGACAAGCACTTAAAATTAAATATAAAAAAATAGATAGCATTAAAACACTATTTTCTGCAATGAAAAAAGCCGAAATCGTAAAAAATGAACTTGGGAATAAAGAAGTTTTTTCTATTAAGCAAAAGGATAAAGAAGATGCTTTATCTCTTGCTTTGGGTGGCGGCTTACCTGCGAAATACGGTGAAATGATATTTATTGACGGGAAGCTTAAAAACGGATTTTACACTTCAACAAGCACAATGAGTTATGCGCTTCATTACAAAGTTATAAATTATGATATAAACTTCAATGATTTTATACCGTCGAGCATATTAAATTTGATGAAAAATTAGCAATTTTTTTGTCCAGGTAAAATATATAAACGAAATAAAATAAACTCTTGAACGAAATCGTTCAAGAGTTTATTTTATCTTTTGTTTTTCTTTGGTATCAATCAATTTTAATTACGTCATCGTCGTCGGAAATAAAGTCTGGAATTTCGTATCCGTCGTCGGTTGTTTCAGGCGTATTCTTTTCCGCTTCTGCCTTGTCCTGCGCCGATCCTTCTTCAACATATTCGTCTCTGTGGTAAAGATAGTTTGCATCCTCTTCGTCGTCGGAAAGAAGCGAGCTGTTGAGCTCGGCTATCTGTGCCATAAGCTCGTCGTAATCGGGCAATTCCTCAATTGAATTGAGCTTAAACCGTTTAAGGAAGTTATCTGTCGTTGCGTATAAAATAGGCTTACCTACAGCGTCTTTCCTTCCGCACGGAACAATCATTTCAAGTTCTAAAAGAGTATGTATAGCATAGTCACAGCTTACCTGTCTTATCTCTTCGAGTTCGGGTTTTGTTATAGGCTGTTTATAAGCAATGAGCGCGGCACATTCTAATATGGTTTTAGTAAATTCTTTCTCTTTGATAGGGGTAATTACGTCGGAAACCGGATTTTTATATTTAGGGTTTGTAGCAAATTGAAGCTTACCGTTAAAGGTTAAAAGATGAATTCCGTTTTCTCCGCTGTACTTTTCTTTAAGTTCACTTATACTTGAGTTTACTTCTTTCAAACTGCAATTCAGTTTTTCAACAATAAATTTTACAGGTACGGCTTCGCCCGAAGCAAAAACTACCGCTTCAATTATATTCGTCAAATTCTCCACTTGTTGCGTCCTCTAAATTCCATTCAGGATTAAGTTTAATATTTATAGTTCCGAACGATTGCTCCTGCTCCACCATAATAAACTGATGTTTGAGCATTTCCAAAAGTGCCTGGAACGTGGTTATTATTTCGTTTCTCGAATAAGTAGTAAACAGACTGTCAAATACAATTTCTTTACTTTCGATAAGTCGTTCTTTTATAAGCGAAACTTTCTCTTCAACCGTATGAATGTCTTTCGGAATTTCTTTTATATTTTCTTTTTCTCTGTGTAAAACTTCATTTCGAAGCATCAGATTGGCAAAGGCTTCTAAAAGCGCGTTTATATTGAAATCTTTATAAACGATTTTAACTTTGCTGAAATCATTTTCAGGCTCTTTGAAATAGTACCCGATAGTTTCCAAATCTTTAAGTTTCGGTGTTTCTTCCTTAATGAGTTCATATTCGCGCTGTTTAAGCTGTTCGATAAGCGCGCGTTTCTCTTCTTCCGCTCCGCCCATCTCTTCGCCTGCGACTTCAACTACGGGAACCAAACTCTTTGATTTTATATAGATTATCTGTGCCGCCATCGCAAGATATTCGCTCTCTTTGTCAACGTCTCTTCTCGGCTGAGTTTTCATAAACTCGATATATTCCAAAAATTGTTCAGTAACTTTTGATACGAATATATCCTCTATTCTTATCTTTGCAATATTTATCAGATGAAGTAAAAGGTCAAGAGGACCTTCAAAATCGTCAAGAACAGTATTATAATCCACTACGGATTCAAAATTGTCTAAATAATTATCAGCCATAAAATCAAATTCCGAAAATTAATTTCCAAAGCGCCGTAATAGGAAAACCTATTATATTTTCGGCAAACCAGTGTACGTAACCTAAAATATTAAAATATTCGAAGTAATACAAGTCGGTGTACTGTACTATTTTTGTGCATACAAAGCTTTCCGCAACAAGAAAAATCAAAATATACTGACCGTAATTTTTCAAAAATCTTCTTACCGGGTTAATTTCTCTTGTAAACGATTCGATTACTCTGAAACCGTCAAGCGGATTGAACGGCAGCAAATTGAATACAAATACGGAAAGACTGTATGAAAAAGTCAGAAAGAATATCAGCTCGATTATCGATACCGCATAAAAAGCGGCTTGCGTTTCTGTTAACGGTATCAGATAGAGCGCAACAACCAAATAAAGCGGATATGCCAAAAAAGCTATAATATAGTTTATTACCACACCTGCGATAGCGGTCGTAAACAGGCCTCTGCGGTAATTTTTAAAATTATACGGGTAAATCGGAACTGGTTTTGCCCAGCCGAATCCGGTAAAAATGCAGAGAATACACCCTATCGGGTCTAAATGCTTTATCGGATTAAGCGTCAATCTTCCGTTCATTTTTGCCGTAGGATCGCCGTTTTTATACGCAATAAATGCGTGAGCAAATTCGTGCGGAACAAAAACAAACAACACAGCTATAATAGATGCAGTTATTGTTAATAATTCATTCATTTAAGATAATCGGGAACGGTGTCGTTCCTTACTATGTCCTCATACGTCTGAGGCTTGATAATATATTCGGCTTTGCCGTCTTTAACAAGAATTGCAGGAGGAACAAAATTTCTGTTATAGTTGCTTGCCATCGAATAATTGTATGCTCCCGTTGAAAATACAGCCATTATATCACCGCTCTGCGGATTCGGTACGGCGACGTCAACGGCTATGATATCTCCGCTTTCGCAACATTTACCTGCCACCGTTACGCGCTCTGTACATTTTTCGTTTGCTCTGTTGGCGAGTAAAACCTCATACTTTGACTGATATAACGCGTATCTCGGGTTTTCGAACATACCGCCGTCGATAGCGACGTATTTTTTTATCCCTGCTATTTCTTTAACGGAGCCGACTGTGTATAAAGTTATTCCTGCTTCTCCGACTATCGAACGTCCCGGCTCAATTAAAAGATACGGCTGTTTAAGTTTATATCGGGCAGTCGTTTCTTTTAAAGCAGCGATGATACCGTGAACTGTAATTTGATAATCTGTTGTTTTCTGCTTTGGATCTTCGCTGTTGTACCAGATGCCGAAGCCTCCGCCCAAATTCAGCACATCAGCTTCAAAGCCGTATTTTTGCTTGATTTCAGCGATGAATGCAACCATTTTTTGGACAGCGAGAATAAAAGATTCGTTCTCAAAAATCTGCGAACCTATATGACAGTGAAAGCCTTTCAGCGCAAGATTTTTTTTATCCAAAACGTATTTCACAATTTTTTCAGCTGAACCGTCCGAAACAGAAAATCCGAATTTACTGTCGCTTCTTGCCGTCTGTATGTAGGCGTGCGTATGTGCTTCAACGCCTGGATTTATTCTTATAATAACGTTTTGGTGCAAATGATGATTTTTTGCAAGCTCGTTTAATTCGTCTGCCTCTTTGAATGAATCGACTACTATCGTTCCGACTTTACTTTTTACGGCGTATTCAAGCTCTTTAAAAAGCTTATTATTGCCGTGAAAATATATTTTATCTGCAGGGAATCCGACAGATAAAGCCGTGTAAAGCTCACCGCCTGATACAACGTCGACTCCTATGTTTTCCTGCGCTGCAATTCTGTAAATCGCCTTGCAGGAGAATGCTTTCGAAGCATACAATACAAGGCCGTTTCCGGCATACTCGTCGTTTATCGTATTGCGGTATACGCTCATCATATCCCTTATATGTTTTTCATCGAAAACGTATAAAGGAGTTCCGAATTCTTCGGCGAGGTCGACTGTGTCTTTTCCGCCGATTTCCAAGTGTCCTTTTGAGTTGATTTTTAACGTATCTCTTTCGTTCATAGTTTTGACCGTAGTATAGATATTCTATCAAAATTCATAAAATTAGTCAAATAAAAAGAGGCATCCGCTATGCGGATGCCTTAAAAGATTTTTTTGTTAAATTGCCCACCGTTCCGATATATTTTTGAAGTTATCTCCAAAGCCGGCTTTTTTAACGTCCTCGCCCGATATTGCGTTTACGGTTTCGTAAATCACGCCGTCCTTATAAATTTCAATTTTGCCTACGGCCTGCCCCTTTGCTACCGGTGCTTTGACGGGATTGCAAATTACGTTAAACGAAATATTAGGTTCACTGTTTATTCCCGTAAATACGTAAGAATTTGTTTCGGGATAGACGGATATGCTGTTTTTCTTTCCGCCGGACACTGCAAATTCTTCTTTAAGATTAACGTCTTTATCGAGTATCAATTTATTTTTATAATTTGCAAAACCGAAATCAAACATTTTAACGGTTGAATCAAATCTATGATTGCTGCTGTCCGCGCCTAAAACCGCTGAAATCAGACGCATATTATCTTTTTTTGCAGTTGCGGTAAAACAGAAGCCTGCTTCGTTAGTAAAACCCGTCTTTCCGCCGTCGCATAACTTGTATTTTTTCAACAGCTTGTTTGTGTTTGTCATAGACGTAGTTCTGTTGTCGGGATGAACAAAATCTTCAAGCCATATTTTGCTGTAATTGAAATAATTTTCGAATTTCAGCAAATTTCTGAACATAAGTGCAACGTCTTTTGCGCAGGAGTACTGAGTCGGTTTAGGCAATCCCGTACAGTTAGAAAACAAAGTATCGGTACACCCTATCTCCTGCGCTTTTGAATTCATCATTGCGACAAAGCTTTCCTCGTTTCCTGCTAATTTTTCTGAAAGAGCCACGCAGCTGTCGTTTGCAGAACAAACTACAATGCTTTTTATTAGCTGATCAACCTTATACTGACAACCGCTTGCAAGAAACACCTGTGAACCGCCCATGCTTGACGCATTTTCGCTTGCCGTAATATATTCGTCAAGCGAAAGCTGACCGTTATCTACCGCCTCCAAGGCAAGAGTCAAAGTCATAACTTTACACATACTTGCTATCGGCAGTCTTTCAAGTTCGTTCTGCTTATAGATACATTCTCCCGAATTAAAATCTATAAGATATGCTGATTTACAGTTAACTGTCAGATTATTTTCTTTTTTTTCGATTTCAAAACCCGAGGCGCCTGCGCCGCATGCTACAAGTCCCATGGAACATAATAGTGATATGATTTTTTTCATACAATTATTATGTAAAAAAATTAATTTATTATACTATAACTATGACCACTCTGAAAAGCACGTTTATAAGCATAAGCAAAATAAGCATATTCAGCAGGGCAAAAATCAGAGGCATTACAAATACGTATTTTTTATTGATTATCTTACAAAGATCTATATTAAGATAACAGAAAATCAAAGAAAAAATAGATGACGGAATAAATACCAAAACCGCGACAGTTATACCGCCTAATGAATTCAGGCTTATCAAAATTGCGGCATAAACCGAAAAATAGATTCCTCTTAAAAATATTATTATCAAAGTTAAGTATTTAAATTTTGTAAAATAACCTATCAGAAAAAATATATAAAAGTAAAATAGATTGCTCAACAGATGAGGAAAAATTAAATTTCCGTTTTTAAATTTAAAAACGTTGCAGATATAGTCATTTGCAAAATTTATGAAGTAAATGTTAATATTTGATAATTTAAATAGTACTATGCCACATATAATTGCGCACAAAAGAGTTATTATCGAAGCAATTATATACTTTTTATCTAAATAAAAATCTTTCAAACAAAAATTCCTCATATATTAATGTATGAGGAATTGATAATTAATATGAACTTAACATATTGTCGATTGATATTCCATATCCCCTTGTCGGGTCGTTGACGAACACATGAGTAGATGTCAATAAGTTACAACCGTTTTTTTTAAATTATTTTGTCGCCACGTGTCGGTTTATGGGGAAAATTCGACCAAATACTTTATAAAACGATATAAATCGACTTGATTGAGTTAAAGCAAGGAATTTAGTACCTCAAGCCAAAGCTTCGCTATAAGTTTATGCCCACATTTTGTCGGATGACAATAGTCTAAGGTTTCGTAGCGTTCGCCTGAACGTGCAATATCGGCTAATAGACATCCTTCCTCTTTTACAGCTAATCTAATTGCTTCATTATACCGGTCGTCTTCTCTCATAAAGCGATCGTAAGTAAGATTAACAGTATCTTTTAATTTTCCCATAAGCAATGTGGCACAAATAATTTTAGCTGAAGGATAATTTGTCTTTAATTGTCTCAACATAGCACGATAAGCGCCGTAAAATTTTTGAGTGTTATGCGGCGACTCAATACCAACGTCAACCTCAAATCCACGGTCATTCGTTCCTATATAAATCAAAATAAAATCGGGATTCGTATCTGAATGCAATCTGGAGCAACGTTCTGCTGAACAAGCGGAGGATTCAAAATCACCGGATACAAGACTGCCGGAATAAGAATTGTTGATACATAACTCCCCTCCCACATCATTTATTACTTGCTGCCACCAAGTATCTTCTACGCTTTCGATTCCGTTCTCATACGCCCTATCGTCTTTATAATAGACTGGGTAATTGTAAGGATTAAATCCTATGTATGTTGATATCGAATCCCCAACAATTGATATTTTATAGTTTAACTTTATTTTTTGATTTTGAGAAAACATTTAATAGTTTGCCCCATCCCTTATCAAATTCTAAACTTTACTTATTTACGTAAAAACATCGGTCAGTATCAAAGCAATAACACCCTAGTATTCCGGTGAGATACACGCCCGTATCAATATGAATACGCGAGTATCCTATGCCATTCTCTCTTGGATACTGTATAATTTTTCCTATCTCATTGATGTAACTTGTAGGAGTGTGCCCATATAATACTGTTCTTTTATCATTTACGAAGGTATTTATATTTTTGAAATTTCGATCATAGACTAGCTGTTCAATACTCGCATTTTCTAACGGTTTAATTCTGCCATCAAGTTCGAGCGGTACTCCAGCATGAACACCGAGATACTCGTCAGTATTCACGAAAGGTTTCAAATCATCCATCCAATCTAGCAGCGCCCATGTTAGTATTTCGCTATCATACGGAAAATACTCCTGTAGCTTTTTTAAAATCAAGTCAAAATCGCTCGTTGCATTCATCATTAATGAACGATAATATTTTAAAAAGTCATATTCATGATTTCCCAAAATACAAAGGACGTTTTGCATAGAATATAGTTCTTTCAAAACCCGAACTGAATCATTGCCTTTGTCTATCATGTCACCAAGTACAAATAAATTATCGCTAACTGAAAATCTTATCTTTTCTAAAAGACGAACAAGCAAATCATATTCACCGTGTATATCTGAAATAAAATAATTCATAATCGATTTCAATATAATTTTCTTATTGGCTTTTAGTATAACATAGTTTTGGCATAATCGCAAGCATTAGAATCATTAGAAAGCGCTCACAGCAAATACTGTGAGCGCTTTAAATATTGTGTGTGAGAATTTAAACAACTTTAACCTTTTCTGGAAAGCTAATATCATTTGAAAAGTTTTTATTGGTTCTGGACTCTATTATTTCCATTGCCTCCTTAAAGGCATCTTTAAAGTTAAACTCGATCCTTATACCACCGTCGTTCTCGACATAAATCATATTAATCAATTCCTCAATTACATCGCGTGTCAAAACTGTAATATTTTGATGTTTCTTAAATGTTTCTACAAAACTGTTTTCAGTTATTGCATCAGAATTTGATTGGATAAGATCACTATTGAGTTGTGAAATTTTTGAGTCGAGTTCGGTAATCTTTTCTGAATATTGTTTTTTAAAGTGAAAGTATTGGTCTTTTGTTATAATTTCGTTTTTAAAGTCCGTATATAAGTCATTTTGAAACATTAGGACTTTTTCACGTTCAATCTCACATGACTTTATTTCTCTTTTTAATCTTGACGATATTAACTCGGTGGGTGAATTGTCCTTTATATCTTGCAAAAGCTTATCCATCTCAACAGCAATAGAAACATATATTTGTATTACTGTTAAAACTATTTCATTTAGCTTATTTACCCTAAAAGCATGTCTAGTACATTGTTTCCACTGCAAATAAGAGCCACAGATAAAATAATAAAAAGATATCCCTCTCTTTTTGTAACCGTTTTTTTGCATTGCACGTCCACAATCGGCACACTTAATATATCCAACGTAGATTGCTCCTGTTTCCAGTTCATTTTTTGACGTTAACTTGCCAGTCCCTTTATGCTGCCAAGTATCGCGGCGGAATCTTGCTTGGACTTTTTCAAAAGTATCTTTATCGATTATTGCTTCATGGGTGCCTTCTTTAATGATATAATTTTCTTGTGGAACCGGTACACTTTTCCTAACCTTGTGACTAATTGTTTGAGTTTTTCCTTGCACCATATCACCAACATACATTCGATTTTTTAGCATTCGCCGAATTGTCTGAATGGACCATCCAGAATACTCAGAATCAAACATAAGCTTTTGATTGGTTTTTAGCCCCTTGCTTAATCTATATGCCGTAGGATTTTGGATACCTAACTCATTTAAACGTTGTGTAATATTATAGATACTAACCCCATCTGCAAACATCTGAAAGATAATACGTACATTTTCTGCTGCTTCTTCATTTATTATAAGTTTATGTCGGTCTTGTGGATCTTTCTCATAGCCATATAATGCATAAGTACCAATATATTCTCCTCTCTTTCTTTTAGCATTAAAGGAACTGCGAATCTTGCCTGATATGTCTCGCGCATATTCATCGTTCATAACATTTTTGAAAGAAACCGATGAATTTTTCATTGACTGCGGATTTTTATAACTGTCTATATTGTCGTTTACAGAAATAAATCGTAATTGAAGTAGCGGAAACACCACTTCTAAATAACGTCCCGTTTCGTGATAATTACGACCGAATCGAGACAAATCTTTAACAATAAGACAATTGACTTTACGTGTTTTTATATCTTCTAAAAGTCTTGTCATATCCGGACGATTGAAATTTGTGCCAGTATAACCGTCATCAGTGTAAATATCATAAATATCGATATCTTGGTTTTTTTCTAGATAGCGATCAATAATTTTACGTTGATTTATAATGCTGTCGCTTTCAATTTTATCGCCGTCTTCACGTGATAGCCTCAGATAGATGCCGCATTTCCAAATATTTGATTTTTCCAGCGAAAGAACGGATGTATCGTATTTACTCTGCCTGCCTATATTCATATTGCCTCCACTAAGTTAACACGCGCTTTAAGTTCATTTGTAGGTATGAAGTTGCTATCAGCGATGAGACTCTTGTTGGTATTTATATAATCGACGGCTCTTTGGAAAGCATCTTGAAATTTAAATACTATTTCCACTCCTCCGCCTTCGTAGACATATATTATGTCAACAAGGGCAATCAATAACTCTCTGGTCAACTTGTCAACGTGCTTAAATTTTACAAAGTTTTTTATAAAATCATTTGTACCATCTATACCTTCTTTTTCTTGTTCCAATATTTTAGTTAAGTTATCAATGTTAGCGTTAATTGATTTAATTTTTGTTTCGTACTTCTCTTTAAGCAAAAGATATTGTGCTTTAGATATTAGTTCGTTCTTATAATCAGGATATAAATCCAATAAGATATTTTCAATTTTTATTTTTTCTTTTTCTTTTGTCATTAATAATGCTTCTATTTTTGAAGTGGATGCAGTTTTTTGTGGTGAAGAGTTTATTGATGCAATTAGCTCTTCCATATTAACGGCCATTGCGATAAATTTTGTAATAACTGTAAAAACAACTCTTTCAAGAACATCAGACCGCGTAGTGTGCCGAGTACAGGCTGATTTCGTTTGCATATCATAAGTTGCACAAGTGTAATAATGATAGATATCACGAAACTCTTTATGTCCAGCCAACCTCTTTACCATTTGACGTCCGCAATCAGCACACCTTAAAAAACCAGAAAACAATGCCAGTTCTTTTGTCTTTTGAGAAACTCGCATGTCTCGGTTGATTATTTGTTGCAAATTGAAAAAAAGCTGTTTATCGACAATTGCCTCGTGGTGATTTTCTATTATTACCCATTTATCCGGGTTGGTTTTACGAATTTTTTTAATCTTATGGCTTATTTTTTCGTGTACGCCTTGAACTAAGTCCCCCGTGTATGTCCTATTTTTTAGAATATTTTTTATGGTTTGAATATTCCAAAGCCCGCTCTTACCTATATCCTTTCGATAATTAGGATATTTTTCGCTTTTATATTTTGCGGGGTTTGGAACTCCCAATTCATTTAATTTAAATGTTATCCAGCGGTATGTCTTCCCCTCTGCGAACCATTGAAATATCTGCTTTATTACTTCGGCTGCTATGGGATCAAGCAATAATTTGCCTCTATTAACTGGATCTCTCTCATATCCATATAAAGCAAATCCGCAGAGATATTCTCCATTCTCAAATTTAGCAACAAAGGTGCTTCGAATTTTTTTAGAAATATCCCGACAATACTCTTCATTCATGACATTCTTGAATGATACGGAAATGTTGTCCATCGAACTGGGAAATAGATGGCTATCGATATTGTCATTCACAGAAATAAATCGAACGTCCATCACAGGGAAAAATATATCTAAATACTGTCCCGCTTCTAAGTAATTTCGTCCAAATCGTGATAGATCCTTAACTATTACACAATTGATTTGCCCCAAACGAATGTCATCGATCATTCTCGAAAAATCCGGTCTATCAAAATTAGCACCCGTATATCCATCATCAGAATATTCGGATACCAACTCGATATCGGGATTTTCAATAAAATAATCTTCTATAATATGTCTTTGGCTTGAAATGCTATCACTTTCAAGCTTCCCTTCATCATCCTTATCTCCGTCCTCTTTTGATAAACGCAAATAAAGCCCTGCCTTCCATTTTACAGTGGAAGACATGGCTTTATTAATATTTGAATATTTACTTGTTCGTGCCATAACACAACATCTCCAATTTTACTTGGCGATGGTAATTATGGAATTTATATCACAAAATTATTATACCACTTCACCAAATAAATAGCAACCCCTTAAAGGTTATTTTTTGTTAAAATTGCTTTCATACTCTCTTGTAAAGTAGGAGCATTTGTCGTGAAAGATACCTTTACGGGAGTATCGCCGACCTTAAATAGATAAGGATTGCCCATTTGTACCATAAAAGACAAAACCCGATCCACTACTGGTTTCTCCTGGTTGATGCAAACAGATGTAATGTCTTTCAAATCTTCTACTTTTACATCACTAATTTTTTGAGATTTATATTGTTCTAATTTATTGCTCGATATCATCAAATTAATTTTCGACTTTTTGAAAAGAAAATAAACTTATTATTTTTCTTTTTTATTGTCGCCTCCCATAATAGAAATAAGTTCCAACCAAAACTCTATGTCTTTATTGGGTGCCGACCAAAGTCGAATTGAAAGTATGTTAATGGCCTGCTCTCTGAGCCGGTAATAATGTCGTGAGGACAGATTCATTCTATATAGGATATCGTTGTGATTTAATGTTTCTGGCGTTATGTATGTTAAATAAATAAGGTCATATAATCGCTCACCGTCTTCCGGTTTCTTTTTTAGTACCGTTAGAGCTTCATTTATCCTATCTAATACGAGTCTTGTTTTTCGAATGCTTGCTAAACGATTTTCAATTTTATGGTTCCCTAAAGTGATTTCCAAATCTAAGCGCTTTATCATTTCGTCAACATTTTGAAATGGCTGCTCTAATTCTTCCGCAATAGTATCAGGAAAGCATTCGATCATCCATGCAATATTTTTATAGTGTTTCAATAGCAATTCAGTATTGTGGTAAGCTGTCAGCTGTTTCTTTTGCTGAGCTTCTCTAATGCGATCAGCGCTTATGCTTTTACCTTCTAACAATCCTCGTTTAGTAAATAATTGAAAAAGTATTTCTCTTTCTTTCGTAGGCAGTTTTGTGTCTTTGCTCATAATCTGGCTCCTTAAATAATTGGTTACACAGGTAAAAACGAAGACAATTTTTGATGTCTAATCATGCCGACAAAGGTAGTAATTATTCGACAAATTTCATATCTTAAATTTTGATATGTTTTTAATAATGTGCATCAGTATATGTTGCCGTAAATCTTCATCAAGCTTTTTATACAGGTAAGAACTTCTATTTATAAGAGGTGCATATATTTTTAATATTTTTGTAATGTCATCCTTATTGCCGGATATAGCGCTCATTAGAATGGACTTAAATTCTTGTTCAGTCATTTTTGAATTCCCCCTTCTTCAATTTGCTTTTAAGTTCTTTTATGGCAAGTGACCGTAGATTGTAAATATGTTGCAATGAACATTGTAATTCTGCGGTTACTTCTTCAGCTGGCATATTATGTACGAATAACAGCTCTAACACCTTGCGTTTTTGAGGCGCTAATTTCATAAATAATTTTGCCAATAATTCATTGTCAAACTCAAATCCATCATCAAGTGCAATTTCATTTATTGGTTCAAATCGCAATTTTTCTAAAACTTTCTCATCATCTATTGAAATTTCATTATAATGTCGTTTTAAACTTCTAATATAATCTATCTTCGCTCTTTTAACGACCACTTGCATCCATGCTGTAAATTTGCAACGTAACTCATCATTTTCTAACTTCATTTTAGTCACTCCTTTTGATTTCAGGTCCGTCAGAAGTGACTAATAAAAGATTAAAAAAGCCTCCGACGAACAATGCCATCGGGGGCTTTTCACCATAAACGCTTGGACCTTTATGCGCAACAAGTTAAGCCTCATCTGGCTTTAACTTAACTGCTTAAATATGTCCGTGTATGCGGTATGCTTTTTAACTTTTTACTCTTCACAGTTAAAATTATTAAATTAAGATTTCATATCTTTCGTATTTTTTATAATTTTTTTTGCGTGCGCTGTATATGTTAATATTACAAAATTTATGACCTTACATTTTGCCTAATGTTGCCGAATTAACGCTTGTTTTGTAATTAATAAAAACCGCTAATAAATAGCGGTTTTTAATGTGAATATTTAATCCATTACTTTTGACTTTTTTGTTTTTTACTCCTTAAATATTAGCACTTAAATTTACACGAATGATATCAAATCAGAAAATACTTTGATAGTAAAAGAGCATCCAACCGGATGCCCTTTTTTTGTTAAGTATTAATTTGAATTTATAATTTTCTTTGCTTTTTCCAATAGTTTGTAATACTCGCTCGAACCTTTTAAGATTCTTTTGCCTAACCAGTATAATTCTTTTCTCTTACCATTACCTTTACCAGCGGCACAGCGATTAGCTTTTTCTGCTGAATAGGAACAAATTTCTTTCTGCCTATACTGATCCTTATAATTCAAGGAAGCAAGGAAACTTTGATAACTACAGCAATGAATATTGTCTATATCAAATTCCTTATCTATCGGCTCTTGAACTACCACTTCGAATTCAGTAGAAGATACAGATTGTTGCTCTACTGTATTATTATCTTCTATAACTGATACATTAACGGGTTCATTATTTATTGTTTGTTTTTTCTTCTTCAAGACTGCAAATAAAATCCAAAATCCTCCAGTTAAGAGAATTAAGATTCCTGCACTTGTACCCAATCCTATTCCAAGTGCATTATTTTTAGTTTCTACCGTAATATAAAAATCAGTAAGATGATCTGTTATAAATACCAAACCCGAATCTGTTAGCTCATACTCAATTTGCTTCAAATTACCGTCTGTCAAACTATAAAGTTTTAAATTTGATTCAGCACGCAAATCTTCATCAAGTAACAACTCTATTCTGACTGTGCCATTAAACTCGATTCTGCTCCCATTTTTATAAAATCCGGTATCAAAGCCTTTTAAACATTTTTCTCTTTTAGGAAACTTATCATCCGATACATCAACTATATTTTGACTTTCAAAAATCGCTCCGTACTCTATTGTTCCGGACTGAATTTTTAACTTAATGGTGTTGCCGACAGAATATTCGGACGGTACAATATACCATTTTTCTTCAATATCTGCAATAGGATCAACATTGGTTTCATTATAGATAAAATGCACCTTAACGGTATATTCCCCGATCTGAGTCTGTTCATCTCCCGTTATCTCATATTTAATAAATTCCGGGACATCGCCTTGCAATTGCAAATTTTTAGAATCTCCATCGTAAAGAAAATTCAAACTTTCAAATTTCAAACTCGAAACGTCAAACTTTGCTTTATATATGTTTACAGTTACATCAGGCGCAACAACCCTATAACGATAAGCATGTTCTCCTTGTAGAGTTGGCATAAACATAACAGCTTTGTTCTCACCGGCTGTGGCATTCATAGCTACTGCCATATTAGTAATAAAAGTAACCGCATCACCGGAAATCACGCCTTTAAGTTCACCGCCCTCCATTTCGATAGCTGTTTTGCCATTATACTCACGGTCTACCGCTTTTATATTTACCAATTCAAGTTTTTTCTTGCCGATTCTGTAAGTCGTTTCAGTCTGAGCCGCATTAAGGACATAGTTTTTATTAATGTGATTACTTTCGTCAAGTTCAACGGTCACATTATATTTAATACCTACGTCAAAATTATTTTCACAATTTTTGTAAACGAAACTAACTTGTTCATTCCCTATTTGACCTGACGCCGTAACTTCGGGATGTTGCACCAAACCGTTATAAATAAAAGTTTCATCGTCCCACTCGACATCAAGAATTTTCGGAGTTATAGAATATGTAAGCTCGTTGATTAAAATATAATTACTGTTATTGCAAGTAACTTCAACAGTGTAATTCTGCCCGACGTCTTTGTTGTTGCATACGCCATAAACCAACCCGATTGAGTCAAAAGCCTGAGTAACGATTTTAACATCGGGACGCTGAACATTTCCGTTGTATATGAAACTGCTGTCACCGTCCCAAGCAAGTTCTATAGGCATAGGTTTGATTTCATATTTAAGAAAGTTGACAACTTTGTAATTTTTGTTATCCGATTCTATCGTTATACTATAATTCTTGCCTGCATTTACCGTATTACATTCGCCGTATAAAAGTGTTATACCGTCATCATAAACTTCCGAATCGATTACAGCAACAGGATGTTGTGCTTGAGCATTATATATCAACGGTAAACTATCGTTGTCCCACGCAATACTTATCGGTGCCTGACTTATTCCGTAATTATATGTTATCGGACTAAGCGCATAATTGTCATTCACCGAATACGCAGAATCTAAAGAAACAATAACAAAATAATCTTTCCCTGCGGTTGCGTTTATGTTCGCCGAATAATCGGATATTTTGAAAACAACTTTCTCGCCGTCTATTACTCCGCTGTTTGCACTGACTGCTGGGAACTGCGGTTGGGCGTTATACACCAACTCTGCTTGTGCAAATCCGACGGTAATAGGTTGCTTTTTTATCTCATACGTTCCTATTGTTTCACCTAACGAATAGTTAGAATTAATATCGGTATCGGATAATTCGGCAATTACCGTATAAGCGGTCTTTGCATTAATATTATTTTCATAACCTTTATAAGTGAATTCTATTTTTTCATCGTTTATAACGTTATCGATTTTTGAAATTACGGGATACTGCGCTTTCCCGTTGTAATAAAAATCTTTTGTTTCAAAGACTGCTGCAATCGGTCGCTTTTCAATATCGTAAGTATAAGTTACGTCAAGGCTATAATTATCATTGTCGCAGGTAACTTTAACGGTGTAGCCGTCTTTAGCGTTGATATTGTCAGCGTATTCCGAAAAAATCAGATTTACAGAATCCGCACCGTTTATTCCGCTCACAATCTTTGCCTTCGGATACTGCGGCAAACTATTGTAATAAAGCGTTTCGGTTTCCCATTCCAAAACCAACGACGCGCCTAAAATTTCATATTCTATAGTTTCTGGTTCGAAAAAATAATTATTATTAATATCGTTCGTTTCATCAAGACGAACGGTTACAGAGTGTTTACCCTTTTCGATATTCGAATCATATAAATATTCGAACGTTATATTATCTTCACCTTTTTTACCGGATTCAACAGTAACCGTCGGATGCTGAACCTGACCGGTATAATAAATTTTCTCTTCGCTCCATTTAACTGTGATTGGCTGCTTTGTTACCGAAAAATATTTTGTGGCGTTGCCCTTGAAATAATTAATGAACGTAATTTGGGCACAAGCCGCGTCTTTTTCTCCTACGTGAATATTATCGAAAAATGTTACGGTATAATCCACGTCGCGCAAAAGTAATTCTTCTCCGCGATATACGTCGGGTTCATTAGCTTTTCCGTTGTAAATATAAGAAAGAGTTCCCAAAGTAACTTCCGTTGTTTGCCTGCTTACTTTGGTACTGTTTTTAGAAAAATCTGATATTGCAGAATCCGATGCATTTAAAAATACCGAAAGTTCCGGATAATAACAATAATCCGAATTGAATTCTCTTTTACCCCAAACCCCTGCGCCTCTGCCATCGGCAAGAGCGGCGGCTTTCTTTTCGTTTGTTAATGTATCTCCGTTTGCAAGATCAACGTCCCGTATAATCGCAGAATTCGGATAATCGTCGCCCCTGAACGTCAATTTACCGTTAAATCTATCGGAAGACGAAAAACAACTGTCAACCACGGCACTGTTAGAAATGAAACCGCATATAGAGCCCTTTTGAGATACTGCAGTTACAGTTTGGCAATTATAAGAATTGTAAACCGCGCCTTCATTCCCCCCGCATATTCCGCCTGCCATATTATTTTTTACTGTAATATTTCCGGTATTGTATGTATTTTCAATTAAACCTAAGCTGTTATTTGAACCTACAATTCCGCCGGCTGTACTATATGCGGAAATAGCGGAGCTGTTGTAACAGTTGCTTATCGTAGCTTCATTACTACCCGCAATTCCACCGACACCATAGTATTCCGATTCGACCAAACCGACGTTAAAGCAATTCCTTACAGCTCCTGCTGCGTTCGAGCCGACAATTCCACCCGTATTTACGCCGAAACCTTGGATATGTCCGTTATTGTAACAATTCGAAATTATATTTTCATTGTAACCGCAAATACCGCCGACGTCTATGTTCGCGCTGTCTTCCGCACTTTTAACGTTTGCAAGATTGATACAACCTGTTACTTTACCTTGATTTAAACCGACCAGACCGCCGACATTGGAATTTCCCGAAATCTCTCCGCTTATTGTAACGTCTTTCAGACTTGCGTCCGAACTGATTGCGCCGAATAGTCCCGTATAATCTTCTGTTGAATTTATCGATATATTTGTAATACTAAATCCGCTGCCGTCTAAATGTCCCTTGAAAGGATAGAGCTGCGTCCCTATGGGATTAATTGTTCTGCCGCTCAAATCGATATCGGAAGTAAGAACAAAATACACATTGAAATATCCGTTCAACGTATGTTGGGTATTCAGTTCTTCAAGGGCACAAAAATCATCAGCCGTGGAAATCTGATAAGGCGTTTCCGCCTTACCGTTTCCTCCGCTGAATTTACCGTTTGTTTCCGCATAAACAATATCCGCTCCCTTAAATGAAATTAAGAAAACGGATATGAGCGATACTATTATCATCGACAGTAACAAAATTACCGTTCTTCTTCTCGCGAACATATGAAATTTTTACCTTTGTACAAAATCTTTAATTTCTATATCTGTAGGCTCGGTCCTGGAAATGCTGATTTCAACTGACTGCTTATCCTTATATGTATAGCCTATTTTCAAATCGTAATAGCCTGTCTCATCATTAAACATCATAGTAATGTTTATTCCACTCATATCAGCAAGTCCTTCAGCGCCGGCAAGAAATTTATATTTGTTGCTATCTGTAATCGTTGCTGTCATACTGTGCGTGTGCTCATTATGAGTTAGGATTAAATCCGTAAAATTACTTTCCGTAAAATTGTAATTTGTTGAACCAAGATTTTCAGTTACTACTTCCCAGAACACTGCCCACGTAGAACCAAAGCTTGTCCCATTGGTCTCGCCTGCCGTTATACGCTGCATATACATAGTTCCGTCTATGAAATAATACTCATCGTATGTATCGAATTCATCCGTTTCAAGCATTGGAAATTCTTCTTTTACAGAAAGGTGCGCTATCTTCTCTTCATTCTGGTCTTTTATCTCAATCAGATGTTCGTATAATGCTACTGCATTTCCGTCTTCGGTTATGGTTATGTTCTTATAAGTTTTCTGCTCGCTATTATCCTGTTGTAAAATAAGGCAAGCCTTAAAGTCGTTTAACCACTCCTGCGTTGTCTTAACCTTTGGTTTCCAGATTGTCAACGCAAGAGCAATAAACGTAACTGCAATGGCAACTGCCAAACCTACCGAAATTGAAATAATTAAAATCTTTTTCTTGTGAGTCATATTAATTAATCTTCTTTATCTTTAATAAATTTACAATTATCTGCTTTTTTGTCTTTTTTAAGACGAAATAAAAACCAAATAAAAAACGTTACTGTTCCAATCAACCCCACTCCGCCAAATGAAAATTCTAATATTTCACTTATATATGATTTATTGTAACGAGATTCTACGTCTTTTGTAAGCAAACAATAGGTACTATTTGGATCAATTGTTATATCCACTTTATTTCCTATCATAGACTTATAATAAGAAATTAATACATTTCTATCTGTTGTATCATCTCTATGATTATATTCTATAATACCTGTCCAAATTCTTTCGTTTTCTTCGTACGTATAATGCAAATAATATGTAGAATATGCGGCAATTGACGAAACACCAGTATGAAAGTCGTCTATTGTGGCTTGAACTTCATGCCCGTTTGTTTTTAAATTAGACACCCTTCTGAAATGGGGTAATTGATGAAACGCATTAATAAAGATAAAAGTAAAAACAATAAAGAATATTGTCGAGAATAAATACCCCGCTATTTTTAATTCCTTTTTCAAAAAATCAACTCCTTTGCAGATTTTATAATCGAACCATATGGATTCTCCATATGTTCTATTATATGCGTGTCTTTTATAGAAGTCAATGTAAAGTTATTGTCACATTGCAGTCTATCCGAGTCGCTTGTAATAATCTCGAAATAAAGTTTATCTCCCTCATTCAGGTCATTAAATTGTAACTGTTTTTTCGTGATTGTATTTGCTTTCGACATTATCTGCTCTGTATAAATTATTTCACCGCCTTTATAGACATTAAGTGTAACATTTTCTGATATTTCTGCAACGTTATTAATAGAAATATCGAAAATTTGTTTTTCAGATTGCAAATATACCTCACCCGCAATATTTATATCTGAGAATATTACCGGTAAACTAAAATGTCTTTCAATTCCATTAGAGATTACAATAATTTCTTCTATAGCCTCAGAAACTTGAAATGCTAAATTTACATCAATAAAAACGTATTCTCCAACAGGAACCGAACTATTTTTAATGCATGTCTGTCCAAAGGCTGCAATTTCAAAATTATTCAGATTTACATCACCCGTATTTAAAATACCAATCGACAATGTAAAGTTATCGCCTTTTGAGATGTCCGTATTAAAAAATACATTTTGTATTTCAAAATCAGGCACGATTTGTTTTTCTACAAACCCCATAGAAGCATTACCTTCCGCGTCACGTAAATTATAAGCGGCAAATATGTAGTTTTCTTCGGTGACAAGCCCTATTGTATCGTAAGTGTCTAATGTTTCATTGGTTAATAAAACATTGTAAGTCCAATCACTTGTGTTATCGTCATATAAAGTACAGAATGACTGAATTTTATCTCCTTCAACTTTGCTATAGAAAAAAGCATAACCGGTGTCCGTACTGACAATCTTGAATGAATCAGGAATGTCCTTTTCATTTAACGAATTAAAAGTAAATACGTTTTTGAAATCCTCGGTAAAAACTAAATTATCATTGCTGCTGTAGAATAATTTGACTTTTCCATTGCAAACACAAAATTGCGGATTGGCAACTTTTTCCCCATCTGCTGAAACTGTTAATAACATACCGTCGCCACAAATCTTAACATTATAGTCTGATAAATTTAGATAATCGCCCGTATTATTTTCAGAGAACGCAACAACCAATTCGCTATTCGAATACGCTCCACAAACATAAGAAAAATAATTTTCTGACTGATATAATTGACGAGCCTCAGACCAAGTATTATTATCAAGTGTCGAACACCAAATACTATTAATACCTGTCAAACCAAGGATATCATTCTCTGTGTTCCGTTGCCAAACAATTGACAAAGGATCCGTCTCTGTTTCTTTTAGCACAAACTTAGGTGCGGCATCCATACCGTCATTTTTTATAATTTGAGTTTTAAATGTGTTTGAACTTACGTCATATTTAGCGACAGCAATATCCGCGGCGCTACCCATAGTTATGTAATCATCATTTTCATTAAAAATTCTATTGGATTTTTGCCAAGTTATATAAAAGTCATCACCATCAACATATGTGTTCTGATAGAAGTCTGCTTTACCATCATCATGAACACTATAAGACTCACTCCAAATACCATTATCGTAAACAGCGTATTTTAATATTGTCCTGTTAAAATCATCTCTTGACGATGAATCTTCTATCCATGTCAATATGTATTTGTCTCCAACCTTATTTAATTGTGGTTTTGAGCCTTGATATACATTACCGAAAATATTTGATGACGCCACGGTATCGTCCGCTGAATATCTGTCAATATCAAACGTTGAGCGCGCCATTAGTTTTATGCTTTTTTCATTTTCTAAATGTTTATCTGGTCTTGTTTCATCCGTGTGATGATAAGCTCCTTTACCAAACTCCCAATCCCAGAATAAGACTTCGACGTGAATGCCGATATTAAATTCAAGTGATTCACCTTTATAATCCTTTTGGTTGTCCCAATAACTTACGCCATTTTGATCAGTAGCAAAAGGATAAAGCGACGTTCCAAATTCCAATTCAGCAAAAAGCGACGCGCTTAAAATATCGTTAAAACCTACTCCCAATTCCCCACGCAATCCGGCATTAGTTTCAAGCTTCATCCATTTTAGTAATTCATCAAAATTAATGTCTCCTTTTTCTTTGTAATATGTGTAAAAGGTTACTTTTGCCCCAATAGAAACTTTGACCTCATAAAACATCGGAATATAGCCGGCCATAAAAGTTCCATCGAACTTAGCCCAAAGATTAGCGCCAATTGTGATCGACATTTTTTCTATTTTTTTATCAAGTAAGTTAAATTCAAATACGCCTGAAATCTCAATATCAATACCAAAACTTCTGTTATGCTGCGTATAAGCTTTCTTTCTTTGTTTAATATCGGGAATAGATGCTAATTTTTTTTCATAATCAGCTTTTGAAATTTTATTCGCATTAAGAGCATCCGTTGCTTCCTGAATACGTTCTTCACGAGTTTTCTTGGTCGTTTTAGCGTTTTTTACCGCCGTATTCATATCATTCAATGGTTTAGTCAAGCTTTTACTGCTATTCTTTTTTGAATTATTATGATTTTTTACTTGGTTCTTCAGATTTTTATTAGCTTGTTCCGCTTTTTGGCGTTTAGGATCTTTGGGAGATAAAGCATTAATGGTTTGATTATTGCTGTTTATCTCTTTTGTTAATCTTTTAATTTCATCATTGCATTCTTTTACTTCATTGTTGTAATTTTTAATAGATTGTTTTGCATCCTTGTATCTCTCTTCATCGGAACGTTTATCTGATCCGGTTGGTGTTTTATTGAAATGAGCACCTACAGTGATACCAACGTAAATTGTAAACGTTCCCTTTCTTCTGTCATAATCAACTGATAATGGTATGCTTGCGTTAAATACGCCCGACGACGGTTTCATTTCCATAATCTCGTTGATTACTTTTGTCAAATCTAATGTTAAACCCGAAAAAATCCCATAATCATTTTCAGCATAAAGAGTATCTTTTTCATCGGAAGTAGGTTTTGGCGTAGTACTACCAGAGGTTCCATCACTTACCTTTATTCTTAAATCAACAATTTTTGACTCAATGCCTTGATATACAACTTGAAGTGTAAACTTATCGTTAGGTTTTATATCATCAAATTGCATTCCATAAGAGACGTTTTCATCAGAATAAAATTTCAATTCACCGTTTACATAAATATTATATTCATCAGCTATAACATTACACCCGACCGCCAACTCTGCATAATAATCAGTATCAATATTCTTATTAACATGAAAATCTTGCAATAATACGTTTGATGATTGTCCATCTAATGAGAACATTACCGAATATATATCTATGTCGTCACTAGGCTGTTTTAAATATACAACCTTCTCATCGCCTGTAACATCTAAGATTTCTATGTAAGGATTATAACCATCTTTCTCAACAAAAAGTTCAACATAATCACCTTTTATAAGCGAAACATTTATTTTTCCAGCTCGGTCGGTATAACGCGGCACGCCATTAATACGCACAATAGCATTTGCTATAGGTTCGCTTTCAACATAATTACTATGTGTTTCACTTCCGGTTGCCGTGGTCATAACTCTTATAGTTTGCTTAATTGACTCAGTTTGGCTGTTATGAGCATCCACTGTATTTGCAGTGGTTGTTTTATTTTGAGAATTTAAATATTCATCTTCTGAAGCATAAGTTTCAACATATCCTCCAACAGACTTAACTTCTCTTGTTATATTTGAAATTGCCTCTTCTTCAGTGTAATTGCTTATTGCTTTCTTCGCATAATCATAAGGCACATAATCATCATTTTCAATTTGCGCTATGGGGGTTTCCTCATTACGCTTTGTTTCCGCAAATGCACTAATCACACTTTGAGTCGCTCCAAAAGTAAGCACGACCGCCAAAAGCAAACTTAAAATAGATTTCTTCATAGTTTAACCTCTTTAATGTAATCCTGTAGTTACATTACTCCGCTTAAAGTAATTTCAGATAATTGCACCATTTTTATAACTAGACGAACCTGCACTTCCTTAAATATCACGAGAGCTTGTATTTCCGTCGAGTTATTAACCATCTTTGATGTAATGGTCTTCACCTCGTATACCAAAGCCGGCTATTTGTCCAGCCCTGCCACACCTATAAGCTAAATTTGGCATAATTATCTATTCCATATATAAGACAATCTCAGAATCACATTTTTTTTGATTTTTTAAAAAAAATTGCGAATCTAAAAAAATTAAGCGGTTTCCATTATGTGAAAACCGCTTTAAATATGAAATTTTTACCTTTGAACAAAATCCATTATTTCAATATCAGTAGGCTCGGACTTGGAAATCTTAATTTCAACTGACTGCTTGTCCTGATACGTATAGCCTATCTTTAAATCGTAATAGCCCGTCTCATCGTTAAACATCATTGTAACGTTTATTCCGCTCATATCGGCAAGTCCTTCAGCGCCAGCAAGAAATTTATATTTGTTGCTATCTGAAATCGTTGCTGTCATATTGTGCATATGCTCGTTATGTGTTAGAACTAAATCAGCAAAATTATTTTCCGAAAAATCGTAATTTTTTGAACCAAGATTTTCAGTTACTACTTCCCAGAACACTTCCCACGTAGACCCGAAGCTTGTCCCATTGGTTTCACCCGCCGCTATTCGTTGCATATACATTGTATCGACTATGAAAAAGTACTCGTCATATGTATCGAATTCAGTCGTTTCAAGCGTGGGAAATTCTTCTTTAACAGAAAGATGTGCAACTTTCTCATCATTCTGCGTTTTGATTTCAATTAAATGACTATAAAGAGCGACTGCATCTTCACCCTCGGTAATTGTTATGTTTTTCTGAATTTTTTGTTCGCTGTCATCTTGTTGTAAAACAAGGTATGACTTAAAATCGTTTAACCACTCTTGCGTTGTCTTGGGTGTCCGTTTCCAAATTGTCAATGCAAGAGTAATAAATGTAACTGCTATTGCAACTGCCAAGCTTATTGAAATTGAAACAATTAAAAGTTTCTTCTTATGTGTCATTTGTACTCTCTTTATTATTATTTTTAATAGCCTTTTTATTTTTGGTCCATCGAACAATAAAAATTGTTTCCCTAATAAATGAATTCAAAAAAACCACAATGCACACAAGCGCAAAGGCCCCTGCAAACCAAATTGGACCACTTGTGAAATTTAAATTATCTGTATGTCGTTTCAAAGTGTGGTCAACGTATATAGGCACTTTCTTTCCAACTTGCGCTTTTGCCTCTTCTTCATCGTATATCAATCTTTGCCAAATACCAGAATAAATCATTCCGTCCGCTTCAAGTTCATAAAATGTGCTATAGCTTTTATTATAGTCGTACCTTCCATTAGTCAATTCATATCGTACAATCGTTGCATATACTTTTTCATAATTTGCGTGAGTATTAATGTAATAGTTTTGTGCAGCAAAAACTGTATTGCGAATAAAAATTGCACCTATAACAATGGTTAGAACCATTACAAATATATGAACAACTGTGTGGTTCCCGGTTTTCTTCATTAATATACTCCTTCGCGCAAGATAAATATTATGACTAATAGGCGCTTAACTATTATATTAACATTTTTCGTTAAATTTAGCAAGCAATCATTGGCAAATAAGGTTTAGAGCAGATTGAAGAATACTTGCATATGGATTCTCAAAAATAGGGCTTTGTTCTAACATACCACTAATTTTAAATGAAATTTCATTGTCGCTCTCATACTTATCCAAGTGATCAGGTGTTCTTATAATAAAATATACGAAATTATCATTCTTGAATTCAGTATTAGAATATGAGTAACTATATAGTGATTCGGCATTTAGTTTTAGGTCTATGGTTTCTAAGAGTTCACCCATATAATAAACATCCAGCAAAACATTGACATCCGAGTCAGTATTATTCGTTAAAGTTAAATCAAAATATTGTATCAACCCATCATATCTTGATACTCCTTCAATCGAAATGTCAACGTAGGAAATAGGTAAAAGATAGACTTTTTGGACGCTATCACTTTTTAAAACTATTTCTTCATATCCGTTATCACTAACATTGAAAGTTCTTGTAATTTTGAAATAACGTGTTTTATTTAATGCAATAGGATCTTCCAATACTATTTGTTCTTCTTTACCAAATGCCGAAACTTCAAAAGTTAACAAAGGATAATCACCTATATTGGTTATTCCAATGTTCAAAGTAAATTCTTCGTTGTTTACAGTATCTAAATCATAAAAAACTGTAGATATTGCAAAATCTTTTTTCATTTGCTTTAAATTATAGCCAAGACGATTAATTTCGTTATCTTTATCGTACTCGTTATATATAGTCAATAAGTTTCCGTTTTGCAATACCACAACCGATGAATTCATAATATTATATTCCGCATCAGTTAATAAGACATCCTTTTGCCATATATTAAATTCTTTATTATAAATACATGCGAAGGTCTGAACCCCATTTTCTTCCATTACTTTATTGTAATATATTATTAAACATGATTCATCTTCATGAATTTTATAAGTATCATTTATTAAATCAGGACAGACAAGTAATTCATTTATGGTGTTAAAATCATCAGAATATACTATTCCCCCTTCATTAAATACATAAAGCTTCACAGTATTGTTCGTTTTAACAAATTGCGGATTATTAAGTGTTTCACTATTAATAGGTAAAGTTGTGCATTTACCTAATTCATTCACAGCTAAAACTACTCTATCATTAGTAATTAAATCGTTATCTCCTTCTTCAAGAAAAGCACTCGTCAATGTATCGTTGACATAAGCTGAATCCACAAAAGAAATATATTTATCTGTCTCATATAATTTTTTTGCTTCATTCCATTTGCCATTATTAAGGCTACTATACCAAATAGAATTAGTGCCATCGAAGCCTAAAATATCATTCGATGAATTCTTTTGCCATACAATTGACAATTTTTGGCTTTCATTTTCTTGTAAAACAAACCTCGGCCCTGCATCAAGCTCGCTATCATTAGTTAACGCACAAACATCTTCGAATAATAATTTTGAGCTGTTAAACTTTGCATAATAGATCTCACTATTAGCGCACATTTGCTCTAAATCGTTTTGGCACTCTTTCACTTTTTGCCATGTTACGTGCAAATCTTTACCATCATAATACATGTGATGATAAAAGTCATTACCAGATCTACTAACCGCCTTCGGCAAGCTCCAAATTTCTCCATCATAAATTGAGTACTTCAATACAGTACTAATTCCTGCATCTGTTTGTTCCCAATCTATCCATGTAGCGACAAAATTATCCCCGATTTTTTCTATTTGCGGCTTAGCGTCATTATAGATACCTTCCGAAATATAGTTATCTTTCGCTAATCCAGAACTATAAACGCTTACAGCTCTGGAATTATATTTGGCTAAACTATAATTACTAGGCTTGGCGATTTCTTCATCTCTATATCCTTGTTTAATCTCTTTTATCGTGGCACAATCCTTTGAATAAACTTGGCCACCACCAAATTCAAAGTCCCATAATAGGATCCGCGCTCGAATTCCGACTTCCCACTCAAATTCCGAACCTAAAAACTTGTACCAGTTTTCAGTATAAAATTCGGGAACTCCTATATAGCCTGAAGCCGTATATTTTGCTCCAGCAAACAGCGATACACTTAAAAAGCGATTAATTCCAACTCCTACTTCACCCTCTAACCCAACGTAAGCAGAGATAAGTAAATGCTCCCAAAAGTGACTTAAATCAATCCAGCCATTGTATCCATCATAAAATTCTAGTTGTACCTTCAACCCACCGCTAATAGTTACAGTATAAAACATTGGAACATAACCTATAAAGAAAGTCCCCTCAAATGTATACCCAATGCTCGCATCAACTGAAATAGCAAATTTTGAAACTGCACGGTCACGGAAATTATATTCAAACGTTCCCATTACTTCAAATGCCCAACTAAATCCACGCTGATGTTGTGTGAACTTATCTTTAAAATCTTTGATTATTCCAGGTAATGCAGCTATTTGATTATCAAAATCTTCTTTTGTTAATTGTCTATTTTGCTTTTTATTAATAATATCCGTAATTTTTTTATTTCTTTCCCTAATATTTTTTTTAGCATTATCTATTTGATAATTTGCTCTATTAATATCATCTCTTAGTTCTCTAGTCTCCCGTTTTTTCTTTGCATTAATTTCACTTAGTTTCTTCTGATTTTCATCCCTTTCAGCCTCTAATCTCTTAATTCTATCCTCATCCTTTTTCTGTTCGTGAAGTTTCTGCTCCAATTCTCTTTCTGTTTTATTCAGTCTATCCTGCGCTTTTTGTCTTTCTTCTTCAAGCTTCTTACCTTGTTCTTTATAATCCTTTATTTTTTGACTTGCTTCTTTAACTTTTTCTTCACCATCTTCCGCATCTGGACCACCTTTATTTTTATTAAAATAGTCAGTCATAGAAAAACCGGCAGTAATCAAAATAGTACCCTTTCGTCCATCCACTGATACTTTTAAATCTAAACTTTTACGATTATCATTAAGAATTTTGTTCAACTTAAAAAGCTTTGCCAAATCCATATTAAACCCACCAAAAATACCGCCATCATTAGCGCCATCAAATGGATTCAAATAGTTTTGCCCCACTTCTTTTTCGTCAAAATCAAGCGGTTCTGCGACTGATAAATTTAACTTAATAAGTTTAGACGTAATACCTTGATAAACAACTTGAACATAGAAATCTTTACCTATCATTTGTTCATTAAATCTTACATCGGGTATAACATTATCTAATGAAGTATAAATAGTTTCATCGTCCAATATCAGTCTATACACGTCGGCATTGGGTGATACGCCAAATTCTATGTTAGCTATATATTCACCCAAAGCATCAAGATATATAGTGTATTCTGATGTAATAAGATTGACCGGCTGATATTCAATATCATTTAGCATTACCGCATAAATATCAATGTCATCATTAGGCTGCTTAATATGTACAGTCTTATCTTCACCCGTTATTTCCATTATTTCAATGTAAGGATTATAGCCTTCTTTCTCAATAAAAAGTTCAACATAATCGCCTTTTGTTAGAGCAGCCTTTATTTTTCCGTCACGATCAGTATATCGAGGAACTCCGTTAATACGTACAATGGCATTAGCAACAGGCTTGCTTCCAACATAATTGCCATTTGCAGTAGTACCGGTTGAAGTAGTCATAACATATATTGTTTGTTTAACTAATTCGTCTTCGTCGCCAAAATTACTTACCCGCTTTACAGCAACATTTTTTTGCGCGTTCAAATAGTTTTCTTCTGAGGAATATGTTTTCACATATCCCCCAGCGGACTTAACTTCTTTTGTTAAATTTGTAATAGCTTCTTCCTCGCTATTTTTTGATGTTGATTTTTTTGTGTAATTGTAGGGCACATAATCGTCATTTGCAATTTGTGCGACAGGGGTATCTTTATTTGACTCTGCCGAAGCAAATGCACTTACCATTCCTTGAGTTGCCCCAAAAGTGAGTATGACTGCCAAAAGCAAACTTAAAATAGACTTTTTCATAAATAGAAATCTCCTTAAACTTAAGAAACTTTTTTACCTACTGTACCTGCGTATCCATCTCTAGGCGAACCGGATGCTGCATTACCATTCCCGGTACCGTTGCTACCCTTAGATCCACCAGAACAAACCGTACCTAAGCTTATACAATTATTGAACTGGGTTTTGTTTCCAGTGAACGAAGAAACGATTACGCTACCAGAATCTCCAGAATTACCGCCATTGGCACCACTTCCGTTATCTGCATTACCGAAATTATAGTAACCATCTCCGCCATCGCCACCGTTACCTCCTTTACCGCCATTACCGGTTGTGATTGATATAGTTCCAGTAGTTGATTTCAAGTTTAAACTATACGTTTGAATTGCGTTACCACCGTTACCAGCCTTGCCGCCAACACCACCGTCACCACCGTGGTCTGAGTAATGCGCATCGCGTCCATGACCGCCGTGGCCGCCATTGCCGCCATTACCGCCATTACCGGAAATTATGTTAATGGAGTTTGTGGAAACATCTAATACAAGCGAATTGCTAACTACAATTGCAGAACCACCGCTACCGCCGGCTCCACCTGCTCCGCCGTTACCAGCTTTAGGTCTTCCGCCTCTATCAGAACCGTGTCCGTTGCCGCCAGTGCCACCGTTACCACCGTTGCCACCGCGAATTGTTAATGCCCCATTGCTTGTAGAAAGATTCAAATTATTGGCATATATTGCTATACCGCCATTACCACCTCTTGTGCCGCTTTCCCCACTTGGAGGATTTCCACTTCCGCCATCCGATTCATTTCTGTCGTAAGATGTTCCATTACTACCATTTGCGCCATCACCAGCAATTAATGTTAATGCACCATTATTATTAATTGTAAGATTAGCGTAAGGCATATAGAGAACATTTTGACCATTAGAGTCGTTAGCTGCAGTGATTTTAATATCCCCATTAGTTATCAAATTAAAGCCACCGCTATGATTAACTGAAATTGCATTATTGCCTGCAGTGGAATTAAAGCTGTATTTGTTAAGGTAAAAATCCGTGGTGTTACTTGAGTCGTTATTAAACTCAAAGAATGTTGTCTTAGTAGTATTATAGCTACTATAAACGTAGACGGCTTTAACTTCATTTTCAAATTTATATGAACTTGAAGTATTACTATAATTATCCAGCCAAACTATACTACTGTATTTCGAAGGATACTCACGATACGAATATGTACCAGATAACCCTTTAAAGCTGTTATCGCTTGAGCCTTCTTTCTTGAAATCTCGTTTATAGCTATATGTATGTATAGAATTGTCCGACAACGTCTGTTTGAAGTATACCTCGTATTCAACATCAAAATACCCGCCTAAATTTCTATTATATAATTGGAGTATAACTGTAGGAATAGAAGTTTTTATTTCCTTGGTCAAAACAATGCCTGTCGGTGAATGCTTAATGCTTACAACAACTTTTTCAATATATTTTGTTTCAATGCTTTCCAATCCCGAAATAACGCCATCTGAAGATATCGTTGTTTTTCTTATATCGTTGATGTATGCAGAATCTATTATCAACTTGGTAAACGATGATGCTTTGCCTGACTTTTTATTTACTGCACAAATATAAAATTCAGACTTTGCAGGAGCATCAAGCTTAATAGTTATAGTATCTTCGTCCAATTTGAAATAGTCATTATCTTGCGACAACGGTATTCTTCCGTCTTTGTCCTTGTAGGCACGCAACTCAAACTGCGACATACTACTATAGGTTACTTTAAGAGTTTTATCAGTAGCATAACCAAATCCACGCCAAGACAATGTACTGTTTTGCTTTACTCGAAGTAATGTATACTGATTATAAACTTTAACATCTGCAAAAGAATAGCTTCCGGTAGCTTCTACTGATGTCTCGCCCTCCTTATCCTGTTCTGACACTACCACTTGTAATCCAAGTACAGAATTGACAACATTTTCTGCATCAACATCAACTATAAAATCTTTGGATTGCCCGCTACTAAGCGAAGTAACTTGAACCGTTAAAGTTCCAGGGAAATTCGCTTTAATGGTATACAAACCATTATTGTTAAATAATTTTGCATCTACATACTCAATGCCATCGCTATCTTGATTTGTAATTTTAACGTCAATATCTTTGCATGTAACCTTCTCAGGTAATGAAATGCTAAAGTCAAATTGTCCACTTGTTTTAAAGTTTCTGCTGTTCGGGTTAAATATGATTTCATTCTCATCAGCCAAATCATACTTATGGAACACATAGGTCTTATAGAACTCTACACCGTCAGCAACAGCTTTAACCGTAATCGAAGCCTGTTCATCAGTAGCAATTCCCTCTTTCGTCGTCATCAAATCTAGAAGCGTAACAGTTATGATGTCTCCATTTCTAATAGCAATGCAGTTCACTTCTTCAATACTATATTCTATATGTTGATACGTAGCATTAAGCGGATAAACAATCGTACCCAAATCAATTTGACCAACGCGATATCTGTAATCAAGACGTAACGGTTCATCAAAGTCTGCCATTGTAATGCCGATAACAGGCTCTTTTGTAACTTCAATCTCTACAGTTTCACTGTAATCACCATTATCAGTCGTAATAAGCAATCTTATGAATCCAGGCTCGTTCGCATAAAGTCTTCCATTCTCAATACGTGCACCTATGTCCTTATACCCTACATAATTGTTCAAAATTGTATACGATACTTCATTATAAGTAGCATTGCCAGGCAATACACGTGTAACAAGATTAAGACTTTCAGTATGCTTAAATGTCGTTTTTGCAAATACCAAACCCGTTACCGGTTCTTTAATGACCTCAATTTCAAAATCTTCATAAGTATCGTCCGCAATAACGCGTACCGTTACTTTTCCTACTTGAGAGCTAAAAAGTGTATTCCCGTCAATAATCTCAGCATTGATATCATTATGAATAAGTTCAAATGACACATCTTTAAATGTTGCATTAAGCGGATACGCCGTGGCGGAGAGCTTAAGCGCATTATTAACCTTTACAGAAATAGGACTTGTGAAAACAATTTTTGTAACTGGTTCTTTCTGAACACAGACAACCAAGTCGCGCGAAATATCGCCGACTGTTGCTCTTACTTTTACAACACCGATCTTTTCAGCATAAAGGTACCCGTCTATTATTTCAGCACCTATTTCTTTACCACTAATAATCGTATATGCTACTGTTTTATCCGTTGCGCTTTGCGGATATACTGTCACTGTAAGCTTAAGACTTCCTGTAACTTTGAAAGAATTTGCACAAGCAAATGTCACATTCTCAACAGGTGTTGCTACTACGTTTATGCTTACAACTTGGCTTTCTACGCCATCAACAACGGCTGTTACATTTACGATTGTCCCTACAGCTTCCGTATCGAATACATATAGCACTCCGTCTATAACTTCCGCATTTCCGTCAACTATATATGTTACGCCGGGATTGCTTACAACTGCAGGTATAGTAGATGTAATAAGTCTTACACCTTCGCCCACTTTAATAGTTTCAGTTTCTGGTACAAGTGATACGCTTTCTACATCTATTCTGCCACTTTTAATTTCATATATAGAGCTCTCTATTCCGTCAACAATCGCGTATACTTCGATTAGACTACCTGCAGGGATAGTCGGATCTATAAGCAATAATCCAGTCTCAGATAAAGTAGCTTTTCCGCTTTTTAAAATATAAATTACGTCTTGGTTTGTTGCATTTGCCGGATAAACCGATGCAACAAATTGATAAGTCTCACCGTTATTACTTTCTTGGTATACAGCATTAAGACTTACGCTTTGAACGGATTCCTTTAATACGGATATTGCCTTCTCTGCACTTATACCGTCAGCAGTTACCTTAACCGTAACTGTTCCCGGTTTTTCAGCATAAAGTATACCCGACTCAATTCTACTGTCGGCAGAATCGTCAAGTATTTCGTAAATAATATCATTTTTATAAGTAGCGTTTTCAGGCGCAATGTTTACATCAAGAACAAGACTCTCCGTATGTTTGAACGAGTCAGCAAAATTAAGTTCAATGCTCTCAACAGGAACTTTATCTATTATTATTTCTTTATCACTAACAAAGTCGTCAGCAATAGCTCTAACTGTTACTGTACCAGCTGTTGTCGCATGTAATACGCCGTCTACAATAGTTGCATGCGCTGTATTGTCACCAACAATTTTGTACTGAATTTCGCCAAATGTTGCGTTAGCAGGAATTGCGGTAGCATTCAACACAAGAATATCACCACAAGTGACTCTATCTTTAGTGTTCCAAATTATACCAGTTACTGGTTCTTTCAGAACTTGAACAGTGAATTCTTCGCTCTTTACCCCGTCTGCTTCAGCAACAACCGTAATTGTTCCTAAACCTCTTGCTGTAAGCACATTATCTATAAGACTTGCGCCGTCTGCTGTTGATGAAACGATTTTATATGTAATGTCTTTAACTGATGCCTGCACAGGCAAAACCTTTGCCGAAAGTCTAAGTGAACCTGTCACTTTAAAACTATTTTGAGAATTAATTTCAACTGATGTTACAGGTTCTTTAACTACTGTAACGGTAAGGCTATGGCTCTTTATAGGATTATCTACAGAAACTGCCGATACAGTTATCTTAGTACCTATGGGCGCATTTTCTTTAATTGTTAAGAATCCATCTGCAGTTATTTCTGCAAAGGACGAATCGACTTCATATTTAACACCTTTATACGTCGCATCATTAGGACTAATTTCTCCCTTAAAATGCAAACCGTGCAACGATGAAATTTCATTTTTACCATCTAAATTAATGAGCTTAATGCTATCTACCTGTATTTTGGCAACAGTAACAGTAAGTTTTGCCGATTTGTTCTCAGCGGTAGCCGTAATATTAATTACAGTATCATGCTTTATTGTTTTTGCAACGCTTAAAACGTTGTTACTATTTAATATTACACCTGGAATATTACTGTTTAATTTTAACTTAGCCTTATTTTCAGTTGCGTGAATAGGCTTAACAACAGCTTTTAATTCCAAACTGTCCCCTTGACGTAATGCTATTTTGCTTTCCTCAAATGAAACTGACTCCACTTCAACATATTCGCGATTAAGTAAGGGATATTCACTTTTACTTTTTATATATTTCCATATGCCATTAAAGTCCCAGCCATTAAATGAACTTGCAGAACCGAACCCTTTTCTATCTAAAACAACAGCATTAGAAATAATGCCGCTGTCAAAAGACGCCACCTTGTTTAATTCAGATGCCTGCCATTTGCAATCATTAATTTTACCTTTTATATTATCTCCAGCAACTTGTCCACGTGCGTTACCAAATATGTTACCAATATTATAGCAATGATCAATTTCAGCTTTATAGCTCTCGCCATCATTAAGCCCGACTATTCCACCGGAATAAGTTATTGATGTATTATCTTCCGAATTAATTCTGCCGTGATTATAACAGTTTTGTACAAGTGAGTTATTGACGCCAACTATACCACCAACATACATACCCTCAGTTTTATTTGAATATACATTGCCAGTGTTACCGCATTCCTTAACTTTACCACCAACAGCATTCAAGCCAACTATCCCACCGACAGCTCCATTTCCCAAAACATCCGCTGCTGAGACACACCCGATTACTAAACCTCTATTTGTACCTGCAATAGAACCAACATTATACTCGCCCTTAATTTCAGCGTTGACTATCTTAAGGTTTTCAACAACGCCGCCATTATCTACAAAAGCAAATAATCCAACGTTATTTGAATTCTGTTTTATATGCACATTGCTGATTTGATATTGACCACCATCATAGTAACCAGTAAAAGGAAAAGTTACTGAACCGATCGGCGAAAATTCACTCCCAGACAAATCAAGATTATCTTTCTGTTTAAAATGGGCACCAAGATGATATCTAACATTGTTAAATTCTTCAACAGAAGTAATCTCATACGGACTCTCGGCAGTACCGTGTCCAGTTTTGAAATCACTTGAATCAGAGTCTGCAAAAGCAATCCCTGTCATAGCCGATAAGCTAGCCACAATCGAGATTATCATTATAAAAATTAATGTTAAAATTACTTTGCTTTTAGACTTTATCATAAAAATCTCCTAAAACTGAAATTGGGCATAATTATCCCTTTCCATATATTAGACAAGCTGAAAGATATAAATTTTTTGGATTTTACCAAATTTTACCAAAAATAATTTAAAAACAGCAAAAAATGTCAGTATATTTAAAATCTAAGTATAAATAAAAACGGCTTTTGATTATTACAAAAACCGTTTTTTATTTATATTGGAATTCTTATACAAAAAATTTATTAAAAAACTCTAATATATTATCCGTGACAGATAAATATTTCAATTCATATGTTACATTTTTATGATTAGCTAATACCTCGTATTCAAACAAATCTATATTGTCTTCTAATCTATAATATGATATTACAGTATTATCTATATTATATTTATCTGACTCAATAAAATCCTCATTAGAAATGATTACCGAAGAAGAATAAAACGTAACATTTATTAACGCAAGATTCTCCTCATCATTTATAATAAATGTCCCACCTTGAACTTCGCCAATCTCTGTTTTAAGCAATGCATAATCTTCGCATTCATAACCATCCATATCTACGATATCTATTTTAGATTTCGTAATTTCACTCCAAAACATTTCCTTACTAACAATTTCAGAAGTCAAATCATCTGGTCCAAAATAAACTGGTTCAGTCTTGTGAAAACTTATTGGGATCAATATCACTAAAACGGCAACAAGAAGCAAACAAATTGACCAAACAAAAATTTTAATTTTATTATCTGCTGGTTTTTTGCTAAAATCTTCACTGGTATTATTTTGCATAGATAAAATAGGAACTTGTTCCTTGATGACTACTTTTTCACCATTATCAAATTCCAATCGATTTTCAATATCTTGCCAACGTTCTGAAAAAGGCTTTAGTTCAATTTCTTCAGCACTCTTCTTCAAGATATTTTCAATTTGCTCGTTTTCTTTATTATCCACAATTTCCTCAACTTATAATTACAGATATTGCTTTGTCGATTTTACTTACTGAATTAATATTTAAATAACAAATCCCTCGAACAGCAAAGCCACTACAAACTTTTAAATATATTCTTTCAGCTGTTTTTTGCCCATTTGAATTATAATAATTATACTGCTTGTAACCGCAAGCTACAACTACATGAGCAACAGTAGAATGTGTACTAGATACCGCATCTTGACCATTATTTTCTTGTATTGAATCTAAAAAAGCGTAATTATTTAAAAATAATGCTACAGGTTTATTATTTTCAACAGAATCTTTATACTTACTAAAATCAAAATTTCCCCCTGTAAGTAAACTTTCAGATTTATAAGTATACCCATGAGATCTAGTGTACTCAGACATCCCACTTTCAAATCCTGTAAATGTTGTCCCTAGCTGATTTACATCGGTTCCCATTAAATCCTTTAAAGAATTTATTACTTTACTACTTTCCGCCGTTAAAGTTTTATAGATTATGGATGTCCCTAATACTCTATAATTTTGAAAATTAGGAATCAAATTTTCACAAAACCTATCATAATAACCAACTAATACACCACCAGCAACATTTGCACAATTAGTTGCGCCTTCAACACTGCTATACTTAGGCACATCACCTTTCATAGTGTACAAATTCTCAGTCTTGCTTGAATAACTAATTGTTTCTTTTATTTCAGTAGTATTTCCAGAACCAGAATATCCGAATCCCTTTTCCAATGCTTTTTCTATTGTTGCTTGACTCAGTTCTATTCCGGAACTCAAATCAAAATAACAGCCGTCCTTATATTCAATATACTGATTAAAAGTTATATATATCGGCGTTCCTACACAATTTGCAAAAGGCGATGTCTGTTCATAATAGACTTCCTCAACTTCAAACGACTGCAAATTGTCTTCACATATCTCCGCAATCAAGGCAAAACCATATGTGCCATCCAATCTAAAATTATACTGCCATCCACTTGATACAAGGCATTCATTATATAATGGATATCGATCATAAGAAATTTTATCTTCAACACCCATAAACTCTAAAAACGCTATGTCCGCCGAATCTAAGCTTTCAGCTTTTACCACATTATATGTGCCAAACGGTATAGTAGCAAAAACTCCAACAAGTAAAATTGCACCTATAATTTTTCTCATTTTTTACTCCTAAAAATTATTTCTATAAATTAGACAATAGTTAGGAGCAATTTTTTTTGATTTTACATAAATTTATCTAATTGCTTTTTTAACTTTTTCAAAGCGCTATAATATTCATACGCAATCGTATCCAAAGGTTTCTCTGTAATCTCCGCTATTTCTGCAAACGTCATATCTTCAATAAATTTAAAACATAATATATGTTGTTCTATTTCTTTAAGCCCAGCAATTATTTCATAAAATGTTATTTTGTCTATGACTTTTTCATAACCTTCTTCCTCTACCGCTCTTTCTTCAATAGTGCACGCATCAAGTCTAGAATTAATTTTATTTATTGCTAAACGAAAAGTTACACGATATAACCAACTTTTAGGTTTTTCTATTCCGTGTAACGCATTTGCAGTATTCCAAATCTTTATTAGAACTTCATCAACAACTTCATCTGAATCACTCTTATTTTTGCATACAGAAAAAGCTACACCATAAATGAGCTTACCATAATTTTGGTAAAACTCATCAAGCGCATTCTTATTATTATCGGCTATACGGCTAATAAGCTCATCGAATGTTCTTTGGTTCATAAAATATTGATTATCACTAGTGGAATTATTATTTAAACTTCATTATTATATCATAAATCAGTATTAAAACAAAACTGATTTATTCAGATAAACCATGCATAAGATCTAAAACAATTTTTCTTTTGTTTTGAGGAATTTTTGAATATAATTCCAATACAACTAACTGATCTTCGCTTAGTTTGTTTTCGTCAACTTTACTGTAAAACTGAGCGCGAGTGATGCCAAAAACTGTACAAATACCGTCAATTGAATCTCCACTAGGTGTAATATGTTTTTCATTGAACAAATCGTACACCGTAGTAGGATAAACTCCTATTTCCTTTGCTAATTTGTACTTTGACCATCCGCGAGATTCAATAAGCTCTAAAATTCTTTCTTGTACAGTCATTTTGATAGTTTCCATATGTATTAGTATAAACACATATATTTTATATCAATTTATGTTTAATCTATGGGTATTTGTACATTGCTATTATGAGTATTTAGACACATATCAAACCTAATGTGCAAATTTTTTAATTACATTATTAAAAGCCTGCCAAGACAAAATCTCAGCAGGCTAAAAAGTATTTTTAAGTATTATGTGTGCTATCCCTCAGTTGACGAAGATCAAATTCAAAGCTATTTATTTCACTGTATAGACGTGCTAAAAAATCTTCTAAAATTCGCACGCCATATTCTTGTGGCGAAATATGATTTTCTATGTACTTCTCACCTTCTTCTAACACCTTTTTTATTTCTTCGAACTCCTCATCAGTAATACCGCCATATCCCCAAATCTCATGCGCATCTTCTATACTGTCATACTCTTGAGAAGCAGCAATCTTGGCCTTGCGAATTTGAAGTTTTTCATCTGCTTGTTTTTTTAATCGTTTTAGCGGATTTTTAATTTTAGCAATGACTTCTTTCCGCGCTTTAACTTCCATAAGCAACAATTCTCGTTCGCTTTTTTTAGTCATTCGTATTACCTTTATTAAATTGCTCATAAAAGTAGGGATCTTCTTCCTGCGAATTCCAAACTCCTATACAAAGTTCTTTGCCAGCTTCTCTTTCGTAATTATACTCCGCATAGCATACTGATTTTTCTTCGTCGCCATTGCCTGTCTGGAGATAAATACTTAGATTCGGCATAGTGTCGTCTTCCGCAGCAACTGCCCGTAAATATGTACCATCGGGCAACGGCATTATAAGCGAAGGATTTTCTTTGCGAATATTATCATTTGATAAACTAAATTTCCCATTACCGAATTCGGCGCCAATAAACCTTTGATGAACTTTATCCAATTCAGAATACAATTTATCGAAGATTTTATTAATTTGTTCTTCCGTATACTCGTAATTGCCCTTAAAAGAACAGTTACCGAGCAGTCTGAGCATAGCTGTAATTTTGTTAACACGCGCTTCTGCAATTCGCTTAAAGCGCGATTCTTTTGATTCTTTCATTTTGTTTCTCCTAAAAATTTATTTTTCAGATGCCATAATATATATTTCGTACCAATCTCCGTTTCAGTCCTTCATTGAATTCAAAAAAATTGCCATTATAAATGACTTGTATTTTAATTTTATCCATAAATGCTCCTTAAATTTTAGAGCGGAGTTTCATTGAACTCCGCTCTGTCTTGTTATTTATTTTTCTGCGCCCAGATATAGTCATCCAAGCCCTTATAACGCGGATCCCATATATAAGTTCCGAACTTGAACCCCATTTCATCCAATATAGTTAAAAGGTTGTTAAACCCATTCTGGACATGAATATTTGTGGAAAAATCCATATCGAACGCTGTTTTTATATTGGTTACTCCTTGACTGCGCAACTTATCCAACGTCAGCTTAAGGTGAGTCAGAGTATTCACGCCCGGCACCGCCAAAACGGTAAACCCAGATAAAGCGTGAATCACATCAGCTTTCATAGGTCCTTCCGTTAAAATTATTTGTGGTGTTACCTTTCCTGCAAGGTGCGTCCAACCTTCGGCTTTGCAGCCGTCTTTCTGATCGGTACTCGAAATCCAACGAAACTTGCGCTTTTGCACGTTATCTCGTCTTATCTGAAGCCCTTGTATAAGTCCGTTTGTATCTCGCACGGGAATAAGTATCCCGCGTTTCTCTTTTACAAACGTCCATTCGCTACTTTCAGTTCTATAAAATCCAGGAACACCCGCAAGATATAATCCGTCAGATTGCAACTGCTTAGCAAGGCTTGCCATACCGACTATCGGTGTAGTTTTATAGCCAAGGCGCTCGATATCCGATTCTGTTAATCCCCTGTTAAGAAGATTTTTTTTATGGTCTTTTGCCAGCGACAATTTGGCAAGCAATGCACTATAGGTTGCGTGCCTGCTCTCAACATCTGTTATCGGGCATTCGCAAATTGCCACGCTTGGCACATGCTTTTCGATTTTGACTTTTGGTCTATTCACCCTCGTAGGTGTACCGAGTCGCTCTGTGAGCGCAATCAATACCTTGTTTCTAGGCACACCCGTAAAGAGAGAATATAAATCGAATATACCACCGGAAACGCCGCATCTCGGACAGCGAAACACATCTTTTTTGACATTGATATTCAGATGCTTTTTGTGTGGCTCCTTATCGCAGCACGGACAAGGTATATAATAAGACGTTTGCCCAAGCGTCGGATAAGGTAAACCCAAAATTGAAATAATATCCGAAATGTGAAACATTTCCATAATACTGACTCCTTTAGGGGAACTGACTTTTCAGCTAGCCCCTCGTTTGTTAATTAAGCTGCTTGGCGCTTTGCATACTCACAAATATCTTTTGCCGCAGTTTTGAGCTTTTCGTCGCCGGTATATTTTTCTGCCAACCACTTGATAAAGCCTGGCTCTACGTTTGCGACGTCGCCGAGAGTTCTTCCTGCAAACTTGGTCAACGGGCAAACCAAACCGATTGCTTCCTGATAACGCTCTTCCAGCGTAAGCTCGCGCTTAGGCATCTCGGTTACAACAGCAGTTGTCTTTTCCTCTTCCTTGACCGCGACGGGTGCAAAGGTGGTGTCTGCTGTCGGAGCAGGTTTCAATGAACCCAGTTCATCGGGCGCGAGCTCGGAAAAATCCTCTCCCGCAACACTGAACTGCAAACCGAATCCCGCATTGCGCAAAGCTACGCCGATTGCCGCTGTCTGCGCCCATTCTCTTGCGGAAACCGAAGGTTTATCCGCTGCGGGTGCGCGGGACGCCGTCGCTTCAGCTAAAAATTCATTCTCGCCGGCTTTATAGCTGGGATAGATTTTCGCTGTTGCAACAAAACAATCTCCGTTGGGAAGTGCGCTTACTGCAATTTTCCCTTCAGGATACTTCATACGAAACCACGCAATTTGCGTCATTACGGGAAGGCGTTTACGCACCTCGCCCGTAGTTAAATCCGTATAATCCACTGCAAACACAGACGGTTCGAAGCCTTCTACTGCATTAATTTTTGCTATTTCGGCAAGCATTGCCGTTTTGTCATTCGAGTTGTTTTGACTCATGATAATTCTCCTTTTAATATTTTTAAATATTTACGTATGTATTTCTGTACTGAATCCAGACATTGAGAACCGAACCGATAAAGCTGATTACAAGTTTTTTGTATTGCTCGTTCGATGTGATGTTGAGACTTTGGAACCTTCTGCGTCCATCCTGAATAACACGTTCCAGCGCCGAGAGCGAAGCTTCACGTTTCTTCTTGCCTTCTTCGTCTACTGAGGGACCGAATTTGTGCTCCGTCGTTAAAGTTCCAAGAATCTTGTCCGTAAGCTGGTAATGATAACCGAGTTTTTGGGCATCCGTTGTAACGGGTGCTGTAATTGTCAACGCCTTGCACGTATTCAGTACGTCTACGCGGTAATTAAGTTCTTGATACTCGACTACCGATTCCATCGGTAATTCGTTACCTGCCACCTGAAGAAGCATTTCGTTCTGTGTTGCCACATATTGTGCTAAAATGTTTGCCATAATTTTTTTCTCCTATTTTTTTAAGATTTCTTTTAGTCGTTTGGATAAGCACGTTCCGCGCTTTTCCGTATCCGTTCTTCTGATTGCCGTGCATAACGCTTTGCGTTCACCGACAATTGTTATACGCTCCTTCCCACGGGTAATTGCCGTATATATGAGCGGTCGCGTCAGAATTACCGAATGTGCGCACTGCAGATTGATAATTACTGACTTGTACTCTGAACCTTGCGATTTGTGTACGGTAGATGCATAACCGAGATCGAGACGTTCCAAGTCTGCGGAATCATACTCTTTCAAGCGTCCGTCACCAAAATCGACAAACAGTGCTTTATCGCTGCCGCTGCCGATAATGTCCTTAACGTACCCGATATCACCGTTGCTGACGTCTTCGTGGTTCTTGGTTTGCATAACCTTATCACCCACTCTGAAAAGCCGCTTGCCGCATTCAAATTCCGCCTTACTGCTCGAGGGCGGATTTACTTTGGATTGCAAATCAGCATTCAAAGCGTTAACCCCCGTTTCAGTCTTCTGGCGGAACGGCGACAGTAAGGCAACGTTATCAACGCCGTACTTATCGATTTCCTGCAAAAACAGTTCTACGATTTTCTCTGCCGACTCGGTTACATCCGGCGAATCAATAAACGAAAAATCGTCCCCGTATTCCAGACCGAAATTACCGTGTCTTATGAGCTTTGCGTTTGTTGCGATACGACTTCCGCTACTTTGACGGAATACCTTGTCAAGCCTTACGACCGGAATACAGCCGCTTGCTATCATCTCGCTGAGTACCGCTCCCGGTCCAACGGACGGAAGCTGATCCGCATCGCCGATAAATACAACTTGCGCACCGTTTTTTACCGCACCGAGCAAATGTCCGGCTAAATACACGTCAAGCATTGATACTTCGTCTACAAGCAGCAAATCCGCGTCAAGCTCCTCCGGCTCACCGAATACGCCGTCATCGCCAGCCATCAACCCGAGCGCCCTATGAATTGTAGACGCCGGAAATCTTGTTGCCTGCGACATACGTCTTGCCGCACGTCCTGTCGGAGCACAGCAACATACTTCGTTGTCCGGATGCTTTCTGCAATAGATATCCAGTATTGCACGTTGTATCATCGTCTTACCGGTTCCGGGACCGCCGGTTATTACCGTAAGCCCGTTTGTCAGAGCTGTCTTCACTGCTTCACGCTGTTCGGTTGCAAGCTTCAAACCGAGATTACTTTCTACTCTATCCAGCTCTACTTCCAAATCCGAGTAATCGTGTTTTACCTTTGTTGACAGTCTTCGAACTATTTGCCTTGCCAATGCCAACTCTGCCAGTGCGGTTTGGGTACGGTAAACCATACCGTTGTAACACATAAGCTTCTTGTCCTGTATCAGTCTCATAGCACGGTTGCCTATCATTTCTTCGGTCAACTCTGGTGTTTGCAATAATTTCAAGCATTCTTTTGCAAACTCGTGCTTTTCCATACACAGGTTGCCGCGCCCTTCGGCTTCAGTTAAAGTGTAAAGCATTCCTGCATCTACACGGTCCGTAGAAAGGTCTCCGAACCCCATACTCTTAGCAATTTTGTCGGCGGTAATAAAACCGACGCCGGCCATCTCGCAAAGAGTGTAAGGATGTTCTCTGACGATTTCCATTGTTTTGCTACCATACTCACGGAACAATTTGACTGCACGATTCGCAGTAACGCCATGCGGAACTAAGAATGCCACAATGTCACGAGCGGCACGATTCGCAAGATACGACTCGCAGATTTTCTTGAGTTTCCCGTTGCTGATACCGGAAATGGTAAGCAGTTTATCAGGATCCTTATCCAATATCTCAAGCGTATTGTTACCGAATACCGCATAGATTCTTTCCGCCAACTTCGGACCTATGCCTTTAATCTGCCCGCTAGACAGATAAGCAATTACCCCATCTCTATCGGGAGCAATCACTTCGTCATAGGTTTCCATCTCGAATTGAACCCCGTGTTTGGCACTTTTGTTCCAGTGTCCCTTAATATCGTAACGTAAGCTGTTCGCAGTAGGAAGACCGTATCCAACAGCCTTTACCTGCATAACCCTCATACCGTTACTGTCAAGGATTTTTTCCAAAGGTCGGTATAGCGCAATCATATAGCTGTCAAGCGCTACCGCCGATGAGTCTCTCGGATACAATAATCTCTCAAACTGACACAGCATACGGTCGCTCCTTTACCAAAACCGACACGTCAAGTTTGGTCTGTATGAAATTTGTTACAGGACAGGATGAACCGAGCGGCGAATGTCCTAAATGCAAACTTACAAGTTCCGAGCCCTCTCCGTCTTCAATGACGATTTTCTGAACTTCGGAATACATTTCGGTATTGAACGTGTAAATCTGCTTATTAAGTCTTGTCGCATATCTTATTTCACCTCTCATCCCTTCCGAAATACGGTCTCCGCATACAAGCACAATGTTGCTAAAAGCAAGCATTTGAAGACCGATTTGCAACGCTAAAGCCCTTTCACTCGGTTTATCGTCATCGAGAATAACCGGAAGATAGGCGTGCGGTGCAACAGCACTAAAATGCATTGCCTCAAACGCATAAGCCATATATGCCCTCGCTGTGCGCATATTGCGCTGCACTTCGGCGCAGGTTGATGCTCTTAGCGGTGAACAAATGTATGCCTGTATTTTGTCTTTGTTGTGGACCATGAACTCCGCTTCATAGCGGAGTTCCCAGCCCTCGGTAAAAATATTCTTCATAAATTACTCCTATATTGCCTTTGTTTGAACGGAAAATTTCAGTTTACGGCTTTCGGAACTGCTTACCACGTCTGCATATACAGACGGATAATTTTTCTTCAATGCCTTTGTATCCGTTCTGGTACTCGTTTTAGTAACGAAATCAATGAGAATTTTATCGGTCGTTGTTTCCAAGACACCGTGTTCATGTTTCTTCATCAATTCCGCGAATCGCACACTACGTGCTTCTACCTCCTCGTCTATTCTTTTTATTTCTGCTTTACAGTCTTCTTTCTGATCTTGCAAAGCAAGAATTGCTCTCAGCTCGCCTTCATACTTTCTCGATAAATCGATTGTAGGCAATGCAGGTTCGCTTGCTCCGTAAATTCTTGCCAACGAGTCTAAGGCAAGTTTCGACGGAATGTTGTCCATCGTCGGCGGGACATCGTGTTCAAGGCTCCAAATCCAGTATTCGAGTTTCTCGAATATCATGTCCTCTTTTGCTTTATCCCTCGTAATCTCAGGAAACGCCATATCGTTATCCGGATTATTACCCCACATCGACGAGAACGCTCCGATGTTAACATCGGCTACAGCTAAATAAAACCGAAGCTGCAACTCGTAATATGTCGGGAATGCGCCGTTAGCCCAATCACCTGCCTTGTGATATGTGCAGCTTTTGCACTCAAGGATTCCCTTCTCACCATCGGATGCACGCTCAAACCGCCTATCGAAATTTGCTAAGGCATATTTGAAGTTTGCGTGCTGATACAGGTTCGTATCGTCAATGACTTTGTTCCCTGTCTTCTTGGCATAGAAGTGCGCGGTAATCGGCTCTAACAAATGTCCCATCTCAAGCTGTAACGAGTTTTCCTTTTCTGCTGGCTTTATTTTGCCTTTCTTAATCATCCAAAGCTCTAGCGGTGTAGTCCAGGGCGATACGCCGAAAATGGCCGCAACGTCGCTGCCGCCAACCGTGTAAGGAATATCTCCTTTCGGTCCGTGCATACGACATTCAAGCCAGCGCTCGTTTGTCATCCCAGCCGTGTCGCATAAAATTTTCGGTGCTGCCATCAGTAATCCACCGCCTTTGCCAAGTCGAACGCCGTCCAATCGAGCGTAAGCGCACGCGCCATATTCTCTTCAACGGTAAGCATTTTACTTTGCGGGGTACCTTCGCATTTGAGTGTATACAGGATTTCCTGCATCGCCATAAACACGTCATGCGCCGTAGCTACTCCACCTCCGTAAGTCTTCTCGAACATATCGATTGCTTCGAGTGCGGCCTTCTTGGGAAGAGCAAGTTTTTTGCATACACGAATCATTGCGTTTACGGGATAATTAAGATACACTTCCAAAAGACGTTCCAATTTCTTAATGCTATCTCCGAACTGCGCAAACAGCTGGTCGAGTGCCTTGTCGAAATCTTCTATACTCGTTTTGTGTCTGTGATCTACAGCAATGCAACCTCCGATATGAATCGGATAAGCTCCGCCGAGCAAAAGCGCCGAAACTTTTGCCGATGCAACGCCGGTATCCGATGTAATGAAACGCACACCGGGAACAATCTTGTCGAGCTTGGCTTTGTCGTTATACGCCGAAAGTGTCTTGATATACGCACCAATCAACGACTCGCGCTGTCCGGACAATTTCCATAACCCGCTTGCAATCGAATGGTCGGCATACCCCTGCTCAAACTCTGAACCCGGAAAACGTGCATCCAACTTTTCCGTCAGTTTCCTCAAGAGTGAATCGATTTCCAAAATGGAATAATCCGTTTCATCTCCCGAATGGACTGCAGATACCTTTTCGTCTCTGATTAAGACTAATGCGTCCGTGCTGGACAAGTGAAGGCACTCGTTAAGAACGCCCGCCAAAGTTTCCCTACTGAGTTTGGGAAGAATCGAACCTCCGATTTTTGCTCTGTCTAACAAGGTCTTGTAAGCCGTTTCTCGGACGGGATACAGTTCGCCTTTGACTTTGAGCGCTAAACCAAGATGCTCTGTTGTGTCACTGATTGCTTCTTCTCCTACACCAACCGCAAATGCACTCGGGTTCAAATGGTTCGGCGACATTCTGCCTAACGATTCCACGCTAAGATCCTTAACAGGACAGCGTACCCATTGACTGCTTTCCGATTGAGTCTGATGATAGTCCAGCATCATAGGAAACGAAGCGAATGTTGTGTTGTAATTGTCTAAACATTTTTGCATAATAGTTGCTCCTTTTGTAAAATTTTTTTAACGGACTTACCGTCGTGAATATATAAAAACAGCGGTCCCGAGAAAACCGCTGATAGTTGTCATAAAATGACCAAGAAAACAAAAAAAGCCGACACTCCTCCACGGACTGCCGGCTTTATACCCATTATGGGCTGATAAACAAAAAAGTGCCAATTACAAATGTAACTGACACTGTGAAAACTCTGATACTTTGTCGGTAAAAACCAAACAAGAAACTTTATGTTGTAATTATATCAAATATTAAATTTTAAGTCAACATCAATTCATAGGGATATATTGTCGATTTTTGTCTTATAATATTAACATTTTTCATACTCACATTATCGACTTGTATTTGGCCACCCACAAATAATCACAACTTGTAAAAACTTGTCTAATTTTAGCATTTTATACTCCATAGAGTAAAAACTCTTGACTTTTTAATAGTTATGTCGTAATATATAAGTATATGGAGGTATTAAGATGATATACAGAACCGAATACATGAATCAACTGCACTCTTTCAAGAATCACCAACTGATAAAAGTTGTTACCGGATTACGACGCTCTGGTAAATCAACATTATTACAGATGTTCCGTGACGAACTGATAAAAGACGGTGTTGCGGAAAACCAAATACAGTACATCAATTTTGAATTAATGAAATATGATGCTGTACGTAATTATAAGCAGTTTTATGAACTTGTCGTTGAGCACATAAAGCAAGACAAAAAAAACTACTTATTTTTCGATGAGATACAGCAAGTTGAAGGCTGGGAAAAAGCAGTCAACTCTCTTACACTTGAATTTGATGTAGATATATACGTAACTGGTTCCAACGCATACTTATTATCTTCCGAGCTTGCAACACTAATCTCTGGTAGATATGTTGAAATCAAGATTCTTCCTTTATCTTTCAAAGAATATTATGAATTTCATCACGATGACAAGAAAAGCAAGCAAGAGATCTTTGACGAGTATTTGAAATTCGGCGGACTCCCCCAACTTCTTTCGCTACCTCAAGACGAGAAAACTATATCTGCATTTTTAAGCAGTATATACGATACTGTCATTTTGAAGGATGTTATTGGTAGAAACAAACTCAAAGATGTAGACCTGCTAAAACGTGTTTTTGCTTTTGTATGCGGAAATGTCGGCAGTATCACATCTACCAACAGTATGGCTAAATATATAGCAAACGAAGCAAAGCTTGATTCCTCCCTTCGTCCTGCTACAATTGGTAATATTCTTGATATGCTTGAAAACGCATTTATTATCTATCGGGCTGATCGTTATGACATTAAAGGCAAAGAAGTTTTAAAGTCCTTGGAAAAATACTATGTTGCTGATACTGGATTAAAAAATACGATTGTTGGATACAACTTAGACAATTATGGGCACGCAATAGAAAACGTTATTTATCTTGAGCTAATAAGACGCGGATATGAAGTGTACATCGGTAAAACTGGCAATAAAGAGATAGATTTCGTTGCAATCAATCAACAAGAAACAATTTACTATCAAGTATCACAGAGCATTCTCGACGCCGATACACGTGAGCGTGAAACCGCACCCTTCTATTCAACTAATGACTTCTATGAAAAAGTCATCATCACAACCGATAAAAATTATGCGACAAATGAAAACGGAATCAAAATCGTAAATATCATTGATTTCCTATTGGGATAAAAGACATAGATAAAGGCGGTAAGCTGGATGCTTGCCGCCTTTTCATTTTGTCTTTTTGATTTCAGTCTAAGATTTTAGATCGATATTTCTTATTAAACACTATGTAGTCAACCCATTCAGGATTATCAAATATCCTGGCTGCGTGAAGCTCAAGCGCATATTTTCTTCGCTCCGCCTCACTCTCTGACCATTTTAGCGTATCAGTAACCCATTCAAGCAAATTATTATATAACTCAATTTCATTTGCCTTTCGAATAAGGTATTCTACAATTTGCATCCAAACAGACACCTCAATATCACCAATTTCAGTCATAACACCATGTCGATATGATGTCTTTTTACCATTCGGTGTATTAAATGTGTTGGATCTTCCTGTTCCGTATTTAAGACTTACTTTTTCAAATGTCAGACCATCCAAAACTTTTTCATCAGGAAAGACATTAATCAATATGTCCATAATTTTACTCCTTAAATTTTATTAGTAAGGACGGCGAGTTGCCCCACCGTCCTACTGTTTTATGCCGCTTTGCGTTTGACGCCCCACATCCCGCGCTCAGTCTTGTAAAAGAACTGCGGATTTATCTGCAGCGTCTGACGCACCTTTTCGCGCCACCATTTGTTTTCCTGAGCCTTCTTATGCGGCTCGACTTGTTCATAGATGTAATTCAGAGAGACTGCATTGGGGCAGCTTTCCAAAACTCCTGCAACCACGTCGCGCCAAGTCGCTCCCTTCATATCCCGCACATCTGCCTCAATTTTCTTTGTGGTCAATATCGGTATTACGAGAGAATTATCCTTTCGAACAATCATAACGTATTCGTGCAGAATCGGTATAAAGGAACCGCTATATTGAGTATTATCCGAAAAACAATTATGCTGCGCTTTGATTATGATGTTTTCAAGCGTTCCGGGCTTAACTATTTCGGATAGCATACTGTAAAGCTTCCCTTTCTTCTTAATATCGCCCATAAGCACAGCCATACGGCCACCCTTCTCGAGTGCAGCAAACTGCTTCATCATTGCATAGTTCATTGCCTCAACAAACTTGCCCCAATCCGGTATACGGGATAAATCCAGCATACGCGGATCATAACCGTACTTTGCTTGTACGTCCGCCGCCTTATACATAACGTCAGAATACAAGACAATGTCCCAGTAAGGCGGATGCCAGAAAACGAACTCGGGACGTTCCGGAATCTCACAATTCATAATATCAAACCCACTGTGCAGGTCGTAGGTATGACTGATAACTCCGCACTTGTCGGCTGCTGCTTTTGTTGTGTTGCTGCCGCACATATAGTCGCAGATTTCTTTTGGTTTAAAAAAGCCTATAAGGTCCTCGATGAGTTTGGGAGAGCAGTTTCCCCTATAACGGTTATTTCCGCCCTCACCACGCTCAGGATAGGACACAATCGATTTCAGTGTCCGCATATCAGTTTCCGTCCTTTTTAAACCTTTCCAAGTTTCTCTGCAGTTCATTCAAAATTTCTTTCGGAATATCACGGTCAAGAATTGCCTTTACTTTGTCGCTCAAATGACAGATTTCATCGCCGGGACTGTACAAGAGCGCTTTAACGAATACTGCATCCGGAATACGGCTACCCATACCGTTTACTATATCGGTATATATAACATCCGTCTCTTTAACCTTATTAACACTGTCAAAAAGGCTAACGAGAAGCTCTCCGTTCAGATAAACGTCGGCGGCACCGATGCGATTACGTCCCACTTCAAAGATATACTTTTTCCGCTTATTGGTTTTAACGATGTTTGCACCTCTAAGCAAAGCTATGTCATCATTTTTATCAGCGATTGCTGTTTCAGCTACATGCAACAGTTGATGATAAATCGGTTCCGATTCACTGAAATTATCCCAAATATAATCGCGCAATGCGTGCAGCTTATGCAAGGATTTCATTTCAGCTTCAACTTTGTCTCTGTAACATTTTTGAAGTTCTCCTCTGATGCGCATCAGAATCTTGCCGAGTAAATTTTTCCCGACGCCATTGCAAACACCCCATTCGGTATCGCCCCAAGTATTACCTTCAACAAGAACCTTGTCCCCCGTTGCCAAAAGCATCGCTTCGAGCTCAGGTTTTTGTGTGAATTTTGCCAAGCAAACAGTGTACATATAACCCTCCTTATGCTTTTCCCAATCCTTTCGCAATTCAACGGTGCGACCAAGTTTCTTTGCTTCTTTTGCATCCAACCCCTCGAACATTCCTGCTTTAAGTGGATTCTTCATTGCCTGAAACGCTGCTTCTGCGTTTCTGTACTTAAATCCCCAACAGTATATTTCAGTTTCGTAAAAGTTGCTAAGGAAAGCGTACTTCCCTCTGAATGCCGATATTATATTGTTATTTGTTTCCATAAAATTTTCTCCTGATAGTTTTTTTATACGGAAGTTCCTTCCGCGAGTAACAACATATGAGAGCTATCTACCAGATACTTTGTAGGGTTCTCGTAAATTTTGTTATAGCCCTCTTCGCCACCACTGAACGAGTCTGCAACTGCACGTTCGTCTTTGTCCAAATCCTTGTAAGCTTTGCGCCCATAGCAGGGTGGCAACCAGTCTCTTTGGCGTCCTACATAAAGGTTAAATTTCTCCAGCAGTTCATCGTCTTTGAAAACGATATGACAGGTACCCTTCTTGTAGAAAGTCAGTATGAAATACTTTGTTTCGATGTTTGTCGCATTGCCCATATCGAAATTTATCTTAATCTGGTTTTCCAAATTATGATGTGTATCGATACTACTATAAACGGGATCGGCTATGTAATCAAGGGCTTTTGCAAGATCCCTTAACGTACTTATTGCCTCATACTGACTCAGCGACCAATGGTCTTTTCCGCTATATTTCCAGTTCGACCAAACTCCGCGCAAAGGGATGATTACACGTTTATTAACCTTATGCGCCTTATTTGTCTTCCACCCGTTATAGTAGTGAATATTGTTTGACGTCTCATCGATATAGGAATACTTGGTTGAAAAGGTATCGAATAAGGTCATAAGACTGTCTTCTATCCCTTTTAACATATTATCCCGCAGTTGCGTCATAAGCTCTAAAATGTTGTGCAAAGTGAAGTCATAATACTTCATCTCGCTTACGGATGAATAAAGCTCGCTTTGCATTTTATTCGTGAGCTTACCAACGAACCTTGGATTGATAAATAACGATTTCCAGTATCTGAGTCTTACGGCTTCGATATAACTGTTTAAGCTATTCTTATCCGTATCTTCTCCGTTTACTTTCAGCAACAGTGTTTCAACGTCATGTTCGGAATCGATATGTCCAAAGCGCATTTTTCTAACCGATGCATAGGCACTGTATTCCTTTAAAATTGCTATACCAGCCTTAACTTCATCGTTATAATCCTTTATGTATGAGTCGAGGAAATCCAAGCCTTCAGGTACAATTTCTTTGCTCTCAGTTTCACCGTCAAACCCCAAATGTTCTTCCGCCTTTGCTTTGTCAAGTCTGTCAAATATGAAAGAATGCGAGAATTCTTCCGGCATCGGTATCAGGACTGCAACAACTGCCACTTCCACGTCGGTCTTACGCTCGGTATCGTATGTTGCAAACATACCATCATAAAACTTGATTTGCGCTTCATACTTGTCAAGCTTCTGTTTAAGTATTTTTCTCACATTACTGTAAGGATTTCGTATTGTTTCTGCGTTTAATATGCAAACAACCATTCCACCATACCTTTCCTGCATATCAATAGCCTTCAATAAATGCTTATCCGCGTTCGAGAACGGCGGATTCATAAATATCAGGTCGTACCGTTTTAAACTACTGTACGTAAGGAAATCGTCGTGCACCAAATGGTAAGACTTTCCTTTGAGCATAGAGCGCAGTTCGGGTTCAATCTCTATACAATCGATATCAGCCTTTGAAAAATAAAGGTTCCTTTTATCCTGTCGCCAGTAATAGTTTTCCGATGTTCTGTGTTTAAACCATTCGGCTATATCACCTTTACCGGCCGAAGGCTCGAGTATAGAAATATTCCTCGGTAACTTTTCCCACATATCGGCGAAATCAATTTCGATTTTTTCTAAAAAAGGTTTCGGTGTCGGGAAAAATTCAGGGTTGATATTTTTAATTATTTCGTTCATTTGTTTGATTCTCCTATATAATTTTAAATATTAAGATTAAGAGCCCGACATTAAGTCAGGCTCTTATAAGTTGTTTCCCTAATCGGAAGTTTAACCTCCGTTTTCGGGACCGTAGTAATCGATGTCGATTGCCTCATCGGCAATCCTTGAAAGGTATTTTACCATGAGAGACTGGATGTCTTCCTGTTTTAAGGACTTCTCCAATTCTGTCATTCGCCAGGGATAAGTTGTTTCAAAAAGAAGATACTTTTCTCCATCAAAATCCTCGCAAGCTGTAAGCTCGATTTTTTCAACTTCTGAAATCACTTCTCTTAAAACCATCGCAAGTCCCAGACAATAATCCGCATCAAATTCTTCCAAATCTTCCAACGTAGGTTCTTTAATTTCGCAAGTGCGCAACCACTCGTTAAAATCCTTGGCGAAGTTTGGAGCTGTCTGGACAAGCTCTATAACCTTACTCATTGAAATATCCCTAATCTCGGAAATCTTTACTCCGTAACCATATACGTGCCAATTTTCAAAACTCATACGTCACCTACCTTAATGCCGTAGTGATTTTCTGCCACACCAATGATTTCTTCTTTAATTTCCTCAATCGAGTTCAGTACCTGCCCTATGGCCGACAAAATATCGTCATCCAAAATGTTGTCGCAAATCATACCAAGGTCAATGAATACTCCGGTAGAATCAGTATCACAGGTTTTAATAACACCGTCATACTCAATCCAGTTATTGTTCCCGAGAGTGAGTTTCCCGCTTTGAAGCGCATCCTCCAATTGCTTGTCCGTTTTGATGTACGACACCATATATTCGCTAAATACGCCGTCGTTGTTTTTGTCGGTTACACTCGCCAATTCGTTGCCTAAGTCATCGGTCAGTTCTGCACGCACGTCGCCATAGATATTCAATTCGATTGCAAATGTTTCTGATACTTTTATTGTGGCAAGCCCGCCACCGTACCAAAGACAATTCAATCTTCTGTGCTCGAAGCTCTTGGGATTAAATGTGAGTTTCAAGCCGAGTTCTTTAGCCTTCAAAAATAGGGCTTTGCATTTTTTCTTATAACTTCTTCTGTTCATGTTTTACTCCTTTTAGATTGTGTCTTCTTCGTATTCTTCGCACTCAGGCTGTTCGTCTTCTTCAAACGGACACTGCCCACCGCACGGCGAAACCATACACCAACCGTTACACCAGTTATAGCACATCATTTTTCTCCTTTCACGCATAGCGCAGGAGTCTTGTTACATTCTCCTGCAGGTCTTCAAGGGAAGTATAATTATTGCCTCTGCCACGATAGTCATTCTCATCGTCCGCAATCCTAATAAGTACTCTTTCGTACCATTCAGGTCTATACCCACGAACATCGTCTATCGACAGATAAATGTACTTCTCGTTCGCACTTTTTATAAAGCAAGAAAAGCAATAATGATTACGACCAACATTGACAAGTTCCCAACCGTTTTCTCGGCAAAGCCTGCGCAGATAGTTGATATACTTGTTTTGGAAAGTCTTGTAGTCCTCTCCCGTATAAGGCCCGGAACTGAACTCGTAGTTAAGATACTTTCTCAATTCGTCCAGCGGATCCTTTTTAGGTTTTGTTGGTTTACGCTTATTGGTATTGGCATAACATTTTTCACGCCAAGTCTTTGCGTATTCGTTATCTGTCGGCGACAGCAATTTCAGTATCGCATTGGGACAATCGTAATAGCACGGTCCCATCGTTTCGTCCATATTCTTATAACCGAATTCGCCGTCTGCAATGTCCGTTATAACAACTAACGCCCATACTTTGTTTGTCTTTGTGCTTCGCATAGCCGCGTAATAAATATCGTCTACTAAAGCGTCTTTTACTATAGTTGCCCAGCCAGGCTCTCCTCCGAATTCATTACGACATTCGGTTAATCTATCGATTCGACCTTGTGGACTGTAATAGCACCATCCCATTTTTATTCTCCTGTAATTTTATTTTTTCTTTCTTGTTCTTCTTTAAAGAACCGCTCGTTTTCGACTATCTTCCTACCGCACACCGGACAAAAAATCGGTGCGTAATGGAATACGTCAACGTTTTGCTTGATATCTTCCCTATACTTTTGGACTATGATTTTAACCGGCGGGCGATACAAGGCAGCGGAACAAATAAATGCTCCAAAACCGTTGTCGCACTGCCCGATTGACATATAGCTTAAATCATTTTCGGGATCCAATCGTAAATCCGTAAACGCATTTTTGCAGTAGGAACAGTCTTTGATTTCTTTATCCGCTGAACAATAGCCCTTTCTATGGTCAAAGTAATTGCAAGTAAAGCAATCCATCTCGTTACACTCAGGGCGCATATTTTTTGCGGTATATCTGATTTTTTTAGCCATATCAACCTCCTAGTCGCATCTCAGGATGTATGTACTGCCGATAATGTTTACACACTCGTTTTTAAGTACAGTATCCCTCGTTATCTCTTCTTCGCTCGGCAATTCATAATATATATCTGCATCAGAGTCATAGTCATAGCCGTCAAACGAATAAATGTCTTCCAACAAGTGAGTCCACGATTGTCCGGTTGTATAGGAACTGATACCGAGATATTCAAGAACTTCGTCCACTGAATCGCACTCTTCAAGCCTACGAATTACCTTGTTGCAATATTGAGCAACAGTCTCATAGGGTGAAACACTTTCAAGCGGAAGATATTCTAAATATCTGGAATAAGAGTCATACAGCTTTATGCGATCTGATTCTTCTCTTTCGTCTTCGGTTTCCATAAACAGGTCGCCTACTTTTGTTGTAATTCTTATCATAAAAATTTCTCCTGTTTTTTTAGTTGGCGGAGCCGAATATATCAGCCCCGCCGCCTGTTTACTTTTGTTTTAAGACTGAGATTTACGCAAAGTCTTTTCTTTAATTTGAATACTGTAATGGCTTGAACAATACCAACCTTCGATGTAGATTTCGTAAGACATATCCGAAGACTCTTCTACACAATCTTCCTCGCCGCGTCTATCGAACAAACCACCGTAATCCGCCATTTGACGAACCTGCTCGCGCATATACGCCTTTGCCAACATTAAGTCGGCGAATGCTTCTACCTTGCTGTCGTATTCGTCGTTGTCAGCCCAGTCATCCGTAACAATATAGATCTTCGGACCGTCGCTATCTGCTTTTTCAAGGTCAGTAATAACCTCAATCATCTCCGGAGCCATAATAACGATATCGAGAATAATATCCTCTATCTTCTTAGGCTCACCGTAAGATTCGCTGAAACGTTCCTCAATCTGCTGGATATCGTAAGGCATTACCGGCTCATAAAAGGTGCAATAGATATCCGGAGTTTCGTTCTTGGTATCTTTATCGTCCCCGTCACGAATCTCGGTTATATGCCCTATTAAGCCTTCATATTCACCACTTATGTCGGTGGCAACTACTTTGTCGCCTATTCTGTACTTTTTGCCTTCGTACTCGAAGACTTCATTCGATTTGTTTAAAATCATTTTAATCCTCCTGTTAAATATTTTTGAAGTCAAAGGCACTTGGATGTATCTCTGCATATTTTGCAATCGTACAGAAATACTCATCCGAGTCTTCGCATTCATCGAGTTTGGAAATAATCTCCTGCTCAAGCTCGCCGTCGTTTTCCTTCTTTTCAAATTCAAAGGGCAAATTCTCTTTAAGCCAGTCGCAAATTTCTTCCAAAGAATAGAATTCGTGGTCATCGATATAACTGATTTCTCCATTCGCTGCGGGATAGCAAATATCAACGTAATAGTCATGAGAATAAAACAAACCCGTCTCATCCCACTTTACGTAATACTCACAACCACATTCCTCAGCTATAAAAGCCAATTTTACGTCAGGGTAAAAATCCTTTAAAATCTTATACCATAAGCCAATCTTTGCACTCCACACAGTTTCTGTGCTTATGCTGAACGCATAAAACCTGTCCACGTGGCGCACAGTGTCATCGATATAATCGATATAGCCTCTGCAATCAATTTTTTCAGCTCCGATTTCGGGGTAAAACTTATTAGCATAATCCCCAAGCCAACCTTTACCAAAACCATTTTCTTGCGTTGCTGGTCCATTGTAAATCTCAACGATTCTTTGTTTGAGCATTTTTATCTCTTTTTTGTTTTCTGAGTAAAATGTAATTCCCGTAGAACACCAATTAGGCATAATTTCATCCTCCCCATTAATTGTGGCAGTCTACGCTTACCAAAACAGTATCATCAGAAAGACTGTCATAGAAATGTTTGATTTCTTCTTTCCATTCTCCGTGTTCTTTGGGGCTACAATCGCTATACCAAGTTTCTTCATCGACGTAGTAACAAGGTAAAGTCAAGTAGTCAGAATCATCAATGAACTCACGCCGAGTCTGATTTTCTTCAAAGGTTTCCCCATCTAAATAGAGCGCAATATTTTGGAAGTAGCTGTAAATTCCATCCTCTTTAATCTTGAGCCCCCATTCGTCATCAGGAAGAACCTTCGTTTCAAACACCCTACGATAAAATTCAAAGCGTTCTAACATACGTTTCTTCTCATACTCGATTAGAGCCTGCCACTGAATGTCCTTTTTTCTCGCCGCACTTGCCCACTTATATCCGTTGGGAGGCGTAGGCAGTTCGTCATCGTAATTGCCGGGTGAGTATTCCTCGCACTCTTCTTTTACAAGGAAATTGCAAGGCCACCTACCGCCGATTCTGTACCAATCCCAAAACGAGTTCGGATTACAGTAATAGCCGTAAGCATTTTGCTCTTCATCGAAATTCATTCCACGGTACTGTTCCGCAAATTCTTCGAAACTTTTATACAGTTTCTTGAACGGATAATTGGACAATGCAATCATGCGTTTCGCTTTTTTGGAACGCTTATCCTGCTTTAACTGACCAAACTTTTTTTGATACACGAGCCCATCTTTAATACAAAATCTATCGCTTAGGGTATAAGCCATTACAATCTTGCCATCTGGCAATTTGATGCAATCAACTCCGCTTTCATACTGTTTTCGTGCGTCTTCAGTTTCATCGATAAATTCCAGATATTCTTCATCTTCAGTGCATTCGCAGTACGGCTCAAGCCTATACTCAACTGCACTATTGACAGCTCTTGCAAAAGAATTAGTAAGCGATTTCAATTCCGACAAGCGACATTCAGCAAACACATCCTTTTGTGTTGAATCTTTTTTGTTTTTTAACAATTTTGCTATTTCAGCCTTAATTCTTTCATCTGTATCTTTGTAGATAGGATAATCGCCGATATCTACGGCGACAAATGTAACATAATGCATAATTTTTATCTCCTGTTAATTTAAATTTTTATTGCAAACAAGCAACGCTTATCGTAGCGTTTCTGCTCTGCAGCTTTCTGACATGCCTCATCTTCCGATGCGGCTTCGATTATTGCTATGAATGGATTGGGTTCCATATCGTGATATAAGTTATCGTTGTCGCCGTCCATAACATCGTTAAACTCACTGTCAGTAAGTCCCGACGTGTCCAGCATTTGCGAATCTCTTACCCACGAAGAATCCATACACACAACATACTTGCTCTTCTTGCTTTGTTTGACTACCGATGAAAAATCCTGCCAAGGAAGTCGCTCGATAGTCTCATAATCACCGAACTCAACTTCACTACCGCAGCATAAGCAAATTACACTCGGTTCGTCTCTGTCTTCTAAAAGGCCATACTGTGGTTCAGCATCGTCTTCCAATAAATCTTTGAATAATACTAATTCCATATACTTTTGTACTCCTGATTAGAATTCAAGCTTGTAGCCGACGACTTTATCGTTTTTCTTTATTTGATAAACGACATATTCGCCATCGCCGATGCCGGACTCGCTGAAAAAACCTTTACACCGAAGTGGCGTATCGGCATCAACTATCCAATGCTTCTTAGAGTCACCTGTTCCAAAGCCCTCAAAAACGTAATCGCAAACCTTATTCCATTCATCATCAGAATAATCCGGTTTGTTTTCAAAGAACCCTGCCATACCAGCGTCCACGCCGATAGTACCAACGCTTTCAGCATCATATTTAGCATCCAAGCTCAAATCCTTTGCCAGAAGAATAAGTACATAAACACGGTTTCCCCAATTTTTGTTATTGCCCTCCCCGACATAACAGTTATACTCGCCGGGTGTAATAGGCTTTTGGGTACGACACCACACGTCCTTATCGTAACAAGGATCAGTGATATCGATTTTGTCAGCAGTTATATTAAGCGTGCCGACCAGTTCATAATTTAGTTTCATAATAGTTCTCCTTTTGTAAATTATCAGGGCAGCCGATAAAGCTCGACTGCCCTAACTGATTTTGTTTTGAATTTTATACCCGAATATGCCGCTTCACTACCGAAGTCAGTTTTACAGGTAATTGTTGCAAATCGGTAATGTCCATAAAGGAATCACCATAGATGCGCTCGATGTTCTGCTTATCGTCGCCAATGGCGGCGGCCACAAACAATACACCTTTTCTCTGATACTCTTTTCTGATGCCGCGCAAATCTTCTTCCGCTGCGGTTCCCATATAACCGTAGTCTGCAGGTTGACCGTCTGATACCAGTATTAGGATTTTTACTTGTTCGGGACGCGCTACAAGCTGTTCCGCAACGTACCGCAAAGGTGCGCCATCGCGGTTGTTGTTTCGAGCCCGAATATCCATCATCCTGTACCTGTCGTCATTATCGATACTGTCAAACTCTGCATAGGAATACAGCTGCACGGTTTGATCGCTTCTGGCTCCGGTGCTATGTCCGTAGACTGTAACCGGAATATTTAAGCTACGGCAAAAATCATAAAGAATGATTGCCGCCGCTCTTGCATAAGTGCAACGATCACAACAGCCCATAGAACCGGATTCATCCAACAGCAAGCCCACGGCCAATTCGGGAGTTTCATTCGGTAACACATTCTTGTAGAACAGCTTTCCGTCATTACGATGAATTGCGTGCGTATCAAGCTTGCGCCCCATCAGCAATCCCGTTTGCTTTCCACCGCGTCTGCTATCTTCGAGCTGCTTAACTAAATTCTTTTTAAGCTGCCTTGAAATATTTAAGAGCGGTCCGCAAATTGCTTGGTACTGTTCGATAAGAACGTCATCAACTTCAGTTATACGGTTTACGCGGATATTGACGCCGGAATGGATGTTGCCGTAAGAGATATTTTGAGCGAACTCATTCAATTCGGAAAGTCGTTCGTTCTCCATTTCCTTACAGGCTGCTTTTTCTGCCATCTTATCCAGCATCCGGTCAATGTCTGATGCGGCCTTGTCATAAACTTCACGTTTGTACTCTTCGTACTCAACGGTGCCACCTTCAGGTACGGAAACTTCGGTTGTTTGCACGAGCGGCAATCTTCCGGTTTCGGTTTCGGAAACGTCCGCAGGCGGTTCTTCAGTCTCGCCTTTCGTACCCTCATCTTCACCTTCGGAATCCGATTTCGAACCTTCAGCTTCCGATTGTTCTTCGTTAGCCTCTGATTCAGCTTCAGCCTTGGTTGCAGCTCTGCTCTTTTCTGTTGCGCTTGTTTCTTCTTCGCCGTCCTTCTCAGGTACAGGCATACTTGTGCCCTTACCGAGTGAACTGCCACCCGACACAGATTTCCCAATCATGCCTGCGACCGTTTCTGAAATGTCTGCGCTCAAGTCGGCTTCCTCTGCTTCCTTTTGTTTCTCTTTGCAAATTTCGCAATACTCTTTTATGTAATCCCAGCAACGAATAAGTATTAGGTTTACTATACCCAAACGAGTCTTACTGGAACGAGTTTTGACTGCGTCGTCTATTTCGTTTAACAGTCCGAAAACCATTTTAATACGAATATCCGATAATGGTTCATCTCCGTATTTGATTTCTCCGAACTTTGCATAAGCCAACATAAGCTGGAATATACTTTCGCAGATATGCATCTCACCGTTTTCTTCTTTTTCGATAAGCTGTGTTACCGTCGGCATTTCGTTGAACTGGACGTTACGAACATCTTCCAAGCCGCAACCAAGCGTTCCTGGGAAATTGTTCAGAATTCGGTTTTCGATATACCCGTCCTCGAGAATATTGCTGATGTGATGCGCAATCTGCTGCACCACCGCAATATTCATCTTGTCTAGCTTTACGTACTCCCAAAACTCATTTTCACGTCTGACGTCTGCCGACATTGTAAAGACCGGCGGCGTAGGATACCAACGGAATGTTGCTAAGAAATTTGTGTGCGTTTGAGACGAAAGGAAATCAGTATAGAGAACGTGTCCCAATTCGTGTGCAAATAGCCCACAAATGATGTGATACCGATTTTCCCTTCCCTTAATGTTTGTTACCATCGGATGTCCTGCATTGATCCATATTTTCATATTATCCGTACAGGCGATGTCTCTGTTTTTAGGTTCCCAAACAATCACTACGCGGACACGACGCTGGTAGTTGTAGCGACGTGTCTGTACTGCCGCCATATCTTCAAAATGTCCCGCTAAAATGCGGGACACGAAGAATTGACGATCTGTTATGCTGCTACGTTTTTCGTTAAGACGTTGCTTAACGAGTTTGTGATTCACCCTTGATGCCATTTAGGGTTTTAACCTCCTTGTTTTATTTATACTGCGCTTCTGCGACGTTTGGGTGCAAAATCTTGCTCCAGTATGACAATCAGCGCTTCTCTGTCGTCTTCAACCGCTGTAGCTTTGCTTATAATGGTGCTCAATGCCGATTCGTAGGCGTCGCCCGTTATTTCGCTGCTGACAATCCAGTCCAGAAGACTTCTCATACCGACCGTTCCGTCCGTAATAGCGTTCTTACGACAGTATTCGGACATATTATTTACGACCTTTACCATCTTGGAAACTAAATACTCGTCCGTAGAACCGGTAACGCTCATCGCACGCTGAACCATAACTTCGGGCGTAGGCAACTCCACGTCTTTGACCAGATTCATTCTGTCTACGATGCTTTGATTCATACCGCGGCACCCCTCATAACTGATATTTGTTGTTACCACAACAATAGCGTCGGGATGACGTTTAATAATCTTACCAGTGGGTAGCGTTATCGAACCTTCTTGCTCTAAGAGCGAGTTAAGTCCTACAAGCACTCCCGGCTGCATAATCGTAGTAGGCTCCTGTATCTCTACAACGTAACCGTGTTCGAGAGCCTTTATGAAATCCGTTTCGACATAGGAAAAACTCTGTCCTCCGTCTTTTTTCGGTTCTACACGTTTGCTTAATGCCTTGACTTTTTCCGTAACCATTTTGAGAACGACTTCCATACAGTCCTGCGACTTTACACCGGGTTTTTCAGTTCCGGTAAGAGCTTTAAATACTCCTTCAGGATCGTAATCCATATCGTCTAGACCGGGAAGGTTCATAATTTTGGCAACGTTGGGATAAGTGATGCCGCCCATCGCTTTTAACTCTTTAAGCTCCGCATCGAGTGCTGCGTCGCCGGTCGAAGCGTTTTCGGAATCGGGAAATATCTGACCGATAAAGTCGTATATTTCGGTCTGTGCCGAACACGTATACTTCATGTACGGTAAACCGAGCCCAGCGGCAATCGCTTTTGCTCCCATAGTTTTGCCGGTACCTGCCGGTCCGCGCAAAAGGAAATTACGCATCTGCGTGGGCTTGCCCGTTGTAACCGAAGCATGTTTGCATACGTCAACTACTTCTTGCGGAATAACATACCAAGCGGGAAGTTCGGGAATAAGTGCCTGCTCCATAGGCGTAAATGTACGCGAGCGCAATGCAAACTTTCCAACAAAATCCTTCTGTTCGATTATTACTTCCGCCTTACCGATTGTTGCCGATGCTCCCATCTTTGCAAATATCGAAAATTCCCCAGCCGTAACAGTCTGCGGAGTATATTTCCCCGCATCAAGCTGCGTTCTCGATACTTTGGTTAAATTGCCAGAGGGTTCCAATTCCACTTTGATATGCGCACCGCAAGTAGCATCTTTTGCGCGGCGATAAACGTTATCGCACAAAATAGCCAAACACTCAGTTGCCGTGTTCAAATCTGAAAACCCGTTTTGCTTGTGCTGACTGAATTCATCAAGTTTTTCGCTGAACTCGGTATCCGTAAGTAATGCCGGCATCATAGCAAAGATTACCGCCGCACCGTCACGATTACCCGCGTCGAGCTTGTACACTTCAATGCTTTCACTGTCAGTTTCATAAACGCTTGCCATCAGCGAGCCGTTACTCATATCGTAAACGACCAGATGATAGCTGTTTGGACCTGTGGATGATTTATATTCCGCAACACATTTTGTTCCGGACATTTCAAATGTTCCAACAGCTCCCTGTCCGCTACCGTCTTTGCAAGCGCAAAATGCCATGATAGCTTTTACTACATTTCCGCATAATGTCGATTCGCCTTTATCTCCATACCGAGATTGAACTTTGACTCTCTTATTTACGCGGTCGAAAGGTGCAGGGATGCTCCTTCCGAAGTTGAAAAGATTGTTGATGTTACTCATATAGATTTACTCCTCTTTTGCAGTTCACTGCTTTAATTAATTTTGATTTTGATTCCTTCTTCGACACATTCGGCTTCACTGACGCCGGCACGTTTAAGTTCTGCGCAAACACTCGTCCAGCTCTCGGGAATAGGCAGCTCTTTTGCCGATAATAAATACTCGGAAATACCTTCTCCGACAGCTTCGTTCAAGCGTTCGTTTAGTTCGTTGATATGTGCTTCAACCCATTCGTAAGCCATTAGGTCGTAATTTGCGCTCGTGGCTTCAGCGGTAATATTTTCCACTTTATTTTCCTCAAGCTTTTGTTCCGGTACCGATTCTCTTATTGGTGCTTTCATATATTCGAGTGCAACAACAATGTTTCCTGTTATATTGACTCTTGCACGCCTATATCCGCCGGCACCGTTCAGTATGATAAATACGTCTTCTCCGTTTGCTATACGCTTGGGCGTATCGACATGTGCCCATACCCACTTAGCATTTGGATAGTCTGCAATTACCCACATATTAACTTGTTCGCCAATGCCTTTTTTTGCTCTACTTGCCCTTCTTTTTACAGGACGCTTTATATCGGCCTCTTTAGGCAGCTTTGCTCTTAATATGCGGCACCATATGCGTGCGCCGATAAAGAGAGCGAGCGCAATAAAGAAAAACGGCCACAAGCGAAACAGCAGCGTTAAAATAGCAATAACGCCAAGGATTATTACAGCTTTGTTGAGTTTAGCGAGTTTCTTTTCCATAATTCCCCTCCTTACGCCTGTACGAGTTGCAATCCGCAACACAGGGTGTCTGCACTGTAAGTCTCAATGTGCTCGCAAATAACTTTTTCACGAACACAGTTACCCTTACATTTACGAGTTTCGGGGATATAGATAAGCAGCTGATCCATAGCTTTCGCATCGTTGGTCGCTACGCTTGCCATTGCCGCTATACCGGTTTCTATAAGAGCTCTGCTCTTGTTGATTTCCTTCATCGCCATTTCGCCGTAAATCGTTTCAATGCTAAGGTTTTGGTTTGAATTCAATGCCTTAGCAAAGGAAGTGATATCATTAAACGTGCGAATCTGGAATTGTTTTCTCCTCATTCCTGCGCTGAGCAAAGCAACTTCTTCGGTTACTTTAAGCAACCCGTTCGTTTTGCTGCGCAAGATATGCATGAGAATGTCTTGTTTCTTTTCCATCGATAAGTTTTTGAAAGTTTTGTTCTTCATAAGTATTTCTCCTGATTTTTTTATGCCGCTTTGCGGATTTTGTACTGCATACAAACAGCACCTTTGATTTTGTCATCCTGAACTTTACCGGTATTGAAGTCATACTTCATTCCGCGCTGTTTGGTAAACCCCATAAGGTATTCACGACCAGCCTTACTGAAATGTGCGACCTTTGCCCAATACGTTGAACTTCCGTCGGTCAAAGCATCTGCTTCTTCCTGAGCTTTAAACTGCGGTGTACTTGATTTCTCTTTCCAAGCATTCATTACGCCCTGTTCTTCTTCGGTCAAGTCCCGATAACCAGCGTTAAAAACTGTGAGCGTTTTGCCGTCGTATTCAACAAGCGATGCTTTATCCAATCGCAACTCACTTTTCTTCCCATCCGGGGTGAGAAAGAAAATTGCAACCGAATTACTGTCAACCAGCTTGCGCCATCCCTGCAAACGCATAGGTAAATTCTCACCAAACTGACTATGGTGAATAAATTTGCCCTCTAATGTTCCACTTTTTGCTTCACGTTTCAAATCTGCCAATGTCTTCATAAGTTTTTCTCCTGAAAAGCAAAAAAGAGGCGCACACAAGTTATAAAAACTTATGTGCGCCTCTACGCTTTTACTTTGTTTTGCCGACGTTAATTTCCGTCAAAGAAATTACCGCCACCGAACGGCTCGTAACCCGAGAAGTTTTCGGACTGTTCGGGAGCCTTGCCACCGTTATTTTCGGTAGCCGCTGCCGCGCCTTTCTTCTGAGACGAATCCTGTGCCTGAGTGTCGTTTGCGGATTTTTTACCGCCAGAAGTGTACTCAACGCTATCTCTGCTGTCCAGCACGATAACTTTGGCACTCTTCTTTACCTGTTTGTCGCCCTCGCCTTCCGTCCAAACCTCTTCTGTAAGAGTTCCGTGGATGTTGATGAGCGAGCCTTCTTTGAGTTGCATTTTTTTGATGCGTTCGCACGCCTCGCCAAATGCCTTCACCGTGTGATTTACCCAACGGGTATTGTTCTCGGCGTTGGTATCGTAGATCTTTTCGCCGACACGGAATTGCACGCAAGAATCGTCTTTACCGAAATACTTGAGTGCGGGGTTGTTTTCGTATCCTTTGGATACTACTACGTTGGTTGCAAAAACCTTAAACATGTGATACTCCTTTGCAGGGTTTCTCCCTGCTAAAAAAAATTTATTTATTTCAACCCTTTTCGGGTTAGAAACCGAAAGAAAATAAAAAAAGCGCCAATGCGCACTATGTGCGTATTGACACTGTTAAAATCGGATGACTATGGATTTCCTAAGAAAACCTTGAAACTATATTTGCATTATATCAAATATAGTTTCAACCGTCAACAGATTTTACTGAGCCGAAATGCGATTGTTTTGTCGATTAATGTCGATTGCGTAATACCCGAAAATAACAAGGCAATTATCCTGCTCATATATGCGAGTTTTAGTCGGCATATAAACAGTTATCATATCACCTTCATTGAGGCGGCCAATCCTTTTTCTAATAGGGACTTTCATTTGTCCTTTCTCGGTTTGGATATAAAGAACTCTAACTCTTTTGCGGAGCTGCGTCCTTTCGATCTTAATGCACTCTCCACTGACTGCAACGAATTTTTCGGTAAATCCGTTATACAGAATAATACCGCCGTTTACTGCCATATAACCGAACAGCAGTAAACACGGTAGACTGAGTATAAAGTCCTTGGCGATCGCAAGCATTAAGACCGCAATGATAAGTGATAAGAAACCAATACCAAAACGCACAAATATTTGCGTCTTCATCGGTTTCGGAATAGATTTAAATTTTTCTTTCATAAGATACCTCCTATTTACATAATGACTATTCGCTTTCTGCGTAATAGTTCTAAGACTGCATCTACGGTCCGTTTACGGGCTATAGAATGCTTCATTTTGCTTTCCAATTCACCAGCTATTGATTCATACCAAGGGTATACGATTTTCAATAACTTTGTAGAATTTTCTTCGTAAAGTAAATCCTGTTCTGGTTCAATTCCTTTGTCTTCAAGGCATACCAACTCCGGAAGGGATAAGTTTGTTCCAGCCTTTTTAAGCCATGTCAAAATGCGTTTTGCGGGAACACTGAATGGTTTGATGCCAAATATAAAGTTTGGATTAGCACATATAGCACACCTACACAATGCGTGATACTTATCGATTTCGCTATAACTGTGTTCACATATTGCAATACCCTTTTTCACCAAGCTCTGAACAAGATTCATTTCGGTTTTAGTGACGGTGCATGCGAAACCGAATCTACCTTTTTGCCACATAGTTGCTTCCTCACCGCTCAACACCATTGGTTGCCCAAAATGCCGGACGTACAACCCATTTTTACTTTTTCCTTTGCATATGATCCCTTTTGACAAATACATCATCGCGCATGAATTACTCCTTAAATCAAGCATAAGACAGCGATGCATACCGATAATGCTGCAATCAATCCGCCGACTACAAGACCGATTTTCAAAGCAGTTCCGGAACCGAGCTTTTTCTTCTCGGCTTCTTTAGCATCTATGACAGGAATATCATCATAATAGCTGTCATACTTCCGGGCCTCTTGTGTCTTCTCGATTGTATTACCGCACACAGGACAAAATGTTGCGGCATCGGGAATTTCGGTACCGCAGTTTTCACATTGCTTCATATAAAGTCACCTCCTTATAAAATTTAAAGTGGATCCCGTTCGGAACCCACTTTTCGACGCTATCATTGTAACTGATTTTGTTTTTCAAGCTATACGCATTTTTGCGCCAAGTTTCTGCCATTTTTGCGCCATTTTATCCAAACAGAAAAACGGCGAATTGAAATGCATTTCCCATAAGAAATAAAAAACTAAAATTTTATAAGTTTTGGTTTCAAGTAAAAAATCTCGGACAAATTGTTCGGGATTTTTTACTGCTAATAATAATTAAGCTAAATTGAAATTTATATTTACTTTACAATCTTTCGATTCTTCCTCCATGGATACGGTATGCTTCGCCGAAGATTCGTTCATATCCATTCTCTGAATAAAGATAACTCCCGTCACAGATTGCATAGAACTCGCGCTCCATACTGTCGGGATAGGTGATCTCCTCGAATAACTTTTTTCCGTCTAATATGGTATTTTTTGTGATATTGTAATGTGGGATTATATTATAGTCCGTCAGTCCCAACCCGGAAAAAAATCTTCTATAATTGGGATCAGTTGCTTCTCCTTTCAATTCAGGCTGGGCATATACGGTGGAAGCAGCGTTCACGCTCCCCGCGCTGATTCCCAAAATTACGCCTTCAAAACGCTCAAGTATTCTTTTCAATTTAATTTTTTCAAAAAAAACCGCCTGAGTAGGCACATGCCCTCCGCCCAAAATCAAAAAATTACTCTTATTTATTAACTCTTCCGCGCAATTTTGATTTTGCCCATCTAAAATCCTGTAAGAGTCAAATAAGATACCGGAAAATTCCGCCGTCCACCGAAACCCCTCGGCAAATTGTTTCGTTTCATCAATATCATCGGGGGCCGCCGTTATAAATAATGCATTCCGATTTTGCCGAGCTGCTTTTTTCAGTCTATCCACGAACCCATAATGCGCATTCAACGGACCACCTCGTTTTGTAAACGGTGAACTTGTCAAAAAAAGTATTTTATTCATAGATGTTCCTCAAATTGAAATTTATCTATCTTTTTGCAATCAACTAAGGATTCGTTTTATTTTTTATTCTCTAAATTACGAACACTGTTAATCACTGAAAGATATTCATTATAGTCTTCTTCAAAGCTTACGCCGTTTGTAATTTTCTTTGCAGCCTCTTCAGAAATTACAGTTAAATCATCATTGTCATGATCAACTTGCATAAATGATGAGAAAGGAATTCCCCACTTTTTAGTATATTCGTTATATCTCATGAAATAACCGCTTTCATTATCATAAACATAAAGACTGTCTTTTTCTTTGGTGTAATAATATCTTAACATAATCTTTAATCCTTACCGTTTACTGTACAGTCATTATATCATAAAAACGAAGGCAACTCAACGGATTAAATATTGCATACATAAAAAATATCCATATCTCAAATGATACAAGTAGCATAGTGCATACACAAAGAAATACAATAAAAAAGGCATAGCTTAACGCTATGCCTAATTCTTTTGTCTTTGTGTCCTACTTAAATTCCCTATGGGAACTACAGCAATCAAACGGCCGCTCTCTTTTATTTTGGGCTATACATTAGAACGGAAGGTCGTCATTGTCGAATGACGCATCCGCCGTGCCGTTTTGTTTCTTTTTTGCTTCTGCTACTGCCTTCCGCATATAAAAAGAGCTGAGCCAAGCTGAATAGTGAATGTGCGTTGTCAGTATGAGTTCTGCAAACGTTTCAAACGTCATACCGACAGCGACGCGACTTTCGGGCTTATTGCCGAACTTAGGGACAATTAATCCTTTATCATTCGTTGCTCCCGGACCACTCTCAGCAACCAGCAAAAAGTCAACTTTAGAACCGCACACAAGCTGCACGATACGCGACTGACTCATTCCATCGCTACGCGAGCGCTGCTGTTTTGCCAGACGTTCTGCCGACGTTCCACCCAAACTTTGATATATCGGTGTACTGTCAGCATTTTTCTTTTTGTTCTGTATAAGATACCGAAGCTCGCCGGAAGTAACTTTCCGATGCAATTCCAGAAACTCATCTACCGTTATGTAAATGGGTATGTTATTAGTCTGTCTTTGCCCTACCGGTTTGCTTGTGTCGTATGTCGCAAAAACAAGATGAATCTTGCCGATATCGAATGCGTCGCTCAAACTTTCGACAAAACAGTTCTTTGCATCTTTACGAGTGATTTGGTATTGATTACGTTCTTCTGCCATTTTAATTCTCCTTTTTATTCTTCATATTTTGGTATTTGACCGTAAATTGGTACAACAGTCTTTGTTTTTTCGTCCCACTTCAACAGACAACTTCTTTCTTTGTCAATCCCTTCAGAATCCAGTATCCGAAGGAATTCATCTTTATCCTTTTTCCGTATAGGACCTGAAAAGGAACTGTTTTGGGATACTCCGTCCGTGAAAGCAATATGAGCACATCCGTATCCTTTGTGATTAATATGCTTATACTTAGCCTTCCCGTTTTTCTTAAGAACAGCTTTACCCTCTGCGTCTCTTATAACAGTCCAACTTTCATATTTACTGCAACAGTTACAAAACCGATATTCCTCGTCGGTCTTATAATAGTAATCGATAAACATTGTGCCACCGCATTGCGGACATTTTGTCTCAGATATTACTGAACCCATTAGTTATCACCGCCCTTTTTATCTTCAAGATTCTTGATATTTTCAATAGCAAGGTCAGCGTTCTTCAGGAACTGTGGCATGAACTCCTTTTCGGTATCGTAATGGAGATAAAGAAAAAAGTATACCAATGTCCAAAGCTTTTCCATCGTTTCCGATTTAAAACGCTTTTCCAGTTTTGAGAGAGATAATGACAATGTTTTAAGTGTATTTGTCCACTTCATAAAAAACTCATCATTTTCGGAAATTCCGTAACTGGCAAGCCATTCCCGTACCGTATGAATTTCACTCTTATCTCCGCAATTTGGATTATTGAACAAATAACTTATCTCATCAGATTTATCTTTACCGTATTCGACAAAACGTCCGATAGGAAACATTCCACACACCGTAGGTTTGAATGATTGCACGTCGCAACGATCCTCCTTAAGAAATACGCAATGCTTATCGAACCCCTCGGATTTCAATCTTACAATAGGAACTCTTGAAGTAGAACCCAGATAATACTCGCAGTACTTTTCAACGACACTCTGGGGCGCAAGGTTTAATCCTTTTGCCAGATTAAATAAGTCTTGGGGATTCAAGAGAATATCTTCTCTGTTCCTGCAGCAATCGCCACACATCGTGCAGTGAAACATAAACACCGAATCCGGTGTAAGCTTGTGTTTTTTTATGTTTTCGTAAATGTTTTCCATCCTTTTGTTCATAATGTTTTTTTCTCCTGTTAATTTGTTTTTTTAATTTGCTTTTGGATGTCTGAAGCACCCGTTTTCTTCTGACCAGTTGCAGCGCATGGCTTCGTTGTCTTCGCTATGAAGACAAGCGTCGCATAACATAATCTTTTTACCGCAATTTGGACAGGTTACTTGATAGCCGTTTTTCTCGACGTCCCACTTCTTTGTAATTTCTTTATCGCAGTAAGGGCATATTTCAACTTCTTCTCTGAGCATTGCTAATTATCCCTCCTGTGCGATTCGGGATCCTTTTTGTACAAATCTTCAATGGGTAACGCCTGATAACTGTATTCCAGTTGACACCCGTCATCGTTGGGGAACTTATGGTTTGGATCTGGGATAATTACTCTCAGCATCTTCTGACCGTTATACTCAAATTCCTTTAAGAGCGCTTCATAACCCTCAAACAAGTCGTCGATAGTATCCCCGTCTTTGAATATGCGTCCCGCCTGAACCTGTAAGCCCAACATATTTAACGTGTACAAAATCATTTTGTGATCCATGTGCAGCACTAACTGAAACTCGGGATGACCATACTTGAACATACCATATGTATGAGCATTACAAAAGCCGTCAATGAAGTTATATTCCGTTAGACCGCACACGTCGCATTTGCATCCGTTACATTCGAGAGCTATTATCCAATCAACTTTATTATTCACAGATATACCTCCCGTCTCCAGTTGTTTTGCCTATAAAAGATATGCGGAGCTTATTGAAAGCTCCGCAACAGTTGTGAGACATTGAGTCTTTATTAAATTGTTTTATTCGCACTTGGCGCTACCTCCTATTTTTGCTTTTTAAGAAGAATGTCTGTGACACCATCGAGAACCGCTGGATGAGTATTCAACTCCAGCTCACGCCGCTCATACTCATTTTCCGTAATGTCTATGGACTTAGCCCACTCTTTGTTTCTGCGCGAATAACGTCCATCCGAATCGTGGTTGGTGATAGTTAGCGCACACAGATATAGAAGGCTCTCTAATCCATATTGCTCAACCAATTTCTCAACGAAGCCGTCCTTCAGCCACATGCCGTCAAAGTTTGCTGCTATTGCGCTTTGAAATGCCTGTTTACATTCTTTTAAGTCTTTTGTTTTAGCCATAATTGTTTTCTCCTAATTGAATACTTCTTTTGCCTGCTCAGGAAAGATTTGTCTGAACAGCTCTGCATAGCGTCGATAGCCAATATCGTTTAATGGAGCCTTTAATGACGTTTCCGCCCAGGATATCATTTCTTCTTCCGGTACGTTATACTGGTCCGGAACAAACTTGTTCCCATCATAGTGTGGACAGTGAACGCTCATTGCTTTTTCCATTTCGGTTTTAGACGTAGTACGCATAATCATCTCCGCTCTTTTCCTTGCAATCGCACATAACAGTGATTCCATATAACCGAGTTCTTTATAGAAATTCAGTCTGGACTGTAATTGTATTATTGCGTTAAAGCGAAGCTCGCGCACCTTGTCCGGCATATCGGCCGCTATGATTTCGGCTATAAAAGGTACAATGACCAATGTATAGTCGATATCGTTGTTTTTTAGTTCTTCCATTTTTACCTCCGAGAACTTGCCAAGAATTTGTTGTAAAGCTGCTGCATTGCCACACTCTGAATTTGACTTTGCATATCAGTCTTATACGGTTTACGGAATACGAGTCGTTTATTATTCTCATAGAATTCCATTCTGTCGATAGCTAAAGAATATTGCCCTTCGCCGTGCTCTTCGGAATACATTCCGATCTCTTTGACGTGCATTTTCCTTAACCTTTCGAGTTGCCCAGTTGCCAGATGTTCATTGAAACATACGTCTTCAAATTCCGCACAAAATCCGTTTTTACCGCGCTGCACCCAACTTCTCTTCCAGTTGAGTGATACGGTTTTTCCAGACTTTAACTGCACTTCAATGAAGTCTATTATCAAGTCTTTGACATCTGTTTTTACTGTTAGATACAGTGTCATGGTTTTACCTCCTTAATAGATTTTTATATATAAAACGGGAATACCTTTCGATATCCCCGGAGCATAATGCTATAGAAACCTTTCAGTTTCTGTGATATATATTAAAAAGCGCCCGACGAGCATAATGCCCATTGAGCGCCTTGTTGCCTTCCGGCTATGAAAATAAAAAACGTCTGTGCGAGACAGACACTTTGAAACACGGATACTATACTGCAAATTGCAATAAAGAAACTTATGCAATCAGTATAACACATTCCTTGATATATGACAATATATTTCCTCTGACTGATTTTGTCGAATATGCTCGTTTTTATGAAATGGCTCTATTAACTTGAATATTTGAATTTTTTATGCTATAATCACAACCATGAGAAGGTTAAAACAAGCACGTCAAAATAGGAATATGAGACTCACTGATGCCGCACTAAGTCTCGGTGTCTCTCAACCCACGCTCAGTGCATGGGAGAGCGAACGTAAATCTCCTCCTCTTGATATGCTTGTGAGGGCTGCAGAGCTGTACGGAGTAACAACCGATTATTTGCTCGGAAGAGATGTTGAATTAAATACAGATCATACTGTTCCCATACCGACTGAGATTTTACCAACGTTGGACAGTAAACCGGTCTGGGTACCGGAATTAGGTTGGGCACTCGTTAATGCACCTAATAAATGTTTGATTTTTGCGGACGGCTCGCAGATATCTTTTGCGAAAGTAAAGGTCCAGAAACTCAGTCCTGAACTATTCGAGGAATCCCCAGCTATTACGAGCATCCCAATAATATTCAATGCTCTTGCTTCACACAACAAGATATGGATAGAACCGATTTCTAAAGACTCAGAACTTAGACAATCATTACGCGGACGGTATCAGATAAAGAATGGATTTGCTGAAAATGATTGTGGCAATAAATTTAGTTTTAGCACATACGGTGCCACTTGGTTAGCATTTGAAATAAATGAATAAAACAAAAAAAAGGGAGCTACGCAAACAACGTAGCTCCCTTTAATATTAACAAAAATTATTTAGATTCTTTTTTGACAGTCTCTGGTTGATCTGTATCTAAAATTTTATCACCTGCAGTATCGATTACTTTCTTGCAATTGCTGCAAATATAGATACCTTGAGTTTCAACCAAATCAAGACCATTATTTTCTGTTCCGCAATTTGGACATATCTTCTTAGCCATTTTGATTACCTTCCTTGTTTTGAATTTTATCATATTTTAGGGCGAAAGTCAATGAGCTTTACTGTCCCTATCATAACTTTGCAATAACACTGCTTTTTTTTATGAACGGATCTTCCCAAAACCGAGAATCCCAAGAATTATCTCTATTATCGCCCATCACAAAATAGCAGCCCTCCGGTACAGTGTAATTGATACCTTCCACTTCAAGCTCTTGCCCACCGACACCGATAATACGCTTAACCAGAACGTCGTCTTCATATTGGAAAACTATGATATCGCCCTCTTGCAACGTGCCGTAGATTCGTGTACCGAATATTACACTGTTTGTCTTCAGTGTGGGCTCCATAGATGCCGACGGTACAAAGCCTATAAAAAATATCGTCTTAAATAAAATTAAAACCCCGATGAATACAATCACCGGGATTAGAAATATCATTCGCTTTTTCACGCTAAGCCTCCTATTAAATTTATCTTCCTCGCTTGCTTTGTCCTCAGCAGCTTATCACTTTCTTTTATTACCAGATTGCAATAGTATTCGCCGAGATACCCAATATGCGCCTGAGATAACGGTGCATTGATTATATTTGCAAGCCACATATATGCTTCTTGACGTGTCATGTATCCGCTCTTATGCAGCTTGTCAAAATGCTTATGCGCAGTATTCCTAAGCGCTCGCAGTTTATGATCCGCCATCGTGCCCATAGGAGTTTTTGTCCCGGGGTGAACACGAACATAGGCATCACACTCAGGATAATGCGAACACACATAAAGCATTGCACCCTTACTGTTATCTTTATAGATACCCTCTGCGCTTCGATACACAACCGTTCCTCCGCAATATGGACAACGTAGTGTACTGTAGTTCGTGGACTTCTTTGCTCCTTTTGTCTTTTTATTATTTTTCATCGTTGTGCTCCCTGGATTATACCGAAAACCTGCAAAAATAAATACAGAGCCAGGATCGACGCAGATTAGTCACTTGCGTCCCTGACTCTGTACTATTTGCAAGCCTCTCGGCTTCGATTCTCAACGAGTCGCGCCATTGTGGATTCGCTCATTGCGCAAAATCCGTAACGATTCCCCACCCCTTCATGAGCAGGTCTAACGCTGTGAATTCCCAACGTATCGAGAGCCTGGGCGCAACCCCTTGCTGTGCTTATAATATAGCATAACAGCATATCATTGTCAAGCCTTTTGGGAAACTTTTTTTCATTTTTCGACAAAAAGTTGTCCGAAAGTTTTGATTTCAGTATTACAGTTTCCTAGACTGATTTTGATAGGGATTGCGCTTGCTTCCCGATTAAATTTAGCGTCTCCTACGTTTTTTGATGAATAAGAAGACACCGCCGCCCGCTGCTGCAAGGACGCATATTACGATAAGAGCGATAATGCCGCCGTCCATTTTATACTTCAAGGTGAAATTGTATTCACTGGTGTTTCCCGCTTCATCGGTTACAACGACGCGGTATTCGCCGTATTCTTTAAGCTCGCTTCCGAGTTCGTATTCGATAAGTTCGCCGTCCTTATAGACCTCAACCGATGCCTGTTCGGAAAGGTTGTCGAGTGTTACCGATTTGCCCGATACACCGCCGTCCTTCACGCCGATAAGTTCAAGCGTGGGAGCTGTGGAATCGAGTTCGAGAACAAACGAATAGGTATTTCCGTCAACCTCTGCCGTAACGGTGTACAAGCCGCTTTCGGTAAAGTTCAGTCGGTTTCCGTCGGGCAAAACGCTCTCGCCGTTGCGGTCAATCGTAAGCACCGTTACACTCTCGCCGAGCGTGTAATCGAGCGTTCTTTTTACGCCTTTTACAACGCTGAATTCTAGGGATTTTTCGTTGCCGTAAGCGTCCTTCATAAAGACCTTATAAGAGCCTTCTTCGTCAAGCGACTGCCCGAACATATAGTCGATAACCTGATTGTCTTTCGTTACGGTTACAGTCAGTTTTTCGCCGCTGTCGATAACTACGCTTTCGCTTGCAATAAGTCCGTTGCCGATATTTGCCGAGTAGGTAACGCTCTTGTCAATGGTAACTGTAAAGATTGCCGAGTTGCCGAAATCGTCCGCAATGCGGAATGAGTAATAGCCTTCTTCCGAAAGAATATCCCCGAACGCATAAGCATAAGGTTCGCCGTTTTTCATAACAGAAACGGAAAGGGTTTCGCCGCTGAATACGGCAATGTCTTCGTTGGTTACTTCAACATTCCTTGCGGGTTCGTGTCCCACTTCCACACGGTAGTCAACGGTCTTGTCAATCGTAAAAGTTTTCACGCTTTGCGTTCCCAAGTCGTTTGTAGCCGTTACGGTGTAAACGCCTTCGGCGGATAATACGGCACCGTTTTTCAGTTCTGCGGGTTCGCCGCCGTTAAGGGTATAGACCACGCTCACAATGTCGTTTGCCGTCCACGAAATGGTTACGTTCTTATTCGTAGTTGCGCAGTTTCCAATGCTCAATGCAAAATCGGACGCAAGCGTATTTACGGTAAAGCCGTAGGCGGTAAAGTTGTCTTCGTCGGTCAGACGGATAAGACGGATTTCATAGATTCCGCTGTTTTCGTCGGTTGCTCTGATTACGATTTCGCCGTCCCTTTCGGTGGCAATAGCCTGTCCGTCTTTGGTTACAACGGCGTAGTATTTCTCGCTGTCAAAGGTAAACGTCACGTCCGTTTTCGTCTTGCCACCGTTTACCACGCCTTCAAGAGTTCCGCTCGGTAAAGCCTTATTGAATACATACTCCTTTTCGATTACTCGCCCGAAGTTGTCGCGCAAGATTATGGTATATACCCCTGAACGGTCAAAAGAATACTGTAATTTGTCCGTTGTAACACAGCTCAACGCTTCGCCGTTCCTCTTGATTTCAAGCGAAACAACCGTATCGAATTTCTGTTCAAGCGTTATGGTAATATTGAAAGCCGTATCGTCGCTATTGTTTTCAAAAACGATATTTGCGGGATTACCGATAATGAACACCGTGAACGAATACTCATTCCCAAGCCTGTCGTACACCGATACCGAATATTCGCCGCCGACTTCCAAACAAGGTAATTTGTCGCCGTAGGTGTAGCGTTCAACCTTACCGCCGTTTTCGATTACAAGCACCGCCCAAGTGTCGGCATCCGCAATTTCGCTTACAGCAAAGCGTTTGTAATAGTAAGCCGCAATACCGGAAAGTCCGTCTTTCGTAATAATCATTTCGGTGGGCGTATCTTCGCCGATAACCGTTACGTACACTTTGAGTTCAGGTGCAAGCACGTCCATAAAGCCGTAGAATACGGTTTCATTTTGCGCTTCGTCCAATTCGATGAACTTATAAAGTCCGCCGACGCTTATCTGTTTATCGAAAGCAACGCCATACTCGATTTTTACCTTCGTTCTGTCGCCGCCGACAAACTCGGCATAGAGTTCCGAGCCGTCAACCTTATCGAACACAAAGCCGTTCAACAGCGGGGCTTTCGTTCCGTCAGGCGCGGTAAACACGTTATCGCTCATACTCTCCGATACTTCGCCGTAAACGTTGTCATCGCCAAGCACAAGATAGTTGACTTTTGATACGTTTGCTTTCGCATAGTGCGCCACTACTTCATCTAACCCATTGCGGTCAAAGTAGTACAAAAGACTGTCGGGGTTGGCTTTGGATTTATAGAGCCAATATTCGCCCGCTCTTATCTCGTCGCCGTTTGCGACAAGGTGGTGTTGTTTGAAGTCCGCTACGTCGTTCAGAACAAGTACCGTTACACTTTGGTTAAACTCGTTATTGCAAGCAAACGCCAACGCTTCATCGTAAGTTGCAAACGAATACTGCTTGTCGCCGATTGTCGCAACATACCATTTGGAAATAAGCTGCTGCGAATTGCCGAGCTTGTCCATGTTATAAGTCGGCGCAACCGTGTCGATTGTGATAACGTATTCCGAAGTATTACTCGCCAAATCGGTAAGCACAAAGTTATAAACCGAATCTTCCGAGAGTACGCTGTTCTTTACATAAGGCTGTCCGTTTACGGTTGCCGTTATCTCACCGTCCCAAGACATATAGATGCGCTCGCTCGTTTTCGTACCGTTTGATACAGGCTTATAGTTTGCATACAACTGTCCTACGGGCGGAACGGTGTCGATATGCGCCGCAAAACTGCTCTTATTCTTCGCAAGGTCTGTAAGGACTACAATATAAGTTCCGTCCTCCGTGAAAGTCTTGCCGCTTGTATAGCTCTGATATTCGCCACCGTTATAAGAATAGGTTGCCGTAACTCCCGCTTCGGTAAAATTGAAGGATACGGGCCTATTCGTGTAACCGTTATTCTCAAGCGTTTTACCGTCCGACTTCCACTCGCCGATTGCCACACATTTATCGATAAATACGGTTATCGTACTTTCGTTACCCGCTCTGTCGTTCAGATGCAGAATGTACTTTGTTTCCGTACCTGCGGCGGTAGTTAGCATCTTACTGTTACCGCTTGCAAAAGTGATATGCTCGTTAAGGTTTACATTGCCTTCCGAACTGATACTAACGCCCGTGTCGCCCAAGTTTTTAATTACGGAATCACAATCAAAATTCGCAGATTTATCCGAATTGAAATACACTGTGCTGCCGTCCGAATAGGTCTTTCCGTCAATGACTACGGCAGGCTTGCTACGCACGATGTGATAAGTGAAATGACTTGCAATACCTGTTGCGGTTGTGATGTCTATCGTGTAATTGCTACCCGAATATGCGCTGCCTATCGTGATATTCGTATCAAGCGTATAGTTGCTTATAACGTGTCCCGACGAAGTGTCGCAAGAGATTTTAAGCATGTCGTCAGGGCAAAGATAAATGTCCGTATCATAGCTTCCCGCGCCCGTTATAGTCTTGCTGTACGCAAGTTCGCCGTTGCGGTATATCTCTACCAAAGGTGCTTGCGTTTCAAGATAAACGCTCGTGGTCGCAGACTGATTGCCAACCTTATCTACGGCATAGAAATAATACCAACCATCGCCGCTGTTAGAAGTAATAACCGTGCCTGCCGCATACGGAAGATAAGTTCCGCTTACAGGCGTTTTACAATACAGCGTTTCAATACCGCTGCCGCCGTCAGTTGCGGAATAAGAAAAGTTCTTTGAGATATACGCCCCGCTCGATACCGCCGAGCCGTTGCTGTAAACTTTGCCCGTGGGCGCAGTGTTATCATAGAAGAACGATAAGGTCTCGCTCTTGTTACCTACCGTATCAACGGCGTAAACCTCATACAAACCGTTGGTCGTACCGCTTGTATAAGTTTTAGAAGTCGTTGACGAAAAGCTACTGCTGCCCGGCGTTTTATAGTAGAGTCTCGAAAAATGAGTGTCGCTTGCCGTTATCGTTACACGTTCTTTTACGTTTGCGCCGCTCTGAACTGCGGAATTGCTCGAATAGCCCTTTAAGGTCAAAGTGGGTTTTGTCGTATCAAGACATACCGACATCGTTGAAGAACGGTTGCCGCTGTTATCTACGGCATAGAAGTAATACCAACCGTCCCCGGCGCTTGCGGGAATAATTGTCCCCGACGTATATGCTACATAACTCGCATTGACGGGCGTCTGATAATAAACGCCTTTAATACCGCTACCGTTGTCCGTTACCGTGTATGCAAAACTGTTTGATATAGTCGTACCGCTCGAAATCGTTGAGCCGTTAGACTTTAACGTGCCTACGGGTAAGACGTTATCGTAATAGACCGAATATGTAGGGCTTCTGTGTCCGTGCGTGTCCTCTGCATAAGCGTAATACCAACCGTTTGCCGAGCCTGTCGTATAGGTCTTGTTGGTCGTATAGGTATAACTGCTACTGCTTGGCGTTTTATAATACAATCTGTAATGATTGGCATCGTTTACCGAGAACGTTACGCTTTCGTTGACGTACTTTCCGTCGCTTATAGAACTGCCGCTCGAATTTCCGCGCATTGTTATCGTAGGCGAAATCGTATCGACTATCAACGTTCCCGTCATAGTCGAAGTCGTTTCGTATTTCGGATAAATAAGCCACGATTTATGGTACTGCCAATGATAAGAACGGGTTATTCTTACCGTATATGTTCCGTCATTTAAGTAGATTGTGTTGTTCCCGAAATCGCTCGGATTAAAATGGCGCAACGTGCTTTGATCGCTCGAAGTAGTCGTTGACCTGCCGTTTACGTTCACGACTTTTTTATAAAACGTCTTGGTTACGTCATTACCGTTTTCGTCTTGTCCCGTAACCTGACTGTAAGTTGAGCCGGTATATGTCGCAAACCATTTAACCGAACTGCCGCTTAAAATTTCAAACCTATACGTTTTGTCGTAATAGGTTGTGCTTCCCCAACTCCCTTCGGGCGCTTTCGGTATATACAGCGCAACGGCATTTCTGAAATCAAGATATACCGAATTGCTATCCACTTTGACCGTACTGTTGTACTTCAATACGCCCGTATTGCTACTTCCGTAAATCCTGATGCCCGAATTGCGATTTGGCTGTTCCGAGTAGCTTGTACACCCGCTAACACTATTGGTTAGTGTATGATTGGTATATTCAATCATCGATATGTCGTTTATATCGGTATTGCCTGCAGCATACACCATAGTATGATTACTACATAAAATACCTGCCACACTGCAAAGCAGCGTGGCAAGCACAACGAGCATCCCGATTAAAATGTTCTTTCTTGTTTTTACTTTCATAGGCTATATCCTCCTTGTTTTTTAGTTAGGTGTTGCAATATGCGTAATTGCACCCCAGATGCGATTGGTTTCGTGACTGATACCGAGGATGCGAACCGTTACTCTCGCACCTCTGGGCGGTCTGCCACGCTTGGGATAACTGCACAAACAATCGACGCCTCCGTCGAGTGCGACGAATACTCCGTTGGTATCCACCATACTGACCGTGCCAACATAGCGGTTATCTATGATGTAACGGCGCAGCGCTTTCTCATACGGGTTCTCAGCAGACTGCTTGACTGACGCCGTAACCTTAATATCGTTTCTGTCGGTTCTGTCAATGTCCAAAATCTTTACAAGAATTCTCTGTCCCGGAGTGAAGTACTCTGCCGCATTCATGATACGCTGGTAACTCAGCTCGCGGAGCGGAATGTAAACTTCCAAACCGAAAATATCAACGAAGATGCCGGCGCGTATAACCGATACGACGCGGGCCTCGGCGCACTGACCGGAATACAGAAAATTGTTGCCGTCCCTGTCGGTACCGAAGTAATACTGCTTACGCTTGGATTTCATAGCGGCCAAGCGGCTTGCCACCGCAATGTTCGCCTCCTTGTCGATGCCCTTAACGATGAAATCAACTTCGGCGCCGAGACGTTTGGTCAGCAGATAATGCAAGACGTCGGCGGGATTCTGGTCGCGGTAGTCGTCGGGAGGAATTACGGCTTCTTCTGCGGGGATAACGATTTTGAATGCACCGTGGTAGATGACTGCCATAGAATGATTGTCGGACGAACGTTCCACGCCCTGAATGGTGCCCGCAAGTACTTTGCCGACGCGCAGAGATTCCATAAGGTCAATCAAATCGTTCTTTTCCTTATCCGCCTCCGTTTCTACGCTGCGCTGCTCGTCGATAGATATTACCTGAATCGGTTTTACGGAAGTGCGTTTCTTTTCGGGTTTTTTCTTGGGAGTTGCGTCCGACTCTTCGGTAGACTCATTCTGGTCTTCGCTTTTCTTCTTACGCTTGGCGGGTTTCTTTTCGGTCGTCTCTTCCGGTTCGGATACGGTATCCGGATTTGCTACGGGCATTCCCGTTTCCGTACCTGCGTCCGTTTCGGTCTTAGGCGTCAGATTCTCCGCCACCGCTGCTGCACTCTCTTCCTGCATTGCCGCCATTTCGATTTCGGTCTGGGGTTCGAGTTCGTTGTTCTGTTCTTTTTTGATTTTGTTTGCCATAATAAAGTTCTCCTTTAAATTTAAAAAATTTTTTTATAATAAAACGCCCATCGGCAAAGACGGGCGTAATACTGATTTAGAAACTGCCAAGTTAAAAGTTGCTTGGCGGGGTTGCCGAAGAGTACAACTTTTTTGATTTCTTCGGCTTAACTTCTTCCGGTGCGATTTGTTCGGGTAACGGCGCCGGAACCGTCTCTGATTTCGGTTTTGTATCGGGTTTTGTTTCCGGAACACTAACTGCTTCAGGCTTTGCTTCTAGGTTACTTTCCGGAGTGTTTTCTGATGCCGGTACAATCTCGATTAGCGATGGTTTATCTGGCGAAGCCCTCGGCTTGTAATCGAATACTGATATTTTACTTATCAGTTTCGCTATTGGATGCTTTGTGTAATCTAACTTGTTGAGTTTAAGAATATTGCATCCGCGAATTATACAGAGCAACGCCTCATTAGGTAATCTTAGTACCTCATCAGGTGTCAAGAGCTTTCTCCGTCCTTGTCCTTCGTTATGTCGGTATTCGGGAATCATCTGTGCGATGGCTATCGTTTTTCGCATTGTCATCGTCGAGTCAACCTGAATACTCATTTCACCGCTTCGTGCCGAGAAATATTCTGCGCTTACGTCATCTGTACAACCAAGCATTAATTGCACATCGCAGTTGCCGACTATTTCGGCCCAAAGATTGTTCGGATACCGATTTTGTAACTGCCCAAGACTTTGCACTACAATCGTAACCCTGATGTCTCTTGAGCGGCACACGCTGAGCGAACGAGCAAAATCTGAACCGTCCTCAGCTCCGCCAATCCTGCCGATGTTGTTGAATTCGTCCAGTATAAGATTTACGGGAACATCGCAACGTCTATTCTCTCTTGAATCGGCATACCGAGTCAACTTTATGAATAAGAACGAAAAGAACAGCGAAGACAAGAATGACATCGTTGTGTCCTGGTCGCTCAGGATTATGTAATAAGCACACTTGCGCTTTGCGGGTGCTGTGAGGTCAATATCGGAACTGCTCGTGATTGCCTGCACCGCTTTATTTTGTAATACTTGCAATCTCGTTCCAAGCCCCAACACAATACCAGAGCGTACTGTATCGCTTGACTGCGTAAACAAATTAAACGAAGCCCGTGCCGGATGACTATTCGGTAATCCACCAAATTGTCGCGTAAGATCCTGTATACTGGTTGTTGATAATCGCTTATAGACTTCAGGAAGATGTTTTTCTTCTGGGTTTATATTTTGATCATAATCAACAAGTAAAACTAAGGCTTTTAAAAGATTTGCTTCACCGTTATCCCAGAAATGATCGCCCTTTCCGGAACTGGTATTTCCGATTATAACGTTTGTTAACACCTGCGCCATCAAGGTATCGCCTCCCAAGTCCGACATGCAGTTCCACGAATCACTGTGCTCAGGGTTGACAAGGTTGAATACTTTTACCTCATACCCATTTTGCTTATACAATTCAGCAGTATCTGCATACAACTCACCTTTCGGATCGGTTATTACCACAGATTCATTTTGCTTCAAGGCTTGGAACAATGCGTTTCTGATTACCGCTCTGGATTTCATAGTACCCGACGCACCGAAGACTGCAATGTGTCGGTTGAGCTTGGTATCCTTGGGCATACACACGGCTTTACCGTTAAGCTCACCCAGTATTACACCCTCGGCATCTTCTATGTCGGCGACTTCAAGGTTCTCTTTAATTTCTTGCTTGGTCATCCACGATGCAGTACCGTAAGCCCCTGTTTTGCTTCTGGCAAATCCTCGCGGATCTCTATCCTTGCTGTCAAACCTATCATGTAATTTTACGAGAGCGAAAATCAGTCCACCGACAAGCATTATCGAAAACAGTCCTTTCAGCCCGTCCGGAGAGAAAGCCTTTCCGATACACACGAGTGGATACCAGTTTACCGGTTCAACCATCGTACCGCCTACAACTCCACCTGCGCTATTCCAATCCGCATAATTTCTGTATAACTGACTTAGCGCACCGCACAGATACAGTAGTGCGAGTAATCCCAGTATTACAGAAACGATTATAATGATTGTTCGTTTGTTGAATTTAATCTTCTTCAAAGATGTCCCTCCTTTTCAGTTTTAGTTCGGTCTCAACCGTCGATCTGTCAACCACTCGAATTTGAGCAAGTCCTGCTAAGTATTTGTTCAAATAAGAAACTTGATCCTTAAAACACAATACTTCATATTTGCCTTTTTCACCTTGTCCGTTTTCTATGTAATATTTGACCATGGTTTTAAAACGTCTGAGTCTGCCCAAATCGCCATCCAGATGCGACATAACATAGACTCCGTCAATAAATGCATCATATTCAAAAGTACCACAATCTCGAGAGCGCTGCTCTGGCTCAAATAGCAAATCCAGTATTTGCTCTTTCCAGTTCGGTAAAGCAAGCAACCTAAGCTGCCTCATTCCGATTTCATTTAACGGAACGAAATGGACATAGTTATAGATACCATCCAAACGTAAGTCCTTTTTACTGTTACGCTCAATTTCTTCAAGGGTTGCAATCGCTGTTTCAGCTGAAGTTCCAAACAGTATTGCCGAGTTAAGTTCGTTAATTTTTGAATTTGCTCTAACAATATCCAGCATTGTATACTTTACTTTGCACTCACCATCTCCACACCATTTCATTACAGCGTTTCTGGTATTGTAGACTGCATAGCAATTTTCGCCTGCGAAGGCCAACCCAACCAACCTAGTAAACATCACCTTATTGGTTTCGATTTTACCGACTTGCTTAAGATACTTGGAGATATAAAAACACGGATTGGAAAACTCAATTTCGTGTCTTTCGCCGACTTGAAGTTTAGACAATTTATACTGCCTTGACTCGTAGCCTGCTTGCATAAACATAGCGATTGATTCAGCTACTCTATGGTTGCGCTCCTTGTGGATTGCATCTCCGGAAAACTTGTGAGACCGAAATGTTTTCATGTAATACTCTTCCGCACCTAACCATTCCAGGATTGGAAGTGCACCCCGAAACAGTCGTACAGTTTTTGTTTTTCCTTTACCTGAAACGCTAACTATTTGCTTTAGTGTTAAGTTTGTATTGGTTTTGATATTTCGTATAGTTTGTCCCTCTGTAAGTTGCGCAACGAGATCTTTGTACACGCGCTCATTACCCAGTAGGCACAATGAGTTTGTCGGGTATTCACCCGCCACCGATAGCAACGTTATAAGACGATGCAGCTGACTGCCCGTGCGGAAATAAAGCATTATGCACCTCCCCTAAGTTTTGAGGCATCGTTGCGCCAGCGTGACTGCTCTGTTGGGCTCAACGATTGCCTTTTTTTCTTTTTATTGCGCCAGCCTTCTATAGAAAGTCTTTTTTACAGGAAAAATTTTGGTGTAAATTTTACCCAATCTCCAAGAAATTTTTTACACCAAAATTTTTTACCAATTAAGGCTTATTTTCATAGAGAAAAACGCCCTTATCCGGCATATTCGACTCCATATCAAGCCACTGTTTGAAATCCGTTTTCGGTACTATGTAAACCTCTGTGCGTTCAAGTGAACTCTTTGCGCTACAGTAATAATGCGTACAGACCGTAGGATTATCATCGGGTAAAACATACATCGCAACCGTATCTGTTACGAAGTTTATTTCGAAATTATCGTGATCTCTGTATTGTCGTTCTGGCCTCTGACGGTCATAAACGTGCCTGTAAATGACTACGCAATCCGTATATCTGACGGGCTGTTTTTCCTTAAAGAAATCCCGCATTGCGGGATAGAGAAAGCTGCGAATATAATCCGTACTGCCCGCCTCTTTCTTGGGTAATAACATTGGAATTCTTACCGAAAACCACCCCTGCTCCGTAAAACCGATTTCTACCGGAACTGTACTTTTTATGATGTCCTCAACTCTCTGCGGAACGTTGGGATAACCAGTATATGCCGGCAATGCACGAGCAAGCAACGTGGCTTTTTCAACCGTTTCTTCCATATCAAGGGCCTTGTCGCATGCATACTCTAGATGCCCTCTTTCATAGAAAAAGCGCACATCGTCAAGCTGCGTTTTTGCGTGCTTGAGCTTGGTATCAAGCTGATTTAACACCTTGGTAAATTGGTTACTTTTTTGCATGATTTATATCCTCCTGAGAATAAAATGTTACTTCGGGTTCATCGTTTCCACGGTAGTCAACGGTCGCAAAAAGACACGGAGCCTTAGGTAATTTAAGGTTCTCAACCATTGAAATTACGGGAAGAACAATGATATATTTTAAGTCGTCCGACGGTTGTAAGAGCCGCAAAAGATGCTCGTTACCCTCGTACAAAACGACAATTTCATAGCCTGTGTTCTCCTTGAGAAAGAACAATTGTGACGGATATACAGCCGGATAATGAGCCATTGGATCTACCATTTCGATAAACTTTAGCAACACCCAAACAGCCATAATTGTTCGCTGATTGGGACGGCACAGCGAGTCTACACCGAGATAATATCCACCGCTAACATCTGCTATCATTGCCTCACGTTTTAAATTTTTTAAGATCTTTTCTGCTGTATTTTTTGGCTTTTGCAGCATTCGTATAAGCTGTGGTTTTGGCAATGCGCCGTACTGTGACAGCCATTTTACGACATGTATTTCGTCCTGTAAAAGCATGTTTATTCACCTCCTTTGCTCTCGCTTTTTATCCGCTTTCATCGCTTTCACTCTGTAATTTTTGTTTCTCGCGGAGTAAATTTTCAAGCTCTGCACGGTCGGTTGTAATCATTCCTTTCTCTGTTTCCGATGCTTTAATGACCACAGGAACCTTGTTGTTATTCGCACAAATTAGTGCCTCACCGCGTTCAAAACGCATTACCGCTTGAAGCTCAGTTTTGGTTAATTTGAGTATGTCTTGAACGTACTTTGCTTCGTCCGGTTCGAGATTCAGAATGATTTTATTCTGGCTGTTATTGATTATTGCACGTCCGTATTTACCGTCGTCCAAGCCGAAAAAGTCCGATAAATCTTGAGTCGCCGAAATAGCCGCGCCGCCAAAACCGCGTATGGTTTTGAAGATTGTTAAGCAGAAATCCGCTGCCATTTTATTTGACGACGCACCGACAAGCTGCCATATTTCATCAATCAAAACCGCCTTCTTTTTGGTTCTGTCAGACTTGATATTGTCCCAAACATAGTCGAGCGCAATCATCATTCCGACTGGCAAAAGCTTACCTTTCAACTCCGATAAATCAAGAACTATGTACTTGTTCGATAAGTCCACATTCGTTTGTTTGTTAAACGATTGCGCCGAACCGCTGACAAAACGACTCAGTATTACGCCGATTCTATAAGCCGCATCATTGTCCTTAAGCCGCTTTTGTAAGTCACCGAGAATCGGCATTACTTTCATCTTGGGCGGAGTTACAGAATCATCTTCATACAGCGACGAGTTGTCGTGAGTGATACCGAAATCGGCATAAGTTCGTATTAACGCTTCGTCCAGAATCTGCTCTTCTTCATAGGACATGTCGGGCATAAGCAGTGAGAAAAAAATCATCAACTGCTGAATTTTACGCGCCAGAAGCGACTCGTTTTCCGAGTAATCCACTTCGTCGATTAACTGCATTTCCGGTGTTATCGTATGCCTGATTTCCATTATGTTTATACTGTGCGGCGAACCGGGCGCAAGGCTGATAAAGCTGCCGCCGATACGGTTACAAGCTCTTCTGAACTCGTGTCCTTTTATCGGGGCAATGGTAAAACACTGTATCCCGCGCATACGCATTCGAAGTGCTAAAAGCTGCAACGTAAAGGTCTTGCCTGCACCGCTTGTCCCTATCAAATTAAGGTTCGCATTCTTGTTCTTTTTCGTGTTGAACAAGTCAACGATGCACAATGAATTGTTATGCTGATTGACGCCGAGTAACACGCCAGAGTCGTCCGACATCTCAAAACTCGTGAACATATAAGTCGATGCTGCCCCACCCGTGAGAACATTTCTCTTGGATTTTTTCTCCAGTGTAGGTTCGATTTGCGCAAACGGCATAACCGATTTCAAAGCCTGCTCTTGCCGGAACCGACAGTCCGAAACATAGATATCCATAGACTTCAGAACGTCGGTGATTTGCTGTCTTCGCCATATCAATTCGTCGTAAGTCTTTGCGGATACCGATATAAAAATGGACATATAGAACAGGTCTTCATTGTTGTTTGCAATGCCGTTTTTAATGTAATAACCTGCCTGTATCGAGTTCGTAAGTTCCTCGAAATTACTGCTAGTATCCTGTGTTCCTTTAAGCTTCGTGCGATTCAACCGAATCCTTTGCGCAACTTTATCGATTGTTTTTCCACGGTTCTCACGGGTAAGGAAAACGTCTACGTCTATGCCCTCCCCGGCATTAACAAGCATTGACATCCAGCCCGCACGAACCTTACTCGGATATCCGTCGCCTTTTATATACAGGAACGAATAGTATCTTCCGTCCATAACCACATAAGCGATATGCGACAGGTCCAAGCCTCTCGGCGCTATAAAGTTCGTCAACAGAATTTCGGGTACGGGATCCTTGCCGAGCGTCTTTCCTTCGCTTATCATCGTATCGAATACAACCCTATCTACTCTCGTAGAAAACGGTTCATCAACGCAAGAGTGACGATTAAAGAACATATAAAGTATTTCGGAAACCGCCTCATCCGCATCGTGCGGTTGCAGAATCGAATTGCCGCATAACGTAAAGTACACACGTGCATTTTGTTCCACTGTTTGCAATGCGCCGTAAATCTTTCCGATTTCTTCACCGAGTGCACTTTGCGAATCGTACTGGAATATTAAAAAGAAGCGCCTTGTAAGCGCTTCTCTATTCCCCACGTCTTTTATTAACTGTATGTATCCTTCGCCGAGAGTTTTGCAACGTTCGTTGTCTTCACGCTCGATATCTTCTCTCAATAAAGCTATATGCTTATCCGAGTCCGCTCTTCGAGTGATACTTTTGAACTGCATTTTAATCGGTGAAATCTTTAACCAACTCGCAAAAGTTGATATTATACCGGACTGTTCTTCTGCAGAGCGTAGCATAAAATTGATAGGCTCGATTTCAAGTATCTTGATGTAGCGGTTATCCGTTGTTTCAATAATGCCGTGATTGATACGTCTTATAGGAATAAATTCCTGAATTGATTTACCTTTTAACTTCACGATAACCTCCTATTTTCTTAAAGTGCAACCGTCTGCGATGCCGCACGAATTTGAATACATGACCGATATACTGAAACAACGATTCTCCATCTATGCCCATCAAGGCTACGAGTGCGATTGGCAACAACGTTACAACCATTATTACAATGCGCACAGTGTCCTGCATCGGTATCAGTTTCAGTTCTATAAAACCGAAAATAAGCACCAACACAAGCGCTTCGAATACGTTTCTCAGCGATAACATTCCGCCAAGTATTTTCCCCGAATCCGTATAGTTTGCGGGTATTGCATATATATTTTCTGTTTCTTTTTCGTCCATTACGTTCCCTCCAGTTTATAAAATTCAGACTCTCCTTCAAGCGTAAGTTTAAGCGACTGCGTCATAAAATCTATTGCATCGCCGTAGGTAATATCAAACTCACCGTATTTGGCATTAACATCAACCCCAAATGCGCTAAGGAAAAAACTGTTGTCAAAAGGCTGAATAACACACTTTACAAAACTGACAATCTCAGTTCCGAGAAATTCCAACAAATCAGATATGATCGGAATTTCTACTTGTAATACCTCATACGTTACGACAAACATCTGATCTATTATGTTTCGCATTTTATAGACCATATTGTCTGCGCTTACACCGTTTTGCTGCATCGAAGCAGAATATACGGATAACGCATAACACACGTCATATTCTGCATTTGCGTTAGAATTATCTTCAAGTGCATCCATTGACCTTTCATAGTCATAGCCGCCTTCTGCAATTATAGAGTCTACCTTGTCGAGCGCATATTTGTGTCCTTCCGCAATCGTTTGACTAACACTGTTTGAAAGCTCCGAATAAGCAGCATTAAGAGAGCTGCCGGAATAGTCATCCGGCAACCCAAATATGCTGTCAAATATGATTGCAGGAAGCGAAACTACCATTACGACAATGAAAACAACCACAAGACAAATACTTATCAGCACCTTAAAAAGCGTATGCCGCATAGACCATGCGGCTGAGATTGCGGCTCCCCAAGGTCCGCCGGCGGCGGTCCCGGCTGCTATATTTGCCGCTGCTTTACCCGCTGTTGCCCCGGCTTTAACCGTGGCGCTTGCAGCATTAATAGTTGCTTCAGCTCTCTTTGCCGCTGCCTTCTGTGCGGTTTGTTTTCCCGCTTGCTTTGCTGCGTTCGCCATTTGCTTTGCCGCTTGCCCGTAGTTGTCTTGACCGTCGCCCGTTTGTTGTTTCATGGGTTCCGACATTTATCACACCTCCTTCTATTTACGCTTCGGCGCATTGTGTTCGCTATTGTTCCTGCTATGTGGTTCGCTGAATTTGTTAGGTGTCGCACGGTAGCGTACTGTTTCTGTCTGCACTGTTCTTACGTTCTCACCGTCATAAACGGGTTTACCGTCTTCATATACCGGTCTACGCTCTACTGCAGGATCACCATGTACTGCGTACCACTGACTGCCTCTAGCATCTTCATAAGTATTGTAGTCGCCGCGTGGTGTTTCATAACGTGTTGCGTCATAGAATGCCGTTCCTGAACCATCGTCATGTCGAACTTCAAAATGTCCTTCCTGACTGCCAGAGAAATTAACCGACGAAATATCTTGTTCGTAACCGGGCATAAATTGTTTAAACTGCGCACAATTGTATTCGCCGGCCCCATCCCCTGCTTCAAACGCAGGCGGTTCTGCATTCGGATTCATTGCATACCAGTCAACTCCGTTCGAGTCTTGCATTACAGTATGTGGCGCTTCTGGTTCGTCGAAATATGCACCGCTATACCATAATGAGTTGCCCGAAGAGCTGCTTGCTTCGAGAACTCCGTCCCCGACAGTTCGAAGGCTCGTTCCTTCTTCTGCACTCGGGAACGTTGCGGAAACCTGCCCAGCTTCGCTTGCAGCTCCCGTAAAATTAGGAGTTCCGAAGAATTCGCTTGCTCCGTTACCGCTCGCCATTTGATACCACTGACTTCCGTCTGATGCCGTTACCACCGAATGCGGCGAATTAGGTTTCTCAAACTGACTTGCATTATACAAACTTAGTGATGACGTTTTTCCATCGGAACCAGTTGCCGTTGTTGTTATCTTGCCTCCAGTAATCTGCGTACCACTTAAAGATTGACCTTTTAGGTTTGGAAGATAATTTCCCAAACTTCGGTCTGCGATACTTCCTGCGATTCCTCCAGACTGATTTGGTAGTCTGTTTGCCACCGATGCAATAGAATCACCCGTAAGTGTTGCACCGTTTTTTGCGGCAAGACCGCCGAATGCTCTTCCGATAAATCCGAGCGGTCCGCCTGCGCCCATTCTTACTCCGCCCTGCACGACGGCATCACGAACGTATGAGTTGCCTTTAAACCTGTCGGTAAACTTGCCTGCAAAACCGGCAAGACCACCAGCCGCCCCTATAGGACCGCCACCGCCGCCACGGAACATACTTCCTGCATTACGGAATCCGCCGAGTCCCCCCATAACAACACGGGATGCAACCAGCATTTCCATACCGAGTCCCGCTCCTGTCTGGGCAACGTTTAATCCGATTGATGCAAGATACGAGTCAAAGCGTTGCGCTACCTTCAAGAATGCTAACGCACAGAACAGCCATAAAAATACGCTGCCGTGTCCGTTTGATAATGCACCGCCGGAACCCAAGTACTGTCCGACTGAACTGTTAAATGCTCTTAAGAACCATACGTTCATTACAAGGAGCAGCAACTGCGAGCCTACCATTCGGCACCACGATTTGAAAACCTGACTCGTGTCTTTGGATGCGCCCATCGCGTAAGCTAAAGGCGACGTATAACAAAGAACTCCGACAACAACATACCGCTCAACCACTTCGAGCAAAAGTTTGAAGTAATTCCAACCTAACGCAATCATGAGAATGATAACCAGCAATGAGCCGACTACCGATACACCCGAGACGACCGAAATAAGACCGCTTCGCAGTACTGATTCTATTCCTGCAAAGGTAAAGTCTTCCGCTCCCATCGTTACATCCATTAACGCAGTATAAGGCGCACGCGCTATCTTTAATACATATAGGAATACCGGCTTGGCAAAAGCAATAAGCAAGGCAAATACTACCGCACGCATTAAAAGCGTCAACGGATTCTCTGCTTCGGTTATGGGACCGCCAAACGCCCGGAACAATTTCCAGATTGTGATCAAGAATAAAAGCGTCCACGCAGTAAACTGAATTATCGTGAACGCTTTAGATACAAACGGAAAATATTCTTCCATAGCGGTCATATCAGTGCCGAGAGCACCAAGGAACAAACCCGAAACGGCGTCCATCAGCTTTGTCACGACACTGCTTACCCAACCGACTATTCCATCAAATATCCAATCAAGCAAATGTTATCACCTCCTTTTTCTGATGCTGACCTACCCTGCGAAGTTGCCGCCCGCAATCAACGGCTGAATGTATGCAACGATGAAGCCGAGCGAGTTGAGAATAATCCACGTAATAACAATGCGCTTAAGCCAAGCCGTAGCTTCATCTACTGCTTTTTGGTTGCGAGAAACCAAACGCACGATTAACGCGACCGCTGCCATCGTCACGGCTACTATCGTACTGATTGTTACAATCTGACCATAGAAGTCGCGCATGATAGTACTGAAGCGATCCCAAATCGTCTCGGTCTCGGCGGCGAACACCGGTTGCATGACAACAATCATTGCCGATACAAGCGCGATAACCGTCCAGTAGACCGCCAGCATACTTTTGCGTCCTCTTTCCTGTTTCAACATAGGCACCTACCTCCTTAAAATATTTTTGCAACAAAAAAAGCCGTCTGAACCTTTTGTCCAAACGGCTTTTTAAACTGCCTTCACTATTCGACGCTAACATAATAACATATTGTCATTTGCATGTCATCCGCTTTTTACTGCCAACTTTGTGCCATTTTTGTGCCATTTTATTGTCACACTTTTTTGCTTAAATTTTCTGTTAACGGATAGCTCTTATTTAACGATTTATTTCCATTTTAAAAATCAATTTGCCATCTTCTTCTGTTGGTTTTATTAATAAACCTTTTTTCAAGTACGTATTGAAAAAGACTTGTCGTTCTTGAGCAATTTGCTTGTCTGCACCACTAATGCAAGCCTCGTGAAATAGTGTTGTTAATAATTCGTTAACATCGAGCAATTCAAACTGCCCTGTTTCATTAAAATGGTTTATTCGTTTTACAAGTGAATTTATCAATACAGATGTTTTAAATTTTTGAACTTTTTCTTGGGCGAAATCATCCATATAACAATGGTCAATTTTATACTCATCCAGTTTATCTGTAATAATATGCGAAGTTTTTCTACTTTCATTTAGAATATAAAATCGTGCTAACGGCAGACTGGTAATTAATCCCCAAAAGTCCGAATCTGACGATACAAGAATTATTGACTCTGTATTCTCTTTATAAAATTCTTTACATACCCCTGCGGTCATAGTTATGTCCACAAGTGATTTATTATTTAAAACTCGATTAATTTCTATATGTTCAATCGGTAACGTTATTATCTTATCAAAATAATCCCAAGCCGTTGAGGTATTTACATCATCATATAATACAATTTGCTTTATTTTATCTAGGTTGTCCCTATCAAGATTTAAGAGAGTTGCTGCAAAACAATATGGATCTACATTCTCACAGTCTACAAATACAGCTATCTGTTTTGCACTTTCTACAAAATCATAAATACTTGCTTTAGATTCCGACGTTGCGTCTATTACATATTCAGTCGCTTTGAAAATATCACGGTTCGCACCGTAAAGTAATTTGAGAAATTTTGCATCATTATATAAAATATTTCCGTTCGTTTCTTTAAAATCTATTGGCCAAGTAATAAATGTTTGGAATGGATATGCGTATCTATTTGAAAGAAACTTGCCGCGTATAGAATGTATTTTTTTTATTATTGACTGCTGTCCCGCTCTTGTTGCAATGTTGCAACCCTTTTGTCCAGCGTAGCAACCTTGCATTAAGAACAAGTTTTTGATGTATTCAAATTTAACCCACTCCGGAACAAGCGGCTTTATCAAATTAATGTTGTCTAGTATGTATTGATTTATATAGGCAATATTTAATGTTATGTTGTTTCCGCTTTTATAATTTACCAATGCGGTTTCAATGCCACGCTCTCTCAAAAAAATTATACTTTCTTCACTAAGCAGCGCACCCATTTTATCAAGAGGTGTTATGTTTGAAAATTTTTCTTTATTTATCTCTTCATAATGCTTTAGAAATTGATTTCGTAAGAGTGTTAAATGTCGAATAGTTAATGCATCTTCATCTGCTCTCAATTCAGCAAGTTTAGCTTTGTCAAAATTGGTTTGATTCTCAAGTAAGTCATCTCGTAGCCCGATTAGAAAACCAATTGTCGTAACTAACTCGCTTCGGTAGTTCTCATATGAGTTTAACGAATTAATGTCCGCTTGACTCACTTCTGGCTTTTGTTCATCGCACATGTCTTTGGTATCTCCTTTAAGTTTTTTTGTCCAATATATCTAATATATATCTTATCACTTTTAAGGCTGAATTTCAAGCATGCACAATGGCTTTTTCTTAATGTGTTCGTATTTAATTAAAACAAGGTTCTGTACCAATTCCAAACATCTTTAAGATAATTCAATGTATTTTCGCCTTCCACCGCATATATGCAACAAATCTCAATTGCGATTACCGTAACATACAGCAAAATGCCAAATAATATAAACTTTAATATCTTCTTCATTTTCATAATAAGTCTACTCATCTGTGTCGGAAAATATATTTATTATTCTTGGCTTGCCATTTTGCTTTTTGGATAATTTGACTGCGTAATCATAAGCAATGGCAGTTCCGCTTCTTGTGTTCTTTTGTGTATATTCTTCATTAAGATAAAAGATACAAATATCGCTATCATCAATCATTGCTTTATTTCGCTCTACATACGAAGCTCGTCCCGCGGTCAAATATTTAGGAAATTTATAATCTTCCTCGTACCCTTGAAACTCAACTTGCTTTTTTAATAATTTGCTGAAAATTTGATTTGTACGCTCCCTTTCGCTTTCTAAACAGGCGCACTCGCTTTTGCAAGAATACATTATTCTTTTAATATCGGGATAAACATCTTTCAATTCGGTAACAACCGTATGACACATATCATTAAAATCACTTCGGCTACCGAACAGGAAAGTGCGAAGCGGCAATGATACCACAATGCTACTCAACTCATGTACTAGACGCTTATAAGTTTTTTGCTCATTAGCAATGGTTCTATGTCCTATAAAACAGCATTTCATTTCTTTGATTTCATTCATGGCTCATTACCTTTATCTTGAATTTGGTAAATATTATTTAGATTTCTTTTTATCTCGAATAATAAAGAACATGCTTACACCGAATAAAATTAAAGCTATTCCACCCACAATACCACAAACTATGCAAATAACTAACTGTGTTTTGCTCAACTCGGACTGTTGTGTTGATTGAATCTCATTAGGCTTTTTCGAAGTGCTAAAATAAAAACCAAAATCTTCAGATGCTTTTGCCGTATACAAACCAGTATCATTTTCAATTGTATCGCTTGACTCAATAATGTATGGAACATCATCACGCATTTTAATGCTATATGTTACAGGATAATTCCCGACGTGTCTTTGTTCTACATAATAAACATAAGGCTTGTACCCATAATTGATTTGGATACTTGCAGGCAATTCATAACTAATTACTGAATCGCTTTCAAGTGACACTTTGAACTTATAAGCATTCACTCTATACGTATCAATGGAACGTGAAAACAATTCATTATGGCTTATGATAGTTTTTTCTTGTATTACCCTATTTATTTCCGAATAAAAAAGTTCTATCGGCACACCGCCGTTATGATCATAGTATTCTTCAAAAATTTCATATTGGGTATCTATAAACTCTTTGCAAGTAATTGTTTGCATTTCATACCCACAACTAGTTTCAAATGCACACTCTGTCGAATCACCAAATATAAAGAATGAGTATTCGTGTTCAGGACTTGCATTCTTCAGAGTCCAAGTATGACTATTATCCTCAGTATTGTAAGACGACGAATAGTGATTTGACGTTTCATAAATGTAACTTTTCCACTCGTTTAATTTTAATGACACCGTTACCGTATCACCATCGGGCGTGAACGTGTATAACGTACCTATAATGCTCTCCTCTAAAACTGGCGAATAAGTTTTTTCAATATCGAATTCATAATCCGCCCAAAAACCACTGTAACCATACCACACCGTGCCTTCCACTTTTTGTCCATTGACATTTACTACAAGATCCGGTGAATTCATTGCTGACGACACAAACGGTATGGCGAACTCCACCTCGCCGTTAGTTGCCGCAACATAGTACTCGGATTGTTTAATGCATTTTCCTTCTGAAAACAATTCATCATTCGTAAAATCAACACTCGCTGAACCGCTTTTGATCAAATCTGATTGTTCGCAATACAAACCATATGTAGGGATCGCTGGCTCAACCGTATGTGCCTGTGCGCTTAATACCGGTGATGCGTTAACTATAAGCGCAAGTAAAGTGACACCTACCGCTATGATTTTTTTCATTTTCATAATCACTCCTCATTTGTCTAAAAATAATTTGTATGCGATAAATTATATGCGACAATATAAGCCGTTTATTGTCGAAAAGATCACAAAAATATAATACCATAAAGTAACGACAATGTGCGCAATTTATTGTCTAAAAATAAAAAAATTTTAGTGGAGTTACGTTATGGCTTTATCTCATAATTTTCAAAACAGGTTTGTAGAACTCGCTGACGAATTAGAAGAAAAAAGCAAATCCAAAAGAGCCAAAATAATTGGAATCAGTAATACAACTTATTCTAACGCCTATAATTATGGCATTATTCCTAAGACGTCATCTTTAAAACGCATTGCAGATTATTTCAACATTTCTATAGAATACCTTATTGCTAATACTGACGACGAGCACTTTGAGAAATCCTTACACCCCACTCACTTTAAAACCCGTTTAGCAGAATTACAAAAGGAAAGCGGTATTTCTACTGTATATGAGCTTTCGCAAATAATTCATATTCATCGCAATAATATCGCTCAGTGGAATAAATTGGACTGCATACCATTAATAGATGATATAATAATTATTGCTGACCATTTTAAAGTTTCAATTGATTATTTACTTGGAAGGACCGACGACAGAGCAACTTATAATTAAAAGATGCCGCCCTCTTACGAGAACGGCACCGCAGAATATACCGTTCATCGCTAAGCTGCTAGACCATTTACGAACCCCATATGAGATTTGTATGCGATTAAAGAGTATAGTTCTACCACAACTATACTCATATAGAGTTCATTCGAAATGATCTAGCGTTATTATTTTAACAAATTTTGCACTTAAAGTCAACGGTTTATATTGATGCAAAAGCATAGCTTATTCTTCAGTTTTCAAATATTTTCTTAATAATTTCTTTATTGTAATAGCCGAAATAACCCAATCTATGTCTGACATAATACTGCGAAAATAGGTCATTTATAGGCTTTTGACGTTATTTTAAAGCAAAAAGGCACGGAACAGTCCGTGCCTTTTAAATTTAATACTTTCTTACTTTTGTTTGTAATGACAAAATATCGTCACATGGATAGTTAATCTGTAGCGTATCCACTTCTCCATCTTCAAAGTAAATTCCTACACCAATTTGACGCAATTCTTTAATTATTTTTTGAAGATCTATTGGCCTACGGCTTAATTTGCCGTGATGCTTTGTGACTATGTAATCAAATTCCTTGTTACGCGCTGCCTGTAGCATTTTTAAATAACCAGGTCTATTATTATCAACTCCAGATAATCCAACATCATGATAAATCTCCACAAGCTGGCAATCTTTTCTGTCAGCAATTTTGCTACGGTATTCATCGCAGATAATTTGAAGCTTATTCGCACTGTTCTTAGGAATTCTAATGTAAACCGCTATTTTTTTCTTCTTCATGTTTTAACTCCATATCTATTTTACTTTTTTTATCTAAAAAAGTAAAGCAAATCATGTTCTCTCTTATTGACGTATTTTGTCATATTTTGTACACTGTTATGAAGCATTATCCCTAATACGATTTTATAAAAGAAAAACCCGTTTCGTTGGGTTTTTCTACCGACGAATAAATTTACTATGGATTTTGCCTCCTTTTCTATGTATTTTCGTGATATAAGTCCTTAATTACCATCGCCGGTATCCATATTATAACAAACACATGGGTTACTGCTCCGATCAATTTTCCGTTCTGAACAATTGGGCTTCCGCTCATTCCCTGTACAATACCGCCGGATAGAGCAATAAGTTCCTTATCTTCAATTTTGATCACATAATTTCTGTGGTCTTTATTGTCTTTGTCGGTTTTTACTATTGATATATTATATTTTTTTACGTTGTTTCCGCGCAGAGTCGTGTAAATACACGCCTTACCTATTGTAACGTCGTCTACGGTTCCTTTTTCAATTCTTTGAAGTCCGGTGTAATCGAAATTTTTGGACAGCTTGCCGTAAACTCCGCAAGCACAGTTTAATTGCGCTTCGCCTAAAACGCTGTTGTTTTCAAAAGCGCCGTGCAGTTCTCCGGGATTTCCCTTAATTCCTTTCTTTATATCATAAATCAGGCAGTTATATACTGTTCCGCCGTTAATTTCGATAAGTTTATTGTTTATATCGGCTACCGGATGTCCCAGTGATGCAAATTTATTTTTTGCTTTATCGATATAAGTTACCGTACCTATTCCGCTCAGCGTATCTTTAACAAGTACGCCAAGTCTTCTGCTTCCCGAAGTAAGATCTTTGGCGGGAACTATATCCAAATGAATTTTTTCACCGTTTCTATTGATTTCAATAATGAATTTTTTATATTCGTCCGAAATTATTTTATTGATATCCGATGCACTGTCAACTTTTCTGCCGTTGATGCTTTCTATTATATCACCGGTTTTTATTCCGCAATCTCTTGAAGGCGATTTTATTCCTTCTGCCGTTAAAACGTCGCAAATACCTATTACTTCAACGGTTTTAGTGTTTAAAGTAAATCCTGCCGGAAAACCTCCGAGATACAAATACTCCGTATCCGCTTTCGCCGAAACAGGTGAAAACGATAACGTGCATACGATCAGCGCAAAAACGATAAACAGACATTTTATAAATTTTTTTCTGAAAAGCATAACAGTATTTTGTGCAACGGTTTTCAGAATATACAAAAAAAGCGGCGCTTGCCGCTTTAATTTTTATAATGGTCAATAAGCTCTTCCGCGTGATGTATCGCTGATTCGGAACGAACGTTTCCCATAAGTCTTACAATTTCTCCGATTTTCTGTTCTGAATCAAGTTTTTCAATATTAGAATATGTTTTTCCGTTTTCTTCCGTTTTATAAATAAGGAATTGAGTGTCGCTTGCGGCGCATATCTGAGGGAGATGCGAAACGGCAATAATCTGCGTAGTATTTGCAATTTTCTGGAACTTTTTCGCAACGGAATCTGCAGTATATCCGCTTATTCCCGCATCGATTTCGTCAAAAATATAAGTGGATATTCCGTTTATATTTTTTAGCTGTGTTTTAATTGCAAGCATAAATCTGCTCATTTCACCGCCACTTATGACTTTGGATAGCGGCTTTAAGGGTTCGCCTTTATTTGCCGAAAACTCAAAACTTATTTCGTCGCTGCCGTTAGTTTGGAATTTTGCGCTATCTCTCGTATAGTTATTGAATTTTACGTTGAATACTGCATTCGGGATATTCAGAGTTTTTAATTCGTTTTCTACGGCTATGCAGAAAGCTTTTGCAAAGCGCTTTCTCATTTCTGTAAGTTTACAGCACAAATCGAACAAACTTTCGTCACATTCATCTATAAATTTTTCATATTTCTCAATTAAATCCGCGCTGTCGGAAACCGACTCGTACTCTTCCTTTGCTTTTTTGCAGAATTCGATTATATGCGCTTCATCGGGTCCGTATTTTTTTGAGAGAGATTTTATAAGTTCTATCCTTTCTTCTACCCGCCTTGCTTCCTGGCCGTCGAAAGTAAGGCTGTCCGCAATGTCTGATAAAGTTTCGGACAAGTCGGATATTTCCGAATTCAGATTTTCGATTCTTTGACAAACCGAATCGTACTCATCGCTAATGTTGCTTATTTTTCCAATTTCTCTCGAAGCGGAAAAAAGTCCGTCGCTTACGCCGCCGTCATCGCTTAAAATACTTTTTGCCGAACTTACCGCATAAAGTATTTTTTCAACATTGAGAATTTTATTTCTATATGCAGTAAGCTCGTTCAGCTCACCTACTCTTATATCGGCGTTTTCGATTTCCTTAATCTGAAAATTAAGAAGATCGAGTTTCCTTTCTCTTTCGGCTTCGCTTCCTCCGAAAGCGGAAATTTTTTCTTTATACTCTTTCTTTTTTGATAATAACGAGGAAATATCGGCTTTTATAACTTCCGCCGAGTTTCCTAAAAGATTGTCAATAACTTTCAGCTGGTTATTTTCGTTAAGAAGAAAAAAATGTTCACTCTGCCCGTGAACGTCCACAAGATGCGCTGTCAAGCTTTTAAGCATCGATACGGTCACGGTATTTCCGTTTATCTTAATTGAATTTTTTCCGTCTACGCCGAATTTACGCGATATAATTATTTCTCCGTCGCTTTCGATGTCGTAGTCAGAAAGAAGTTTTACGGCTTCGCTATTTTTATTTACTGAAAATTCAGCTTTGACAAATGCATCCCGTTCGCCGTACCGAATCATAGTTTTATCGGCTTTACTTCCCAATACAAAATTAATGGAGTCGAGAATTACCGATTTTCCCGCCCCTGTTTCTCCCGATAAAACGTTAAGTCCGCTATCGAATTCTATATCGGCTTCTTTTATAAGAGCCACATTTTTAACGTACAGTCTTTGTAACATTATATATACTCTTTAAGTTTATTGACGACTGTAGGAGTATTTTCGTTGCTGTCTACAACTATCAAAAAATTGTCGTCGCCCGCAATTGTTCCTATAATTTCGTCCATTTGCAACGAGTCGACGAAAGCTCCGACCGTTGCACCGTTTCCTCTCATTGTCTTTATCATTATTATATTATTGGCGTGTTTAATGCTCATAACGCATTCTCTGAAAAGTGTTTTCATCTTGCCGTGGATTGTTTCGTCGCCGTTGACAAGACATGCGTATCTGTATTTTTTAGTCGTGCCTGAAATTTTGTAAAGCTTCAATTCTTTGATATCGCGTGAAATAGTCGCCTGCGTTACGTTGAAATTGAGTTTATTCAATTCGTAGCAAAGCTCTTCCTGAGTATCTATTTCTTTTGAGGCGATGAGCTCTAAAATTTTCTGTTGTCTTGCGTTTCTATGCATTTATTTGCTCCAGATATTTAGTTTTATCAATAATTTATTAAAAAAATCTTTATCTCCCCTCGTTATAAATTCGGTTACAAAATCGGATTTTTTTATCGTAAAACTTGTCTTCACACTCACCGTATCGACTATTTTGCCATCGATTATAACGTTAAGCTTTGAATTTTCGGAAGACGCAATTTTTAATTCCGAGTCCGCATTGAATACTACCGGACGTGAATGAAGCGAGTGTGCACAGATCGGCGTTAAAATAAAAGCATTCAAATCCGGCGCAAGAATCGAGCCGCCTGCCGAAAGAGAATATGCTGTCGAACCTGTCGGCGTGCTTATAATAACGCCGTCAGAAAGATAATTATCGACAGTCGAACCGTCTATTTCTGCTTTTAAGGCAACAGTGTTGCTGAAATTCTGTCCGCCTGTGCTTCGTTGAATGACTAATTCGTTCAGCGCAATAAATTTTTTGTCGCCGTAAGTGATTTCAAGCATTGCGCGTTTTTTAGTCTTATATTTTCCGCTGCAAATAAGATTTAACGCTTCGTCTGATTTTTCCTGTTCATATTCGGTAAGAAAGCCGAGGTGTCCGTAGTTAATGCCTAAAATTTTAATATTCCGCTTAGCGCATTCAGACGCTACGTATAAGATAGTCCCGTCTCCGCCGAGTACGAGTAAAATATCAAGTCCGTCAAGCTCGGTAATTTCTGCAATCCGCTTGAATTCTACACCCTCTTTTTTTAAACGGCTTTCGATTTTTTCAAGATATAAGGCGTTATCTTTCAAGTGCTTTTTATTGAAGTAAATCCCTGCTTTCATCGTAAGTATTATAAATCTTTTTATACAAATATGCAAACAAAAAGCCCGTTAAATTCACAATTTAACAGACTTTATCAGTTTTTCAATCGGAACCGAAGTTGTGGCATTTTTTTCAAGCAAAACGACGTACTCCATATTTTTGCCTTCTATAATCGGTGCGTTTGTCAATTTTTGCGGAACAAGACTGCATTGTCCTGCAAAATCAAGTATTTTACTGAGGACTTTTTTTCTTGTATCGCTATTGCGTACTATTCCGCCTTTCCCCACTTTTCGGCTTTCACATTCAAATTGCGGCTTTATGAGAGCAAGCACGCAAGCTTTGCTTTCAAGAATCGAAGCAACCTCTTTTAAAATCAGCGTAAGAGAAATAAAGCTGACGTCAATTACAGCTCCGTCTAATCTTTCTGAAAACAGAGAACTGTTAAGGTTGCGAGCGTTAAAATTATCGATTACAACTACGTTTTTATTCAGCAGAGATTTATCAAGCTGACTTTCGCCTACGTCTATACAGTAAACCTTTTCAGCCCCGTTCTGCAAAAGACAATCGGTAAAACCACCGTTACTCGATCCGATATCGGCAAAAATTTTGCCGTCGGCAGAAAAATCAAAATCTTTAATTGCTTTGGCAAGTTTGAAACCGCCTGCCGATACGTAACTTTCTTTCGGAGTGATAAATTCAATAATATCTCCGTCTTTATATTTATACGACGGCGTAACAAAACTACCGTTTACGAGAACAAGTTTTTCCGAAATTGCATTTGATGATTTTGTCCTCGAACCATAACGGTCGGCCAAAAATTTATCTAATCGCATTTAATATATATCCTGCAATAGCTTCTCCGGTGATGCCGAATTCTTTCATTAATTCCGCCACGCTTCCGTGAGGTATAAATTTGTCGGGGAAGGCGAAATTTTTGATTTTTTTATTGTCCGATGAAAAATGCGTATTGATAAGCGAACCGAATCCCCCTGAAAGCACGTTGTCTTCAACGGTAATTATAAGATTTTGCGTAAGGGTTTTCAGCATCTTTGTATCAAGCGGTTTAACAAACCTTGAATTTATAACGTTGACTTTGATATTTTCTTTTTCAAGAAGCTGTGAAGCTTCCAAAGCTGCGGTTACAGCTCTCTCACCGCACGCCAAAATGGAAGCCGACGCATTTTCGTTTTCAGAAAGCATTTCCCATTTACCGAGAATTATTTCGCTTTGAAGTTTGAAACTGTGAGTACCCTCTCTCGGATAACGGATAGCAAGCGGTTTATCAAAGGTTGCACTGAATTCAAGCATAGACCTGAATTCGTTTACGTCCTTTGGTACGGCAATGGAGAGATTCGGGATCATACTTAAAAATGATAAATCGAATACGCCCTGATGAGTTTCGCCGTCTGCACCTGAAACGCCAGCCCTGTCTATACACAGTGTGACGGGTAAATTCTGGGAACAGATATCGATTACAATTTCGTCGTACGAACGTTGCAAAAAAGTTGAATAAACGGCATAATACGGTTTCAATCCCTCCGTTGCTATTGAAGCGCACAGAATGGTTGCGTGTTCCTCGCAAATGCCCACGTCAACGGCGCGTTCGGGATATTTTTCAAAGAAATCGGCAAGTCCGAGATTTGACGACATGGCCGCGCAGACTGCAACTATTTTGCTGTCTTTTTCGGCAAGCGAACATAACGTTTCACCAAAGACCGTTGAATATTCGGTTGAAATATAATCGGAACTTGAAATCGAAATGCCGTGAGTTGCTTCGGGATTTTCTTCGCAGAACTCGTAACCTTTTCCTTTTTTGGTAATTATGTGCAGAATTACCGACTCTTTTTTAAGCCTTTCCTTGATTTCGGTCAGCTTATTTATGAGTTGCGGTAAATTATTTCCGTCGTAAACACCGTCGTATTTAAAGCCGAAACGCTCGAAGATGCCTGCATGTTTGGCTTTTTTTGAAATATGTTCGCTGTTTTCGCTTAAAAGCTCCAAATATTCGTGCATACTACCGACCGTGGGAGATATAGACATTCCGTTATCATTCAGAACTACAAGAATATTTGTTTTCAGCAGTCTTAAACTGTTAAAAGCTTCGTAAACAAGTCCGTTGTTGAAAGAGCCGTCGCCGATGACGGCGATAACGTTAAAATCTTTATTTTCAATATCGCGCGCCTTTGCAATTCCCAATGCAGCGGAAACCGAGGTGCCCGCGTGACCCGTATTATAGCAGTCGTACGGGCTTTCCTCCCTTTTTGGAAAACCCGAGATCCCGCCTTTTTTTCTCAACGTATTAAAGCTGTCCCCTCTGCCTGAAAGCAATTTATGGGAATAGCATTGATGTCCGACGTCGAATATAATTTTGTCGTCGGGCAGATTGAAAACGTAATGTAAAGCAACAGTCAATTCAACGGCGCCGAGATTTGAAGCAAGATGACCGCCGTTTTTTAAAACCGTTGATAAAATTTTTTGTCTCAGATCTTCGCAAAGTGCGTCGAGCTGAGACATATTCATATTTTTAAGTTGTTTACCGCTAAAATATTCCGGCATCATTTTTCCTTTTTGAAAAAAGTTGTGAATTTTGCGAAAGAAAAGACAATTTGTTTATTGTATTTCATTGCAAAATGTTTGAAAATAGCTTTGCCCCCGACTGTAAGCGCGCCTATTACGGCGCTCACCAAAATCGAAGACACAATTTCCCAGATATTACCGTCGGCTATGGCGGCAATATAAACCACAAGAACCGCACCTGCGGCACCGCTGACTATTCCGCAGATATCGCCTATAACGTCGGCAAAAACCGAACCGAGTTTGGTCGCGTTTTTGCATAGCGTAACGGCGCGTTTGGCGCCTTTAATCTTGTTCGAAGCCATCGCGTGAAAAGCATCGGGCTGACAGGTAATGATAGCGTTTGCTATCATATCGCAGCCGATATTTAAAAATAGCAGAACTATCAGGACTATTACGCAGATATATACGGGACTGCCCTTTATTGATATTTCAGTCAGAAAACTGAACAGAACGGTCAACCCGAAAGATAAAAATAATACGCTAAGCCCCCAGGAGAGCCAGCCCGGTATTCTCTTTTTCTTCTGCTTTTTCTTTTTTACGGGTTTTTCTTGTTTTGGTACGTCTTCCTTATCCATTTCCATAGCTTTAAAAATAAAACGCACGGTCGTGCGTAAAATTTGTAATATAGTGGTTTATATTAAATAAACTTTGCGGTTTAGGTTCGGTAGGATTTCCCTCAGTTCCACTCCCCGTCGCCGAAGAAGCAGTTTCCTTTTAAAGAACTGAACGCATTTCTGCATAACCGAATCGCCACTGAATCCACACTGTAATCTCTAATATAAAATCAGTCTAGAAGCTTTCCTTGACAACCGTTATTGAGCTTATCTTCTTTTGCAAAGAACAATTTCAAACGGCAATAGACTACTGCTGTCTGGCCATAACAGACAATAATTTGTAAATCCGCTATCCGCTGTCTTCACTCAAAGCAGGCTACTCTGTACCAAGCTTACGCCTGATAGCAGGTTTATACTGACAAAATAATTTTGTCAGCCTCCACGGTAAATGGGTTGAGCTGCGGTATGCCGTTACCAAGCTCCCATAAACCTTTACTCCCAGCATCCACCCACTTTTGGCAAAGCGAGCAGGTACCAGAAACTTCATCGATATGCCCTTTGACGGTATTTTACCCCCGCCCTCGTATCAATAAAGGTTGACTAGAATACTGCACCACTATATCAATGCAATAATTATAACATAAGTTAAGCTGTAAGTCAATAGTAAATCAAAGAATTCTCTGCCGTATAAAATAAACGAATTCTTTTAAAAATCCGGTATCCCCTTTTATACCTTCAAGCATTTTTATACACCTGTCGGCAATCAGATCAGCCCGAACTTTACTTTTTTCAAGCCCGTATAATTTTACGGCCGTATATTTCCCTTCCGCGACGTCTTTGCCGATGCTTTTCCCGACGTTTTCAAAGCTTCCTTCCACGTCAAGAATATCATCCGTCAGTTGGAAAAGAAATCCGAGATCGCGCGAAAAGGTTTTTATTTCCGAATAATACTTGCCTTTGCAGAGAATACTCGGCGTAATGCACGAGGCGGAAATCAATTGAGCCGTTTTATTCAGATATATGAAATCTAAAATATTTTCGTCAATTTCTTCATCGTTTTCGTGTGAAAGATCTGCTGACTGACCTGCAATCATTCCGTTGATCCCAGCACAGTCGCATATATACTTTGATGCGGAAATAAACTCATCTCCGTTGAAACATTCTGTAAAAAGTATCGAATATGCGGTATTGAGTAGCCCGTCGCCTGCAAGAACCGCGTTTCCGGTTCCGAAAACTTTGTGATTTGACGGCTTCCCGCGCCTGAAATCATCGTTATCCATTTCAGGCAGATCGTCGTGAATTAACGAATAGGTGTGAATCAATTCAAGAGCTAACGCAAAATTCAATACATTATTTTTGTCAAGACCTAACAAATCGGCAAAAGACAGCATCAGTACGGGACGGATGCGCTTACCGCCGAGTTTAAGGCTGTATATCAGGCTTTCTTTCAGAATCTGCGGCTGACAATTCAATTTATTGCAGAAATTTTCAAGCCGTTCTTCGAATAAGCGTTGATATTCTGCGTATTTTACGTCAAATCCACTCACTTCAAACTCCTCTTTGCCGAAACGTAAGTGTTGTACATAAGCATTGTTATCGTCATAGGACCTACTCCGCCTGGAACGGGTGTAATGTGAGAACATTTATCTTTGACGCTTTCAAAATCCACGTCGCCGCATAGTTTCCCGTTTTCATCTCTGTTCATTCCGACGTCTATTACTACGGCGCCGTCTTTAACCATATCGGATTTTATAAATTTAGCTTTACCTATAGCAACTATTAAAATATCCGCGCTTTTGCAGATATCCTTCAGATTCTTTGTTTTACTGTGACAGACGGTAACAGTAGCGTCCGAATTCAGAAGTAACATAGCGATTGGTTTACCCACTATGTTCGACCGACCCACCACCACCGCGTTTTTACCGCAGATATCGATATTTTCATATTCGAGCATTTTTATTATGCCGTAAGGCGTGCAGGGCACTGTCCCTTTCTGTTTAAGACAGAGACTTCCTACGTTTTCGGCGGAAAAACCGTCCACGTCCTTTTCGTGCGGTATAAGTCTGAGAGCATCTTCCGAAATGTGCTTCGGCAAAGGCAACTGAACGAGTATGCCGTGTACTGTTTCGTCGTCAGCAAGCTTTTTCAGCAGATTTTCAAGTTCTGTCTGTGAAGTATTTTCAGGCAGATAATGCGCGAAAGATTTTATCCCTACCTCTTCGCAGGCTTTGATCTTGTTTTTTACATAAACCTGCGAAGCGGAATTATTGCCGACAAGCACGACTGCCAGTCCGACAGCTTTCTTTAAAAGTGAAATTTTATTCGATAGCTCCGAACGTATGGATTTTGAAATTTCTTTTCCGTCTATGAGCTTATACATTATTTTGCTCCTTTATAACTTCCGAAAGTATTCCGCTTATAAAAGACGCGCTTTTTTCGGAAGAATATTTTGAAGCTATATTCGCCGCTTCGTTTATGGAAACGGCTGACGGTATATCCGGAATAAACATAATTTCGGCAAGCGCAATCAAAATAATACTTCTGTCCGCAGGGAACATTCTGACCTGCGGAAACAATTTTGACCTTTCGTCGATAATTTCAATTAATTTTTCACGGTTCGAAGCAACCGTATTCAAAATTTGGTCGCAATATTCCGTATCGTTTTTATTAAGTTTTTCGATTTT
>Ga0137307_100150_pt1 | contig 108300 bp, 88 predicted proteins | sample NAcewD2O_March_2_FD_97180 | JGI IMG/M metagenome (GOLD analysis project Ga0137307, IMG submission 97180) | Mouse cecal microbial communities from Vienna, Austria - N-Acetylglucosamine amended D2O_March | ecosystem: Host-associated > Mammals > Digestive system > Large intestine > Cecum | place...
ATTATCCTGTAATCCGTTGATTGCGTCCCCTATGCTGATAGGTTTTTTCAGTCCAAGAATCATTTTGCCTGTCCGCGAATGGGAAGATAAAGAGTTGTCTTATATTTTTGTGCATGAGCTGGTTCACTACAAGCAGGGGGATATGTTTTATAAATGGCTGATACAGATTGTAGTGTGCGCCCATTGGTTCAATCCTTTTGTATATCTGCTGGAAAAGGAAGTGAACAAATCCTGTGAATTGTCGTGTGATGAAAAAGTCATATCGGCACTTGATGACGATGAAAGGCGAGAGTACGGGGATACACTGATATCCTTTTTGAAGGCAGACAATACTTACAAAAGTTCTTTGGCTTCCGTTACTTTGACAGAGGGAGCGGAACAGATAAAGGAACGGTTAGGTGCGATTATGAAATTTAGAAAGCATTCAAAAATGAATCTTGCCATTACAACAGTGTTCACTGTTGCAGTCTGTTTCTGTTTTTTGACGATTGGGGCGTATGCGGCACCTGTTATGGATAGCGAACCCTTGCATATAAGGGAAAACCAAGTGGCAGCGCTGAACCCGGATTTGACAATTCGTATTGATAATGCACCCGTACTAATAGAGAATAAAAATACGGATCTCATATCCGCATCATACAATTCCAGATATTATGACGTTTCGATCAACCAGCCCTCAGAGGGGGAATGGAGTGTCGATATATCGGCGGTTCATTCAAATACGAATAAATCGGTGCTACTCTATATTCCCGATGCAGAGTATAATTCTGTAAAAATTGAGATAGATAACGGAATGTATTCCGGTGGAATTTTTCATGCAAAGAATATAATTGCTAATGTTGATAATGGCGGGCTGGATTTTTCGCTAAGTAAAAATTTTGACGGTTCGGTAAAAGTTGATGCCTATAATTCCATATTCCATTTAGTGTCGCTTGATAATTATGAGAATTTTGATATAGAAATCATGAGTGATAGTGAGTCATTGTGCGATGTGCCAGGTTACTTTGACTGTATCAATGAAAAATATACTTATGTTGATGGCACAGGCACAAATTTGATGAATATTTCCTTACAAGGTGGAAGCGTGGGAAGCCTTGAATAGGGCTGTTCCAGTTCCGGGTTGATGAACAGAAGATACCAAATTTAAAAATACGGAGATTTCATCCAATTTTATTTTATGCTCCTGCAACTGTGCAATCTGCGCATTGAGCGCCTGCCGGTGCTGAACCAGCATTTCCATCCTTTCAGAGAGGGTGGAATTGCCGGTTGCCCAGATTGCGCGCCGGGGCAAAAATGAGGGCAAAGGTGCTGGCGCCCGCGGCGACAAAGACGGAGTTCGGTATGGGGGCAAATGATGTCACCGAATATGACTATGATAAAGCTTTTGGAACGTACCACACAAGCAAAGAGATGGCTGGATTTCTGCTGGAACTGTATGACAGTGAAAAAGTGGTGGGACTGGTAGACAGGGAGCGTTTTTGTTTCCGCCTGTCCGGCCCGCTGTTTTCGTATGCGGGGGAATCGCATTGTAAGGACAACTGTTTTGTGCTACCATAAACACATAAGTAAGCAGACAAGACGAGGAAAAGGATTCGGCGTGTGAAGGCAGGAACTGGAAAGGAAACAATCATGGCAAGGATAGCAGTCTATTTTCCGGGCATAGGATACCATTGCGACAAACCTCTGTTATATTACGGCAGGAAGATCGCCTGCGAACAGGGATATCAAGAGTATAGAAATATCAGCTACACCTATCAAGCCGGAAATATCCGCGGCGACGAAGAGAAAATGAATGAGGCGTATGAAGCGCTGTTTGCGCAGGCAGAAGCGGAGCTGGCGGATATGGTCTGGTCTGATTACGACGACGTGCTTTTTGTCTCCAAAAGTATCGGCACCATCATTGCGGCATCCTACGCAAAAAAGTATGAATTAAGCAGGGCAAGGCACATCCTGTATACGCCGTTGGCACAGACTTTTCTGTTTGCGCCGGATCACGCGATTGCTTTTATCGGAACGGCTGATCCGTGGAGTGACACAGAGGAAATTGTCCGCCTCTCGGAGAAAAATCATATTCCTATAACCGTATATGAGGGGTGTAATCACTCCCTCGAATGCGCCGATACCTTGAAAAATATTGAGAATTTAAAGGATATTATGCAAAGGACAGTTTACAGTTTGACAGAGGAGGATCATCATGGGAATTTCAGCAGGCTTTATGGCGCCGCACCCGCCGCTCATCATACCCGATGTGGGAAAAGGGGAGGAAAAGAAAATTCAGAGGACGATTGATGCGTACCAAAAAGTGGCGGAGGCGGTCGGTCGTCTGCAGCCGGAGACCATCGTACTCCTTTCCCCGCACCAGATCATGTATGCGGACTATTTCCACATCTCGCCCGGGCAGGGTGCAAGGGGTGACTTCGGGCAGTTTCGCGCCGCGCGGACTTCCATGGAAGTTGCCTATGACACGGAATTTGTGCGTGTGCTGTGTGAGAAAGCGGATGCGTCCGGCTTGCCGGTGGGGACGTTGGGAGAACGGGAGCGAAAGCTGGATCACGGCACGATGGTGCCGCTGTATTTTGTGAATCAGTTCTGGACAGAATATCGTCTGGTGAGAATCGGTTTGTCAGGTTTGCCCTTGGCGGCGCATTACCGGCTGGGACATTGCATCCAGACGGTGGCACAGACGCTTGGACGGAATACGGTGGTGATTGCCAGCGGCGACTTGTCCCATAAACTGAAGGAGGACGGACCCTACGGCTATCAGGAGGAGGGTCCTGTCTACGATGGGCGGATCATGGATGTGATGGGCAGGGGCGCGTTTGGGGAGCTGCTGGAGTTTTCGGAAGACTTCTGCGAGAAGGCGGCTGAGTGCGGGCACCGTTCCTTTACCATCATGGCGGGTGCATTTGACCGAACGGGCGTGGAGGCAGAGCAGCTTTCCTATGAGGGTCCTTTCGGGGTGGGGTATGGCGTCTGCGCCTATCGTCCCTGCGGCGATGACGGCACACGGAATTTTCTGGAGCAGTATGAGGAGAAGGAACGGAAGGAGATGCTTGCAAGGCGGGAACAGGAAGACGCTTACGTCAGGCTGGCGAGGTACACCATTGAGGCGTTCGTAAAGACGGGGACGCTTCCCAAGATGCCACAGGGACTGCCGGAGGAACTGTACCAAAACAGGGCGGGCGCATTTGTATCTCTGAAGGAGGACGGAAGACTGAGGGGCTGTATCGGTACGATCCGGGCGGTCAGAGAGTCTCTTGCGGAAGAGATCATGCACAATGCGGTCAGCGCCTGTTCGGAGGATACCAGATTCTCGCCCGTGGAGGACTGGGAGGTGGACCGTCTGACGATCAGCGTTGACGTGCTGGGGGAGACGGAGAAGATTTCTTCGCCGGAGGAGCTGGACGTGACCCGGTACGGTGTCATTGTGACAAAGGGCGGAAGGCGCGGTCTGCTTTTGCCGAATCTGGAGGGCGTGGACACCATAGAGGAGCAGATCGCCATAGCGAAGCAGAAGGCGGGAATCAGAGACCATGAGAGCGTGGAGCTGGAACGGTTTGAAGTGATACGGCACCACTAATTAAGTGAAAAGAACTTCTAGCCACTTGCAGCATAGGCTGCTTCGTGGAGAAGTTCTATATTTCACTCGGGAGAATGCCTGAGAAGCGGCATTCTCCGCATGGACGAGAGGGAGAGGGATGAAAATAATTTGTCAGGTGTGTATGCATCACTGTGCGCTGGAGCCCGGACAGACGGGGCTGTGCAGGGCGAGAAAAAACGAGGGCGGGGAAATGGTCTGTGCAAATTATGGCTGGATCACTTCTCTTGCGCTTGATCCCATTGAAAAGAAGCCGCTGTATGATTTTCATCCGGGAAGCATGGTTTTGTCCGTGGGGAGTTTTGGCTGTAACCTCAGATGCCCTTTCTGCCAGAATCACGAGATCTCCATGGCGGATAAAAAAACACTTGACGCAGAGCATGTCTCCCCCGGACAGCTTGCGGATTTGGCGCTTATGTGGAAGGAGCGGAAGGAGGCGGGGAACATCGGCGTGGCATATACTTATAACGAACCGCTGGTGGGCTGGGAGTTTGTCCGTGACACGGCGCGGCTGGTGAGAGAGCATGGGATGCTTAATGTGCTCGTGACGAACGGTACGGCTTCGCTTGCGGTGCTTGAAGAATTGCTGCCGTGGATAGACGCTATGAACATTGATCTGAAAGGTTTTCGAGAGGACTACTATCGGAAACTCGGCGGGGATCTGGAGACGGTCAAGGCATTTATCGCGAGGGCGCAGGAGAGCTGTCATGTGGAACTGACCACGCTGATCGTGCCGGGAGAAAACGATTCTTCTGAGGATATGGAGGCGCAGGCCGAATGGATTTCTGATTTACGCCCATCAATCCCGCTCCATATCACCCGTTTCTTTCCGCGCTACCGCATGAGGGACAGGGAGGCGACGGATGTGGAGCAGTTGTACCGTCTTGCCGGGATCGCGGGGAAGTATTTGGAAAAGGTGTATGTGGGGAATGTGTGAATGCGATCAGAGAGAAAATTGACAAATCTTACATATATGAATAAAATACGAATGAACACGTTCACAAAAAGAAGGCGGAAGGAGAGCTTCAGTGCGTAGAAAGGACGATACCCTGCGTGATACATTGCTGAATATAGCCCAAAGTATGGCAGATACGGAAGGGATTGAGGCCGTCAACATTCGCTCCATTGCGAAAAAGGCTGGTATTGCAAGCGGAACCGTATACAATTATTTCTCAAACAAAGATGAAATTCTGTTGGCGCTCACGGAAGTATACTGGAATCAGGCTTTGTCGGAAATGAGAAATGAGATCACGGCTGAGTCGTTTTGTGAGCAGCTGCAGGAAATATTTTATTTTCTGCAAGAGCGCATAGACAAATCCGCCGGAAAACTGATGAACAGTCTTGGCAATGCGGAAGTGGCAGGGCAGGCGCATATGGCGTCCGCGCAGTCGGCATTGGAGGAGACGCTGATTCAGCGTATGGAACAGGATACGAGGGTTCGCGAAGACGTCTGGAATGAAACATTTACCAAGGAGCAGTTCGCCCGTTTCATTATGATGAACATGACAATGCTGTTAAGGGCGCGGGCGTCTGATATTTCTTTTTTCATTACAGTCATTAGGCGCATTATTTATGAAGTGGGTGAGGAGGAATAGATCGTTGATGTCAAACCCATGCTATGTCAATTTTTAGCCAGATTTTGCCGATAAAACCGGCGGGAAGCTGACGAAAGCCGACAGGACGTTTAGTAGTTGCTGTCGGCTTTTTCATGTGTATTGTTCTCTGTTTCGTTTTCTTTTTGTTTATCCGGAATAAATTCCACAATATCCGATAGTCCACAATCAAGAATATTGCATAAAGAATTTAAGGTGTAGGTTGTGACAGAATCGTCATGCATAAGGCGGTCTATGGTCTTGTTGTCCAAATTGTATTCGCCGCATTTGGTTCGTAAAAAATAAGTTGAAATTTTCCGTTTTTTTATTAACTCACGGAACGGTGCAAAGGATATCATAATAAATAAAACCTCTTGATTTTCTAATTATTATTTCATGTAATTAAGTTTGTATGATATGAGGAAAAATCCTCATACCGATACATATATGCAGGCAGGATATTCTGATGATGTCATATCTGATATCCGCCTTCAAAAATGTTAATACAATAAAAAAGGAGAACTTGAGATGCGAAAGAAAATGGTAACAGGTATGTTGGCGGTATCGCTTATGTTTATGATGACGGGGTGCTGCCTGTCTCATGGCTGGCAGGAAGCCACCTGTACAGAGCCGAAAACCTGTAGTAAGTGTGGGGAGACAGAAGGAGAAGCGTTAGGGCATACATGGCAAGACGCTGACTGTACAGAACCAAAGACTTGTAGTGTATGTCAGGAGACAGAGGGGGAGGCTTTAGGACATACTCTGTCAGAAGCTACCTATTGGGAAGCGGCAGTCTGCTCCGTATGCGGAGAAACAGTAGGAGATGTGCTGACACCTGCTTTTGAGGAACTTGGGGTAAAAGGGCAGTTTATGGAAGTGGGTCAAACTTATGACTATGTTACGCAGATAAGAACCAGACAAGAGTATGAAGATAAGCTTATTAACGACTACAAAGAGGCGTATGGACTGGAAGGAGATTATGCAAACTTTACAGATATGCATATGGCTGCCCTCGAAAATGATGGTTTCGATTGGGATGCCCAGATTACCGCGCAGGCAGCCGTGACGGATTATCGGGTGTTTGATTCTGACGAAACACATGAAGCAAAAGACGGGTATGAATGGAAAACCGTGGAAATACAGATTGAATATGATGGTTTGGGCGATGGAGGATGGCGAGTGGTTTATGGCTGGGATGACTATTATCAAAAAGATGAAGACCTCTCCCCGAAAGGATATGACGGTGTTCTGCTATATTTAACTGATTATAAATATAATGAGGTCAGACCTGTTAATTTTGCCGGTAAAGACGAAAATACCTTATTTTTCAGATTGCAGTAACTAAGTGTCTGAAGGGGCGGTTTTGTGCCGCCCCTTTTTCATATGTAGATTTATAAATTGGATAAGAAGTATTTGGTTAAGTATTCTGGGGCTGGGCGTTGCCTGTCGACACGCCAGATAGAGTGATCTGCTAGGGAAATACTATTTGTGAACGTGTTCAAAAAAGGTATTGACAAATCCACGAAATGGCATACAATATAAATGAACACGTTCATCAAGAAAAAGGAGGAACAAGTATGCCACAGGCAATAGCAGAAACCGTTTTTGACGTACTGTATCTTGGATTTGCAATCACCACGGGTCTTACGATGTTGATAAAGGGGAAGGATTCCCTTGTAAAAAAGGCAGGGCTGATGGCCGCGCTGCTCGGCGCGGGCGATTCCTTCCACCTCGTCCCCCGCTCCTATGCGCTCTGGACGAACGGGCTGGAAGCGAACGCGGCGGCGCTGGGCGTGGGAAAACTTATCACTTCCGTCACCATGACGATCTTTTATCTGATTTTATATTATGTCTGGCGGGAGCGTTATCAGATCAAGGGACGAAAAAGCCTCACGACAGCGATGTGGACGTTATCTGCCTTGCGCATTGCACTCTGTATGCTGCCGCAGAACCAGTGGCTTACCTACCGTCAGCCGCTGTTTTTCGGGGTGCTTCGCAATATTCCCTTCGCAATTATGGGAGTTATCATTATCGTGATTTTCGCGCAGGAGGCAAAAAAGGCGGATGATGCGGTATTTCGGTTTATGCCGTTGGCGGTAGGACTGTCGTTCGGTTTTTATCTGCCGGTAGTCCTGTTTAGTGGGATTTTACCGATTATCGGGATGCTGATGATTCCAAAGACGATGGCGTATGTCTGGATAGTGCTGATGTGCCGGCGACTTTCGCGCGACAGCATATAGCGTATTTTTCATAATGAGAATATTTTGAGATTTTTCTATGCCTGCCACACCTGATTCCCGGATTTCAAGTGGCAGGCATTTTTTCTTTCCCACGCGATTAGGCCAAATGCGCCGGATTGGATGTAAGAAGCCGCTTTTTGTATAATCGCCGTATTTTGACATATGCTATTCAAAATTAACCATCAACAGGGAGGCAAAAAATGGAATCTGTCTGGGTGAGCGGAAGCAGGATCAGAAAAAGGGAGCCCCTTCCGGGGGACATGGAGGCGCCGGTTGCTGTCATCGGGGCGGGGCTTGCGGGAATTTTGACGGCATATTACTTAAAGAAAGAGGGCATCCGTTCCGTGGTGCTGGAGGCGGACAGGCTTGGCAGCGGGCAGACAAAGAATACCACGGCGAAAATCACATCCCAGCATAATCTGATTTATAGCCGGCTGATCCAGACATTTGGCAGCAGGATGGCGGCGCATTATGCCGGGGCAAACGAGGCGGCTGTCGGGGAATATGAAAGGCTGGTCCGGGAGAAAGGGATCGACTGTGGCTTCGTCAGATGCCCGGCATACCTTTATTCCCGGACAGGGACGGAGCTTCTGAAACGGGAGGCTGAGGCGGCAGAGTCGCTCGGCATCAAGGCGTTTTTTGAGACAGACTGTGAACTGCCTTTTTTGGTGGCAGGTGTGACCATGTTTGCGCGGCAGGCGAGATTTCACCCTCTGAAATTTCTGGAAAAAATGGCGGAAGAGGTGGAAGTGTACGAGCAGTCCAAGGTGTTGAAAGTGGATGACAGGAAGGTGATGACAGACAGCGGGACAGTGACGGCAGAGCATGTGGTGTTCGCAGCCCACTATCCTTTTATCAATGTGCCGGGATATTACTTTGCCAGAATGAATCAGGAGCGGAGCTATGTGTTAGCGCTGGAAGGGGCGGGGAGTCTTGAGGGCATGTACTTGGGAATAGATCCCGGCGGGCTTTCCTTTAGAAGCTGCGGTGATTTACTGCTTCTTGGGGGCGGAAGCCATCGGACGGGGGTGAACCCGACGGACAGGACGGGCGCGGGATGCAGATACGGGATGCTGAAAAACAGGGCGCAGGAAATCTATCCCGGATGCCGCGAAGTGTACCGATGGTCGGCACAGGATTGTATGACACTGGACGGGGTGCCCTATATCGGCAGATTTTCCAGACGCAGACCATACTGGTATGTTGCCACGGGCTTTGGGAAGTGGGGCATGACTTCCTCCATGGTGAGCGCGCGTATCCTGACAGCATTGATCACAGGACGGGATTGCCCGGAGGCGGATATTTTTTCACCCAACCGGCGTTTTACGGCGCAGGCGGCGAAAGGGCTGGCTGTGCATGGCGCTTATACGGTGAAAGGACTGGCAAAGCATCTTTTGCCGCCCGGACAGGGACGGATCGTTCCCAACTGTCCCCACATGGGCTGCCGGCTGGAGTGGAACCCGGCGGAGGAAAGCTATGACTGCCCGTGCCACGGCTCCCGGTTTGACAAAGAAGGGCATCTGATTGACGGTCCTGCCCAGACGGACTGCAAAAGACGGAAAAAGCGTGAAAAGCGGCATTCTCCGCACTGATTTGAGTCACGGCAGAACGGTGACATATTGATTAGCGTGCAAAGGAGTGAAGGGATGACGATAGGAAAAAGTGGGTATTTTTACGGATGGTATTTCAAATGCCAGTCCGATACGCAGACGTTTGCGGTGATACCGGCGGTTCACCGGACAGGGCGGAAACGGACATGCTCCCTGCAGATTATCACGGAAGAGCAGTCGTGGACGGTTACCTTTCCGGGGGAAGCATTCCGAAAAGAGGGCAGAACCATTGCGATCGGAAAGAACAGATTCGGGAAGAGGGGGGTGCGTCTGTCGGTATGCGCGCCGGGACTGAAAGTGGAGGGAAAGCTTGCGTTCGGCGATTTGTTTCCGCTGAGATACGATATCATGGGACCGTTTTCCCTTGTCCCGTTTCTGGAATGCCGCCACAGTATATGGAGCATGAAACATAGGATGTGGGGAAAGGTGTCTGTCAACGGGGAGACCTATTCTTTCGACGGTGCGCAGGGCTATTGGGAAGGGGACAGCGGGCGGTCGTTTCCAGAGGAATACATCTGGACACAGTGCATTTTTCCGGCGGGTTCGCTTATGCTGTCTGTGGCTGATATTCCCATGGCCGGCTTTCACTTCCGTGGTGTGATCGGCGTTGTGGTTTTAGATGGAAGAGAGTACCGGTTTGCCACCTATCTGGGGGCAAAGATATCTGAGATCGGGGACGGTATGGTGAAAGTAATGCAGGGAAATCTGGAACTGGAGGCGGCGCTTTTAGAGAGGACGGGAAAACCGTTAAAAGCGCCGGCGCAGGGAGACATGGCGAGGACGATCCGTGAAAGCGCGGCATGTCGGGCAAGATACCGCTTTCGGAAAGGGAACCGCACGCTTTTGGCCTTTGAGACGGACAGGGCATCTTTTGAGTATGAATATGGGATATAACGACTTTCTGACTGCTGTTTGTCAACGGTATATTTTTATGAAACTTTTTTGCGGGCTGATTCGTATTCCTTATAGACGGTATGAGTTCTAAAAGAGAACGCGCACTGTCAAAAAAGGCAAAGCACGATGGAGGGTTTGAAGATGGGGATTAACGGGATTGGAATGGCAGGATACTTTACAAAGGGCTATACGGGCAATAATACTGCAAAAACAGAATCGAGAAAGAGTTTCGTGGATGTGGTCAATCAGAAATCAGCGGAAGCAGAAAAGGCAGAGAAGGCAGAAAAGGTAGAAAAGGACGATCGTGCTTCCCGCGTTTTGAACTCGATCGCGGAACATGCACCGGAGGAAGTGAGACAGGCGTTTCTGGAGGCGGAGAAAGAAACGGGCGGCACTTTTACAGTAGGCGGCATGTGGGTGTCAGCAGACGGGAAACAGTCCTGCATTACGCAGATGGCTGTGGATCGCATTATCAGATGGTATCATGGTGAATACAATTGTACGGACTTGTTGGGAACATCTGTGGAGAGTGCGGTCAGCACTGTGAAGAAGTGGATTTATGGGTTAGACCATCCGCTTGGCGGACAGCCCGCAGGCATGGAGGAAAAAAAGCTGATGGAGATGGAGCGGGCATTTTATGTGTCATTTCTTGATAAATTAAATAAGCTTTCGGATAGATAAACGCTTTATACATAATGATCATAAGGATTTGAGAAACGGTGAACCGGTGAGTCAATCGCCAAGTCACCGTTTTTTCCATAAAAGGAAATGTATTAATAGTTTAAGATATCCTTAAGTCGATTGCACTTCGGATTGAAATGTGATAGCTTTAAGTCATAGCAGGCAGGAATCAATCCTGCGATAACAGGAATACTAATGGTATCGACTCAAGGAAAAGGACGGGAGAATACGGATGAAGAGCAGGCTGTATTATGTACTGTATTTTTTATATGTGATTGTGGTAGCTTTTGTTTTGTATCTGAACGGCGTGTTTACGGGAGAAGAGATTTCGGTTGTAAACCTTTCGATCAACATCGGCTTTCTGATTGTGATCGGGATTGTATTTATCATATCTTCCGTCAGCTTCGGGCGGCTGAACAGGATCATTTATGATCTGGAAGACGCCGCGATCCGTCTGCAGAAGGAATATAAGGAGTCCGGCGGGAAAAATCTCTGGGGCAATTACAAGGATAACGACAAGGTGTTTGAGGAAAAAGTATTGCAGGCGGCGTTTGACAAGTACCGTCTGCGGGTGAGAGGCGCAAAGACCAGAAGGAGCGCCGCGTCTTTCTGTGATCTGGGGGAATACCTCAACGAGGATCTGCTGGACAGGGCAGGCATGAACTTTTTCAATTCCGGGGTTTCCGGGATGCTCACGGGTCTGGGCATTCTGGGGACGTTTCTGGGGCTCTCCATGGGTCTGGGCGCCTTCAGCGGCGACGACATTTTTTCCATCTCCGACAATGTGGGTTCCCTGCTTTCGGGTATGAAGGTGGCATTTCACACTTCGGTGTACGGTATCTTTTTTTCACTGGTGTTCAATGTGGTATATCGGAGCATTATGTCGGATGCCTATGAGACGCTGGGCGAATTTCTGGACGTGTTCCGCCAGACGGCGCAGCCGATTGCCTTGAAAGAGGACGAGAACGCAGCGACCATGCTTGTCTATCAGGCGGGGATGGCAAATTCCTTGAAGCAGATGCTTGAACTGCTGAAAGGAAATGCGATGGAACAGACGGCGGGCGTGGAGCGCATCGTGGACAAGTTTACGATGCAGATGCAGAAGGCATTGGATACGGACTTTCAGAAACTGGGAAATGTCTTAAAGAGCGCGGGAGAGTCACAGGCGGCAAGCGCGGTCAGCGCTGCGGAGATGGTGGAGGCGGTTACCGCTTTAGTGGAGGTAAACCGCAGCGTGCAGGAGGCGCTGGCGAATGTCATGGAAAGGCAGGAAGCATTTGCGGGGGAACTGAAGGAGCAGAAGAAAATGCTGGCGGATGCGTGCAGCGACATGAGCGATGAAATCAGCAGCCAGATCTATACATTTGAACAGATGAGGAACTTATATGAGAAATAGAAGCAGGAACAGGGAGGCTTTTGCGGCGCACAGCTACTGGCAGTCCTACTCGGATATGATGGCGGCGCTTCTGCTGATTTTTATCTTGATGATAGCGATCACCCTTGCCGTATACAGACAGAAGACGGATGATCTGGATCAGACGAGGCTGGAACTTAACGCAGCGCAGAGCGAGCTGGATGCGACGATCGCGGACTTAGAGCTTTCCAAGGCGGAACTGGAGAAGTCGAACGAGGAGCTTGCCTCCTCTCTGGCGCAGCTGCAGCAGGCATACGATCAGGCGGCTTTGACGCAGGAAGAACTGGACAACGCCTATCTGGAAATCGAGGACGCCAGACAGGAGCTGACAACGACCAAACAGGAGCTGCAGGATATTGTCGGTATCCGCACGGATATCATCGGTGCGCTGCAGTCGGCGTTCAGCAATTCCACCATGAAGGTGGACGCCCAGACCGGCTCCATCACGTTCTCTTCCGATGTGCTGTTCCGTTACAACAGTGCCTCCCTCACCGCGGACAGCAGGGAGACGTTAAAAAATATTATCCCGATGTATCTGGATGTGTTGTTGCAGGACCAGTTCCGGGAGTATATTGCGGAGATTATTATAGAAGGGCACACGGATACAGACGGCGGCTACCAGAGCAATATGGAACTGTCCTACGAACGCGCCAAAGCCGTGGCGGATTTCTGTCTGAACAAAAGAAACGGGCTCAGTGAGACGGAAATTGAGCAGCTGCAGAAAATTTTAACCGTCAACGGGAAATCGTGGAGCACCCCGGTTTACGAGAAGGACGCGCTTGGCAGCCCGACGGAGGAAGTGGATATGCCGGCATCCAGAAGGGTGGAGATCAAGTTTCGCCTGAAGGAGGATGAAATGATCGAGAAGATGGCGGGGATTTTAGAGTAGGAATTGCGCCCGTGGGCGCTGCTTTTCCCGCTTTCAGGATAGAACAAGCTGTCAGAAAGTTTCCGGCAGCTTGTCGGTTATGATCTATTGTCTTCTTCTGTCAATATACTCTGTCAGCAGTTTCACCGAACCGTCGATACCCAGCTTGCTGCTGTTCAGGGAAACGTCGTAATTTCTGCAGTCGCCCCATTTCCCGACGCAGAAACTGTTATGGTATCGTCTGCGGCTCGTGTCTTTTTCGCGTATCTTATTGGCGGCATCACTCTCTGACAGGTGATACAGCCGCATGATCCGCTCAATTCTCTTTTCGCGGTCGGCAAGAATAAATATGGATATCATGCTTTCATACTGCTTCAGGATTGTCTCGCTGCACCGCCCTACGATCACAAAGGAGTCCCCCGCATCCGCCTTGTCCCGCAGATAGTCAAACTGGAGATACAGCAGATTTTCCTCCGGCGAACTGCTGTAACCTCTCACGGTCCTTGAAGACAGCGGATTTTTGTGCTTTTCATCCAGCGTTCTCAAATGATCCATCTTCACGTTCTTTTTCGCGGCAATCTCGTCGAGAAGATTGTGGTCGAGCAGCTGGATGCCATAGTGGTTCGCCAGTTTCTCCGCGATCTCGTGCCCGCCGCTGCCGTACTCCCTTCCAACGGAAATGATTAATTGCTTTTCCATTCGTTCCACCTCCCCTTATAAATATCGGAAATAAATCAAAAGCATGGATAGCAGGACAACAAGTATCGTTGCCGGCATCATTTTTTTACAGTAAAGTCCCCATTTGATCACATAACCTTCCCGCGACGCCGTCGCAACGCCGACCACATTTGCCGATGCGCCTATGGGTGTGGCGCTTCCGCCGATATCCGTCCCCATTGCCAGCGTCCATGAAAGCATGGACAGATCGACGCCGTATGCAGCGGACAGACTTTTAATGATCGGTATCATCGTGGTGGCAAACGGGATATTATCCACAAAGGCACTGACAACCGCGGACAGCCATATGATGATCGCAACCATGACCATGACGTTTCCGCCGCTGATCCTGCCGATAAAACCCGCCATGATTTCGAGGATTCCTGTCTGTTCCAGTCCGCCGATCACGACGAACAGGCCGATAAAAAACAGCAGCGTTTTATAGTCCACTTTTTTTAATAACTGTGCGGCATATTTCCATGAGGTGATCAGGGTGGCAGCCGCCACAAGACAGCCGATTGTGGAAACGGTAAGCCCTGTCTGCGCGTGGGTGGTCAGAAGCACAATTGCAGCGGCAAAGATCACACAGCTCACCGCAAATCCCTTTTTATCGGTAATGGTGGATTCCGGGCTTGGCAGACTGCTGTAATCCACTGACGTTGACGCGCCGGCATTCAGCTCCTTATGGAATATCAGATAAAAATACACCAGTACCGCAATCAGGCAGACGCCTGCAATCACGCCCGTGTTTGTCACAAAGTCCGTAAAAGAATACCCGAGCGAAGTGCCGATGATAATATTGGGCGGATCGCCGCACATGGTAGCCGAACCGCCCAGATTCGCGCAGAAAATCTCGGACAGGATCATGGGGACCGGATTGAATTTCAAAAGCTGTGAGAGTTCAATCGTCACGGCGGCTAAGAACAGAATCACGGTGATGCTGTCGATAAACATTGCCAGTATGGTCGATAAGATCATAAAAGTGATAAACAGCGGTATGACCTGATAATGCACGAGTCTGGCGATGCGCATACAGAGCCATCTGAAAAAGCCGACGCGCGCCATGCCCTCCACCATGACCATCATGCCAAAGATAAACAGGATCGTCTCCCAGTTGATGCCGGTGCTGCTTCCCGACGTCTCGCCCGACAGATACCAGAACTCCGGCATGAAAATGCTCTTGACATTCAGCGTCTCGATCACCGCCGTCATGCTGTGCATTCCCAGACCAAAAACAAAAAGGACCGTCAACAGTGCGCAGACAAGCGAAACTACATGTCTTTCCACAATTTCGGTCACAATAAAAAGAAACATTGCAATAAAAATAATTACTGCAACAACCTGTGCCAACATATATTTCCCTTCTTTCTAAAACTGTTATTAAGTTATGTATTTCCTATTTGTACAGATACAGTTTTAGATTCGTTTTTTGCCGTCAGACTGATAGACGGACTCCGTCATCCGTTCGTTTTGCGTCTGGCAGAATAAATATGTTGCCGTATGGTTTCTATGAAATTTTCCCTTTGATACAGAATCAATGCCGAGGCAGGGCTGAGAAAGGGATTCATGGACTTCCTGATACTGTTGCTGATACACTGACCGCGCCTGCAGTTCCATACTGTGTATGACGGGCAGCTCTGTCGTGCCGATCGCGTCGTTATAGGTATCGGAGTGGACAGGAGCGAGGCTTTCGGATATATTTCCCGTCAAGCCGGACGCAAAGAAATCTTCTGCCGGGTCTGCAATCACATACATGCCCGCGAAGAACAGCGATAAGATTATAAATATGCTGATTAACCTGCGTTTTCCCTTGTCTGTCATCTTACGTCTCTTGCTTTTGTCCTGTTTATGTCCCTGCAATGATTCCTAAAGCCGACGGTATTATATCACACTTTTAAATGGAGGGGAAGATTTATTTTATGATGGGCGGTTTCTGTTTCCTTTGATGGGTAATTGATGTAGAATGGAGCATAGGGAAGTATTAAGGAAGAAAGCAAACGCCGGAGGAACCGCCATGAACCATAACGAAAAAGCCATCAGTCTGTTAACGCCGCCCGGATTTGCGCCGGACTATAAAGTCTTATCGGAGGCGGCTATACACGATCTGGGATTGGACTATCTGTGCGAGCAGGTCACGGAGAAGAAGCAGGAGCGCACACTGTTTCTCTCTATTCTTTCCCAAATGACGGACAACCCCGAGGTGACGAAGTACCGAAGTGACGTTTTCGAGGACATTTACCAGAATGAGGCGATGCGGGACGAGATGCTGCGCATTCTGGATCGGATCAATTTCCTGCGCGATTACGGGAGTATCGGCAAGACTTTTGAGGAGGCGGCGAACGTGTGGGACCTCATGCATCGTCTGGATGAGCTGAAGGACTATATCCAGTGTGTGGAAGCTATTTTCAAAAGTCTTTCGGATGCGCAGGTGCACTCGGAGGGGTTGCTTCGGTTAAAGGAATATGTTGACGGGTTATACCATGACAACGGGTTTTCGGAATTGAAGAAGGACATTGCCGCCCTGCGGGCAACGACGCAGGAGCTTAAGAGCGTTACGGTGGGCATCAACTTAAACGACCGCTTTGAAGCGGACGGGATCGGACTGATTTCCATCAACAGCAGGTATTTTACCAAATCAAATATCTTCGATCACTTCTGTGAAAAAATCTCCATGAAGGAAGTCGTAAAGCCGGATACGGAGTGGAAGGAGGAGTATAAGTTCCATCCCTTTGCCGCCGAGACGAACAAAATGCCGGATATCATTCCTCTCCGGGGTATCGCGCTGATCCCCGAGGGCGATATGATGGAGGATGTGCCGCGGTATATGAACCGTGTCACCAACCAGATGCTCTCGGCGGTCGTAAAAAAGCTGAAAAGCGTGCTGGACAGGTATGTGTCCGTGACCATCACGGAGATTACGGACCTGATCCCGGAATTTATTTACTATGTCCGCTTTGCCCAGTACATAGAAAAGTTAAGCGGCTGGGGACTGCATTTCTGCAAGGGGACTTTGGCGGCGGAAGAAGCGGGGGAGCGCGTGATGCGCGCGAGAGGCTTTTACAATATGAAGCTTGCGGCGGCGGTCTCAGAGAAACAGGAGACCATCGTTACAAATGACTTGGATTTTGACAAAGCGCATCTGGTCTATGTGCTGACAGGCGCGAACCGGGGCGGGAAGACGACGGTCACACAGGCGGTAGGACTTCTGTTTGCGCTTGCGCAGGGCGGCATTTTCGTGCCGGCAGACTCTTTCGTGTTCCAGCCGGCTGACTGTATTTACACGCATTTTCCGGCGGACGAGGACAAAACCATGGATCTGGGACGGCTGGGCGAAGAGTGCAGGCGGTTCCGGCAGATTTATTCGGACAGCACGAAGAACAGCCTTCTGCTGCTCAACGAGACGTTTTCCACGACTTCTTTTGAGGAGGGGTATTTCATAGCGAAGGATGCGGTCAGGGCGATTCTTTCAAAGGGAGTCCGGACCATCTACAACACCCACATGCACAAGCTGGCATTTGAGCTGGAAGAATTGAATCGCCCATACGATGCTGTGAAGGCGGTTTCGCTTATTGTAAAAGCGGACGGCGGCAACCGTTCCTTCAAAATTGCCATGGCGCCGCCGGAGGGCATGTCCTATGCGGGGGATATTGCGCGGAAGTACGGGGTGACGTATGAGATGCTGGTAGAACATATTTGAGGAAACGAGGTTTTACATGAATTTAAAATTTACGGTAACGGGCGAGGAACTGTCCGACATTTTACTTAACATAGCGCCCATCCGCCCGGTGTTTATCTGGGGCGCGCCGGGTATCGGGAAATCCGCGCTCGTCCAGAAATTTGCGGACGACGTGGGAATGGAGTGCGTGTCGCTTCTGGGAAGCCAGCTTGCGCCCGAAGATATCATCGGCATTCCGCAGATCAAGGGCGAGGTGTCGCAGTTTATGCCGCCGAAAATGATCGCCAGAAAAGAGCCGTATGTATTGTTTCTGGACGAACTGAATGCGTGTTCGCAGGAGGTGCAGAAGGCATTTTACAGTCTGATTCACGAGCGGAGAATCGGCGAGTACCATCTGCCCGAGGGCAGCGTCGTGATCGGCGCGGGAAACCGCTCGCAGGACGGTGCGATTGTCAAGACAATGTCAACCGCGCTGATCAACAGAATGTTTCATGTGCAGATGGTCACAGACCCCGGTCAGTGGCTGCACTGGGCGTATGAAAACGGACTGCATCCGTGGGTCACCGACTATATCACACAGCGCCCCGACCATCTTTTCGCCGAACCGCCGAAAACCGAGGAACCATACTCTACGCCGCGTTCATGGCACGCGCTTTCCGATGCGCTGAAAAGTTACGGGGCGGGAGAGAAGGAGATTCCCGAGAAGATTTTGCGGGTGCTTGCGTTTGGAGCGGTATCATCGGCACATGCGGGCAGTTTTCTCGCGTACATAAAACAGCTTTCCCACAAAGACCTGCTCGGCGAGATCATCAAGGGGGAGGCGAAATTCCCCGCCGCGCCGGAACAGCGGGATGTGCTGTATTTTGTGGCGCAGAGCTTCCGCGCGAAGCTTCTTATGGAGCTGCCGAAGGACAAACAGATGCTTGACGCGAACTTGCAGGGCTTTGTCCACCGGGCAAAGGCGCTGATTAAGGATTTGTCGCATCTGAATCTGGAACTGGCGCAGATGGTGGTGTCCTCCGACGACGGGAAAGTCCTTCCCGAATGGTTTATGGTAGAGATTGTCCGCGATCTGCCGCGGCTTGTAAAGAATGAGAGATAATGGCTAAGAAAAAGGAACATAAAATTTCCCCAAATGAACAGGCATTGCTCGATGGAATCGAACTCGTAAAACAGCATCCGCTTTTCGGTCGGCTGCATATCAACTGCAGTGTTCTCGGCAAGGAAAGAATGGAAAAGGGCTGCGCTGCCAGAGTGGGCTGCACGCGCAGCTGGTACCGTTACAGTGGCGGGTACAGCTTAAACAAGGACTGCCCGTTGACACCGCCCGCGTGGGCGCATACGATTGCGCACTGTATGCTGCACTTGTGCTTTGGGCATTTTGACGCGGCGCGTATGCCCGGTTACCTTGATGAGAACCAGAAGTGGCGTGTGGACTGCAACCGTGACCTGTGGAATATGGCGTGCGATATCTATATCGAGAAATTTCTGGCGGACATAAAATTCGGCACGGCGCAGGTTTCTTCCGAGGAGATCACGCGATTCGGCTCTACGCAGAGCGAGCTTAAGATCTATGAGAATCTGGTGCGGAAACAGATTACTTTTAAGGAAAATATCTTTGGCACGAACGGGGCATTTCCGGATATGGAGTATGATACGCCGCTTGTCTACAAAGAAAATGAGTGCAATGCGTTTATGACGCTTTTTTCCTATGCGTTGGCGGAGTCTGTGCGGAAGGTGATCAGCAATGCGGCGAACGCTGGCTTCAAGGAGGATGAAAATTCCGTTATGCATAGGGCGGCGAATTGGTTTGTAAGCCATTATCCGCTTCTGGGCGGCATTGCGACCGGCTTCAAGGTGATTGATACGCTGCAGAGCCCGGACAGTTTTCGCGACGTTTCCATAGCCGCCGTGAACGTGGTTGACGGGGAAATTTACGTCAACGGCGGTGCGGGTCTGGATTTTGAAGAGTGGAAGTTCGTTCTGGCGCACGAGTATCTTCACGCGGGACTCTGTCATCATGCAAGACGGCAGGGGCGCGACAAGGAATTGTGGAATGTGGCGTGCGATTTCGTGATCAACGCATGGCTTAAAGAGATGCAGATCGGCCAGATGCCGTCGAGAGGGCTGCTCTTTGACGAGACGCTGGCGAATATGTCCGCGGAGGAAATTTATGATGAAATGATGCGGAATCTCAGACAATATGCGAAGCTTGAGACATTTCGCGGCTACGGCAAGGGGGATATTATCGCGGACGGCTACAGCGGTAAGGCGGATGCGCCGACTACGCTGGATGAGTTTTGTAAAAACGCGCTGCGAAGCGGTCTGGAGTACCATGAAAGCAGCAACAGAGGTTATGTCCCGGCGGGACTGATCGAAGAGATAAAGGCGCTTTCCATGCCGCCGATTCCGTGGGATGTACAGCTTGCAGAGTGGTTCGACATGTACTTCGCGCCGCTGGAAAAGCGGCGGAGTTACGCGCGCCCCAGCAGACGGCAGAGCGCCACGCCCGATATTCCCCGTCCCAGCTTACTGCCCGCCGATATTCCCGAGCACGCGCGGACTTACGGGGTGATCATCGACACGTCGGGCTCAATGTCCGCAACGCTGATCGGGCTTGCGCTGGGGGCGGCGGCGAGCTACTCCGTGGCGAAAGAGGTGCCGCTTGTGCGGGTGGTTTTCTGCGATGCGGACGCTTACGATATCGGTTACGTCACGCCGGAGGATATCGCGGGGCGTGTCCGCGTGGAAGGGCGCGGCGGAACGGTTTTACAGCCAGCGGTTGATTTGCTTGAACGGGCGGAGGATTTTCCGAAAAACGCGCCGGTTCTGATTATTACAGACGGAGAGATTGAGGACGATCTGTATGTGCACCGGGAACATGCCTTCCTGATTCCCGAAGGAAAATTTCTGCCGTTTCGGGCGCGGGGGCGGGTGTTCCGGTTCAAATAAAAGGGCATGAAAAAACGGATAGGCTTTGCAAAGCCTATCCGCTCCTTTTTTATTGGATATTATGCGATAGAGACCTGAAATCCCTGCTGTAGCGCCTGCTCTTCCTGCTGTGAAGCACGCAGACCGCTGACCTGAAAATGTTTTCCCGTGTCATTTTGCACCGCAGAGTTGGCAGATTCCGTATCGAAAGCCGCTTTCATGGTATTTCCTGCCTCGCCTAACATGGAGAACTGGACTGCCATTTCCCGTTTCTGCTGTTTCTGCATATCCGCAAGCTCAGCCTCTTTTCTCTCCGTGTCTGTGCCGTAATAAGCATCCTGCTTGATTTCTCCCTTTAAAAGGGCGATACCGTCATTGGTTTTAGTTATCAGCATTCCCATGCGGTCCGCCATCTTCGAGGAGGTGTCCGACGAAACCATCGCCTGCATTTCATTGGCTGTCGGTCTGAATTCTGCCGCCGGGTCTGTGCCCGTCTCTTCTTCCGCGGGTTCTGTCTCCTCTGCGGCAGCTACTGCCTCTTTGGTCTCATCAGCCGGTTCGGTTTCTGTGGCTGACGTACTGTTGTTCTCCGTCGGATTCATGACTTCCTTCAGAATCACGGTGCCGTCGCTGCTCTGGCTGATCACGGTTCCCGGCTGCAAAGGCTGTGCCTGCTGTTCGTCAGCGGTTGGATTTTCTTTTTCCGCTTGACTTGCAGAGGCTTCCGCCGTCATTCCGTTTTCGTCATCTTCCCTTTTGACAGGGTTCTGCGCTTCGCGCAGCTCGGCGAGCATGGCTTCTCTTTTCTGCGAGCGGAGAAGTTCTTCCTGATGCTGTTTCAGCTCGTTGTCAAGGCTGGATTTTTCCTTCTGCAGTTTTTTACGCTCATCCGCTTTCTCATTGGCGGAAAGCTCCTCTGTGGAAGAGAGGTTCTGTATCTGCTGCTGTACTTCCGTAATTTCATTCTGAATGTTTTTGCTCTTGTGATCTTTTAAATCAGCCGAAGTCATCTGCATGACCGACATGCTGTTTGTTGAAGCGATTCCACTTATTCCCATAAAAGCATCTCCTTCCCCCACTAAAGGATGATGTGTTTTCTATGCGTTGATATACTTAATTATATTTTACTATTATGAGTGGGCAGGATGCAAGACTTTTTTGCAAAAATGCCTGTTCGGTGTTGGCTGACCGGTCTGTTTTTCGATTCTGCCATGATGCCCGGAAAGCAGATAAAACCGAATACCATAAAGCAGATGGAGCTGTGCGCATATTTGTGGTAATATACATGGGAGGAAATGATAATCCAACCAATTAAGACAGTAAGATGCAACTTAGTATGGAATACATAACTCATTGCCGGCGGGTCATTTGTATGAAAAGAGAGGCTGCCAGACGATACGGCATGAGAAATGGACGGTGGAAATGGTCATGGTGTGGGAAATAGGGAAATGGAACAGAAAAGGTCTTGTATTCGCGGCAGTCTGTATGATGCTGCTGGCGGGTTGTGGCAGCAGGGCGCAGGATAAGGCGGATATCGTGAGCGCACAGGCGAATGACAGATCGGTTACGTTTAATGAAAATGTATCTGTCGATGTGGAAACCATAGCGGAAACGCTGAGCGATATTTATGCCAAAGCGGCTGAAGAAAATATTTTGGGAAGCCTTGACATCAGGCGGCGCATGATCGTAAGGCTTGGCGAACACGGCTATACCGCCGCGGACATGGAAAATCAGATTGATATGGCGGGAGCGGAGCGGGCGCTGGCGTTTTGCAAGGCTGTTGAGGAAAAGGAAATCGACCACATGGCAATGATTGTGTTTAAGGGCGCGGGTTTTCACCTGTATGATCTGAAAACATGGGACGGGCATGTGAATGTGGACAGAAAATATTACGAATATGACCAGAATGGTCAACTGCAAAAGAGGAACGAGGCTGGATATCTTGCGGGTCTGTGGCAATACACGGAGGAAGGGTATTTGTTATTTGAAGGAAGTTATTCCTCGGACGAGAATTATATGCTTACGATGAGTGATGCGACAGAACATATGGCATTGCGGATTTTGCCGCTTTCCGAAACGTGCAGGGAACTAAACCGAAAATATATCCTGCCTGTGTCGTATGAGCGGAATAATATCTTTCTGACAGATTGGAGTGAGGAAGATTTTGGAAGGCTGGACTTTTATGATATATTTGACCGCTTTTATAAGGTTGTGAACGGGCATCCTCATCCTTATACCGCGGGCGGCGGCGCAGGAACAGAGCCGGTATATGAGATTCCGGCAAATGTGTTTGAAAATGTGGTTGCGGCGCACTTTGGGATAGAGAAGGAAACGCTTCGCTCCAAGACAGATTATCTGCCGGAAAATGCCGCTTACAAGTATAGCCCGCGGGGGTTTTACGAGTCTGAATATCCCGATATTCCGTTCCCGGAAGTGGCTGATTACACAGAGAATGAGGACGGAACGGTCACGCTGTCTGTCAATGCGGTATATGCAGAGGAAAACACAGCAAAAGCTTTTTCCCATAAAACAGTGATCCGTCCACTTGACGGGGGCGGCTTTCAATATGTATCGAATGAAGTGATTCTGCCGGAAGAGGACTATGATATGTGGTGGCATACCGATCGTCTGGCAAAAGAGGATGAAGGGGACTCCGCTTTATGGGTACTTCCGCAGGCGGAACAATGTCTGCTGACGGAGGCGGAAAAAGAGGAACTAAAAGACGCTGTCCTCACAGCGGCAGAACAGGCGGAGGAGGTATACCGGGACATAGAACTGACGGGCGAAGCGGCTTACGGCTCCAACATCAAAGAGTTTACACAGGAACAGTGCCGCAAGGTGGTATCGCTTCTGGGAAGCGCAGGATATGTCAGCACCACGGATGATGCCAATATGGAAAATTATGAGAAGGTGGAAGCTTTCTATGCCGCGTACACGGAAAACCGTGATGCCATGGTGACGTTATATAACGTAAATTCAGACGGACTGATCGGCGCCATCACGTTTCTGTGCCGGGACGGTAACGTGCAGACTTACTATGTAGGAATCGGCTGGCGAAAGGGCGGTAGACCAGAGATTAAGTACACCTCGGCCAGCGATATCGCGGAGATGAGACTGACAGAGAAAGGGTATCTGATCTATGCCCACGAAGACATGATGCCGCATTCCGGTTTACGGCAATATTGGCGGGTAAAGCCGCTCTCTGAAACGTGCAGGGAACTGACGAGGAAATACATCCGCGGGTTGAGTTATGTAAACTACAATGTCCTTGTGACGAATTGGGACAGTGGCAATGTGGAAGACATTTTGAAGCCGTGCATGTTTGAAGATATTTATCGGATTGACACGGGGCAAAATCTGAGGACGGAAAACAGAAGGATACCCGCGGAAATATATGAAAGAATAATGACGACGTATTTCCCGGTGTCCGTGGAACAACTGCGGGAAACGTGCGGATACGATGAGAAAAGCGGCAGTTATGCGTATGAAATGATATTTTCCAGACAGTACCCGCCTTTCGGGGAAGTGGTTGACTATACGGAAAATGCGGATGGAACGATCACGCTGACCGTGGATGCCGTGTGGGCGGACTACGACTCCGATCTTGCCTTTACGAATCGGATCGTGGTGCAGCCCTTTGCCGACGGCACGTTCCGGTATTTATCCAATGTCATCGAGGAGAAGGAGCGGGAAGTGCCGAAGGTAACGGAGTAAAAACAAAAATGATATCAGAAAGGCGGATTGACAGCCCCGCCTTTCCCATGTTAGAATCAAACCGACAGTCAGTCGGTAACGGGTACGGGAGACGGAAGGACATGCGGATTGTAAAGGAAGCGGAAGAGCGGAAAAACGAGATACTGGACGTGGCGGAGCGCCTGTTTGGCACAAAGGGCTTCGACAATACCAGCACCAACGACATTTTGCAGGAGGTGGGGATTGCGCGGGGCACGCTCTACTATCATTTCCAGTCCAAGGAGGAGATTCTGGACGCGGTCATAGAGCGGATGATCGGACAGATGCTTGCGAAGGCGGGCACGTTTGCAAGGCAGAAGGAGATTCCCGTTTTGCAGCGCCTGACACGGATGATCCGCGCACTGCAGGTCAATGAGGAGTGGGGCGGCGGGCTGATGGAACAGATTCACAGGCCGCAGAATGCCCTGATGCACCAGAAGATACAGGAGCGGCTGCTTGCCGGGATGAATCCCCTGCTCACGGGACTGATCGAGGAGGGCGTGGCGGCGGGGATCTGTCACACCGACTATCCGGCGGAGGTGGCGGAGATGACATTTCTGTACGCAAATACGGCGTTCGATGCGCTCGCGGCGCAGACGGAGGAAGCGCGGCGGCAAAAGACGGCGGCGTTTATCTACAATCTGGAACGGCTCTTACAGATGGAGCAGGGGAGTATGATGGAAGTTGTGCTGCCGCTGTTTTCGGACGACACACAGTAAGGCTTGGCGGTTTTGCGCAGGAAGCAAATTGCAATTCACACCCGTGTCGGTTTTTTTGTACCACGCTACCGACTGACTGACGGTCTGTAATTGTAAAAATCATATTATGAGGGAGGAAACAAACAGTGAAACCAAATTATTTGAAGAAGTACATTGTCAGTTCTTACATTCTCGTCTGGGCGCTCATTATTTTTGTGGCAGGCCCGGCAAGCCTGATTTTCCATGCGCCGCCCGTTGTCATGTGGCTTGTGCGTAATCTCATTTCGTGGTCGCCCACGTACCTGCTGCTGCTTGGCTGGAAGCGGTTCCGGCAGGGAGAGACGAGAACGGCTTTTGTGAAGCGGTGTTTTTCGGGGCGGGTCAGACCGCTCATGCTTCTGGGCGCGTTCGGGCTGGTATTTGGAATCAGCATCTTGTCTCTGTGCATTTATGCCGCAATCGAGGGGCAGTCAGTTATGTCTCATATAGATTTTGGAACGGTGTCGCTGCCGCTCAGTGTCTTTCTGGCGTTTACCTCGGGACCGACGGGCGAAGAGCTGGGATGGCGGGGCTACATGAAGGAGGAGTTTGACGCCAGATACGGTTTTTTAAAATCCTCGATTTGTCAGGGGCTTGTGTGGTGTTTCTGGCATACGCTGCTTTGGGCGGTGGACTCGGATTTTACTGACTGGCGTGCTGTGCCTTACATCATTTCCAATATTGTGGTGATTACCTGCCTTACCGTTCTGATGAATATCTTTCTGGAGAAAGAGAGGAATCTGCTCTATTCGGTGATGTTGCATTTCGGATTCAACATCGTCTACGTTTTTCTGGATGCGGATATCGGTTTCTTTGTGATTCTGACGGTTCTTTATCCGGTGATTACGACGGCAGCCGTGCTGTTGAGAAACCGGGCGGCGGGAAAACGTTCGGATTGATGGCGGACAGACGAGAGACGGTATGATGAAGAAGAGGTTAACATAATTATGTACACTATACAAAACAAGAAAATCCCGGAAAGCGATTTTTACACATTTTAGCAGTTTATATATGGTTTTTTTGGTGAAAAGTGCTATAATTGAAAATGTAAAAAAGTAACTCAGACAAAAGCACGGGGAATTGTCGCTTTTCTAAAGTGGAAATGCAGCGTTTCATTATTCTCGACTGTACAGCCGTAGGATGAGCGATGTAATGACAGTTTTGTTTCATGTCTGGTCATTTGCTGCAAGTCTGATCAAAGCCTTGGAGGACGGAAAAGTTTCTGACAGGGGAGAGGGCTTTGAACGGTTCTATGGCAGTGTGTAGGAGGGAATAGTGATGTACGAAAAATTGAATAAGTATCGGATCAAAGAGCGCCTTGTGCGTGGTTTTGTGGTCGCATCGGGGATTCCGGCTCTGGTTGCGATGGTAGCGCTGACTGCCATGATTGTGGTGGCGGCGGTGTACTCTGGGGCATTGAAGGACTACGGGTTTGCGCAGGGTGACGTGGGTAAGGCGATGACCTATTTCGCTGAGTCGAGATCCACGATGCGGGGCGTCATCGGTTATGACGACGAAGCTGTTATCGAGAGTCTGAAAGCTTCTCACACGGCGAGCATAGAAAATTTCACAGCCAGTTTTGCGGCGTTGGAAAAGGCTATGGTGTCCGAGGAAAATAAGAAAGTGTATGCGGATATCAATTCCAAACTGCCCGCGTACTGGGCGCTTGACAATGAGATTATCGTGCAGGGCGGCGTCACGGACAGAGAACAGTGCGCGATTGCACAGGAGAGAGCAATCAAGGAGCTGGCTCCGCTTTATGAAGACATCAACGATGACCTGATCGAAATTATGGATATCAAGGTGGATCGCGGAAACAGCACATCAACGACGCTGAAAGTTGTCTGTATTGTACTTGCGATAGTGATCGCGGTGATTATCCTTGCGGCGATTTTCACGTCCATCCGGCTGGGCAGGCATATAGCGGAAAACATCGCTGCACCGTTGTCCCAGTTAAGCGGCAGACTGGAGTTGTTTGCCGAGGGCGATCTGTCCTCGCCTTTCCCTGATACGCAGGCGAATGACGAAGTGTCTGATATCATCGGTTCGGCGAAGGATATGGCTGAGACGCTTATGTTTGTCATTTACGATCTGGAATATATTCTGGGCGAGATGTCAAATTCCAATTTTGTCGTCCGCTCAAAGGACAGCGAACGGTACAAGGGAGAGTTCAGTCAGATATTCGATTCCTTGAAACAGCTGCGGGACAATATGGTCGATACGCTGCGCTATATCGGGATGTCCTCGGAGCAGGTTTCCGCAGGATCCTCCAATCTGGCAGATACTTCCCAGAGCCTTGCGGAAGGCGCGACAGAGCAGGCGGGCGCGGTGCAGGAGCTGCACGCGACGATCACGACGATTTCAGAGGCGGCAAGGCGCGCGGCGGATTCCGCGGAGGACGCTTACAGGCAGTCACAGGAATATGCGAATGTGGCTGACCGCAGCAGCGACGATATGAAGGAAATGGTGGAAGCTATGAGCCGCATCAGCGAGGCTTCCCACAAGATCGGAAATATTATTTCGGAGATTGAAAATATTGCGTCAGAGACAAACATGCTTTCCCTGAATGCCTCCATCGAGGCGGCGAGAGCGGGAGAAGCGGGAAGAGGTTTCTCCGTTGTGGCTGACCAGATCAGGCAGCTCGCGGAACAGAGCAGCAAGTCGGCTGTGGACACGAGGGCGCTGATCGAGGGCACCATGAAAGAGGTGGAGAACGGCAATAAGGTGGCAGGACGTGCGGTGGAGTCGCTGGCTGTCGTTGTGGAGGGTATCAGAAAAGTGGCGGATTCCTCCAAGGAGCTCAGCACGATTTCCTCAAACCAGATGGCGACCATGCGGGAGGCGGAGCTGGGCGTAGACCAGATTTCCGACGTAATCCAGACAAACGCGGCGGTTGCGGAAGAGTCCTCCGCTACCAGCGAGGAGCTGTCGGCACAGGCGATTTCTCTGGATGAGCTGATTGCCAAGTTTGCGCTGCCTGAGAAGTAAGGTTTCAAAAGGAAGAGAAGGTTATTACATACAAAAAGGAGGATGGAATGCAGGTAAGCCCTGTTTTTCCATCCTTCCTTTTTTGCGCGCATAAGCAGAGTCAGAAAACGCGAATGAGAGATGCGAAGCATTTCGAGTCTGCTTATGGATCAGACCATGCGCTCAAACACCGGCATATAGTCGATTGGCGCGTCCACGCTGACCGTCTGCCCCCCTTTCAGGGTTTCCCCTGTGGAAGTCAGTTTCCACGTTCCGGCGGGGAGGTAGACTTCGCGGCTCCACTCGTTCAGATGCAGGATCGGCGCGACGAGGAAACGATCGCCGAACATATACTGGTCTTCCGTCTCCCAGCATTTTTCGTCCTCCGGGAACTCATAGAACATGGTGCGCAAAAGCGGGGAACCGTTTTCGTGCGCTTCTTCATACAGTCCTTTGATATAGTCGTGCAGCGAGATGCGGACGTCGTAATACTTCTTCATAATGGCGTAGTTGTCCTCACCGTAGCTCCAGAGTTCGTTGGGCTGGCCGGTATGGAGGTAGCCGCCGCCCCAGTCGCGATCGTCGAGAGGCGGGATATTGTAAGGACCTCTGTCGCCGTGCATACGAAGCACGGGGGAGTATACGGCGAACTGATACCAGCGGATCAGAAGCTGTCTGAAATCCGGGTCGTTCACGTCGTCGGTCATAAAGCCGCCGATATCCGTCGTCCACCACGGAATGCCAGCCAGACCTATATTCAGACCGCACTGGAGCTGGTCGGCAAAGGCTTCAAAGGTGCTCGGCACATCCCCGGACCAGATGACGTTTCCGTACTTCTGGGAGCCTGCCCATGCGCAGCGCAGCAGATTCACGACAGGTTCCCGCTGCAGTTTAGTCATTTCGTCGTAGAAGACGCGGCTGTACATCTGCGGATAGAGGTTGCTTACCGCCAGTGCGGGTCCGTCAAAGTAACGGTAGTTTTCAAAGTCGTACACACCGTAATCAGGCTCTGAATTGTCCAGCCAGAAAGCGTCGATACCGTAGTCGTAATAATTCTTCTTGCACACACCCCACACATATTTGCGGGTTTCGGGGTTGAAAGGATCGATCTCCACGCAGTCGCCCTGATAGTCGTAGGTCTGCGCCGCGCCGCGCTCGGTTTTGATGAGCAGGCCGCGCTCCATCATGGGACCGAAGTTTTCGCTCTTGCGGTCAACGGAGGGCCATACCGATACAATGACTTTAATCCCCATCCCGTGCAGCTCGTCCACCATTGCCTTTGGATCCGGCCAGTATTTCTCGTCGAATTTCCAGTCGCCCTGCACCGTCCAGTGGAAGAAGTCGATAACGATCTGGTCGATTTTGATCCCCTCTTTCTGATACTGGCGTGCCACGGTCAGAACTTCATCCTGCGTGCGGTAACGCAGCTTGCATTGCCACAGTCCCATCAGATTCTCGGGGAACATCTCCGCGCGTCCCGTAACGGCGGTATAGTTTTCGAGAATCTGCTTCGGCGTGTCGGCAACGGTGATCCAGTAATCCATCTCCTTCGTGGCGCGGGCGATCCATTCTGTGTAGTTTTTTCCGAAGCTGACGCGCCCGACGGCGGGATTGTTCCACAAAAAGCCGTAGCCGAGCGAGGAGACGGCGAAGGGGACGGAAATCTGGGAGTTGCGCTGTGCCAGCTCTAAGACGCACCCCTTTAAATCAAGGCAGTCCTGCTGATACTGTCCCATGCCGAAGATTTTTTCCTTTTTGTCACTCTCAAATTTTACGTCCAGCGTATACTCGCTGCCGCCGATCACGCCCTTCCATTCCCGGTTGACCAGCTTTAGGCAGCGGCTCTCTCTGGAAAGCGTGCCGTCGTAGTTTCGGAAATACTCCCGCAGAATCAGTTTATGGTCGCGGTAAAAGGAGATGACACCCGCGAAGTTGACGACTGCTTTGAGTCTGCCGTTTACGATGGAGGCAACCGGGCGCTTGTCAATGGTGCCGTCGCCGACCCAGTGGTCTTCCTCCGTGATGTCTATTTGTGTGTCACACTTTTCGACTGTTTCGGTCAATGCCCAGTCGTTCCCGGTAAATGCTGACGCCATGGAAGCGCGTACCCGGAAAGCGTCCTTTCCCCACGGCTCGATGCGCAGTCTCTCGCCCATGCGGCGGCATACGAGCGCGCCGTTTTCTTTTTCAAATGTCATAATCTGCCTCCTTTTCTTTTTCTTATTCTGTGTCAAATGTCCATAAAAATATTACAGCCTGCACACTTTAGATCTCCCATATATTGTTTCAGTACGTTTTTCTGGAACATTTGAGAAATGCCGGTTATAATAGTATAATATTATTATCTGGATGGGAAATGCTATTGAAATACTACCTTATAATGATACTTTTATATCATATTGGCAAAATGTGGGAACAGAATGGCACCAGACGGGAGATGACAGAATACGGAAAGGAAGGTGGCGGGGGAATGCCGGGCAGGGAGACACAGGAAAAGAGGCAGCACAGTACCACATGGATACCTTACAGCTATTATGAGTGCAGACTGCCGGAATGGTTTGCGAATGTGCCAGTGCACTGGCACAGCGAATTTGAACTGATACATATTCAGCAGGGCAGGGGGGAGTTTATCTGCGGCAGTCAGAAAATGGAGGCGGGGGAGGGGGAACTTCTGCTCGTGCCGCCAAACATGCTGCACGCCGCCTATCTGTGCAGGAAGCAGAGGACGGCTGTGGAGGAGGTGTCAGGCGGCGGTGGGAACAGCTGCGGGGACGGGGCAGGGACACTTGTGTATGACGCCCTTGTGTTCAGTCCGGCGATGCTTGGCGCGGGCAGCGGCGACCGCTGTACCAACGAATGTATCCGTCCGCTCGTGAAGGACAATGCCCATATGAGTGTCTGCATCCGCAGGAATATGGCGGTCTATGAAGAACTGGCGGCGCTGGCGGCGCGAATTTTTTCCTGCGTGCGTGACAATTCGGCGCGCGCGGATCTGTTGTTAAAAAGCGAACTTCTGCGCTTTATCTGGATGCTTGAGGAGTGCGGGGAACTTTTGCCCGAGACAAAGGGCGCGGAGGGCGAGACAGAGGCGATTCGACCTGCGCTCGAGTATATGGCGCAGAATTTCAGGGAGGATATTACGGTGGAGCAGCTTGCCGGGCTGGTGCATCTGAGCAGGAGCCACTTTATGCGGTGTTTTCGGAAGGCGGTGGGGATCGGCGCTATCGAGCATCTGTCACAGCTTCGGATCCGCGCCGCATGTGAAGCGCTCGGCGAAGGTACAGAGCAGATCGCGGATATTGCCTTTGCCTGCGGCTACAGCAATCTTTCCAACTTTAACAGGCAGTTTTTAAAGCGGGTGGGATGTTCCCCGAAGGAGTATCGGAAGCGAAACAAGCCGTCCCATTTGTAATGCAGATAAAAATAGGGATAAAAATTTTTTATAAAAGGCGTCACATTTTCACAGTGTCATGTGTTTTATTAGTAGCAGGAGTCGTGAAAACTGTGTGTGAGGACCAGCGGAAAGAGAGCAGGCGGCAGTCTGCCGGGACAGGGAACGGAAGAAAAGACAGGGACGCCGGGGGGCGGTGACATGTTGGAGAATAAGACGGAAGGCTCGGATCAAGGTGTGGAGGAGGTTTTTCAGGCATACGGCAATATGCTTTACCGGATTGCCTTTGTGATGATGAAGAACGCCTTTGACGCCGAGGATGTGGTGCAGGATACACTGATTAAATATATGGAACATCTGGAGAGCGGGAAATCCTTCGAGACGGAGGAACACCGGAAGGCATGGCTGATCCGGGTGAACAGCAATCTCTGCAAAAACAGGCTGCGCTTTTATAAAAATCATCCGAAGATCTCGGTGGAGCAGCTTTCCAGATACTACGAAAAGGAGGAGGACACGGCGCTGATGGACAGCCTTATGCTTTTGCCTTCCAAATACAGGGAAGTGCTGCTTCTGCACTATGTGGAAGGGTATCAGGGAAGGGAGATCGCGGGGATGCTCGGACTTTCGGAGTCTGCGGTCAGAAAACGTCTGGAGCGGGGACGGGAAAAGCTGAGGAGGATTTTGGAGGAGACACAGTGACAGGGAGATATATGCGGCGGGAAGCGTCTGTGTATCCGGGGCGGCACTAATAGAACGAAAAAACGGATACGACAGACAGGCGTGGAAAGAAGCGCGTTGTAGGTGCGCTTGGGAATTAGAGACGGCATGTCCGGGAGAGGAGTGAGCGTGTCATGGAAGAAAAAGTGTGGAAAGAGAACGAAATGGCGGAAGAAAAAGAGGCAGAACAGGAAAGGATCATGGAAGAAGAACTCCATGCTTCGGCAAAGAGCGCAGAGACCCGTCTGCGTGAGGCAGTCGTGCGGATCGTGCCGGACGAGTCTGCGAGGGAACGCATCATAGAGGGAGCGATGGCAGGGAGACGTGGAAGGAGAAGGCTGACGCCCAAAATACCGGCGGCGGCTCTGGCGGCATGTCTGCTTTTTTCCCTCCTGCTTTTTGCAAAAACAGGGATGATCGGGGATGATGTGGTGGTTTATGCCGCCACGGAGGAGCACGGTTGGCAGAAACTGAAAGAGGGGGAACGGATTCTGCTGAAGATGGAGACCTTTGAGACGATCGAGGAGGGCGAACCGGAGTTCTGGGAGAACGGGAGATGCAGTTATCATCCTTATAAATGTACCTTCCGGGTGGAGGTGCCGGAACACTATCTCTATGACAAACAGATGGTTATGATCAAGGATGACAGTATTTTTGAACATGGAGACAAGATTGAATGGTGGGTCGGTCCGGAGCGGCAGGAGGATGCGGGCAGGGTCATGCAGAGTGCATTCCGGCTCTGGATCGTGGATGAGAATCTGGAACGGCAGGCGGCGCTGGAGCTGGAACTGACCAAGGAGGACGGAAAGTGTTACGCCGAATTGAAACGCGTGTGGGAGAGTGAAGCATATAAAAAGAGCCGGCATAAGAAATAGGATATCGGGACAAGAAAAACAGGTTGGACACGGAGGCAAATATGAAGTTTTTTATGAGGCAGACTGCCAGAAATATCGTGCGGCATAGAAAAAAGAGTATCCTGCATATACTGATCGGCGTGATGACCGTTCTGATTCTGGACATTTACGCCGGCAATATGGACAGCACCGAGAAACAGCTTGCAGATCTCCCCAATGTGCTCGAAGTCACGGCCAGAATCAGCACGCTGAACGGTTCCCAGCGGGAGGGCATAACAATCAGGGAAGACCGCATGATGGGCGTGCGGGAATCTGTGTATGTGAAGGACCCGGTATTTACCGTGCGTCTGAAATTCGGGTTTGGCGCGTTTACGGTGGAGGAATATAAAGAAAATCTGAACCATTACGGCATGGGTATGAATGCGCCGGAGGGCGTCTCCGGCATGAAGCGGGAGGAGATCACATGGCTGGATGGCGTGGACGCGGACATTCTTGAGACGGCAGAAAAGGTATGTATTCTGGATGCCGCCCTTATGGAGGAGAAGGGTTACCGTCTCGGGGATGATGTTATGTTAACCGTATTTCGCTACCGCTATGCCATTGAGGGGAGCGAAGTGTTTATTGAGCCGCTGATCACGGATACATACAGGATTGTGGGAAGTATGCAGATCGGGGAATACATGGGGAACTGGGTGCCGCCGGAGGTCATCCTTCCTCTTGACTATATGCGCGGGGCATATCACAGTCAGGGCATTGATTTTTATGCGGACTCCGGCTCTTTTACGGTGAAGGATCCGTTCCAGCTCAATGCGCTGAAGGCGCAGATGCACGACGAAGTGAAATTCCTGTCGGTGATCACCCGGGCGAAGCCGCGCACGGACGGCAATGCGCTGACGATCATGGACGAGGCGTTTATCCGCTCTGCGGAGGCGCTGTCGAAAAATCTGGCGCTTCTTCGTGGGATGCTGCCGTTTCTTGTGGCGATTGTCATTTTTATCGGGTATCTTTGCAGCTATCTCTCCCTGCAGAGCAGGCGGGAGGAGTACGCGCTCCTTCGCTCTCTCGGCACGGGACGGCGCCGGAGCTTTTTCCTGCTCTTCGGGGAGACGGCGCTTGTGGAGGCGGCGGCATGTCTTCTGGGGAGTCTGTTGGCGGCGGTTTTCCTGCGCCCTGCGGTGGGTGTGCTCGCCCTGTCGGGGTCGATGTTCTTTCTTGCCTTTCTTTCCGGGGCGGCGATGGCGATTCTGGCGCTTCACAGGCTCAGCGTGATGGAGATGCTGACAAAGAAAGATTAGGCATGTTCTAAATTTGTACTGGAGGAGTGTTTATGAGAAGCTTCAGAAGCAGTTTAATCAGACTTGTACGGACACCTGTTAAGACGGCGCTTTTCTTCCTGCTGCTCTCCTTTACAGTGGCGTTGGTCTGTGCGGGAGGAAGTCTCTGGAAGCTCTGCGGTGACAATCTGCGGCGGTTCGAGGAGATCTTTGTGACCATAGGCACGGTGGAGCAGACGCCGGAACGGACACAGCAGGAAGCCGTATGGTTTGCGGATCTTGCAGACTATCGGTATTATAACCGGGCGGTTTACGGGGAGACCATTTTCCCCGATGTGCTGGACTTCGAGGGTGCGGGGTATCTGAGCGGGCCGGAGCAGCGTGCCTACTACGAGGCGCTGCCGCAGGACTATGCGTTTAAAGAGTGGGAGGGCGGTTTATGGCAGTTTATGGTGGTGGAGGCATCCCCGCTTGAAGACTGCGTGCCCGCGGGTCCCGTGAAGATGGAGCTAAAGAATGTGCTGTACAGCACGTATCCGCCCAATGTTTTCTACTTTTATCTGTGCGACCATAACAATGACAGCCCGGAACCGCTGTATGCGGATAAGACTTATGTGATGGCGCTGGCGGACGGGATCGCCCACGACTGGAAAGAAAACGGCGCCGAAGCCAAATTTGAATACGAGCCGTTGGAAGGACCTTACTCCACACAGGCTGACGCGGATGGAAACAGGCTGCCCACCGATATGACGGGGGATTGGATCGCGGAGGTGACGCCGGGATTTTACGAGACGAAGGAAGGGCAGGACTGGTTACGGCTCTGTGAGGAATGTGTGCTGCGCGGCTCGAAGCATCTGTCCTTTCCCGTGACGGCGACGGAGGATCTGAATCTGGTCATGGCGTTTTATAACAAACAGGCGTATCTTGCGGAGGGGGAACTCTTTTCGGAGGAGGACTATCAGCAGGGAAACAAGGTGTGTCTCATTTCTGCCGCCTTTGCCAGAGTGAACGGACTGCGGGTGGGTGATCCCCTGCATCTGGCGCTGCGCTATGCCAACTACGCGACTTGCGCGAATCTGGGCGGTATGGGTGACTGGGGCGGGAGGCTGAAAGCAGACGGCGGGGTGTATGAGGTTTTTGAGGAGAGCGATTATACGATCAAGGGCATCTATGATGTGGGGGTCGGCACGTTTGAAGGCGGCTGGGGCTATCTGCTGGAGAGAAACGAGGTATTTATCCCTACGGCTTCCATCAAAAACAGCAACGAGGATAACATTGCGTACTACGGACCCATGAAGGGCTACACCACTTCCTTCCGGATTCCCAACGGCAGCGAGAGCATCGAGAATTATAAGAGATTGTGGGAGGCACAGGGGATAGACCATCTGGAAATCACTTTTTATGACGGCGGTTACAGCAAGCTGGAGGGAGGATTGAAAAACATGCAGACCATGTCAGCCGCTCTCCTGACGACGGGCATTGTCAGTGCGGTTTGTATCGTTATCTTTTTCTGCCATCTCTTTATCACGAAACAGAAAAAGCAGACTGCCATCGAGCGGTGTCTCGGCATGACCAGAGAAGCGTGCGCCCGATCCCTTCTTGTCGGCGTACTGGTGATCGCCCTTGCGGGAAGTATGGCTGGCGGCTTCGCTGGGCAGTTTTTCGCGGGATGTGCGGCGGCGCAGATGGCGTCCGCGGAAACCTTCGACACCCGGTTCAGCAACGGTGAAGTGCAGTTTAGCATGGAAAAGAGTGAGGAGGAACTGACGGATGAGAATGCGGATGGGAGCGGAGCCGCAAAGTCCGCCTATCTGACAGAGACGGACTGGCGGGTATCGGTGGTCTGTGGGGGGCCGGTTTTCCTGTTCACGGTGGGAATGGCTTTGGCGGGAATATACAGGAACCTGCGGGAGGAACCGCTTGCGCTTCTGTCGGAATGTGAGAAGTGATGCAGGAATGCCTGAAAGGAGGCATTCTTCAAGGATTGTGGGAGAAAATTATGGGGATGGGATACCAGCAGGAGTGATGGGATTTGGACGGTTGTGGCAATAAAAGGATCGCACAGGCGGCAGAATGGAGGAAAACATGGAGAAAATCATTGAGGCGGTAAATGTGAGTTACATCTACCAGACAAAGTATCAGAAGACCAAGGCGCTCTCGGAAGTGAGCTGCTCCTTCGAGAGGGGAAAGGTATGCGCCATCACGGGTAAATCCGGCAGCGGCAAGAGCACTTTTCTTTCGCTGCTCGCGGGGCTGGACGTGCCCACGGAAGGGACGCTTGCCGTGGAGGGGGAGGACATGAGGAAGATGAACCGGGACGCTTACCGTCTGAACCGCGCCTCCGTGATCTATCAGGCGTTTCATCTGTTTCCCCTGCTGACGGTGATGGAGAACGTCATGTTCCCCATGGAACTGCAGCATGTCGCGGCAAAGGAGGCGAAGGCGAGGGCGCAGGAGTATCTGGCGAAGGTCGGGCTGCCGGAGACGCTCTACAAAAAGATGCCGGGCATGATCAGCGGCGGGGAGCAGCAGCGGGTTGCCATCGCCAGAGCTATCGCCGCGGGCGGGGAGATCCTTCTCGCCGACGAGCCCACGGGGAATCTGGACAGTCAGAACGAGAAGGTGATCGTGGACCTTCTGTGTAAGCTGGCGCACGAGGACAACTACGCCGTGATCGTGGTGACCCACAACGAGGCGGTGGCGGCAGCGGCGGATGTGGTCTACGGCATGTCGGACGGGGTGCTGTCGGTGGTGCGGGGCGCGTAAACGCATGACGGTGCGCTGTAAGTCATCCTTTATCAAATAGAAAATCTCTTTTAAAATCAGGCAGAATTTGCTATACTCATATTGTAACGATAAAAGCCATAGCCGCAATATAGAAAGCAGGTGAAATATATGCCAAACGGTCTTGAAATTACAAAAGCAGCGATTGATGATTTTAAAAAAATCCAGGATTACATGATCATTGCAAAAGAAGAAAATGCTGTAAGAACGTACGACAAATTAAAAGATGAATATCTTTCCTTAAAAGCAATCTTACAAGTGGCGGGTGTCAATCTAACAGATATTGATAAAATCAAAGAGTGATCGGAGATTCATAAAGAACACTGGAAAAAATAATCGGCCTGTGCTAAAATAAACACGTTGGGACAAAGAAGTCTGAAAAGATTTCTTTGTCCCTTTTTGCGCGTATAAGCAGAGTCAGAAGGCGGCAGAGTCAGGACGCATGCAGGTATGCATGCAGGACTGAAGATGACGCCTTATGACGAGTAACGCGAACGAGAAGAGCGCAGCGATTCGAGTCTGCTTATACGCAGTACAGTACAAGAGGAGTCAGAAGGCGGCAGAGACAGGAAACGGAGGAACGAAGATGGCGGAAATAAAAGAGGCATGCGGCGTTGTGGGTATGTACGGGCCGGAGGGGGAGAATGTGGCGCCCTCCCTCTACTACGGGCTGACAGCCCTGCAGCACAGAGGGCAGGAAGCGTGCGGCATGGCGGTTTCCCGAACCGACAGGGAGCGGGGCAACGTGTGTTTTCACAAGGATCTGGGGCTGGTGAGCGAGGTGCTCACGAAGGAAGTTTTGGAGAAGATGGACGGCAATATCGGTCTGGGACATGTGCGGTATTCCACCACGGGGGCGTCTGTGGCGGAAAATGCCCAGCCGCTTGTGCTCTCCTACATAAAGGGGACACTGGCTCTCGCCCACAACGGCAATCTGATCAACACGCCCCAGTTAAAGTGGGAGCTGATCCAGAACGGGGCGATTTTCCACACCACCACGGATTCGGAGGTGATCGCTTTCCACATCGCCAGGGAGCGGGTGCATTCTGCCACGGTGGAGGAGGCGGTCTATAAAACGGCTCTGAAAATAAAGGGCGGCTATGCGCTGGTCATTATGAGTCCGCGGAAGCTGATCGGCGTGCGGGACCCTTACGGCTTAAAACCCCTGTGCCTTGGAAAACGGGAGGAGACTTACGTGCTTGCCTCGGAGTCCTGCGCGCTGGAGGCTGTGGGGGCTTCTTTTGTGCGGGATATTCAGCCGGGCGAGGTGGTCACAATTTCCGGCGGGGAGGTCAGATCACAGATGCTGCCGAAGGAAGGAAAGTGCGCCCACTGTATTTTTGAATATATCTATTTTGCAAGACTGGACAGTACGATGGACGGGGTGCGGGTGTACGACGCCAGAATCTGTGCGGGGCAGATGCTTGCAAAATCCTATCCCGTGGAGGCGGATCTGGTGACCGGCGTGCCGGAGTCGGGGCTTCCGGCAGCGCAGGGCTACGCGCAGGAGAGCGGCATACCTTTCGGGCTGGCGTTTTATAAGAACAGTTACATAGGCAGGACTTTCATCAAGCCGACACAGACGGAGCGGGAGTCCGCCGTCCGCATGAAGCTGAGCGTGCTGGAATCGGCGGTAAAAGAGAAACGGATCGTGCTGGTGGATGATTCCATTGTGAGGGGAACCACCATCGCCAACCTGATCCGTCTTCTTAAGGAGGCAGGAGCCAGAGAAGTGCATGTGAGAATCAGCTCGCCGCCTTTTCTCTATCCTTGTTATTTTGGCACCGATGTGCCCACGGGTTCCCAGCTCATCGCGGCAAACCACAGCGAGGAGGCGATCCGGGAGATGATCGGTGCGGACTCCCTCGGCTATCTGCGCAGGGAGGATCTTTCTGAGATGGCGGAAGGCATTCCCCTGTGCAAGGCGTGCTTTGACGGGGTGTATCCGATGGCGTGCGGCAGTTGAGATTTGTGTTTAACTATTGATTCAGGCGATCAATAATCGCTGCCATTTCATCCCATTTCCGTTCCATATCGGCGACAAGTTCAAACTGTGTTCTGGCGCGGTCAAGGTTATGGTTTTCCCGGTGAATCTTAAAGTAGACGTCGCCTTCCAGATAATCCGCGAGAAAACGGATGCCGCACTCGTAGGTCATAAGTTTTGCGCCCATGGGCAGGAGCTTGATTTCCAGAGGGGTGAGACTGCCCGCGCATCCCTTCAGAAACCCTTCCGTGAAAGTCTCGAACAGGGAAAGATCCAGTCCTATTTTTGACAGATCCGTCTCGTCCTCCGCGCCTGTATTTGCGCCGGTGCGGATGGAATCTCCGAAGTCGTACAGCGACAGACCGGGCATCACCGTGTCAAGGTCAATGACGCACAGCGCTTTTCTCGTGTCGCTGTCAAAGAGAATGTTGTTCAGTTTTGTGTCGTTGTGGGTCACACGCAGGGGCAGCTCCCCTTTTTCCAGAAGATCTGTGAGCGCGTGGGTGTCTGCCTCCCTTGCGAGGGCAAAGTCGATTTCGGGCTGTGCCGAAGCGGCGCGTCCCAGCGGATCGTCAGCCACCGCTTTTTTGAAGTCCTGAAAGCGGGAGGGAGTGTAGTGGAAACGGGGGATCGTCTCGTGTAGTGTCTCAGAGGGATAGTCGGCAAGCTGTCTCTGGAAATTTCCGAAAGCAACCGCACAGTCGTAGAAATCCCGGGCATTTTCCACTTTTTCCAGACAGAAAGTATGGCCGATAAAAGGAAAGACACGCCAGAAGTTATGTAAACTATCCTCAAAATAGTTTTCTCCGCTTTTCGTCTTTACTACGCTTAAGGTTTCTCTGTCGGGATCGCCGTTTCTTTCCTTGATTTTCTCCCGCAGATAGGACGTGACGCCAGCCACGTTTTCCATGAGTGCCTGCGGGTTCTGGAAAATGGAGTGATTCATCCGCTGCAGGATATATTTCTTCTCTGTTCCGGCGTCACCGTAAGTCACCAGATACGTGTCGTTGATGTGACCGTTTCCGTAGGAGTGTACATCGCGCGGACTGCCCTCCAGTTGAAAAGCGGCAATCGCGTTGTTTATGGTTTCGGGGGTGAGGGTCTGTGACATATGTTTTCCTCCTTCCGTTTTTTTGTTGCGCTTCCAGAATCTGTTTCTTTTCCGCGCTCTATTCTATCGTTCTGTATAGCGGATCCATTTCAGTTCCATGGGAGCAAGTTCCAGATGGTTTTTCAAAACGCCTTCTATATAAAGGTCGGTCTCTTTCGGCTGCTGCGTATTGTTGATCACGGCGAGCATCCCTGTCTTTTCAAAGACGGCGATTTCCGTCTCCACGTCCGTGACATAGTATTTCTTCATCTCATTTTCGCGGTGCGCCGCATAGTAGATGGCGCGCAGCAGGATGCGGCAGTTCTGCGGGGAGTAGGGCAGCCCTGTGAAATAGACGCTGCGTCCTTTGCCGTACTCATTGACCACAAGGCGGCTGTATTTACCGTCCATGTCAAGGATCTGGTAGTGCTCGCCCTGCGCGTAGATTCGGCTCTTGCCCTCGCCGAAATCAATGTCGCCTGTCACGTCCTCCAGAATAAAGTGATCTCTGTCCAGTTCATTGTATTTGTCTGTGCTCATGGAGAAGCCCAGCTCCCTGTCCACGCCGAGAACGTCGCTCAGCTGGAAGAAGCGCCCCTGATACTGGCAGGCGGTGGGCTCGCCGACGCCGATAAAGCCGCCGCCCTCATCCACAAAACGGCGCAGGGCGCAGACCAGTTCGGGATCTTTCCAGACTTCGCCGCCGCTGAAGGCGGTGTAGGCGTCCCCGGCGTTGATGATAACCCGGATCGCCGGATCAATCCCCTGTTTCACCTCCTCAAAGGTAATAAATTCCACGTCGATGGGCATACCGCTCAAAGCCTCGATCACGCCCACATAAGAATAGATTTCGCGGTACCAGAGGGCGTGGTGTACCTGATTTGCCATCCATCGGCGCAGATTTCCCCAGCTGTTTAAGACAGCCACCTTAAAGGGTGCGGTGTAAGCTTTGGCACCCTGCATATTGGCGTGGATCTGGCGGAACTCTGTGACAACTTGACTTATACGGTCAACAAAGCCCGGCCACTGGCTTGCCAGCTTCAGATAGCCGCCGTAGCCGATGCGGTCTACGGGAGAGCGCAGGATGGCGCGACGCGCCTTGAGCCAGTTGTCCTTCGATTCGCCGATGGGGTCGCCGCCCTCGGTAAACACGTCGGGGAAGAAGTAGGGCAGAAGCCTTCCCTCCGTGTATGTTACGCCCTCGATATCGGAGATCATGCGCAGGGTGACGCCGTCGCCCACGGAGCCTACCACCGCGTCCAGCCCGATATTTTTAAAGTATTTTCCGAAAGGCTCGGTGCCAATCCAGTGGTCGCCGAGGAACATCATTGCCTCCTTGCCGTAGCTGTGGACGATATCCACCAGTTCCTTGGCAAGTTTGCTCACCTCAATCTGCTGGAACTCCACGAAGTCCAGAAATTCTTTGGAGGGTATGCGGAAGATGGAGTTGTGATACCCTTCGTCCACGATGTATTCCGGGCGGAAAGGGTAACCTGCCCACTTTTCAAACTGCTCCAGAATATAGGGGCTGACGCTGGCGCTGTAGCCGAACCACTCCACGAATTTTTCCCGCTTCTGGTCGTCGAAGGTCAGGGTAAACTGGTGGAAAAAGGTGGTGAAACGCACCACGTCCACGCTGGGATTTTCCTCACACCAGCGGCGCAGCTTCTCCTTCACATAAGCCTGCGTCTTGGGCTGGCGCACGTCGTAGGTGAGCTGATGGGGGGCGTCCTTCCAGTCGTTGGTGATAAAGTTGTACATGTGCACGGGGTCCCAGATCAGGAAAGCAAGAAAGCTTACCGTATACTGATGGTAGGGAACGGTGTCGATCATCACCTCGCCCGTACTCTCGTCATACTGCCAGTGGTCTGTGGGAACGATCTCCCCCGTGGTACGGTCTATGACCTCCCACCAGCGCTTCGGATCGTCGATGGTGTTGACTTTAAGCTGCTGTGTGTGGAAACCCTTCATCAGGCGGATGCGCAGGGTTTTGTCCCTTGCGGTCACCCGGTCGCTGATCAGGTATTCCTGCTGGATTTCCTCGGGGTGCGCCTCGGCCCACGCATTGTCCTTTCTGGTGGTGTAGTAGGTGGCGTAGATTTTGGCGTCCTGAGACAACAGCGCTTCGGGCATATCCGTCCCGTCGCAGTCCCGCAGGGCATCCGCGCCCAGAAGATTTTTGAGCCGTATGGTTTCTTCCACCATATCCACGTCTGTGGGCAGCGTCAGCCGCCCGGTGAGGTTGTTTTCCTGCATATCCAGTCCTCCTTTTTTATTTGGCTCCGCAAAGCGGATCCCGCAATCGAACAGAGTTCGATTTTTAGTCTGCTAAATTCAGATAACTTAAGGTTCCTTCGGGAAGCCCCGTTCCCTGTTCCAGCAGGGAGATCAGTCCCCGTATGGTGTATTCGCAGTCCTCCGGCGTGGTGGAGAGAAAGGTGTTGTTCAGCTTTACGCCGAGGACAATCAGTACGATTTCCGCAAGCGCCTCCGGATAGTCGAAATGGATTTCTCCGGCGGTGATGCCCTGTCTGATAATTTTCGCCAGATTCGGTTTTAATTCCGAGATCAGGTAATTTAAGTATTTCTGATGCAGATAAGCGGATTCCTGTATCGTGATGGCCCTGTTTTTTTCGTTGCCCTGTTTCAGGAAAGCGGCGGCGGAACTGCGGCATGCCTGAAACAGCATCGCCATTCTCGTAAAGGGCGGGATATCCGTCTGGTCGGCAAGGTTTTTTGCGGTCTGTAAAGGCGCTTCGTAATTTCTTCTGATCAGCGCGTCTAAAATCGCCTCTTTTGACGGAAAATAGTAATAGATGCTGCCTTTGCCGATACCTGCCTTGGCGGCAATGTCGCTGACAGAAATATTCTGTATACTCTCATCGATCATAAGCTGCTGGAGCGCGTCCAGAATCCTGTCATATTTTTGTGTGTCTGCCATGATGCGTGCCTTTCTGGTTGAATATGATGTCATTCATTTTAGCACAGTTTAACGGTGCGGACAATTGCCGGGAGGAGATTGGGAAATATTATTTTAATTTGTATCATTATGGTGTCAGCCATGTGCCGGGTGGGAAAAAAGTATTTAAATAAATACATTTCACAAACTGGTTGACCGTGGGTCGAAAGATGTGGTATCGTTAGAAAGGTAGAATCGACCGTGGGTCGAAAAATGTAAAAGTGAGAGAGGGGAGCGAAAGGCTCCCGTCAGGAGGAAAGAGTAAAATGACATACGCAGATTTTTTCTATGACATTAAGGGAAGATTCATGGGCGCGGATGTGAGCGATATCCACGAGCATCTGGCTTTTGAGTTTGACATCGAGGACGAGGAGGCAGGCGGTTCGTTCTATGTGGAAGTGAAGGACGGTACGCTCTACGTGGAGCCTTACGAGTATTATGACAGGGACGCGAGATTTATCTGCGCGCCCGATGTGCTTGTAAAGATCGCGGAGGGGGAGATGGATCCCGTATGGGCGTTCACGACCCAGAAGCTAAAAGTGGAGGGCAATATTGAAAAGGCGCTGCGTTTAAAGGAGATCATCGAGGCGAAACAGCGCGAGATGAAGAAGGCGGAAAAAAAGGCTGAGAAGAAGGCGATGAGAAATGAGTAAAAAAGCGGGAATCATAAAAAAGACAGTGCTGGGAGTGGGACTTCTGGCGGCGGTATGCGGCGGTGAGATCGCTTGTTTTTACGGGCGCACCATGAAGCGCGGCAGGGCAAAGACCGAGCGGACCATCAAGATGTCGGGTACGGACTGGAACCAGTACATGCCGTTGATGGAAGAGCGCAAGGCGGCTATGCTGGCAAGGCCCCACGAAGATGTATGGCAGACGAGTTTTGACGATCTGAAACTGCACGCCACCTATTTTCCGGCGCAGGCGCAGCAGGGAAAACAGAAGCTTGTGATCTGCTTCCACGGGTACACGAGTCGGGGGATGTCCGACTATATCGGCTTGTCAGATTATTATCAGAAGAGAGGGTTTGCCATGCTTTTGCCGGATGCGAGGGCGCACGGCGAAAGCGAGGGGGAATATATCGGCTTCGGATGCCTTGACAGGCAGGACGCGCTGGGCTGGGTCAGATGGGCGGTAAGTGAGCTGGGAGAGGACACGGAGATTCTTCTGCATGGCACCTCCATGGGCGCCGCAACGCTTCTGATGCTGAGCGGCTTAAAGCTGCCGGGACAGGTGAAGGGTATCGTCTCCGACTGCGGTTTTACGTCCCCCAAGGAAGTGTTCACCCATGTGCTCCACACCATGTACCATCTGCCTGCTTTTCCCATCATACCGGGGGCGGATCTGGTGAACAGGAAGCTTGCGGGCTACGGCATGGATGAGTGCAACGCGAAGCGGGAAGTGGAGAAGGCGGAGGTGCCGATTCTGTTTATCCATGGTGGCAACGACACTTTCGTGCCGTGGCAGATGTGCGATGAGATTTACGAGCACTGTGCTTCTAAAAAGAGCAAGCTGATCGTTGACGGCGCGGCACATGCGGAGAGCTACTACAAGGACATGGAGAGTTACGAGGCGGCGTTGACGAAGTTTATCGGAGAAGTTATGTAAACTGATGCGGGCGGGAATAAAGTTTTCGGATGAGTGATGTGTCTGCCGGGGGTGGCAGAGGCTTTTATAAAGGAGGTAATGATGAAGACAAGAAACGGACACAAGACGTATCCCCTTACGGTGGCGCAGAAGTTCCATATTTTTTACATGGATTTCTGCCCAAAGAAAGAGGTTGTAAATATCGGCACCAGTCTGACCATTGAGTATGAACTGGACATCGAGGAGCTGAAGAGGGCAGTTTACAAGGCGTATGATCGCTGCGAGTCCATGCGGGTGCGCTTTGCCTACGATAAGAAGGAAGAACAGTGGTATCAGTATGTGGTGGAGAAGGAAGAGCGCGATATCGAGTACGTGGACTTCACGGGCAAAACCATGGAGGAAGCAGCCGAGATTATGACGGGCTGGACGCAGGTGCCTTTCCAGAGAGAGGACAGCCCCATGAACCGGGTGGTGATAATCAAGACGCCGGACGGCTGTCAGGGGCTTTATGTGCTGGGAGACCATATGCTGATGGACGCCCAGTCCCTGATCTGTTTCCTGCGGGACGTGATCGAGCTTTACTGTAGTGTCAAATTTGAGTACCCCTATCCGCTCGATATGCGCTCCTTTACGGAGCAGCTCGAGAAGGATCTGGCTTATGAGGCGGGAAGCAAGGCGCAGGCGAGAGACAGGGAGTATTTCCAGAAGCTGATCGGGGAGTCGGAGCCGATCTTTAACGGCATCGAGGGTCCGGGACAGCTGGAGGAGGCGCGGAAAAAATTTCCCGGGACAAGGGCGGCCTTTTCCGCTACAGCCAAGGTGGATTCGGCGTTAGATATCTTCCATCTGGAGGAGGAGCCGACCCAGAGACTGATGCGCTTCTGTGAGGAGCAGCATGTTTCCCTTCAGTGCCTGCTGATTATGGGAATCCGCACATACCTGCAGAAGATGAACGGCAACGACGACGTGTCGATCAACGTGGCTTACGCAAGACGTGCAACCCTGCTTGAGAAGAAGTCGGGCGGTACGAGGATCCATTCCTTCCCCTTTAGGACGATTCTCTCCGGGGAACAGACCTTTATGGAGGGCATTCTTGCGATCCGCAACGGGCAGAACGAGGTGTTCCGCCATACGAATTATAATCCGGTGGAATATTTCGCTTACAGAAGCAAGCTTTACAATACGCCGCAGGGCGCCACTTATGAGCCCATGTCCCTGACCTACCAGCCCATGACCTTAAAGGAGAAGGGTTTAGATCAGCTTGGGGATATCCGATATAAGACAAAATGGTATCCCAACGGGGCAACCACGCAGGCAATGTATCTGACGGTGATGCACCGCCCCGACGACAACGGACTGGACTTCAACTTTGAACATCAGGTGGCGGCGGTGAGCCGCGAGACGCTGGAGCGTTTCTACTATTATATGTGCAAGATCATGTTCAAGGGCACGGAGAACCCGAACCTGAAGATTGGGGATATCATAAAACTTATCTAAGTATTTTGCGAATATGGTGTGAGCGGAACGGAAAATGTAAAATAAAAGGAGGTTGACATAACATGTTTGGTCAGTTGGCGGAAATCATTACGAACTATGTGGAAGTGAAGAAGGAGGATATCAGACCGGAGTCCCGGTTTATGGAAGATCTGGGCTTTTCGTCCTTTGACTTTATGAGTATGCTCGGCGAGGTGGAGGATACCTTCGACGTGGAGATCGAGGAGGAGAAGGCTGCGGGTATCCGCACGGTGCAGGAGGCTGTGGATTACTTAGAAAGCTTATAGCAGATTGGGAAATCTGAAGTGGCAGTCGGTGTGGCAGAAGGATGAGGATGAGATATGAATGAATTCAGCAGTACCATCAGAGAAATTTTAGTCAAGGCGTCCGAGGCTTACGGACCGCAGGATGCGATCCGCTATAAGGCGAAGCGCGACAAGGGCAACGGCAAAAAAGAGACGGTTGTGGAGGCGAAGACTTACACACAGCTCAGGGAGGACAGCGAGCGTTTTTCCGCGGCTGTTGACGGGCTTGGTGAGAAGGGAGCGCACATCGCGATCGTGGGCGACAATTCCTATCCGTGGATCGTTTCTTATTACGGTACGGTGAACGGCGGCAGCGTGGCGGTGCCGCTGGATGCAAATCTGCCGGCGGAGGAGCTGTGCGAGCTGATCGACCGGTCTGACGCGACGGTGCTTGTCTACGACAAGGCGCGTGAGGCGGTGGCGGCGATGGCGCGGGAGAAATGCCCGAAGCTGAAGCACTGGATAGCCACGGACCCGGAGGCTGCCGGAGCGGATGTGCCGGAGGGAACGCTCCTTTTTCAGGAAGTGCTGGACGGGCAGCAGCCCGGCTATGCCCACAGCCCGCAGCCGGAAGATCTGGCGACCATCATGTTTACTTCGGGCACCACGGGCAAGAGCAAGGGCGTGATGCTGACCCACAGAAATCTGGCGGAGAACGCTACGGCGCAGGATATGGGATTTGAACCGGGGATGGTGCTGCTTTCGGTGCTGCCGATTCATCATGCCTACTGCCTGAGCATGGATATTTTAAAGGGCACGTCTCTCGGTTCGGTGATCTGTATCAACGATTCCCTGCTGCGGGTTCTGAAAAATATCAAGCTCTTTGAGCCGAATATCATTCTTATGGTGCCGCTTATGATTGAGACTTTCGCAAAGAAGCTGGAGGAGACTGACTGGCTGCCTGCACCCATCATCAAGGCGAAGGTGTTCGGGAAACAGCTCCACACCATATGCAGCGGCGGCGCGTACTTAAATCCCGACTACCTGAAACGGTTTGAGAAGTACGGGATCACGATTCTGCAGGGGTACGGCATGACGGAGTGTGCACCTGTGATCAGCTCCAACTGTCCCAACAATAAAAAGGACGGTTCCATCGGCAAATGTATGCCAAACTGCGAGGTCAAGGTGGTGGATGAGGAGCTCTGGGTGAAAGGCACAAGCGTCATGCAGGGATATTATAAAATGCCGGAAGAGACGGCGGAAACGCTGGTGGACGGGTGGCTTCGCACGGGGGATCTGGGCTATGTGGACGAGGACGGGTTCCTTTTCCTGACGGGAAGAAAGAAGAATCTGATCATCACGCCAAACGGCGAGAATGTTTCCCCGGAGGAACTGGAAAATAAGATCGGCGCGGCGCGTCTGGTGCAGGAGGTTCTGGTGCGGGAGAAAGACGGCGTGATCGAGGCGGAGATTTTCCCCGATCTGGAATACGCGTCCAAGAAAAAGATCAAGGACGTGGAAGGCGAAATCCGCAAGATCGTCGATGATTACAATGAGAAAGCGCCTCTGTATAAGCGGGTGGTAAGCGTGAAGCTGCGCGATACGGAGTTTGAGAAGAACACGACTAAGAAAATTAAGAGATTTTAAAAAGCTTTATATAAGGCAAAAAAAGACCGCCCTCCGCGTTATCGCCAGAGAGCGGTCCTTTTGTTTTAGACGGTGAAATCGAAATTCTTTCCGGGCATAGGAATCGATGTCTCTTCCTTTACAGTGTCCCAGTTAAAGTTTTTAATCTGTTCGAGCAAATCTTCTACGCTGTTTGCGGAGACGGTAGCGCGCTTGCTGTGCTCATAGTTGTATAAATCCTGCGCCTTACCGGTCTTATCTGTCTCAGCTTCCTTAGCGGCTTCCTTCTTGTCCTCGAGCATTTTGTCGACGAATTCTTTGGTGCGCTCGCCGGACTTTTCAAGCTCTGCAAAGTAGGATACCTGTCCGTCCTTGCCGATGTTTACGCCGAGCGTTACGACTTCGTCCTCGCGGCCGGTCTCTTTTAACTCGTCTTTCATCTCGCTGAGCTTGCCGAGAGACTCGTCTAAAAGGTTGAGGTTCTTTTTCTTCACCTCTTCGTCGTTTGCCATACGCTCCAGTTCTTCGGGGTCGATCAGTACGCTGAAATCCTTTGAGCCGCGGGAGAGGTATTCAGCCGCCTCCTCGTCAGTCTCGTACTCCGCAACATAAATATCTGCGTTGTTGTAGGTTTTCTTCAATTCCTGTAAAAGAGCTTTTGCCTTGTCGCTAAGCTGCACGGAATTGCTGGATGTTTTTTTCGTTTCTTCCGTTTTCTTATCGTCAGCTTTAGCGGTCTTTCTGCTCTGCGCTGTAGTGCTGTAAATGTTTTTCTGCATCGCATTATAGCTGCCGATACCGTTCATATTGTTCATGTTCTTGCCCTCCTTAGCTTTACCTGTTTACACTGTAAATCCGTTTACCCGTCGGGAGGTTTTCGGACTTCACCTCTTACTCTATATATCGCCCGCTGGCAGAAATTACTTAATAGGGGAAATGGGAAAATAGTCCTGCTTTTTTATCTTTTTTGCTCAAAAGTATTGAATAGCAGTAAAAACGGACATATAATAATAAAAAGTAATGAATTTGTCAGGGGAGGAGGGAATGGCATGAGTCTTATGCTGGCAGATATTTTGCGGATTAAGGAGGAGCGGGGGTACAGTGTGGCGAAGTTGTCAGAGTACAGCGGGGTGCCCATAGGGACATTGCAGAAGCTTCTGCGGGGGGACAGCGCGAATCCCAGAAAAGCCACGCTGGACGCTTTGGAGAAGGTGCTGCTCGGGGATGAAAAACTGTATCCGGGAAAGGCGTACACTTACCAGATGGATTCACAGCCGTGGACGCTCAACCAGCCGCGTGTTTACGGCGCGGAGCGCATTTATGTGGAACAGGGGGAGTTCACGCTGCAGGACTATTACGCCCTGCCCGACGACAGGCGGGTGGAATTGATTGACGGCATTTTTTATGACATGGCGGCGCCCTCGACGCTGCATCAGTACATTGCCGGTCTGGTTCATACGAGGATTTCAGAGTTTATCGAGGAAAATGACGGGGACTGTATTCCTTTCATATCGCCCATCGATGTGCAGCTTGACCGAAGTGTAAAGACGATGATACAGCCGGATGTGATCATAGTCTGCGATCCCGAAAAGGTGAAGCATTTCGGCATATACGGTGCGCCCGATTTTGTGCTGGAAGTGCTCTCCAAGTCCACGAAGAAAAGGGATATCACGCTGAAATTGACGAAGTACATGGAGACGGGGGTGAAGGAATACTGGGCGATCGATACGGACAGGAGAATCCTGATCGTCTATCTCGTCGAAGAGGACGCGATTCCCCATATCTATCCGTTAAAGGGGGAGGCAGGCGTGCAGATTTACGAGGGGCGGCTGCGGATTGATCTGGAAAAGATTGACCGCGCCATTGATAAGTTTGGCAGCCTTCCGGGCATGGAGGAAGAGACGTAACAGTCCAGCGTGAAATAAGCCTTTCTTGACAGCGTGTCTCTTTTATAGTATAACGGTCACATAAAGTATATTAACACGATAGGAATATAGAAGATATTGGGAAAGCGTTCTTGGAGACAGGAAGGGAGAACAGGGGATGAAAATTTCCACAAAAGGCAGATACGCGCTCAGATTGATGCTGGATCTGGCGGTTTATGATACGGGCGATCCGGTCAGAATCAAGGATATTGCGGCAAGACAGGAGATTTCAGAAAAGTATCTGGAACAGATTATCTCCATCTTGAATAAAGCGGGATATGTGAAGAGCATACGAGGACCGCAGGGCGGATATCATCTGATGAAAGATCCGGCGCAGTATACGGTAGGCATGATTCTGCGGCTGACGGAAGGGTCGCTTGCCCCGGTGGCGTGTCTGGAAGATGAAGTCAATACATGCGGGAGACAGGAAGGCTGCGTCACGCTGCGGCTGTGGCAGATGCTGAATCAGGCGGTCAGCGACGTGGTGGACCGGGTGACGCTGGCAGACCTCGTGGAGTGGCACGAGGGGAAGAGCGGGAACTACGTCATATAATAGCCGCAGAGGAAAGCAAACGACTGCACATATAAAAATCAGAAACCTCAGTACGGACGCGCTGAGGTTTCTGATTTCTTTCGTATTTTTTGCAATTTTAAGAATATTCCCGCAAATTCACAAAATTCTGAAAAGGAAGGGCATTCCTCGTGTATCCGTTCGTGCGAACTTCGATATTCCGATTCTGTTCCTTTTCAAATGCCTCGTCTAATACTTCGGAAAAAAACTGCTTTGCGAAGGTTTTGGACGGGTTCTGTCTGGACTGGCGATTTTTGTCAGAAGCTGACTTCTTTACCGGGGTGACCGCCATAACCGCATCAACCTTATAATACCATTCATTTGCATAGATTGCGCTGATCCCTCCTTGGATTCATATTTGTGCTTTTCTGTGATATGGCCATATCCTTTACTGCACAGCGAACTCCTTGTTCTGTTAAGGATATCGGCAGGAATTCCGTTTCCTTAACCCTATTTTAGCAGTTTTTAATGAAAATGAAAAGGAAGTAGTCTAAAAAAATACATAGAAAGTACAAAAAGAGCGACAAAACAAACGGCAGAGCGATAAAGACAGACGATTAAAAATAGTGAGCCATCACAATGGAAAATATAGGTTGACGGTTGCCTACCAATATAGTATGATGGGAATGTACATGGTAGGCAAATGTCAACCTTGCACGGCGACAGAACGGGTAGCGCAATGGATGCGTGCGGAAAGGGGATATTTATGATCAGATTATCAGAGGCGGAATGGAAAGTGATGAGTGTGCTCTGGGAGGAAGCGCCGCAGACAATTATGCAGCTGACCCGCTGCTTTCAGGAGACTACAGGATGGACGAAGCATACGATTATGACCTTTTTGAAGCGGATGGAGGATAAGGGCGCCGTTTTTTATGAGGCGGGCGAGCGGGCGAAACTGTACTATCCGAAGATCGGGAGAAACGAGGCGGCATTGCAGGAGACAGAAGAGTTTCTGGAGCGGGTCTTTGACGGCAGGATGGGACTGATGCTGAATACGATGGTGGAGCAGAAGGCGCTTTCCGGGACAGAGATCGCGGAGCTTTACGAGATTCTGGGAAGAGCGGAGGCGCAGAGCAGAAGGGAAGCCGGCATGGCGGAACGGACTGCGCGGGGAAAGGACGGTGAAAAGCTGTGATACTGTATGAGATATTGATTACATCAACGGCGTTAATTTGCGGGATTTTCTGTCTGCGGAAGTTGTCAAAGGGAAAGATCAGTATGCGGCTTCGCTATGCGCTGTGGCTTCTGGTGGCGGTCCGGCTCCTTGTTCCGGCGTCCGTGGGAACGAGCGCGCTCAGTGTGATGAATCTGGTGCCGGTGGTGATGAGGGAGCGCGCGCAGACGTTTTTCTCTGACGAGAGGAACAGCTGGCGTATGCCTGCGGACGGCGGACGTGATGTGGCGTCTGACGGTGGGACGGACGGCGTATTTGCTGATGGGCGGCATATGGGAACGGAGCTGACGGACGGACAGAGCAGGGCGGAAAACGGTGTCGTGATGACGGCGGGGAATACGGCGTCTGGAGAAAACATGCCGGAGACGGCAGAAGGTGTGGGGACAGACACGGCGAAAGGAAATGACAGTTTTGCGGCGGCAGAGAACGGCGGACTTTCCCTGAACGGCGTATTGGGAATGCTCTGGCTCCTGGGATTTCTGGCCGTGGGCGGTTATATGGTTGTCTCGGAATATCGTTTTATCCGATATCTCCACAAAAACCGAAAGGCGTTTCCGGCGGAGGAGATTCCGGCAGAGTTTGCCGGACGGTTTTCCCGCCGCGGGATGAAAGTATATCGGGTAAAGGGACTGCCCGGTCCCTGCCTTGCCGGACGGCATATCTACATCGGAGAGGGCGTAGCTGTACAGCAGAACCTCTCACATATTCTGGCGCATGAATACTGCCATGCGTTGCATGGAGACGGGCTGTGGGCGTTCCTGCGCTGCGCGCTGGCGGCGGTTTACTGGTTTGATCCCCTTGTATGGGCGGCGGCTTACGCGGCGCGACAGGACAGTGAGCTTGCCTGTGACGAGGCAGCGGTGAAACTGCTCGGGGAATCGAGCCGGTTTGACTACGGCAGGACGCTTCTCGCCCTTTTAGAGAGCGCGGAATGCAGGGGAAAATGCCCGGGCATGACCTTTATGACGGAGGGCGGCGAGCGCGGCGTCAGGGAGCGCATTACAGCGCTTACAGAAAAAAAACGGACGAGGGGAGCGGTTCTGGCGGCGGTTCTTCTGGCGGTCGTTCTTGCCTGCGGCTGTGCTTTTACGGGGGCGGAGCGGGAAGGCGCGAACTTGTCGGGAGAGCAGGAGACGGCAGGGACAAACGGGAACTGGCAGGCAGGAAAGGACACCGCGGCGGTTTCCGACGCGCAGAACAGACAGTCCGGCAATGAGGAGAATAATGAGGAACTTGCCCGTGTTCAGAAGGAGTTTGAGGATACCGCGGAAAACGTAGAGCTTACCGAAGAACAGATAAGAGAGCTGGAGGAGAGTGCCTTGCGGGAGGCGGACAAGGCGGCTTTTCAGGATACGCTGAGTCATTATAGCGCGATAGAGGGGCATGACAATCGGAAATTTGACGTGCAGTCTTACTATGACTGGCAGGAGAAAAAGGGAGGGGAGGAGCCGGAAGACGGCTGGTATCTGCTCTGCAGGGAAGAGGGGGGACTGATTCGCCTCTACGGTCTCTATACGGAAGATTTTGGACTCCGGGGTCTGAAGGTGCGGATCGGGCAGGATGAGACCAATCTTGACATACCGTGGTGTGCTTCTTATCTGAATGGAGACAGTGGGAATATCCGTATTCTGGAGTACACGGAGAACAGGGCGCCCAGAAGATTTGCGTGGAAACTTCCCGTCGAGGAGAGCGGTACCACAGAAATCTGGCGGCTTTACGTCGGCAGCCGCTATGATGACGGCACAATTACCCTGCAGACTCTGACGGAAGAGGACTGTGTCGGGTGGGCAAGGAAGTATCTGTCCTTTGATGTGGACCGGGAGGCGGAAAAGGTGCATGTGACCTATGACGGGGACATGTATCTGGGCGCCATTGATATTTCCGCGTATCGGGACTGGGAAACGGAGGATGTGCAGATTGTACCCGGTACGGTCGGGTTTGTTTTGGACGATCCGGAGAAGGAGACGCTGCACGATCACGGCGACGAGGGCGATTATCAAGTTTACTCCGATACGTTGTATGAGGGGACAGCGGTGCATCTGGTGGCAGGACTTAAGCTTTCGGGCGTAGAGGGGCTGTGGTTTGACGGTCTGCCGATTTTGACGATACAGGTTGTGGAGGATGAAGAGAGCGCATCCGGGTTTAGGCTGGAACGCCCGAGGATTGACGAAACGTATGTGGCGAATATGCCCTTGCAGGAGAAGGCGCTTTCGGAGCTTGAGAGCCGGTCGGAAAATGCGGATGCGGTGGCAGGACATTTGGCGAATGACGATGCGGGAGCGGGACGGGACGATCTGGAGAAACCGCTGACGGACGGGGCACAGGCGCACCATGATCTGGAGATTACATTCAGCAATCCCTGCCCGGATTTTTACAGAATTTCAGACGGGTACGGCGAGAGGACACATCCCGTTACAGGTGAAGTCAGGACACACACGGGCGTGGACATGGCGGCGCCGGAGGGGGCGGATATCCTTGCTGCAGCAGACGGCATGGTCTGTATGACGGGATTTGACACGGTGAACGGAAATTATGTGGTACTCTGGCATGGGCAGAGCGGTCAGATGACATATTATACGCATTGTAAGACGATAGAGGTGGAAAAGGGGCAGCAGGTGGCGCGGGAAGAAAAAATTGCAACCGTGGGAAAAACGGGTACAGCCACCGGTCCCTTCCTCCATTTTGCGGTCAGCAGCGACACAAACTGGGAGGAACCGCACTGGGAAGAACTGGATGAATAAAAAGTTTTTTAAAGAAACGCGATAAGATTCTTTCTTATTGCGTTTCTTTGTGGTATAATCTCCGCGAAGGCAATGAACAGTGCACAGACGTAAGTGTTTATTTTATAGAGAGGTCAGAAAACACATGAAATATAAAAAGATCAATGATGCGACAGTACAGTGTATCGTCTCGGCGGACGACATGGCGGAGTACGGGCTTGCGCTATCTGATATCTTTGAGCGCAACGAAAGAGGCGAGGAATTTCTGAGGGATATCATCGAGCGGGCGCACGACGAGGTGGGCTACCAGATCAACAACGGCAATATCGCCATGCAGATCACGCCGCTTAAGGACAACGGACTTGTGGTGACTTTTACGGATGAAGGTCCCGCGGCGTTTAAGGAGATGCTGCAGAACCTGAAGGAGGTGCTGCAGGAATTCAGCGCGGAACTTGCCGGGCAGGAGGAACGTGCGAGAGAGGCATCGCAGGCTTTAGATGATTTTGATGAAAACAGGCGGATGTTCGTATTCTGTACCATGCACCAGACCATGCAGTACGCGGCGACGATCCCGAATACATATTCTGTGAAGAGTCATCTTTACAAGGAGGGCGGAGATTACTATCTGGTGCTTGAGAAAAACAGGCTTTCCTATAAGGCGTTTAACAGAATCAGCGCGCAGGCGGTGGAGTTCGGGAATCTGATTGCGGTATCCGAGGAGCGGATGCGGTATCTGGAGGAGCATGGCGAGTGTCTGATCAGGGACCGGGCGGTGAGCAGGCTGCGCAGGATATACCGCGCCTAAAAACGTTTCTTCAAAGCATAAAATGAAACAGAGAGTGGTTGACAGGTGCTGCCATGCCTCAGAAGCTGGCAGCGCTTTTTGTGCGATAAGCAGAGGCAGAAAGAGGCGCGGATGAGAAATGCGAAGCATTCCGGGTCTGCTTACGCGCGGACGACATAGATAAGGAAATAAAATCTGGATGAGAGAAAGAGGTTGGCATGAACAAAGAAAAGAAAAAGAAAAACGAGCATTTTGACGCCTTTCTGGAGAAAGAGATTCTGACGGCGAACCGTTATGACGGCGGTGCGGGTGAGAAGGAAGGGGAAGAGAAAGAGGGGCTTCGATATGAGGACGCGGGCATTGACGGCAGGATTCTGCGGGCGGTGAGGGAGCTTGGCTTCGAGCATATGACGCCCATTCAGGAACAGGCGATTCCGCTCTTTATGACAGGGCGCGACATCATCGGGCAGGCGCAGACGGGTACGGGAAAGACGGCGGCATTCGGCATTCCGATTCTGCAGAAGATCAACCCGGAGAACCGTTCCCTGCAGGCGGTGATTTTGTGTCCCACAAGGGAGCTGGCAATGCAGGCGGCGGATGAGCTTCGCAAGTTCGCCAAGTATATGAACGGTATCAAGGTGCTCCCGGTCTACGGCGGGCAGGAAATCTACAAGCAGATTAAAAACTTAAAGGCAGGCGTGCAGATCGTGGTGGGAACGCCGGGGCGCGTGATGGACCATATGCGCAGACATACGCTTAAGATGGATCAGGTACATACGGTGGTACTTGACGAGGCGGACGAAATGCTGAACATGGGTTTTCGGGAGGATATTGAGACGATTTTAAAGGGGATGCCGGAAGAACGGCAGACCGGGCTGTTTTCCGCCACGATGCCGAAACCGATTCTGGACATTACAAAGACCTACCAGAAAGACGCGGCTTATGTCAAGATGACGCCGAAGGAGGTTACGATCCCTCTGATCAAGCAGGCTTACTATCAGGTGCGCAAACAGGATAAGGAAGAAGTGCTCTGCCGGCTGATCGACTATTATACGCCGGGACGGGCGCTCATTTTCTGCAACACCAAGCGGATGGTGGATGAGCTGACGGAGCATCTGAAGGGCAGAGGCTATGAGGTGGAAGGGCTTCACGGCGACCTGACGCAGGGACAGAGGGACACGGTGATGAACCTGTTCCGCAGCGGCAAAACGAATATTCTGATTGCCACCGACGTGGCGGCGAGAGGGATCGATGTGAGCGACGTGGAGGCGGTCTACAATTTTGACGTGCCGGAGGATATCGAATACTATGTGCACCGTATCGGCAGGACCGGACGCGCCGGAAAAACAGGAAGATCCTTTACGCTGGTAGTCGGCAGGGAGGCTTATAAAATCCGGGATATCGAGCGCATCTGCCACACCAAAATCAAGGAGCGCAAAGTGCCGAGCGCGGCGGATATCACGGCGAGAAAAGCGGAGAAGATATTGAAGGAAGCCACAGCTGTGATCGAAAACGAGGATATCAGCAGGGCGGCTGAATACATTCTTGACGCCGTGGCACTGGGGCAGTACAGCGCCACGCAGATTGCGGCGGCGTTTATGAAGATGAAGCTGGGCGACGAGATCGAGGATATCCGTGCGGAGAAGTTTTTCTTTGAGAAGAAGCCTTTTCAGGGCAAGGGCGGTCGGAGCGATGGCAGAAACGGCAGGTCCGGCGGAAAAGGCGGTCAAAACGGCGGCGGAAAAAATAAAGGCGGCGACAGGAGCAGGAGCGGTTACGGCAAAAAGCCCGGCGGCAGGACCAGCGATAAAAATAAGAGCGGTTATGGTGATAAAAATAACAGCCGTAATGAAAAGGGCGGATTTTCGACGAAGGGAGAAAAGAACCGGGATAAAAGCAGATTTGCAAACGGAAAACCGAAGGATGTCAGACGGGACGGCAGCGCTGTGCATAAAAGGGAGTCTGATTTTGAACCCCGTTATGGCGGTCTGCGGATCAAAACAAAGTGGGATTAAAGCACAAGCTCCTGCCCGTGCTCCTTCAGCCATTTTTTGTGGGTGCGGTAGTCGGGGCATACGCTCTCCACAAGCGCCCAGAAGGCTTTTGAGTGATCCATGTGGGTCAGATGACATAGTTCATGGACTACCACATAGTCGAGGACGGCGGGCGGCGCAAGCATGAGCCGCCAGTTGAAGGACAGGGTGCCCCTTGCGCTGCAGCTTCCCCAGCGGGTCTTCTGGTCGCGGATGGTGATGCGGTTAAAGCTTCCGCCTGTGAGCGGTAGAAAATAAGCGACGCGTTTTGGGAAATATGCCTTGGCGGCGTCGATATACCGCTTTTCAAGGGCAGCGCGCTGGGTGTCCGTCAGGTCAGACGCGGGACGGCTTTCGCTGCGTCTGACGGCTTCCAGATAATGCGTGATAATCCAGTGCTGCTTGTCTAGCAGGAGGCGGTTAATCTGCGCTTCGGAGGTGCCAAGGGGCAGACGCAGAGTGATCTTCCCGTCCGCGGAGATGCTGACGGCACATGTCTGTCGGCGGCTGTAGACAACCTCGTAGGGCAGTTCATATAGTTTGCTCTGGTATTTGATGCGGTGTATGTGTTCCATGGTTGTGATTATATAATGGGGAAAAGAGAAAAACAAGCGGCATAACTTTACACTTTTCCAGAAAACGGATATAATAAGGCTGTAAATTATCAAAATAAAAGAGTAAGTAAGGAAATAGAAAAGGAGAAACAAGTCATGGGAACAAAAAAACCGGCAGTATTGATGATTTTGGACGGCTATGGTCTGAACGAGAAAACGGAAGGAAACGCGGTTGCGCTGGCGAAAACGCCGGTGATGGACAAACTGATGGCGGAGTGCCCTTTCGTGAAAGGAAATGCCAGCGGCATGGCGGTAGGACTGCCTGACGGGCAGATGGGCAATTCCGAGGTGGGACACCTGAACATGGGCGCGGGGCGCATTGTGTATCAGGAGCTTACCAGAATTACCAAGGAGATTCAGGACGGCACTTTTTTTGAGAATCCGGCTCTGCTTGACGCGGTTAACAACTGTAAGAAGAATGATTCCGCCCTGCACATGTTCGGACTTTTATCCGACGGCGGTGTGCACAGCCACAACACCCATCTCTACGGGCTGCTGGAACTGGCTAAGAGAAATGGGCTGACCAAGGTTTATGTTCACGCGTTCCTCGACGGAAGAGATACCCCTCCGGCAAGCGGCAAGGGTTATGTGGAGGATCTGGAAGCCGAGATGAAAAAGATCGGCGTAGGCGAGGTGGCAACCGTGACAGGGCGCTACTACGCGATGGATCGTGACAATAACTACGACAGGGTGGAGAAGGCGTATCTGGCGCTCACCAAGGGCGAGGGCTTAGAGGCACAGAGCGGTCCTGCGGGCATTCAGGCATCCTATGACAGGGAAGAGACGGACGAGTTTGTGAAACCCACGGTGGTGATGAAGGACGGCGCGCCCGTTGCCACGATCAAGGACGGGGATTCCGTGATCTTCTTTAACTTCCGTCCCGACCGTGCCAGAGAGATCACCAGAAGTTTCTGTGACGACGATTTCAAGGGATTTGCCAGAGAAAAGAGGCTGGATCTGACTTATGTATGTTTCTCGGACTATGATCCCACCATTCCCAACAAGGAAGTGGCGTTCCACAAGATTTCCGTTACCAATACGTTTGGCGAGTGGCTTGCGGCGAACGGCATGAAGCAGGCGAGAATCGCTGAGACGGAGAAGTATGCCCATGTGACTTTCTTCTTTAACGGCGGCGTGGAGGAGCCGAACGAGGGTGAGACCCGCATTCTGGTCAATTCTCCCAAAGATGTGGCGACCTATGACTTAAAGCCCCAGATGAGCGCCTACGAGGTGTGCGACAAGCTGGTGGAGGCGATCAAATCCGGCACTTACGACGTGATTATCATCAACTTTGCGAACCCCGACATGGTTGGACACACCGGCGTGCAGGAGGCGGCGATCAAGGCTGTGGAGGCTGTGGACGAGTGTGTCGGCAAGGCGGTTGACGCCATCAAAGAGGTGGACGGCGTGCTGTTTATCTGCGCAGACCACGGCAATGCGGAGCAGCTCATCGACGAGGAGACGGGCGCGCCCTTCACGGCGCACACCACCAACCCGGTGCCCTTTATTCTGGTCAACGCGGATCCCGCTTACAAGCTGCGCGAGGGCGGATGTCTTGCGGATATCGTGCCTACCATCATCGAGCTGATGGGTAAGGAGCAGCCTGCGGAGATGACGGGGAAATCTCTGCTTGTAAAGTAACTGCCGGTCAGATCGGGGGAGGAGCCGGAGGGGATGAAACACCAGAAAAAAACATGGCAGCCTATTGTTTACGCATTTTTGTTCCTGCTTGTCGTACTTTTGCTTTTTAATGTCTATACAGCGCTGAACAGGAACAGGATCCAGGAGCAGAACCGGGTCTATGCGGAGGATTCCGCCAGACATACGGTGAAGCGGATCGAGAGCGAATTTAACAATGCGTTGCGACGCATTGAGAACAATGCTTATCTGGTCAGCGCCAGCGGAGGTGCAGGGCAGGTTGACGCCAGTGTGCTGAAGGAATGGGAAGATAACACCCCCTTTGACGCCGTCCGGTTTACCAACAGGGACGGCGTCAATCTGGCATCCAACGGAGAGACAAGCGACAGTTTGGACAGGGATTATTTTGTCAACGGAATGCGTGGGGAGAGCGGACTTGAGACGGTGTCCGCGTCCCGGATTACAGGAAAGCCCATGATGGTGTTCTATGCGCCCGTATATGACGGGCAGGAGATTGCAGGCATGTTTCTGGGGCTGTATTTCGCGGAGGATTATCTGCGGGATATGCTTGCCACCAGCTATTTTGGTGAGCCCGCTGATGTGTTCCTGTGCGCCAAAGACGGGATGGTAGTTGCCAATTCGGGCAGCGCCACTTACGGGGATCATCTGTTTACCTCTTTGGCGGAAAAGGGTGTGATTGACGAGAAAACTGCCGCTGCGGCGCAGAAAGCGTTTGCGGATGGCACGGACACGGCGTTTTTATGCGAGGACGGCTGCAAAACGGACAATATCTGTGTCGTGCATCTGAAGGAATATGATTATGTCCTCGTGCAGGCTTTTCCGAAAAATGTCACGCAGACCATGATCAGCAGGGCGAATATGGCAGGCGTCATGTTGGAAATCTGTCTGCTTGTCCTGTTTGCGGTCTATGTGATTTATATGCTTTTGCGCGCGGCAGGGCGGCGCAAAGAGCTGGAAGTGGAGAATAAGCTGAGGGGCGATGTGCTCCGGGGTGTGAACATTCTCTTCGCATCGCGTTATCTCATTGTAGATCTGGAAAATGACAGTTACAGCTATCTGACGGGAGTCGGACCGTCAAATGCCCGTATTCCGATGGAAGGCGTTTACAGTGAGGCCGCAGAGCTTCACGCGGCGGAGATTATCGGGGAGGAGGCGAAAGAGGCTTTTCGCCGGTTCTGGCAGATTGACTCTCTTAGGGAAAGCCTTGCCGATAAGGACGCGGTCGTTCACGAGTGCCACGTATCCCGACAGGGGAAAGAGGAGTGGGAGCATCTGACCGCGGTGTGTCTGGAACGGAGAGCCGGCAAGCCGGTCAGGGTTTTACATGTCCGCCAGAACGCCACGGAACAGGTGTACAGACAGCGGGAACAGACGCAGGCGCTGCAGGATGCCCTGAGGCAGGCGCAGCACGCCAATCAGGCGAAGACTACCTTCCTGTCAAATATGAGCCACGATATCCGCACGCCCATGAACGCCATTATCGGTTTTGCCACGATCGCGGCAAGTCATATGGAGCGCGCGGATCAGGTGAAGGACTGTCTGCACAAAATCCTTTCTTCCAGCAATCATCTGCTTGGTCTGATTAACGATATTCTGGATATGAGCCGCATTGAGAGCGGGAAACTGCAGATTCATAATCAGGAATGTAATATTCCCGAACTGATGCACAATCTGGTGAACATTATACAGCCGCAGATGAAGGCAAAGCAGATGGAAATGTTTATCGACACCTTTGAGGTAGTCAACGAGGACGTCATTGCGGACCCGCTGAAGCTGAACCAGATTTTCATCAATCTGATAGGCAATGCCATCAAGTATACGCCGGCGGGCGGTGTGGTGAGTTTCCGCATTACGCAGCATACCACTTCCAGACATGGCTGGGGTGATTATGTATTTATTGTAAAAGACAACGGAATCGGCATGTCCCAGGAGTTTGTGGAACATATCTTTGAACCCTTTGAGCGGGAGTCTACCGCCACCAGAAGCGGTATACAGGGCGCGGGGCTTGGCATGGCGATCACAAAGAGCATCATTGATATGATGGGCGGGGAAATCACCGTGGAGAGCGAGGTCGGAAAAGGAAGCACCTTTACGGTAAGGATACCGCTGCAGCTTCAGGATACGGAAAAAGAGGCGGAGCAGATCAAGGAGCTGGAGGGACTGCGCTCCCTTGTGGTGGACGACGACTTAAATGTCTGCGACAGCGTGAGCAAAATGTTGAAGGGTATAGGTCTGCGTTCCGAGTGGACGACGTCTGGCAGGGAGGCGATCTACCGCGCCCAGTCCGCTTATGAGGAGGGAGATCCTTACCATACATATATCATCGACTGGCAGATGCCTGAGATCAACGGAATTGAAACGGCAAGAAAAATTCGGAGTGCAGTGGGGGAGGACACGCCCATCATTATTCTGACGGCGTATGACTGGACGGATATCGAGGCGGAGGCGAAGGAGGCAGGCGTTACCGCGTTCTGCGCGAAGCCGCTGTTTATGTCCGACCTGAAGGCATCGCTGCTGGCGGCAAATAATAAGGACCTGAAGGCGGAAGAATCGGGGCGTGCATGGACGAAAACCGATTATAGCGGAAAGAGGCTCCTTCTTGTGGAGGATAATGAACTGAACCGTGAAATCGCGGAGGTGATTCTCACGGAGGCAGGGTTTATGATTGAGTCGGCGCCGGACGGGACCGATGCGGTCGCAATGGTGGAAAAATCCGAAGAAAGGTACTATGACGCCGTCCTGATGGATGTGCAGATGCCGGTTATGAACGGATACGAAGCGACAAAAGCGATCCGGGCGATGCGCCGCGAGGATGTGAAAACGCTGCCGATTATCGCCATGACTGCCAACGCCATGGAGGACGACAAGGAGGCGGCATTAAAAAGCGGCATGAACGCCCATATTGCGAAACCGCTTGATATCGAGCTGCTGATGAGCGTATTGCGGCAGTATCTGCAGCGGTAGGGCGCGGCACATGGGATAAACAGGATAAAAAGGAAAAGAGACAGGATCGTACACGGTAGTTTTGTGTACGGTCTTTTTTTTGGATGTGAACGTTGGATGCGCGGCATCCCTGGTCTGCTTATTGACAAATTTCGGCAGGCAGGTGTATACTAACTGTACCACCACAAATAGTACACTTGATATTGTGTGGGGCGGTCGAAAGAATTGCATTCTTTCAACCACGAGCTTTGTGAACAAAATGGCGGGTCCACAAAGCTCGGCGTGTTGTGTGAATCTGTAGGGAAAGGAGACATTATGATCATCATAGACTATAAAGATACCCGCCCGATCTATGAACAGGTCGTGGAACGATTTAAGACTTTGATTTTGAAAGGCGTCATGCAGCCGGACGAGCAGATGCCGTCTGTCCGCAATCTTGCGATGGAGCTTTCGATCAATCCCAATACGATCCAGAAGGCGTATGCGGAGCTGGAGCGGCAGGATTTCATCTACACGGTGAAGGGCAGGGGCAGTTTTGTGTCCGGCGACGGGAAACTGGTGGAGACGAGAAAGAGAGAATGTCTGGAGGAGATTCTGCGGCTCGTGAGAGAGGTGCTGGAACTTGGCATGACGAAAATGGAGCTTACTCTGGAGATTGAGAAGCTGCAGGTGTAAAGCCAGGGAGAAGGAGGAGACTTATGATAGAGATACATAATCTGACGAAGCAGTTTGAAGATATCAGGGCTGTTGATGAGGTCAGCGTTACCATCAAGGAAAAGACGGTGTTTGGGCTGATCGGCACAAACGGCGCGGGCAAGAGCACGGTGCTTCGCATGATAGCGGGTGTGATCAGACCCGACGAGGGCACGGTGGCTGTGGACAATATGCCTGTCTACGACAACGTGGAGGCGAAGAAACTGCTGTTTTTTATCGCGGACGAGCCTTACTTTTTTGCAAATGCCAACGCGCGGGCGATGGAGAAATATTACAGCGGCGTTTACGAGGCATTTGACAGGGAGGAATTTTATCGGTATCTGGAGAAATTTAATCTGGACAAAAACAGGAAAATCGGCACGTTTTCCAAGGGTATGAAGAAACAGCTCGCCCTGCTTTTAGGGATCTGTGCCCATACGAAATACATTCTCTGCGACGAGACGTTCGACGGGCTTGACCCGGTGATGCGGCAGGGGATCAAGTCGATCTTTGCCAAGGAGATGGAGGAGCGGGGGCTGACGCCGGTGATCGCCTCCCACAATCTGCGGGAACTGGAAGATATATGCGACCATGTAGGTCTGCTGCATAAGGGCGGCGTGCTGCTGTCCAGAGATCTGGAGGATATGAAGTGCAATATCCAGAAAGTACAGTGTGTGTTCAGTGCGGTGGAGGACGAGCTGAAAGCGCTAAACGGGCTTGAGGTGCTTAAGAAGGAGCAGAGGGGATCCCTTTGCACGATCACGGTGCGCAGCACGAGGGAGGAAGTGGAGGCGCGGTTCGCCACGGTGGACACGATTTTTTATGAGGTGCTTCCCTTGTCCTTGGAGGAGATTTTTATCAGTGAGACGGAGGTGGTAGGCTATGACATCAAAAAACTCATTCTGGGATAGTTGTAAGGAAAACCATAAAAGGCGGATCTGGGTCTGGATCGTGGCGGTGCTGTCACAGCTTCTCGTCTACGGCGGCATGACGATGATCTATTTAAGCAGGATCAGAGGATTTTATGAGCAGGGGAATTTCAGAACCCCGGCGGAGTTTCAACAGGCGATGTGTCAGGCGGCGAGGGACGCGCTTGGCTTTTCCGACAATATTTATCCGATTGTCTTTGTGCTGGCTGCAGTCATAGGGATGCAGGGTTTTTCCTATCTGTTTGACAGAAGGAAAGTGGACATGTACCACAGCGTTCCCGTGTCGAAAAACAGGAGATTTGCCGTGGTCTATGTAAACGGGCTGGTGATTTATCTGACAGCCAGTCTTTCCGGGCTGGCTCTGGGCATGATCCTGTCGGCGGCTCAGGGAGCGGTGAACGGGGAAGTGATTGCCAGTGCGGGGCTTTCCTTTGTGTGGCACTTTTTCTTCTTCCTCGTCTTTTACCACATGATGATTCTCGCGGTGATGCTGACGGGAAACCGTTTTGTGACGGGCGCTCTTTTTTTGATGTTTGCGCTGTATGAGTTTTTGGTCAGCGATATGTTTGAGGGACTGAAGGGTATGTTCTTTGACACCTATTCGGTACATTTTCTGCAGGATGAACCGAAATTTTCTACGTTCTATGACTGCATTATGAACATCTGGCAGATCAAAAACGCGCCGGATGCCGCGGCAGCGGCAAAGATTGCCATGCCTCTTGTGGCGAAATGGATCGGGATTGCGGCGGTGCTTCTGGCTCTGGGGTGGTACGCCTACAAAAAGAGACCTTCGGAGACTGCCGGCAAGGCGGTGGCACACCGCTTTTTGGAGCCGGTCCTCAAGGTGGCGGCAGCGATTCCGGCGGCATTTCTGGTGGGCAGGGTCGTATATGACACTTCCTACCAGAACGAGACGCTGCTCGTTGCCGGTATGCTTGCGGGCGGAGTGATCCTGTGCGCGGTGATGGAAGTGATCTATGATTTTGATATCAGAAGCCTGTTTAAGCATCTGTTATCCAGCGGTATTGCGTTAGCTGCCCTGTTGGCAATATTTTGCATCTTCAAATGGGACCTGTTCGGGTATGACAGTTATATTCCGGCACAAAATAAGGTGGAGAGTATTGCAATTTCAGCAGACGGATATTATGATAGCTATTGGGACGAGAACCAGCAATATATGGAACAGAGCAAGTATGAATCGGATCATATGTTTTTAACTGATATTTCGCCTGTTCTGGAACTGGCAACGCTTGCAAAACAGACTGACCCGGAGGAGATGGAAGATAACCGCAGCGTGTATATTCTGTACCGCTTAAAGTCGGGCGCGCAGAAAGACAGGCGCATACAGGTGGACTATGACGACCCGGCGACGGAGGAGCTGCTGAATCAGATTTTCAGAACAGACGCTTACCAGAAGGGTGTGTTTCAGGTGATGACGGATCAGAAGCTCTTAGAGGGTGTGACCCGCATCCATTACACCAACGGTCCCGCCAAAGTGGTGATCCCCGTTGAGGAGGCGGGAAGGCTTAGGGATGCATGGCTTAAGGATATGGAACAGTTTGACTTTACGCTGGTAAGGCACAACCGTCCCTGCGGTTTTATCAACTTTGAATATAAAAATTATAACCGAAAGCAGTTCCTTGTATACGACAGCTTTGCAAATACGATTGCCGAGCTGAAAAAGCTGGAGGCATACTATCCGATGGAGCTTGACGCGGCGGATATCGAGTCGGTGTCGGTGACCTGCTACCACAATGAGCTTGCGGAGCAGGAGGAAACAATGGACTACGGCATCCAGCCGAGGGCTGTGGCGGAGACATGGGACGCTGGTTATTCGGATTACACGGTCTCCGAAACCTTCTATGAGGAGGAGCAGATCGCGCAGATTCTGCCCCATATCTACTGCACATGGGTCGATGCGCCCTGGAGCCGCTACAAGGATCTGGATGACAATTATTCCGTGGAGATCGTGTTCAAGCGGGATGCGTCTTATCCCTATGAGAGGGACAGCTATTACTTTACCTACTCTTTCTACGCGGAGCAGGTGCCGGCATTTGTGGCTGAGGCGACGGCGTATACGGGCGAAGGTGAATAAGGAAAGGAAACAGACGTGGGCGATAACAGGTGGGATGAGCCTGTGATACAGGTGAAAGATCTCTATAAGGTATACCGGGTTGGGGAGGAGCGGGTGCGCGCCTTAAACGGCGTCAGCTTCTCCATCAGGCGGGGGTGCTTCTGCTCCATCGTGGGCGCTTCCGGCTCCGGCAAGTCCACGCTGCTCAATATGCTGGCGGGACTGGAAAAACCGACCAAGGGCGAGATTGTGATCGCGGGGGAACACATGGAGAACAAGACGGAGAACCAGCTTGTTGCCTTCCGCAGGGAGCACATCGGTTTTATTTTCCAGTCTTTTAATCTGATGGGTACCATGAACGCCATAGAGAATGTGGCGATGCCCCTGACTTTTCAGGGTATGGATAAGAAGAGCCGGAACAAAAAGGCGGAGGAGATGCTGGATCTGGTGGGTCTGACCAAACATAAAAGACACCGCCCCAACCAGATGTCCGGCGGACAGCAGCAGCGCGTGGGCGTGGCGAGGGCGCTGGTGGTGGAGCCGGAGATCATCTTTGCGGACGAGCCGACGGGAAACCTTGACTCCAACACCTCCGTTGAAGTTATGAATCTGATGAAGCGGGTGGTACGGGAGAAAAACCAGACGCTGGTGATGGTGACCCACGACAATTATCTGGCGGGTTTTGCGGATATCGTGATACGGATCCGGGATGGAAAAATTCTGGAGATCAGCGAGCGGGACGGGCAGGACGTGCCGGAGGAGATCTCGGCGCAGACGTAAAAGGCGCGCGGGTTTCACGGGGAGAAAACAGGCGGTGGAAGGCTTTTGAAATACAGAGTGGGATGGATGCGTTTTGAAATCGGAAGGGCAGGAGAGATGAGAGAGAAAATGGGAAGTCGTGGGAAAACAGTGAGGCGTCTGGCAGGCGGATTGGCGTGCCTGCTTTTTGCGTTAACCGTGTCTGGACAGACAGGATTGTGGAATGCAGCGCCGGTAGCGTATGCGGAGGAAAATAACGAGAGCGTCAGCGAGAACGAGATCAAGTATGTGGAGAGAAGCTCCGACCGGGTGATCACGGATGACGACCGTTTTGACGCCGACGAGGACCTGCTCTACTACATGCAGAGTCTGGAGGTGAAGTATCATCTGGACGAGAAGGTGATGGAGAGCCTGCACAAAGTGTTTGACAGTGCGGTCTACTATATCGCCAACACGGAGATGTCCCTAACGGAAATGTGGGCCTATGTCAATTCTGTGAAATCTTCCATGGAGTCTGCGGCGACAACGAAACTGAGCCAGACCACCAGCGAATTTATACAGGTGGCGGACAACTGGCAGACGCCTGTTGTGAGCTACGGGCAGGGCGTATCCATCGTGCTGCCTATCGTCAATTTCGGGACCGAGGAATTAAACAACCTGATCGTGGAGCCTGTGATTTCCACGCTGGTGACAGAGTGGCCCTTCGAGCCGGATGCGACCAATTATCTCCAGACCGAGCCGTACATTCCCGGCTGTCAGACGAAAGAGGCGGCGATGGAGAACCGCAGGGAGTTTACTTTCCATTTTAAGACAAGAAGCGACGTGATGACGGGGTATTATCCGTTAAAGTTTCACATATCCTACACAAAGGCGGGGGTTCGCAGCGAAGAACCGGCGGAGCTTACGGTATTTGTAAAGACCATCGGCAAGCCCGGCAGCGGCATTATCGGCGGCAACGGGCAGGAGACGTCCGGCTCCAAGCCCCGTATCGTAGTGACGGGCTTTGAGACGAATCCGGCGAAGGTTTTCGCGGGGGAAACCTTCACCCTGACCATCCATGTTAAGAATACCTCCAAGGATACGACGGTGACCAATGTGCTGTTCGATATGCAGGCGGCGCAGGAGGGGGAGGACAAGACGAACACATACTCCGCCTTTCTGCCGACGTCGGGGTCAAGCTCTGTCTACATGGAGAAAATCGCCCCGGATACCTCGGCGGATATCGAGATTGAGATGACGGCGAAGGCGGATCTGGCGCAGAAGCCTTATGTGCTGGATGTCAACATGAAGTACGACGCGGCGACGGTTTTTGACCTGACGGACAAGGCAAGCGTGTCGATCCCGATTTTGCAGGAGAGCCGCTTTGACACGAGCATCCCGGAAGTGGTGCCCGACAATATCGAGGTGGGTTCCCAGTCCAACGTGATGTTCAGCATTTACAATACGGGAAAGACGACCCTCTACAATGTGCAGGTGAAGTTTATCGCGGATTCCATCGCGGAGGCGTCGGCTTTTGTGGGCAACCTCCAGTCCGGCAACACGGGAAATGTGGATGTGATGCTGACCGGCGCGGCTGCCACGATGGACGACGGCACTGTGAAGCTGGAAATTTCCTACGAGGACGACGCGGGCAACGTGACCACGTCGGAGAAGGAGATCACCCTGTTTGTAAACGAGTCCATGATGGACGACATGATGATGGGTGATGATATGATGATGGGCGACGACATGATGATGGAAGGCGAAGGGGGCGGTAAGCCCAAGACAGGGATCATCGTTGGCGGCGTCTCCGGGGCTGTCGTTCTGGTGGGAGCAGGGCTTGGCGTATTCCTTAAGCTTCGCAGAAAGAAAAAGGCGGCTCTTCTGGAGGCGCAGGAACTGGCGGATCTGGAGAAGGATTTGTAATACCAGTTCAGCCAGACCGTAAGAAAGGTAACAATAATGAAGTTTCTTGATTTGCTGCGGATGAGCAGCAGTAATCTCTGGAAAAGAAAAGTGAGAACGATTCTGACGGTACTCGGTGTGGTGATCGGTGTCGCCTCCATTGTGGTCATGGTGTCTCTGGGTCTGGGACTGAGCCGTTCCCTGATGGCGCAGTATGAGTCTTACGGGAGCCTGACACAGGTGACGGTGAACGAACCGTGGGGGGACTCCTCCTCGGAGGAAGTGAAGCGTCTGGACCAGAAGCTGATCGACGAGATCCTTGCGATGGAGCATGTGGAATCCGTATATCCTATGCTGCGGACGCAGGCGCTTGCCAAGTACGGGAGCTACGAGGGTTACCTGCAGTTGCAGGGATTGCCGAAAGAGTATTTTGAGGACCTGGATATCAAGGTGGAGGCGGGACAGCTTCCCGGTAACGATGAGAAACTGACCTTTTTCTATGGTTGTCAGGTTCTGCAGGACTTTTATAATTCCAAAGGGAGCGGCGGCGGTTACTGGCAGACAGGGGTGCTGCCGGATATCGACTTGATGAAGGATCCTATTTTTGTGATTTTTGATATGGACGCTTACTATGAGTCGGGTTCTACGGATGAGAACGGACAGACGAAAAAACCGCCGAAAAAGTATCTGATCGAGACATGCGGCGTGGAGGCGTCGCCCGGCGAGGACGAGTGGTCACAGTACGGGTGGTATACCTACTGCGATATCGACGAGCTCATAAAGGAATTGAAAAAGATGTTTAAGAATAAGAGGATTCCGGGCCAGCCCACAACAAAGACCGGGAAACCTTATAAGGAGATCTTTTACAACCAGCTGATTGTGAATGTGGACAGCATGGACAATGTGGTGGCTTTGCAGAAATCGCTGACGGATATGGGCTATGACGCTTACAGTCAGGCGGAGTGGGTGGAGTCCGAGCAGAAGACCATGGGCTACATTCAGGCGGTGCTTGGCGGTATCGGCGCGGTGTCCTTATTTGTGGCGGCAATCGGCATCACCAACACCATGATGATGTCCATCTACGAACGGACGAAGGAGATTGGCGTGATGAAGGTGCTGGGGTGCGATCTTAGAAACATCCGCAGTCTCTTTCTGATGGAGGCAGGTTTTATCGGCTTTATCGGCGGCGTGATCGGACTGATTTTGAGCTTTATCCTGTCCGTGGTGATCAATAAGGTGGCGGCGAACGCCAATGAATACATGAATGTGTCCGGCGGCATTTCCTATATTCCTGTCTGGCTGGTGCTGTTGTCTTTGGTGTTTGCGGTGATGGTGGGCATGGTGGCCGGATTTTTCCCGGCGAGAAGGGCGATGCGGCTTAGCCCGCTGGCGGCGATCCGAAATGAATAATGGTGCGGGACGATAATGGCAATTGCGTGCGGAGGAGCAGCATATGTGGAGAAAAGGGATGGTTTTGGCAGGGCTTTGCGTGCTGGGAATTTGTGCCGGGTGCGGGCAGAAGAAAAGCATAACGCTGGAGCAGGAGAGTGTCGTGATATCGGACGGGACGGAGCATTCGGATGAGGCGGGAACGGACCAGATAGAAGCAGATGACGAAGAAACGGCTAACGCCTTGCCGGAAAGTGATGAGGACACATCAGAGGCGGAGAAACAGGAAGATGTGCAGACACAGGAGGAACCGTCACAGGTGACGGAAGACGGGGAGACAGATCAGGATTTGGCGGAGGAACCCCAAAACGGCAGACATCTGACGCCGGAGGAGCTTGCGGAGTACACGGAGTGGGTACAGGATCACTCCAATTATGGATTCCTGTTGTCAGAGTGGGAAAATCCCGAACAGATCGATCTCTACCAGGTGTTTTATACTGGTGCCGGGGTCGGGAGACCGGGAACGGAGGAGGAGAAACAGGCACATATAGCGCGCTGGAATTTGCCGGGAATCGAGACAGATTTCAGTGCCATAGATAAAGCGGCTGTGGATGCCCTGCTTTTGGAAAAGACAGGATTTACCTACGATGAGCTTGTGGCGAAGGGCAGCAGGGGAATGGAGGACTGGTATTACGCTGAAACGGACAGCTTCTGTTCGGAGAGCGGCGATACCAATTACTGCCAGTTTGTATGTGTGAATGGCGCTATGAATGAGGAGGGGACGATTGCCACGCTGTACTTTGAGGGAGACGAATGGGTGAGTAAATGCGAGGTCAAAGTGAGCATTGAGGCGGGACAAAGGCGTTTTCTCAGCAATCATATTGAAGAAGGCTGGGTTTTGAACACGGAAACATATTCCGAAGCGCAGGAGTGAGCGTTCTTTTTATATAATAGGAAATTGCGATTTTTTATAGTCAGCAGGATAAAAATACTTGCTTTTTTCTTCTTTTATGTTGTATGATAGATTTACATAAATATTTATTATGGTAATCTAGTGCAACATGAGATGGAGGAGAAGATTGAAAAATCACATTGATGTGCTGATTTTTCAATCACGAGTTTGTGTCGAAGCCACAAACTCGGTATCGCAGAGCCAAATTGGAGATTTGGCTCGCGGCCTTCGCAACATTTGCTTAGGCGAGGAGGAAAGCATGAAAAAATACAAAAGATCGGCGAAGATATGTATGACGGCTCTTGCGGCCTGCGGGATGCTGCTTTCGCCTGCGGCGACGGCAATGAAGGTGCAGGCGGAGGAAGTGATCGCCACGGTGCAGGGCAAGGTGATGGAGGGGACTACTGCCAAGCTGTTATATCTGGACACTTCGGACGGCAGAATGGAAATCAAGATCGACGGGAGCACCAGCACAGGCAACTGCAAGATGCTTCTGCCGGACAAGAAGATCAGCGTGTCGGTGGCGAACGGAAACGACGGCTATCTCCATGCGGTTACGATCTCGGAGAACGGGGAGAATCCCAGTGTTGAGCTAGACACCTCAAAGGTTTCCAATGTGGTCGGGATTGTGAATGAAAAGACGACGGAAAATGTTCTGCATCTGGATACGGCGCAGGGCGAGATGGAGTTAAAGATCGACAAGAATACAGATCTGAGCAACTGCTCCGTTCTGGTGGTGTCCGGGAAGTATGTGGTAAGCTGTGCAAGAGGTGAGGACGCTTACATGCATGCCATCAGCATTGCGGATGTGGCGGCTGCACCCGTCTCCTCAACAGATACGTCCCAGACAGGAACGTTTTCCCAGACGTACACGCAGACGCCGGTGGTGAATCCCACAGGCGAGACGAGATCCGTGACAGGAACGGTGAAGGATAATTCTGAGGAGTCAACGCTTTATCTGGCAACTTCCGAGGGGACTTTTACCTTTCAGATCGACGACAGTACGGACACGTCCAAAGGCATGGTTTTAACGCCGGACAATAAGCTGATGGTTACCTATTTCAGAGGCTCTGACAGCAACCTTCATGCGGCGTCTATTGTGGGCGTGAAGGACAGTTCCTCGGCTTCCGTGGACACTTCGTCACAGTCTACGGTGATCGGCACGGTGAAGGAAAAGTCCACGGAGAATATTCTTTTACTGGATACTTCCGCGGGTGAGATGGAGTTAAAGATGGACAAGGTTTCCGCTCCTGTCGGCTGCAAGGTTCTGGTGAAGGGGAAGAAAATTTCTGTGACCTGTTCCAGAGGGGACGACGCGTATATGCACGCGCTTACGATTACGGCGGCGAAGTAAATAAGTAGAATACATGATTCAAACCTCCTTTGCGCATACTAGATATAAAAAGTGCGCAGAGGAGGTTTTTATATGGGCAGCAAACTGAGGATTGTGGATGTACATGCAAGGCAGATATTGGATTCCAGGGGAAATCCCACCGTGGAGGCGGAGGTGACCGTGGAGAAGGAGGTGGGCGGCTGTCAGTACAAGGGCCGGGCGGCTGTCCCCAGCGGCGCCAGCACCGGGCGGTTTGAGGCGGTGGAACTCCGGGACGGGGAGACAGTGTACTTCGGGCTGGGAACGACCAAGGCGGTCAATAATGTGAATACGAAGATCAGGGAGGCGCTTCTTGGCATGGATGCCTTTGATCAGGGGCTGGTTGACCGGACATTGATTGAGCAGGACGGCACGGACAACAAGAGCAATCTGGGAGCCAACGCCACGCTCGGCGTTTCCATGGCATGTGCCAGAGCGGGCGCGGCGGCGCTGGGGATTCCGCTTTACCGGTATCTGGGCGGCGCGTATACGAGACTCTTGCCGGTGCCGATGATGAACATTTTAAACGGCGGCAAACACGCCGACAACACCGTAGATTTTCAGGAGTTTATGATTATGCCCGTGCAGGCGGAGAGTTTTGCGGACGGGCTTCGCATCTGTGCGGAAATCTATCACAACCTAAAGAAAATATGTAACGACAGGGGGCTTTCCACGGGCATCGGCGACGAGGGTGGATTCGCGCCGTCTCTGCCGGACGCTTTCGCGGTGCTGGACCTGATTGTGGAATCCATCAAGGCGGCGGGCTACACGCCGGGACAGGATATCAAGATTGCGCTGGACGTGGCGGCCTCCGAGCTTTATAATGAGGCGGACGGGGTATACCATTTCCCGGGCGAGACGGAGTTAAAACGGCACAGGCAGGAGACGGAAGGTTCTTTTGTGACGTCGTGCTATGAGGCGGGATGTCAGACGCCGGACTGCGGGGAGATTCCCGAGATTACGAGGAGCACCGAGGAGATGGTGGCTTATTATGAGGAACTGGTGCAGCGTTATCCCATTATTTCCATCGAGGACGGGCTGGCGGAGGATGACTGGGACGGCTGGCAGATGATGACGAAAAAGCTGGGAGAAAAGATTCAGCTTGTGGGAGATGACCTGTTTGTCACAAATACCAAGCGTCTGGACGCGGGCATCAAGCTGCAGGTGGCAAATGCCATTCTGGTGAAAGTGAACCAGATCGGCACGGTCAGCGAGGCGATGGACGCCATAGAGATGGCGCAGAAAAACGGCTATAAGGCGGTGATTTCCCACCGCTCCGGCGAGACGGAGGATACCTTTATCGCGGATCTGGCGGTGGCGGTGAACGCCGGGCAGATCAAGACGGGCGCGCCCTGCAGGAGCGACCGCGTGGCGAAGTACAATCAGCTTCTCAGGATTGAGGAGGAGCTGGGGAGCGTGGCGTGCTACAAGGAGCCGTTCAACAAAATATAATGCTTATGAAGAAACAGGCGCTTCTTGGAGGCGGAGGCGCCTGTTGCCTTGAGAGGAGAGGGACATGAAACGGATCGGTGTGCTGTCGGATACGCACGGGAAGCTGCGGGATGAGGTGGCGGAGATTCTGCAGGGGTGCGATGTGATTTTACATGCGGGGGATATCAATACGCCGAAGGTGATGGAGAGCCTTAAGGAGATTGCGCCGCTCTATATCGTCCGGGGGAATGCGGACAAGGAGTGGGCGGAGGGACTGTCGGAAAGTCTGTCGGAGGAGATCTGCGGTCTGCGGGTTTTCATGGTACATAACAAAAAGCATATGCCGAAAGAGATGGGGCATTATGATCTGGCGGTGTTTGGGCATTCGCATAAATACGAGGAGCGCAGGGAGGGAGACTGTCTTTTCTTAAATCCCGGGAGCTGCGGACCGAGGCGTTTCTCCCAGCCTGTGACCATGGCGGTGGTGGAAGTGGAGGAGGAGACGGGAGAGCTTCGGGTTATCAGAAAGGACATTGTGCAGGACACACAGGTTTCCACGGATCAAAAAAACGGGTGTGCTGCGTCTGAAAAAGAAAAGGCGGACGGCGGGAAAAAATCGTCGGAGGAGGCGTTTTCTGTGGACAAACTGCGTCTGATTCTGCGGGATGTAGATAAAGGGAAAAGCGTTTCCGATATCGCCGTGAAATATGGAATCTCCATAGAAATGACGGAGCAGATCTGCCGTCTCTATCTGACCCATCCCGGTATTGACGCGGCGGGGGTACGGGAAAAAATGGGGATGCCGCGGGATAGGTAAGCGGCGGACGGCAGTTATTTCTGGGCATATGTGAGGTTTTATTTGATAAAATATAAGCCGAGTGATTGGAGGAAATACAATTGGAGGGAATCAAGATGGAAATTTTAACTGAAGAAGAGCTAAGGGACAGAATGACAGAATGTTATGATGAAATGTGTCTTTATAGTGAAAAAGGCGATTATAAAAAGGCGTTTGAAATGCTATATGAAATGTGGGAGCTGCTTCCGGGAAACAAAATAGACCATGAGGAGAGTTTTTCTGTCGTAGCGGGAATTATTGAAAATGCGATTGATTGCGGTGACAAAGAAGTTATGCGGCAATGGATCGGTAAAATGGATTATATAGCGGAAAAAAGGGAGAGGGAGACAGGAGATAAAGGAGAAAAAGAATACTACCGTGGTAAAGTGGAATATGAACTCGGCAATTATGAAGAAGCCCGTAAAAATTTGCACAGTGCGGTGAAAAACGGTTGGCGTCTGACAGAGTATGATAAGAAGTATGCAGATTTTTTGGCAGATAAGAAGAACACAGGAAAATCAGACAGGAATGTCGGTTTAAACGTGAATGATTCTAATGCCGTTGGAAAGGGCAACGAAGAACTTGACGAAAAGACATATAAGAAAATTACCAGTTTAAGTAACAGGGCAGACAAGTGCGCGGAAAAGGGGGAGTTTGACAAGGCAAAACAATTATTCCTTGAAGCGCTTGCGTATGTGCCGCTGCCAAAGTATAACTGGGAGGCGGGCACGTGGCTGTATACGGCGTTAGGAGACGTGTCATACCTTGATGGCAGGTATGACAGCGCCATAGAGTATCTGAATGAGGCATTGAAATGTCCTGACGGAATCGGAAATCCCTTCATTTTGTTAAGATTGGGAGAAAGCTTTTATGAGAGCCATAATATGGAGAAAGCAAGAGAGTATCTGATTCAGGCATATATGTGCGAGGGCGCTGAAATCTTTGAAGGCGAGGATAAGAAATATAGAAAACTGATCGATGATTTCATATAGAGTCATCGCATGAAATTTATCTGGAAGTCAATACTGGGCTGATGGAGAAAAATTTTCATTTAGACCCTGATACGGAGGATTATTGTGATACAGATCATAAAGAGCAACAGGACACAGTTTGAATATGACATACAGGCGCTTTTGAAGTCCTTTTACCCGGAGTGGGAGCCGCGTATGCTGGCGCCGGATTCAGAGGTCAGGGACAGAAGGATTCTGGAAGGCGAGCCGGTGATGGAGCTGTTTTTCGGCGAGGATGAGGTGACACTGAGGATGATCAGAGGTTCCCGGCAGATAGAAATGGGAAAGACGAGATGTGAGAAAGAGGTGTCAGAATTTTGTGTAGGTTTACATAATACTGAGTCTGACAGTGGTTTACATAACGCTGAGACGGAGAACGGAACGACAGTTGCAAATGAGGAAGGAGACAGCCATGTGTACATCTGGCAGCCGCAGGAGCCGGCGGGCACCCCGGAATATAAAAATGCGTTCAAGCGGTTTTTCTATCAATCTCTCTGCGAGGAGACGGGCACGACTTTGCCGTGGGGGAATCTGACGGGCATCCGTCCCACAAAGATCGCCATGACCATGATGGAACAGGGGAAAAGCGAGGCGGAGACCGCCGGCTACATGAAAACCATACATCTGGTGAGTGAGGAGAAAACCGCGCTGGCGTTGGATATCGCAAAGAGAGAACAGCAGATTCTGAGCACCCTCCATTATGAGGACGGTTACAGCCTTTACGTGGGGATTCCCTTCTGCCCCACCACCTGTCTGTACTGTTCCTTCACTTCTTATCCCATCGGCGCGTGGAAAAAGAAGGTGGGCAGTTATCTGGCGGCGCTGGAGCGCGAGATTGAAGCGACGGCAGAAATGATGCGGGATAAGATACTGGATACCGTCTATATCGGCGGCGGCACGCCCACGTCCCTGTCAGCGCAGGAGCTGGCGCGGCTCCTTACGAAGCTGAAGGGTGCGTTTGATTTCAGCACCGTGCAGGAGTTCACGGTGGAGGCGGGGAGAGCCGACAGCATTACGGAGGAAAAGCTGCGGGTGCTTCTGGAAAACGGGGTGACGAGAATTTCCGTGAATCCCCAGACCATGAAGCAGAAGACCCTTGACCTGATCGGCAGGCGGCATACCGTGGAACAGGTGGAGGAGGCGTTTCATCTGGCGAGAAAGATTGGGTTTGACAATATCAATATGGATATCATTCTGGGGCTGCCCGGGGAGACGGCGGCGGATGTGGCGCATACCATAGAGGCGGTTAAGGCGCTCTCGCCGGATGCTCTGACCGTGCATTCCCTTGCGGTGAAACGTGCCTCCAAACTGGGGAAATGGATCGAGGAACACGGTGCGACCGCCTACAATAACACGGAGGAGATCATGGAGATCGCGTCCTGCGGGGCGGCGGCTTTGGACATGGTGCCCTATTATCTTTACCGCCAGAAAAACATGTCGGGCAATTTTGAGAATGTGGGCTATTCCAGACAGGGTAAGTACGGCATCTACAACATTCTGATCAACGAGGAGAAACAGACCATTGCGGCGCTGGGTGCCGGCTCCATCACCAAGGGCGTGTTTTCGGACGATCGGATCGAGCGGTGCGAGAATGTGAAGGATGTGACCCAGTATATCGAGAGGGTGGATGAGATGATCGAGAGGAAGTGGGCGCTTTTGGGGGAGTGATGAAAATGAATGTGTTTTTATCGCCTGCCCTGTCTGTTGCGGCATATTATGTTTCCCGTTTTTTCAGAGCTTCGTTCTCTGCAAGGAGCTGGCGGATCAAGGCGTCCTTTTCGGCAATTGCCTGCTCATGCTCCAAGCGGTCCTGCTCGATCTGTTGTTCGTAACCGCGAATATCCTGCTCATGCTCCAAGCGGTTCTGCTCGATCTTTCGTTCATAATTACGAATATCCTGCTCGTGCTCCAAGCGGTCCTGCTCGATCTTCCGCTCATAATTACGAATATCCTGCTCGTGCTCCAAGCGGTCTTGCTCAATCTTCCGCTCATAATTGCGCAAGTCCTGATAATACTCCTCCCGGTCACGGCACCTTTTGCGCACCAGATCGTCCGCGCTCATGCGGAATATGGTTTCAGACGCTTCCTGCAGATATTCATCCTTGGATGCCAGCATTTTGATCTCCTCCCATGTAGTAGATTTAAAGAGTAGTGCCCATTCGTGAATATGGTAGTGTTTGTCTTCCTCGGTCGCCAGATCTATCCGAGATAAGTCTACCACATTTAGGGTCAGATTGTCACTATATTTTTGATGGTTTTTGACGTTTATCAGTTTATAGGACGCGTAAAATTCCGGCCGCTCCTTAAACAAAGTATAGTCCAGAAATCCGATATGTATGGCAGACTTTGCCTCCGAATAATTCTGTCCATGGCTCAGATGGTCAAAGGAACGGCAAAGATACATGACCGACCGTTCCCGCCAGTTCAGTTTATTGGCAATCTGCATTTCCAGATTGATCAGCGTGTGATTGTTTAGATTGACATTGATATCCAGACGAAATTCCTTATCGGTCACCGCTTCTCCCAAGATAATGGGATTGATGATTTCCACGGATAGGACTTTCTGTTCAGAGAGATGCAGAAGGGAGCAGATCAGACCGCGGAGCACTTTATTGTTGGACTGTAAGACAGCACGGAACATATAGTCGTTGGTCATATTGTAGGGAATCTGACCGCTGGCATCCCAAAACTCATAGCTATTGAGGGACGGCGTGCCTAACATGGTCTGGTGATCCGAGGATGCAGAAGGTGCAGGATGACAGGTTTCGGTGTGTAAAGAAGATTTCATAGATGTGTTTTCCTTTCTTAGAAAATAATGACGGAACAATGCTCCGAAGAATTGCGGAATCGTAATCATGATAAAACGGATTCCGTGGGAAATGAGTATAAGCTATAGAACGATAAACTTTTTCTAAAACAGATATATCACAGAAAAAGAAAATTTGCAAAAAGAATTTCAAAATATGATGTAGAAAAATGAAAAATGGAATATCGTGCGAGACATAACCAAAACCATATCTGGAACGTAAAGGAAGCAATTATAGAGAAAAACGCAAGATATGGTATTGTGCAGCTTGTACATAGTTTGTTCGGAAACGAAAAAATGCGATGTGAGGCGTGGCGGCGCAAAAGTTGGTAGAGTGTCAGAAGAAAATATGATAAAATGAAACCGAAAAGAATGTTGTGCAAAGGAGGATTTCAAGATGCAGTACAGAATTATCGGAGACACAATGCCCGCTGTGGAGGTTTTGTTTGACGCGCCGGGGGAGGCGATGTATACCCAGTCGGGCGGTATGGCTTGGATGTCAGAAGGTATTTCTATGGATTCCAATATGAAGGGCGGTCTGGGAAAGAGTATCGGCCGTATGTTTTCGGGGGAATCCCTTTTTATGGCGACTTATAGGGCGGAACGTGCCGGCAGCATGATTGCTTTTGCCTCAACCGTTGCCGGGGAAGTGCTTCCTGTAGATGTAGGCGTAAACGGCGGTATGATCTGCCAGAAGGGAGCGTTTCTCTGCGCGCAGGAGAGCGTGAATCTGAACATAACCTTTACCAAAAAGTTTTCCGCCGGGCTGTTCGGCGGTGAGGGATTTATTTTGCAGGATATCAGCGGAAGCGGCATGGTATTTCTGGAGATTGACGGCAATAAGGTGGAAAAGAATCTGGCGCCGGGCGAGGTTCTCAAAGTGGATACGGGAAATGTGGTCGCCTTTGAGAGAAGTGTCAGTTATGAGATTGAGACCGTGAAGGGGATCAAGAATATCCTTCTGGGCGGCGAGGGATTGTTTCTGACGAAACTGACCGGACCGGGCAAGGTGATCCTCCAGACCCAGAACTTTAACGAGTTTGCGGGGAGGATTATACGGATGGTGCCGTCGTCGAGGTAGATCGGTTTCCTTACCGCAATTTATGGTGGGGCTGTATGTAGGATATTACAATAAATTGTGATAGTATCAGGCGTTGGAAAAGACTGCTTCAGAGTATACAACTCGTAAGCAGTCTTTTGCTACTTTCGGTATATCTCAGCTTCCGTTCTTAAAAGCCGCTCAAATAAATAGGAAAAGTTTTTGCTGCTCTTTGCAATCTTTGCGACCTTTTTCTCTCCGGCATACAGAACTATATGGTTTTCCAGTTCTAATACTTTTGAGATCTGGCGTATTTCGTAGGTTCGTGTGATGCCCAGATAGTTTCTTATGGATATGGTGTGAAAATCCATGGTAACTTTCCAAAGTAATGTGGATATCGTATTGGGAAGAATGAGAAGCAGCATAAATATGGCTATGATCTGATAGGGCAGTTCAAATTCCGAATGGTTCCATAAAGTATATACCATGCAGGGAACAATGAAGAGCAGGTCGATCAAGACCGCCCTGATTTTGTCTCCTGTTTTTGCTGTGACGGAAACATTTTCTTTGACTGGAACATACGGAAAAGTATTTGTCGCTTTCAGATCTTCTGTGACCGGAATGTAGTTTACCTGTCTGCGTTCATAGAGAAGCGCATATAAGAGTGGAAAGCCATAAATATCCTCCTCAACAGAAAACAGTTTTTTTTGCCCGTGGTATCCTTCCAGCTTTTTCAGACCGCTCATTCCGTAGCTCTGATTATCTGTGCAGTATACGTGGTCTATTTCATTAAATTTTACTTCTTTTGCAGGTAAAAGCGGCATGTAAAAAGTGAGGGAATCTCCCGTGATGACACACCGCCACAGCAGTACCATGATGCATAAATATTCGCCCAAAAGTGTGAACAGGTAAAAAACCGCAAAAGCGGCGAACCAGTTATCCTCTAAAAGAATGATAGACGGGACAGCCATGGCGGAAAAAAAGAGGATGTCCAGTATGCCGACAACCATCCGACCACGGGACATACGCATTATATAGAGAATATCGTTTTGTCTGGCGGGAATAGAGAGCTGGTACCATAGGAGAGAGACCAGTAAGAGGATCAACAGAATGGCGCCTGCTGCAATGCCGACAATTATCTTATCCATGGAAAGATCACCTGCTTTCTGAAATATTACATGAAATTATACCACTTATGTGCAATTTCTGCACCAGTACAATGATTTTGCGCTATCGTCGCCCCACATCTTGAAAAACCTTCCAAAAGAGTGTAAAATCTAACAAGCATGTATCATCATGCCGGATAGACAAAAAATAAGTGGGACATGACTCCCACACGGAGGTAACCATGGCATTAAGTAAAAAACCGATGACAGGCATGAAGGACATTCTTCCAGAAGAAATGGAGATTCGTGACTATGTGATCGGCATCATCAAAGAAACCTACGGCAATTTCGGCTTTACTTCGATCGAGACGCCCTGTGTGGAAAACCTTGCCAACTTAAACTGCAAGGCGGGGGGCGAGAACGAGAAGCTGATCTTTAAAATATTGAAGCGCGGAGAGAAGCTGCGCATTGACGAGGCGAAGAGCGAGGAGGATCTGACGGACGGAGGTCTGCGCTATGATCTGACGGTGCCTCTTGTGCGGTATTATTCCAACCACGCAAACGAGCTGCCTGCGCCGTTTAAGGCTCTGCAGATGGGCAATGTATGGCGGGCGGACAGACCCCAGCGGGGACGCTACCGTCAGTTTATGCAATGCGATATTGATATTCTGGGGGAGGCGACGAATCTGGCGGAGATCGAGCTGATTCTGGCGACCACCACGACGCTCGGCAGGATCGGTTTTAAAAACTTTAACATCCGCATCAACGACAGGCAGATTCTGAAGGCGATGGCAGCTTACAGCGGCTTTGCCGAAGAAGATTACGATCAGGTGTTTATCATTCTGGACAAGATGGACAAGATCGGCAGGGACGGTGTGTCGGCGGAACTGCTGGAAGCGGGATTCCCGCAGGAGAGCGTGGACAAGTATCTGGCGCTGTTTGCGGGGATGGAGACGGCGGATCAGCCAATCGCCTATATCACGGAGAAACTGGAAGGCGTGCTCCCGGCGGGGGTAAAGGAGAGTTTTCAGGAGATCATAGACAGTGTGGAGGCGACCAAAGGCGACTTCTTCAGGCTGGTGTTTGATCCGACGCTGGTGCGCGGCATGTCCTACTACACGGGTACGATCTTTGAGATCGACATGCCGGAGTTCGGGGGAAGCTGCGGCGGCGGCGGAAGATACGACAAGATGGTGGGGAAATTCACGGGTAACGACGTGCCGGCATGTGGGTTTTCCATCGGCTTTGAGCGGATCATCCTGCTGCTTTTGGAGAGCGGCTTCAAGGTGCCGAAGGCGGGAAAGAAAATTGCCTATCTGATGGAAAAAGGGCTGCCCTCTGCAAAGCTGTGCGAGGTGATGGCGAAAGCGCAGGCGGAGCGGGAGAAAGGGAACCAGATTCTGGTAGCACGGATGAACAAGAACAAAAAGTTCCAGAAGGAACAGCTTACCGCGCAGGGGTATGAGGAGTTTGAGGAGTTCTACAAGGAAGAACTAAAAAGATAAATGACGTAAAGCGTCAGAGCAGGAGACAGTTTGAAAAATTACAGTGATATGCTGATTTTCAAATATAAATGTGCTCCCGAAGGAGGAAAACACGATTATGGCAGAATCAATGAAGGGCTTAAAGAGATCGCACCGCTGTGCGGAACTTTCCTTACAGAATGTGGGGGAGGAAGTGACCGTTATGGGATGGGTGCAGAAGCAGAGGAACAAGGGCGGCATCATATTTGTGGATCTGCGCGACCGTTCCGGCATTTTACAGATTATATTTGAGGAGAGTGACTGCGGCGCGGAGGCTTTTGCCAAGGCGGAGAAGATGCGGAGTGAGTTTGTCATCGCCGTTGTGGGCAAGGTGGAGAAGCGCTCCGGCGCCGTCAATGAGAATCTGAAGACAGGGGAGATCGAGATCCGCGCGGCACAGGTGCGCGTCCTGTCGGAATCCGAGACACCGCCCTTCCCGGTGGAGGCGGACTCCAAGACGAAGGAGGAAATCCGCTTAAAATACCGCTATCTGGATCTGAGAAGACCCGACATTCAGGAAAAGCTGATGCTCAGAAGCAAAATCGTTTCCGAAATGCGGGACTTTATGGCGAAGGAAGGATTTCTGGAGATCGAGACGCCGATTCTCTGTAAGTCCACGCCGGAAGGGGCAAGGGATTATCTGGTACCTAGCCGTGTGCATCCCGGCAGTTTCTATGCGCTGCCCCAGTCGCCGCAGCTCTACAAGCAGCTTCTGATGTGCTCCGGGTACGATCGGTATTTCCAGATTGCGAAATGTTTCCGGGACGAGGATCTGCGGGCGGACAGGCAGCCGGAGTTTACTCAGGCGGACATGGAGTTGTCTTTTGTGGATGTGGATGATGTATTGGAAGTAAATGAGCGGCTGATTCAGCATATCTGCAAGGAGGCGATCGGTCTGGATGTGCAGCTTCCCCTGCCGCGCATGACATGGCAGGAGGCGATGGACCGTTTCGGTTCCGACAAGCCGGACACCCGCTTTGCGATGGAACTGACAGATGTGTCGGATGTTGTTGCGGGATGCGGCTTCGGGGTGTTTACCTCCGCGCTGGAAAGCGGTGGCTCTGTGCGCGGCTTAACTGTGAAGGGACAGGCGGCGATGCCCCGGAAAAAGATCGACGCGCTTGTGGATTTTGCGAAAGGTTACGGCGCGAAGGGACTGGCTTACATGAGCGTGCAGGAGGACGGCACTTACAAGTCTTCCTTTGCGAAGTTTATGACGGAGGAAGAGCTTGCTAGGCTGGTGCAGGCGATGCAGGGTGAGAAGGGTGATCTGCTGCTCTTTGCCGCCGATAAGAAAAACATTGTCTACAGCGTGCTCGGCGCGCTGCGGGTGGAGCTTGGGAAACAGCTGGGGCTGATCGACGAGTCGAAGTTTAATTTCCTCTGGATCGTGGAATTTCCGCTTCTTGAGTGGAGCGAGGAGGAGAACCGCTTTATGGCGATGCACCATCCTTTCACCATGCCCATGGAGGAGGACTGGCAGTATATTGACTCCGATCCGGGCAAGGTGCGGGCGAAGGCGTATGATATCGTGTTAAATGGGGTGGAGCTTGGCGGCGGTTCTGTCAGAATCCATCAAGATGACATACAGGAGAAAATGTTTGAGGTGCTGGGCTTTACGAAGGAGCAGGCGTGGGAGCAGTTCGGTTTCCTCTTAAGCGCCTTCAAGTACGGCGTGCCGCCCCACGCGGGGCTGGCATACGGTCTTGACCGTATTGTGATGCTCTTAACTCATGCGGACAGCATCCGCGAGGTGATCGCGTTCCCGAAGATCAAGGACGCGTCCTGTCTGATGACGGAGGCACCGGGCACGGTGGACGAGAAGCAGCTTGCGGAGCTGCAGATCGCGATTACACCCGCGCCGGAAAAAGAAGAGAACGCATAAAACGTTTCGGAATGGAGATAAGATATGGCGGAACAGAAAGTGGATAACAGGGCGTTGGAAGAGGCGATTGCGGCTTTTCGCTCGGATAAGGAGCGGGACAGTTATGTGAAGGTGATGGAGCTTTTGGAGAAATCCATTGTGCTGGTGCCGGCAATTCCACCGAAAGATATGGACCCGGAAATTATGGAACAGCTGAAAGCGGGAAAGCCGGTGCAGTTCCCAAAGGACACGAAGATTGTGCCGTGCCTGCTCCGCAAGGAGACGGGGGAGCAGGCGCTTCCCGTCTTTACCTCGCCGGAGCAGATTCCCGAGGATAAGAAAAGCCCCATGGTGATGGCGATGCCTTTTATGGGGGTGATTTCCATGGTTTCGGCAAATCAGGATAAGGTGTCGGAAGTCGTTGTCAACCCCTTTACCGGCATTCTGGTCTTGAACCAGTCGGTGTTAGAAATCGCGGAAAAGCGCAGAAAAGCGGTCGGACAGATGAAAACCGTCCAGTTGACACAGGAACAGTTCAAGGATTTCGCCCACAACAGGGTATCCTTGTTCCTTCTGCCGAAGTTCCTGTTCGAGCAGAAAGAAGAGGGACTGAAGAGACTGCAGCAGGAGGAAGGGGCGCTTCTTCTGCAGTTTTACGACGAAGTGTATCCTAAGGGAAAGAGGAGCGGCTGCAGGGTGGAGGATTTCTCACTGATGACGTTAAACCTTTCGGACACCATACAGCTTACCCGTCTGGACATGCCCGACGAGACGAATAAAAAAGGGTTGTGCTACCGGGTATACGCCGTCTTTAAGCGCGACACGGAAGAGGTGTTGTACTACACGATGGAAAATACCAATGACGGCAATGTGATCGCCAGAGTGACGGATGACGGGAAGCATGAAATTCTGGAATCGGCGCCGGACAATGGGGCGGAGATCGAGGCGATCATGGGGCTTGCACAGCCCGGGTGAAGGAAGGAAAAGACGCATGACAGATACGGTTATCTTTGATTTGGACGGGACACTTCTGGATACGCTGGAGGATCTGACGGACAGCGTCAATCACGCCATGGAAACGTTTGGGTTTCCCCTGCACACGATTGACGAGGTGCGCACCTTTGTGGGGAACGGCGCGCCAAAGCTGTTGGAGCGCAGCATACCGCAGGGCTTGGAAAACCCCGATTACGAGGCGGCGCTGGCGGCTTTTAAGGCGCATTATGCCGCGCACTGTGAAGATAAGACAAAACCTTACGAGGGCGTGCCGGGGATGCTCGCCGCATTAAAGGCACAGGGCTATCATATGGCGGTTGTCTCCAATAAATTTGACGGCGCGGTCAAGAAACTGTGCAAAAAGTATTTCGGGGAATTTATTCAGGTGTCAATCGGGGAGAGTTCGGAAGTGAAGAGAAAACCTGCGCCCGATACGGTGTACCGGGCGCTTCGTGAACTTGGGTGTGACGCCTCCCGCGCAGTCTACGTGGGAGATTCCGAGGTGGATATCCAGACGGCGAAAAATGCGTTGCTGCCATGCATCAGTGTGACATGGGGGTTCCGCACCGAAGAAAAACTCCGGGGCGAGGGCGCGAAAGAGGAGATGATGATTAAGACTCCTCAGACGCTTGTTCCCCTTCTGGCTCGTCTTCGGGCGGAAGGGTGATCAGCACTTTCACGATATGGTTGTCCTGTATGCCGCAGGCGCGCAGGACAATGCCGTTCTCTAAGGTGATGGTTTCCTGATCCTGCGGCAGGCGGTCAAGCTGTTCGATCATCAGACCGCCGATGGAGTCGTAGTCTTCGGAATCCAGAGAGATGTCGAGCGCGTCGTTTATGTCGTCCAGCTTCATGCCGCCCTCCACCAGATACTGTCCTTCTTCCGTCTCCTGAATCAGTTCTTCCTCGTCCGCGTCGTACTCGTCGCGGATTTCACCTACCAGTTCCTCGATGATGTCTTCCATTGTAATCATGCCGACCGTTGCGCCGTACTCGCTTAAGACAAAGGCGATACTGCTGGATTTTTCCCGGATTTCCATCAACAGATCCGATACATTCTTGTATTCATAAGTATAGTAAGCCTCGCGCAGAATCTTCTTGAGGCTGAACTTTTCCTTGTCTTTTACCAGTATAAAATCTTTGATATTGACAATGCCGATGATATGGTCGGGATCCCCGTCATAGACCGGCAGACGCGTAAACATGCAGGACTGGAATGTGGAGAGCAGTTCCTGATAGGTGGCGGTTAAAGGTACCGTGGTCATCTGGATACGGGGGATCATAATATCCTTCGCGACGGTGTCGCCGAAATCGAACACATTGTAGATGAGTGCGCGCTCCTCCGACTCGATCACGCCGCCCTCGTGGCTTACGTCCACATAGGTCTTCAGTTCTTTCTCGGTGATGCTGAAATTGTTTCCCTCAGAGCTGATATGTAACAGCTTAAGAATCCAGTTGGAGAGCATATCCACCAGAAAGATCACAGGTGTCAGTATCGTCATCAGCAGCCGGATAAGGGGACCGAACAGGAGCGAGATCGGTTCGGCGCGCTGCATCGCCCATGTCTTGGGGATGATCTCGCCAAACATCAGAATGACAAAGGTCAGTACGCCGGTAGCGATTCCCACAGCCCTGTTGCCCCAGAGACTGATGGCAAAAGTGGTCATCAGGGAGGAGGCGGACAGATTGACGATGTTGTTGCCGATCAGAATGGCGCTCAGCATTTTGCCGTACTGGTCCAGAATGGCGAGCACCCGGATGGCGCCTTTGTGGTCTTCCTCTGCTAAGGTGCGCAGACGTACCCGGTTAACGGTTGAAAAAGCAGTCTCGGCTGAGGAGAAAAATGCTGATAAAAATACGAGCACACCCAGCGAGACGAGTTGTATGACACCTGTGGTATCCAATACTGTTCACTCCTTATCCATATATTTGGTTAATAGTTAACGTAAAATCCGAGTCCGCAGAGCGGATTCTTCTTCACTTCTTTATAATGAAAAATATTAGTATAAGATGAAGAATGTGTCAAGTTTTTATGGGCGGGGGAATACATATTTAGAAGAGGGTGTGGTCCGGACAAAAACAGATATTCTGGCAGAAAGGCATGGGACGAGGACTGCGCGGGACAGAACTAAGAACAGGGGGTAGTCATGGGAAAAAAGGATTTATATATGGAAAAGGCGGTCTTTATCATTAAGTGTATGCTGGGCGCGTACATTCTGACGGCGGGGCTTTTGCTGCTGCTGGCGTTTATGCTGTACCGCTTCGGTCTGTCTGAGAAGGTGGTTTCGATCAGCATCATCGCGGTGTATATCATTGTCACCTTTCTGGCGGGACTGCTTGCGGGAAAAAAGGAAAAGCGGAAGAAATTTCTCTGGGGGCTTGTGATGGGCGTGCTGTACTTCGGCATTCTGGTTGCGGTGTCTCTTGTGGTAAACAAGGGCGTGGAGGATATCGCGGGAAACATGATGACGGTCTTTTTCCTCTGTGCCGGAAGCGGTATGCTTGGGGGGATGGTTGCTAAATGAGACTGGACGGACGGAAAGTTTTATGTTATACTGTCTAAAGTTATGAGCAAGTCTATACATAAGGAGGACATACCGATGAAACATATTAAGACATTATCCACCAGAGACCTGAAGGAGTCCATGAAGAAGGGCGGCTGCGGCGAGTGCCAGACTTCCTGCCAGTCTGCATGTAAGACTTCCTGCACCGTAGGAAACCAGAGCTGCGAGAAGGCGAGATAGTTACAGGCCGCATTCGCGTAAGCGTTTTGTGTCAGAAGAAAAGACCAGAAAAAGACAGGCCCGGCATGCGGCGCATGACGGGTCTGCTTGTACGTTAACCAACTGTTTGGCCCGAGTGGATGACTGTATGACAGGCGCGACAGGACAAGTAGGGATAGAAAGCAGGAGAAAAATCGTGATACATCAGTATATCAGTAACGGTTACCATATTGTGATGGACGTCAACAGCGGCAGCGTCCATGTGATGGACAAGCCCGCCTACGATACGGTCCCGGTGGTGGAGCGGCTGCTCTTGCAGGGGATGGAAGCGCAGGAAGAAATCGCCCGCAGGGTGGCGGAGGAGCTTTCCATGGAGCTTTCCGAAGCGGAGGAGACGGTGGAGGAGATTCTGTATCTGAAGGAGCAGGGGCAGCTTTTTACGGAGGATATCTACGAGAATTACATAGACGCCTTCAAAAACCGGGAGACTGTCGTAAAGGCGCTCTGCCTGCACATTGCCCACGACTGTAACCTGGCATGTAAATACTGTTTTGCGGGGGAGGGCGAATACCACGGCAGACGGGCGCTTATGAGTCTGGAAGTGGGAAAGAAGGCGCTGGACTTCCTCGTGGCAAATTCCGGCAGCCGGATGAATCTGGAAGTGGATTTCTTCGGCGGGGAGCCGCTTATGAACTGGCAGGTGGTGAAGGAGCTGGTGGCTTACGGCAGGTCGCTTGAAGAGCCGCACCATAAGAAATTCCGCTTTACCCTGACCACCAATGGCGTACTGTTAGACAGAGAAATTCTGGAATTTGCCAATAGAGAAATGTCAAATCTTGTTTTAAGTATAGACGGCAGGAAGGAAATCCACGACCTGATGCGGCCTCACCGGGGCGGACAGGGCAGCTACGACGAGATCCTCCCGAAATACAAGAAGGCGGCTGAGAGCAGAAAACAGATGAACTACTATGTGCGGGGCACTTACACCCACAACAACACGGACTTTTCCGAGGATGTGCTGCATCTGGCGGACGAAGGCTTTGAGCAGATCTCCGTGGAGCCTGTGGTGGCGGATAAAACAGAGGATTACGCGCTGCGCATGGAGGATGTGCCGAAGCTCCTTGCAGAGTACGACAGGCTGGCACAGGAATATATTAGAAGAAAAAAAGAAGGAAAGGGTTTTCAATTCTTTCATTTTATGATAGATTTAGAAGGTGGCCCTTGCGTGGCAAAGAGGTTGTCGGGCTGTGGGTCGGGTACGGAGTATCTTGCGGTGACCCCCTGGGGAGATCTTTATCCCTGCCATCAGTTTGTTGGGCAGGAAGAATTTCTCATGGGAAATGTGGAAGAAGGGATTGTCCGGGAGGATCTGCGGGATCAGTTTAAAGCGTGCAATGTCTACGCGAAGAAGGCGTGCAGGGATTGCTTCGCGAAATTTTATTGCAGCGGCGGCTGCGCGGCGAACGCCTACCATGAGAGCGGCGACGTGAACGGTTCTTATGAGCTGGGGTGCGAACTCCAGAGGAAGCGTGTCGAGTGTTCGATTATGATAAAAGCGGCGCTTGCCGATGAGGAAAAGGAGAGTTAGAAATGAAAAAGAGCAGAGCGGTTGTCAGTCTGATCGTCTATGTGCTGATTTTGGGATTGCTGGGATACACGGCAGTTTTCGGCGTCGGCTCGGACAAGTCGGGCGCGGCGGAGAGCATTAAGCTGGGACTGGATCTGGCGGGCGGCGTCAGTATTACTTATCAGGTGGTAGGGGACGAAGATCCCAGCGCGGAGGACATGAGCGACACCATCTACAAGCTGCAGCAGCGTGTGGACGGCTACAGCACAGAGGCACAGGTGTATCAGGAGGGAACTGACCGGATCAATATCGAGATTCCCGGTGTTACCGACGCCAACGCGATTCTGGAGGAGCTGGGCAAGCCCGGAAGCCTCTACTTTATCGCACAGACGGACAGCGAGGGCAACAATAACTACGAGATGGGCTACAGTGTGGATGCTGAGGGCAATCTGATTCCGCAGTACCAGTTGAACAAGACGATTGAGGAACTGCAGGCGGACGGCTCCATCGTGCTTACCGGCACGGAGGTGGACGGCGCGCAGGCGAGGGCGCAGCAGGATTCCATGGGCAATCTGGAAAATGTAGTGTCCCTTTCCTTTAATGAAAAGGGTAAGCAGGCGTTCGCGGAGGCGACGACCAAGGCTTTTGAGAACGGTGAGACCATCGCGATCTACTACGACGAGGAATTTGTGAGTGTGCCCAACGTGCAGGCGGCGATCACCGACGGCAACGCGGTTATCACGGGGCAGAGCACGGCGGCGGAGGCGGAGCAGCTTGCGTCCACCATCCGTATCGGCGGACTGAAACTGGAACTGGAGGAACTGCGCTCCAACGTGGTGGGCGCACAGCTCGGTTCGGCGGCGATCCAGACCAGTCTGACAGCGGCGGCAGTCGGTTTCGCTCTGGTGGTAATCTTTATGATTGCGGTATACTATGTGGCTGGTTTTGCGGCGTCTCTGGCGCTGTGTCTGTATACGGAGCTTCTGGTCATTCTGATGTATGCCTTTGAGGTGACGTTGACTCTGCCCGGCATTGCGGGTATTATCTTAACTGTCGGTATGGCGGTGGATGCGAACGTGATTATCTTTGCCCGTATCCGCGAGGAGATTGCGGCAGGCAAAGGCGTGCAGAACGCGATCAAGATTGGTTTCCAGAAGGCGCTGTCCGCGATTCTGGACGGCAATATCACCACGCTGATTGCGGGTCTGGTGCTTTACTTTATGGGAAGCGGCACGATCAAGGGCTTCTCCATCACATTGATGCTTGGTATCATCCTTTCCATGTTTACGGCGCTTGTGGTGACCAAGTTCCTTGTGAACATCTTCTATGCGCTGGGGATCCAGAGCGAGAAGGCATACGGCGTGACGAAGGAGAGAAAGACCATCAACTTCCTCTCCAAGAGATTTGTGTTCTTCGGCATTTCCATCGCAGCGATTCTGGCGGGATTTGTCGCTATGGGCATCAATAAGTCGAGCATCGGCATGACCATGAATTACAGTCTGGATTTTGTGGGCGGTACATCCACAACCATGACGCTGAATGAGGATATGAGCATCGAGGAGATCGACGCGCAGATCGTTCCTCACATCGAGAAGATCACAGGGGACGGCAACGTGATGAGCACCAAGGTGGCAGGTTCCAACGATATTATCATTAAGACCAGAACTTTGAACGTGCAGGAGAGAGAGGCATTTAACGAAGTGATGGTGAATAACTTCGGTGTGGATGAGAACAGTATCACGGCGGAGACCATCAGCGCGACGATCAGTTCCGAGATGCAGTCCGGCGCGATCAAGGCGATTCTGGTGTCCACGGTGCTGATGCTTCTGTATATCTGGTTCCGCTTTAAGGACATCCGCTTCGGCGCAAGTTCCGTGATCGCGCTGCTGCACGATGTGCTTGTGGTGCTGGCGTTCTATGCGATTGTGAGGGTGTCCGTGGGCAATACCTTTATCGCGTGTATGCTGACGATCGTCGGTTACTCCATCAACGCCACCATCGTTATCTTCGACCGCGTGCGTGAGAACCTGCGCGAGATGCGCAGCAAGGAAGGTCTGGAGGAGATGGTCAACAGGAGTATCACCCAGACGCTTACGAGAAGTATCTTTACTTCCCTGACCACCTTCTTCATGGTGGCGGCTTTGGAAGTGTTCGGCGTTTCTTCCATCCGGGAGTTCGCGCTGCCTCTGATGGCTGGTATTATCTGCGGTACCTATTCCTCCATCTGTCTGACGGGCGCGCTCTGGTTCGTGTTCCGCACGAAGTTTGTGAAGGCGAAGAAGTAAAGGGGGCCAGACAGATTCGGTCTGGCTGAACTGGTATATTTATAACGTACCCTCTGAAAATGTTACAATGGGTTGTGACTTTTCGGAGGGTTTTGTTGATTATATAGAAAGGCGTGGCAGCGCGCGTGATTTCGGGGAGAGTGAGCGGCATTCCCGGAAGCGGCGTTGTCCGGCGATGATGCTTATGGCGAAATGGATGGTGTCCGCAAAGAAAGCGGATTTTAACGGGATAGCGGCGAAGTTTCAGATTGATCCGGTGATTGCCAGAATCATACGAAACAGGGATGTGGTAGGCGATGAGGCGATCGAAAAATTCCTTCACGGCACGATGGCGGATCTCTATGATCCCGCGCTTTTAAAGGACGCGGATAAGGCGGCGGAGATTCTCTGCAAAAAGACGAGGGAGCGGAAAAAGATCCGGGTGATCGGGGACTACGATATCGACGGCGTCTGCTCCTCCTACATACTGGCGGCGTGTCTGGAAAAGTGCGGCGCGGATGTTTCCGTGGTGATTCCCCACAGGATACGGGATGGATATGGGCTGAACGAGAAGCTGATCGAGGAGGCGGGGGAGGACGGCGTGGACACGATCCTCACATGCGATAACGGCATTGCGGCGTTCTCCCAGATCGCGTTTGCGAAGGAACTTGGCATGACGGTGATTGTGACGGATCACCACGAGGTACCCTACGAGGTGCGGGAGGACGAAAGCCGTCGGGAGATACTGCCCCCGGCAGACGCGGTGGTAGACCCGAAGCAGAGCGGCTGTCCTTACCCCTATAAGGGCATCTGCGGCGCGGTCACGGCATATAAACTGATGGAACTATATCTGGAGAAGATGGCAGGGGAGGGCGGTCTGCCAGCGGGAGAGAAGGAGACGCTTTTGCAGGAGCTTCTGGCGTTTGCGGGTTTTGCCACGGTGGGAGACGTGATGGAACTGACCGACGAGAACCGCATTCTGGTCAGATACGGGCTGCGGCAGATCGAACAGTCCGCGAATCCGGGGCTGCGCGCGCTGCTGACAGTGAACGAGCTGACGGAAAAGAGACTGACAGGCTATCATGTGGGCTTTATCCTCGGTCCCTGTTTAAACGCCACGGGACGGCTGGACACGGCGGCGAGGGCGCTTGCCATGTTTCGGACGGATGAGCAGGCGGAGGCTGTTACCATTGCCGGGGAATTGAAGGCGCTAAACGACAGCCGGAAAGAGATGACGCTGCTTGGGACGGCGCAGGCGATGGAACAGATCGAGAACACTTCGCTCAAGGAGGATAAGGTGCTGGTGGTCTTTCTGCCGGACTGTCACGAGAGTCTGGCGGGAATCATTGCCGGGCGGATCAGGGAGCGGTACCACAAGCCGGTCTTTGTGCTGACCCGCGCCGAGGAGGGCGTGAAGGGCTCGGGGCGTTCCATAGAGGCGTATCACATGTACGATAAGATGAGCGAGTGCAAGGAGCTGTACACGAAGTACGGCGGGCATAAGATGGCGGCGGGGGTGTCCATGCCGGAGGAGAATGTGGAGCCGTTCCGCGCGTTTCTGAACGCCCACAGCGGTCTGAGCGGGGAGGATCTGGTGGAGATCATACATATCGACGTGCCCATGCCCATGTCCTATGTGACCCCGGAACTGGTGAGACAGCTTTCCCTTCTGGAGCCGTTCGGCAACGGCAACCCAAAGCCGGTTTTCGCCCAGAAGAACGTGCGCGTATGCAGAGGGCGGATTCTGGGGAAAAATAGAAACGTGGGGAAATACCGGGTGGCTGACGAGAGCGGGCGGGAGTATGACATGATGTACTTCGGGGATCTGGAACAGTGGCACGCGTTCCTCTCCGCCCATTTCGGGCAGGAGGAGACAGACCGGCTCTACGCCGGGGGCAGCGCTGCCATTGTGATAAACGTGATCTATTATCCCGATATCAATGTGTACCGGGGCACCGAGTCCCTGCAGATGGTGATGCAGGACTATAGCGCCTAAGCAAAGAAAAACAAGCGGCAGCGCAGAAGAAAAACAAACCGCAGGACACGAAAAAGCCCGGACGTTCCGGGCTCTTCCGCAGTTTTCTTATGAGGGGGAGATAGTGAATTCATCAACTATCTTGATATTTATCATAATGTGTAATTGTGTCCAAAATGTGTTTAGAGTATGAAGTAAAAATAAAAAAAGATTAAGAAACCTTAAAGATACACAAAAATTGCAAAAAAGCGTTTTTCGTGCTATCTTACTATATAAATAAATATAAGAATAGTAGGGAAGATTTAGAACGGGGGTAAGAGCCGGGTTCTGACAGGGAGGAAATTATGGCAGGTTTGGGCGATCTGTTAAAGGATGTATCTTACGAGTGTGTGAGCGGTACGACAGAACGGGAGATAACGGATGTTATTTATGATTCCAGAAAGGTGGTCGAGGGCTGTCTGTTTGTCTGCATACCGGGCGCTAAGGCGGACGGTCACAGGTTTGCGGCGGACGCGGTGCGCGCCGGCGCGGCAGCCCTGTTGACAGAGCATGAGGTGGAACTGCCGGAGGGCGCGGACGTGACGGTGATCTGTGTGGCGGATGTCCGCTACGCGTTTGCCTTTATCTCGGCGGCATATTTCGGGCATCCCGCCAAGCAGATGAAGATCATCGGCATCACGGGCACGAAGGGCAAAACGACCACCACCTATCTGGTGAAGTCCATTCTGGAGCAGGCGGGCAGAAAGGTGGGGCTGATCGGCACCATAGAAATCATTATCGGGGAGACGCACATTCACGCGGAGAACACCACGCCCCAGTCTTATCTGGTGCAGAAATATTTTCGGATGATGGCGGACGCGGGCTGCGATACGGTGGTGATGGAGGTTTCCTCACAGGGACTGATGCTGCACAGGACGCAGGGCTTTGTCTTTGATTTCGGCATCTTTACGAATCTGGAGCCGGATCATATCGGGGAAAACGAGCATAAAGATTTTGACGACTATCTGCACTGTAAGAGCCTGTTGTTTAGGCAGTGCAAGGTGGGGATTGTGAACCGGGATGATTCCCACTGGGAGGCGGTCACAGAAGGCTGCACCTGTCAGCTTGAAACTTACGGGATCGATACGCCGGCGGATCTGCGGGCGGAGGATATCACTTTCCTGAATGAGGGCGGGAGCCTTGGAATGCGCTTTACGGCGAGAGGGCTGACCGAACTTCTCGTGCAGATCGCTTCGCCCGGCAGATTCAACGTTTACAATGCGCTCACCGCGATTGCCATCTGCAGGCATTTCGGGGTGGACGGGAAGGCGGTACAGAACGCCCTTGCGTCGGCGAAGGTGAAGGGCAGGACAGAGATGGTGAAGGTATCCGACGAGTTTACCTTGATGATCGACTATGCCCACAACGCCATGGCGCTGAAAAGCCTGCTGGAGACGCTGCGAGCCTACAATCCGCACAGACTGGTCTGCCTGTTCGGCTGCGGCGGCAACCGGGCGAAATCCAGACGGTATGAGATGGGCGAGGTCAGCGGACAGCTGGCGGATCTGACCATCATCACCTCCGACAATCCGCGGACGGAGGAGCCACAGGCGATCATAGACGATATCAAGACAGGGATGGCGAAGACGGACGGCAGGTACGTGGAGATCTGCGACAGGAAAGAAGCCATTGCCTACGCCATTGACCATGGCGAGCCGGGGGACATTATCGTGCTGGCGGGCAAGGGGCATGAGGACTATCAGGAGATAAACGGTGTGAAGTACCCGATGGATGAGAGAGTGCTGATACAGGAAATTTTAGAGGAGCGGGCATGACTAAGCGGTATGCGGATGTCATCATAGATATCGCCCATGAGAAGGTGGACCGGGTGTTCCAGTATCGGATTCCGGAAGTATTGTCGGAGGTGGTGAGACCGGGTGTGCAGGTGCGCGTGCCTTTTGGAAACGGCAACAGAGAGCGGACGGGATATGTGGTGGATCTCTCGGAGGAGGCGGATTATCCCCCGGAGAAGATCAAGGCGGTTATCTCCGTGGACGAGAAGGGCATGACCGTGGAGGGCAGACAGATCCAGATTGCCTACTGGTTAAAGAGCAATTACGGCGGAACGACCATTGCGGCGTTAAAGACCGTGCTCCCCGTGAAACAGAAACAGAAGCAGCTTGAGAAAAAGAAGGTGCTGCGGTGTCTGTCCGGGGAGGAAACCGCGCAGGCGGCAGGCGAGTGTGAGAGAAAGCACCAGCGGGCGAAGGCGAGAGTGCTTTCGGCTCTGCAGACGGAGGAGGAACTGCCCTACGAGCTAATCAGACAAAAGCTCCATGTGGCGGCGTCCACCCTGCAGGCGTTGGAGAGACAGGGGTATCTGCGTATAGAAAAAGAGGCATTTTACCGCAATCCCGTCAAGGCGGGGGATCGGAGCGAGACGCGCCCCGTGCTGAATCAGGCGCAGCGGCATATCATAGAGGATGTGCTTGCGGATTACCGCGCCGGGCATCCGGGGGTGCATCTGGTGCACGGCGTCACGGGCAGCGGCAAGACGGAGGTGTACCTTGGCATCATCGAGGAGATGATCGCCATGGGAAAACAGGCGATTATGCTCATCCCGGAGATCGCGCTGACGTACCAGACGCTGCTCAGGTTTTACAAGAGATTCGGGGACCGGGTGTCGGTGATCAATTCCTCGCTGTCCGCTGGAGAGAAGTATGACCAGATCGAGCGGGCAAAGGCGGGGGAGATCGACGTGATGATCGGACCGCGCTCGGCGCTGTTTACGCCCTTTGCCAATCTGGGCGTTATCGTGGTGGACGAGGAGCACGAGAACAGCTACAAGAGCGAGACGACGCCCCGGTATCATGCAAGGGAGACGGCTGTGGAGATCGCGTCCCTGTGCGGCGCCAGCGTGGTTCTGGGGTCAGCGACGCCGTCCATGGAGGCGTATTACCGTGCCGCCCATGGGGAATATAAGTTATATGAGATGAAGGAACGCCCCGGGAACAGCGTGCTCCCGGCGGTGCATACGATAGATCTGAGAGAAGAGCTGAGACAGGGGAACCGTTCCATGTTCAGCCGGAAACTGAAGGAACTGATGCAGGAGCGGCTTTCCAGAGGGGAACAGACCATTCTTTTTCTGAACAGAAGAGGTTATGCGGGATTTATTTCCTGCCGTTCCTGCGGGCATGTGATGAAATGCCCACACTGTGACGTGTCTTTGTCGGAGCACAGAAACGGGATGCTCATCTGCCATTACTGCGGGTATCAGGAGAGGAAACCTGCGAAATGCCCGTCCTGCGGATCCCCCTATCTGATGGGGTTCAAGGCGGGAACGGAGCAGGTGGAGGAGGCGATCCACAGGGAATTTCCGAAAGCAGAGGTGCTTCGCATGGATGCGGACACCACCCGCAGGAAGGACAGCTACGAGCGGATCCTTTCCGCCTTTGCGGATGAGGAGGCGGATATTCTCGTGGGAACGCAGATGATTGTGAAAGGGCACGATTTTCCCGGCGTGACGCTGGTGGGCGTGCTGGCGGCGGATCTTTCTTTAAACAGGAACGATTACCGGGCGGGGGAGCGGACCTTTCAGCTTCTGACACAGGCGGCAGGACGCGCGGGCAGGGGAGAGCGGCCGGGCGAGGTGGTGATCCAGACTTACCAGCCGGAGCATTACAGCGTGGTCTATGCGGCGAAACAGGATTACCGGGGATTTTACGGGGAGGAGATCGCCTACAGAGGACTTGTGGGCTACCCGCCCGTGGAACATATGCTGGCGGTTCTCATCGTCTCCCGGGTGCAGGAGGACGGAGAGCGGCTGGGGAAAGAGATGACCGATCTGGTCAAAAGGAAGATGACTGATGTGGCAGGACTGCGGGTGATCGGACCGGCGCAGGCTTCGGTGGGGAAGGTGGCAGACCTTTACCGCCACAGCTTTTACATCAGGCACGGGGCATACCAGATACTGGTGGAAGCAAAGGACCGGCTGGAGAATTTTTGCAGGGAAAGGGAACTGAAGGGACAGACGGTGCAGTTTGACTTTGACCCTATGAATACATTTTAAAGAAACAGGAAACAGAAAAGGCAGGAGGATAAGCAATATGGCAACCAGAAAAGTCAGAGAGATGGGAGATTCGGTTTTGGGCAAAAGATGCAAGGAAGTGACAGAGATGACGCCCAGACTGCAGGAGCTGATCGACGATATGTTTGAGACGCTTTACGAGGAGAACGGGGTGGGGCTCGCCGCACCTCAGGTAGGTATTTTAAAGCGTATCGTGGTAATAGATACCACCGGGGAAGATCCCCTGTTACTGATTAATCCGAAGATACTGGAGACCAGCGGGGAGCAGGACGGCTACGAGGGATGCTTAAGCGTTCCGGGAAAGAGCGGCAAGGTGGTCAGACCCAACTATGTGAAAGCCATTGCCTATGATGAAAATATGGAGCCTTTTGAAATAGAGGGAACGGAGCTGCTCGCCAGAGCGATCTGTCACGAGATGGATCATCTGGAGGGGCATCTGTATGTGGAAAAGGTACACGGACCTCTTGTGAATACGGAGGATCTGAAAGACGAAGATGAGTGATCCCGGCTCTATACTGCTCTGAACGGACCAAAGTGCGAAAGTCGGCAGGGTGTGAAGAAAAACGGAGTCTGGCAGATGGTCTTGCGTAGGGAACGGAGAATTTCCAGAGTGTTTGGAAAGGAGAGGGTGAACAGATGAGAGTGGTGTTTATGGGGACGCCCGATTTTGCGGTGGGCGCGCTGGAGGCGATCATAAAAGCCGGGCATGAGGTGGCGGCGGTGGTGACCCAGCCGGATAAGCCGAAAGGCAGGGGCAAGGAAGTGCAGATGACGCCTGTCAAGGGATGCGCGCTTGCCCACGATATTCCCGTATTCCAGCCCGTGAAAATCAGGGAGCCGGAGGCGGTGGAGACGCTTCGCACATACGAGGCGGACATCTTTGTGGTGGCGGCTTTCGGACAGATTCTCCCGGAGGAGATTCTTGCGATGCCAAAGTACGGGTGCGTGAATATCCATGCGTCGCTTCTGCCGAAGTACCGGGGCGCGGGACCGATCCAGTGGGCTATTATCAACGGAGAAAAAATAACGGGCGTTACTATCATGCAGATGGACAAAGGGCTTGACACCGGGGATATGCTGTTAAAGACGGAGGTGGAGATCGCCCCCGACGAGACCGCGGACACCCTGCACGACAAGCTGGCGGCGGCGGGCGCGGGGCTGATCGTGGAGGCGCTTGTGAAGATTGAGGCGGGGGACGTGACGCCCGTGAAGCAGAACGACGAAGCGTCCTGCTACGCAAAGATGCTGCATAAATCCATGGGAAAGATTGAATGGAACATGGAGGCGGAGAAACTGGACTGTCTGATCCGGGGGCTGATCTCGTGGCCGGGGGCTTTCACTGTCTATCGGGGAAAGACTCTGAAAATATGGCAGGAGGAAGTGGTATCGGAAAAAGAGCCGGCGGCGCCGGGCACGGTGGTCCGGGTGGATAAGGATGCCTTCTACGTGCAGACAGGGAAGGGTGTGCTCAGGATACTGTCGGTGCAGCCGGAGGGCAAAAAGCGTATGGCGGTGAAGGACTTCCTGTTGGGGTACCCGGTGAAGCCCGGCGATAAATTTGGGGAATCCTAAGCCTTTAAACAGGAGAATACAGGGAGAATGCCGGAAGGTGTTCTTCGGAATATGGAGGTGGCAGCATGGGATATTACGGTTACGGGATGGGTTATTACTTTGACCCGACTTACATTCTGGTTCTGATCGGGGCGGTTCTCTGCATCTGGGCGCAGGCGAGAGTCAGTTCCACTTACAATAAGTTTTCCAGAGTGCGGAGCCGGACAGGCATGACGGGCGCGCAGGCAGCGCAGAAGATCCTGCAGATGTCGGGGATTTATGACGTGCGTATCGAGCATGTGGGCGGGAGCCTTACCGACCACTATGATCCGGTGCATAAGGTGCTGCGTCTCTCGGACTCTGTGTACGGTTCGACTTCCGTGGCGGCGATCGGAGTGGCGGCGCACGAGTGCGGGCACGCGGTGCAGCACGACAAGGGCTATGCGCCCTTAAAGATTCGGTCGGCGCTTGTGCCTGCGGCAAATATCGGTTCCAAGGCGGGGATTCCGCTTATCCTTCTGGGCGCGATTCTGGGAATGAACCAGATGCTCATCCAGATCGGCATCTGGGTGTTTGCGCTCGCCGTGCTCTTTCAGGTGGTGACCCTGCCTGTGGAGTTCAACGCATCCGGCAGGGCGCTCGCCATGCTGGGGGATTACGGTATGCTGGAGCGGGACGAGACGGCGGGATGCCGGAAAGTGCTGAAAGCGGCGGCTCTGACCTATGTGGCGGCGGCAGCGTCGTCGATCCTGCAGCTTCTGCGGCTGGTGCTGTTGTTCGGCAACAGAAGCCGGGACGATTAAGGACGGCGCGGCGGCTAAGGAAAGGGTAACCGAAAATGCGCCGGGAACGGAAATTAGGTGCTGCGGCGGCAGACGGGAGAGCATGACATGGCACAGATCAATACACGGGAGATCGTTCTGGACATCCTGCTGGAACTGTCCGGGCAGACAGAATACAGCAATGTCCTGATCGGGGCGGCACTGGATAAATATGATTATCTGGACAGCAGGGAGAAGGCGTTTATCAAGCGGGTCAGCGAGGGCACCATTGAGAGGCGGATCTATCTTGACTACGTGCTGGACCAATATTCAAAAACGCCTGTTATCAAAATGAAGCCGCTGATCAGGGAACTTCTGCGGATGAGTGTGTACCAGCTTCTGTTCATGGAGCATATTCCGGCGGCAGCGGTGTGCAACGAGGCGGTGAAGCTTGCGAAAAAGCGCAGATTCCAGAGCCTGCGGGGATATGTGAACGGCTTACTGCGCAACATTGCCAGAGGACGGGAGAACATTGTCCTGCCTGATAGACAGAAGGATCAGACAGCCTTTTTGTCTGTAAGCTATTCCATGCCTCTCTGGCTTGTAACGCATTTTTCAGCGTGTTACGGGGAGGCAGCCTGTGAGAAAATTCTGCGTGCCTATCTGGAAAGGGGCGCGGTGAGCGTCCGTCTGGATGAGCGGCTTTCAGAAAAGGAGAGGGAAGAACTGCTTGCCGCATGGGAAGCGGGGGGCGTTAAGGTGCGCAGGCACCCGTATCTGCCCTATGCAGCCTGCTTACAAGGCGTGTCGGGCATCCGTGCGCTTGCCGGATACCGGGAGGGGCGGTTCTTCGTTCAGGACGTCAGTTCCATGCTTGTGGTGGAGGCGGCAGATATCTGTCCCGGCGACACGGTGATAGACGTCTGCGCGGCGCCCGGCGGAAAGGCGCTTCACGCGGCGGCGAAGCTGGGCGGCACGGGCGGGGTCATTGCCTGCGATGTAACCAGTCATAAAACGGATAAGATCGAGGAAAACCGTGCAAGGCTTGGCTTGGAAAACGTGTCAGTCCGCGTGCAGGATGCGCGGGTGAGAGACGATTCCCTCGTGGGAAAGGCGGACGTCCTGCTGGCGGATGTGCCCTGCTCGGGTCTGGGCGTGATCGGTCACAAGCAGGACATCAAGTACCGGGTGACAAAGGAATCTCTGGCGGAGATCCAGACCTTGCAGAAAGATATCATAACGAATGTTATAAATTATGTAAAGCCCGGGGGCATTCTGATGTACAGCACTTGTACCATGAATCCCGGGGAGAATGAAGAGATGGTGGCATGGATTTGTGAAACCTTCGGTCTGGAGCCGGTGAGCATGAAAGACAGACTGCCCGCCGCGCTGGCAGAAGAGGCGGAACAGGGGATGCTGCAGCTTCTGCCGGGAGTCCATGAGACGGACGGTTTCTTTCTGGCGAAACTGCGGAAGAAGTAACAGAGAGAAAACATAGATGATGGAAAAAAAGGATATCAAGTCCCTCACATTGACGGAATTGAAAGCGGAGATGGCGGCGCTGGGGGAAAAGCCGTTCCGGGCGGTACAGCTTTATGAGTGGATGCATAAGAAACTGGCGCGGGGTTACGAAGAAATGAGTAATATTCCTGCGGCTATGAAAGCGAAATGTGGGGAAAGCTATCAGTATACGGCGCTGCATGTGGCGGCGGTACAAAAGTCCGCCATAGACGGCACGAAAAAATATCTGTTCGCCCTCCCTGACGGCAATATGGTGGAGAGCGTATGGATGCGCTATAAACACGGCAACTCGGTCTGCATCTCCTCGCAGGTGGGATGCCGGATGGGATGCCGCTTCTGCGCCTCCACGCTGGACGGACTGGTAAGGAATCTGACCCCTTCGGAGATGCTTGACCAGATCTATGCGATCACGCTGGAGACGGGGGAGCGGGTTTCCAATGTGGTGGTGATGGGAAGCGGGGAACCGCTTGACAATTACGACAATCTTCTGCGGTTTATCACGCTGCTGACGGATGAGAACGGGCTCCATATCAGCCAGCGGAATGTAACAGTCTCCACCTGCGGCATTGTGCCTGTGATGCGGGAACTGGCGGAAGAAAAGCTGCAGATCACGCTGGCGCTGTCCCTGCACGCGGCGACGGACGAAAAGCGGCGGGAGCTGATGCCCATCGCCAACCAGTTTTCGCTTGCGGAGCTGATGGACTGTTGTGCCTATTATTTTGAGCAGACCGGGCGGCGGATTACTTTTGAGTACAGCCTTGTGCGGGACGTCAACGACACGAGGAAGGACGCGGAGACGCTGGCGGCGCTGATTAAGGGCATGAACTGCCACGTGAATCTGATCCCTGTCAATCCTGTCAGAGAGAGGGCATATGTGCAGTCTGGGCGGCAGGCGGTGGAGGCCTTCGCCGTGTTTCTTGCGAAAAAGGGGATCAACGCCACCGTCCGCAGGGAGATGGGGCGGGATATCGACGGCGCCTGCGGTCAGCTCAGACGGCGGTTTTTGGAAAACGCCGAAAGCGCCTTTGCGGATGGCGCGGGCTGAATGGCTGCACTGGGGAACGCGGTTTAAATTGCTTGCTCTTTTGCAGGGAATATGCTAACATGGGTAATTGGTAAAATATGCAAATCATTGCTAAACGGAGGAAAAAGCCGTGCTAAGGTCTTATGCGCTGACAGATATCGGGCGAAGAAGGCAATTAAATCAGGATTATATTTATTGCAGCGAGACGCCTGTCGGGAATCTGCCGAACCTTTTTATCGTGGCAGACGGCATGGGTGGTCATAAGGCGGGGGATTACGCTTCGGATCTGGCGGTGGAGACTGTGGTAGAAGAGGTGGGCGCCTCCTTTGAGAAGAATCCCCAGAAGATCTTGGATCATGCCATTTCCAAGGCAAACGGGATTCTGCGCAAACGTGCCAGCGAGGACTATGCATTGAACGGCATGGGAACGACGCTTGTGGCGGCTGCCTGTATCGGCAGGTTTCTGGAAGTGGCGAACGTGGGTGACAGCAGACTTTATGTGATCGGCGAGGAGATTGTGCAAGTCACAGAGGATCATTCCCTTGTGGAGGAGATGGTCCGAATGGGCGGGATTGACAGGGAAGAGGCGAGAAACCACCCGGATAAAAACATCATTACCCGCGCGGTGGGTGCAAGGGATGAAGTTGAGGTTGATTTTTTCAATCTGGAATTACAGACAGGAGATATGGTTTTACTTTGTTCGGATGGTTTGACTAACATGGTGGATGACGAGACGATATGCCGGATTCTGAAAAACGGCAAAAGCCTCAGGGACAGGGTAGAAGAACTGGTAGAGACCGCCAACGAAAACGGCGGCAGGGACAATATATCGGTGATCGTTATCGAACCGTTAGCAGACGAGGTAGAACATGATTAAGATAGGAATGATGATCGCTGACCGTTATGAGATTCTGGAAAAGATCGGTACCGGCGGCATGTCAGATGTATATAAAGCAAAAGATCATAAGCTGAACCGCTTTGTGGCGGTGAAGGTTTTAAAACAGGAATTCAGTGAAAACGCCAACTTTGTGTCCAAGTTCCGCATCGAGGCACAGGCGGCGGCGGGTCTTATGCACCCCAATATCGTCAATGTCTATGACGTGGGCGAGGAGGGGGAAAATCACTATATCGTCATGGAGCTTGTGGAGGGAATCACCCTCAAGAAATATATCGAGAAGAAGGCGAGGCTTTCCGTCAAGGAGGCGGTGAGCATTGCCATTCAGGTTTCCATGGGTATCGAGGCGGCGCACAACAACCACATTATCCACAGGGATATCAAGCCGCAGAATATCATTATTTCCAAAGAAGGCAAGGTGAAGGTGACGGATTTCGGTATCGCCAAGGCGGCCACCAGCAATACGATCACCTCCAACGTCATGGGAAGCGTGCACTATACGTCGCCGGAGCAGGCGAGGGGCGGCTACAGTGACGAGAAGAGCGATATCTATTCGCTGGGCATTACCATGTTTGAGATGCTTACGGGCAGGGTGCCCTTTAACGGGGAGACTACCGTGGCAATCGCGATCAAACATATTCAGGAAGAGTTTCCCTCACCGAGGGAATATGTGCCGGAGATACCGGTCTGTGTGGAACAGATCGTTTTTAAGTGCTGCCAGAAAAGCCCGGACAGGAGATACCAGTCCATGTCTGAGCTGATTGTGGACTTAAAGCAGTCGTTAATCAGCCCGGATGAGGATTTCGTCAAGGTGGCGGACCCGGACGAGGAGGCTTCCACCCGCATGATCACCGACAGGGATATGGTGCAGATCAAGCGCCAGTCGGAGAGCCGGGATTCCATGGACGAGGCGATGCGCTTAAAGAAAGACGTCAGGGACAGGGACCATGCGCGTTCCTATGAGGATGAGGACGACGAGGACTGGGACGACGACGAGGAGGACTACGATCCCAAGATGGAGAAGATCACTACCATACTGGCGGTGGTGGCAGCTCTGCTGATCGGCTGTATTCTGATCTTTCTGGTGGGCAGGACAATGGGCGTCTTTACTTTCGGCGGGGAAAAAGCGCCGGAAGAGCAGAAGGAACAGGTGGAGCAGGTGGAGATGATCCGCGTGGTCGGTATGCATGTGGATGAAGCGAAACGGAAACTCTTGGAACTGGAGCTTTCGCCCGAAATCAAATATGAGGAAAACAGCTCCTACGACGCGGGTACGGTGCTTCGCGCCAGCGTGCAGGACGGGCTGATGATTGATAAGGGGACTACGATTGTGCTCACGGTGGCGGAGGCTGCCGAGGGTGTGGAAGTACCCGACGCCACGGGAAAATCCCAGACGGAAGGGACAGCGCTTCTGGAGAAAGCGGGATTTGTGGTAAATATGGTGGAGAGTTATGACCCGCAGGTGGAGAAGGGCATTGTGATTTCACAGTCCCCGGAGGCGGGAACGACGGCGGCCGCGGGTTCCAGTATCACCATCCGCGTCAGTCAGGGAGCCGAGGACAATAAAGTCAGGGTGCCCGATGTGGTGGGCATGACAGAGATGGACGCTACCGCGACGCTGACGGAGAGTGGTCTGCCTGTGGGAAATGTCACGGAGACGCCCCACGAAGATCCGGCGCTTGCGGGCATGGTGTGTTATCAGAGCTATTCAGTCGGCTCCTATGTGGACAAAGGGACGCCGGTGGATCTGCGGATCAGCACGGGACCTTCCCAGCTGACTTACAAGTATTCGGAAGGCATTACCGCGCCCACGGAAGAGCCGTCTTACCAGAACGGTATGCAGGTCACTGTGACGCTTACCGCAGACGACGGTACGCAGCTTTTGAATACGCAGACGACCACTTTCCCGGTAGGGGTTAATTATACAGGAATCAAGTCAGCCACAGGCACGATCCGCTATACGTTCATGGTGCAGACGGAGCCTACCACGGTCACCGATCCCGAGACCGGGGAGACGACGACCGAGGGCGGCGGGACAGAGACAAAGACGGTGGAGAGAAAGGTGAACTTCACGGAAGAATAACACATGGTTGGGAAAATTATGAAAGGGATCGCCGGGTTCTACTATGTGCATGTGGAGGGGCGCGGCGTCTACGAGTGCAAGGCAAAGGGAATATTCAGAAAAGAGGGAATCAAGCCTCTGGTCGGGGATGACGTCGGGATGGACGTGCTGGATGAAGCGGAGATGCTCGGAAATATCCGGGAGATCCTGCCGCGGAAAAGCGCGCTCCTTCGGCCGGCGGTAGCCAATGTGGACCAGGCGTTGATTCTCTTTGCGATTGTGAAACCGAACCCGAACTTTAATCTGCTGGACCGCTTTCTGATCCGGATGGAGCAGCAGGAACTTCCCACGATGATCTGTTTTAACAAGGAGGACATCGCCTCACAGGAAGAGAAAGAGGCGCTGCGAAGGGCGTATGAGACTTGCGGATATCGGGTGTTATTTATAAGCGTTCTGGAAAACCGGGGGCTGGATCAGGTGCGGGAGCTGCTGGCGGGAAAGACCACCGCGCTGGCAGGACCGAGCGGCGTCGGCAAGTCCTCGCTGATCAATCAGTTGTCTCCCGGAACACAGATGGAGACGGGGGAGATCAGCGAGAAGATCAAGCGGGGGCGGCATACCACCAGACATTCGGAGATCATTGCGCTGGGGGACGGCACTTATATCATGGATACGCCGGGCTTTACATCCCTCGACATGCCGGATATCACCAAGGAGGAGCTTGGCGGATATTATCCCGAGTTCCGTGCCTACGAGCCGTACTGCAAGTTCCGTGGCTGCGCCCACTTAAGCGAGCCGGACTGTGGTGTGAAAGAAGCTGTGGAGGAAGGGAAGATCAGCCGGGTACGGTATGAGAATTATATGGTTTTGTATCGGGAGCTGAAAGAAAGCAGGCGGTATTGAGACACAACCGCCTGCCTTTTTTGTCCGGGAACTACAACGTCCCCAGATATGACCCTTTCCACTATCTTTTTCATGTCAGCGGGGGTATAAGGCTGGGCAGATATACGAATGGCAAAGGAAGGTTTTCACAATGTTGAAGAGAAGAATACTGGGTATGGTCATAGTGGTCTGCTTACTGTCTGCAGTCTGCAGCGCGGGGCAGGGAAATAGGGATGTTTCCCAAACGGATAAGCCGGTGGAGGAGCTTTCGGAAGAAGGAGAGGACTCCTCCTATTATGTAGAATTTGATGAACTTTCTTGAGTTATGTAAACTCACACGCACAATCTATACCACAAAACGCGCAATCCGTACCATCTCTATAGAAAAATAAAGTCTTTCTTGTATAATGGTGTCACCTTATAAATTTTCAGAAAATCTGGAAAAGGAGTTGACAGAAAATGATGAGAAAGGATATCCTTAGCCAAGCCTTAGGTGATCGGCGCTCTTTTGCGCCCTTTTTTGCTGTCCGCTCCATAAGACTGTTATTACATGATAAAGCCGTTATCTTCACGGGACAAGAACGAACTGTTCCCGCGTAGATAGCGGCTTTTTGCGCGCATAAGCATCGGATATGGAGGGATACGATGAAAAGACAAGATACAAGGGCAAAAGGAAACGGGAAAAAATGTATGCGTATACTGGCGGTAACGCTCAGCGTCAGTGTGCTGTTTACGACCTGTCCCGATCTGCCCGAGACATTTTCCGTCCTTGCGGCGGAGGAGGCGGGGGAGTCGGAAACAGAAACGCGGTATGTCTCCGCATTTGCCGCTCTGCCTAACGAGGTCAAAGAGCAGACAGTCCCGGTGGGCACCGCGCTTTCGGAATTGTCGCTTCCCGACACGCTGGAGGCGGTTGTGACAGGGCAGCCGTCGGAAGATACGGCTGGGAAACCGGAAGACGACGGCGAAGAGGACTCTGGGGAAAATGCCGGGGAGACAGGCGGGGAGGAACCGCCCGCGGAAGACGACGGCGAAGAGGACGCCGGGGAAAATGCCGGGGAGACAGGCGGGGAGGAACCGCCTGCGGAAGACGACGGTGAAGAGGACTCTGGGGAAAATGACGGGGAGACAGGCGGGGAGGAACCGCCCGCGGAAGATGACGGTGAAGAGGACTCTGGGGAAAATGCCGGTGCGGAGAACGGAAACGGACAGGAAACCCATACGGTCACGCTGCCAGAGTATTATGCGGAGAATGTGATATCTGTACAGATACTGGAAAACACATGGGAGGAAAAGCGGGAAGAAACCGTCACGATCGGCGGCGTCACATGGCAGTCCGCCCCTGCGTATGACGGGGACACGGAAGGAACCTATCTTTTTACCGCCGCTCTGCCGGACGGGTATGCGCCGGCGGAGGGCGTCAGCCTGCCGCGGATTACGGTGACGGTGCGGGCGGAAAGAAGACGGGTCATGGCGGCGAAAGCCGGTGCGCGGGCGGCGATTGTTGAGGGGAGCGTAAGCGCGGGCTGGACGCTTGACACGGACGGAAAGGTGACGATTTACTCAGATGCAGGTCCGTCCGGGTGGAGAGGGGCTCACACAGGACAGGGTGTTGAGGAATGGTGGGACAGGGTAATCAGCCTGGAAGTAAAAAACGGTGTAACACGGTTGTCGGCTTTTACAAGTTGTAGGAACCTCAAAAGTGTAAAGCTGCCGGAAACATTGGAAGAACTAGGAGAAATGGTATTTCAGAATTGTTCATCCCTCGTCAGCATAGAGATTCCGGCGTCCGTAACAAAGATAGGTGCTAGAGCATTTATGAATTGCACAAGTCTGGAAAGCGTAAAGATGCTGGGAGCAACACCGCCGGCACTCGTCAGGGGTGTGCTATTCACTAACTATGGGCAGTTTTTGGCCACAAAATTTTATGGTAAAACGGGGGGGATCTATGTCCCGCTGGGGTCGGAGGAAGATTATAGGAAAGCGTGGAATGTGTCCCAGTATGACGACTATCGGAACAACATCGTGGGAGCGCCCCTTGTCACCTACGACTATGCGACTAACGGCGGCACCTCCGCCACGAAGACTGCCATGCTTGTGGAGCGGAACACGAATGTGGACCTGACGCCCGCTGCCACGAAGAAGGACTGGGACTTTGTGGGCTGGCATACGGACAAAAATGCCACGACGAAGCTGACTACCTATACCATTGGCACGGCGGACATTACCCTCTATGCGATTTACAAAAAGACGCTGACGCTCACCTGC
>Ga0137307_100094_pt1 | contig 107070 bp, 103 predicted proteins | sample NAcewD2O_March_2_FD_97180 | JGI IMG/M metagenome (GOLD analysis project Ga0137307, IMG submission 97180) | Mouse cecal microbial communities from Vienna, Austria - N-Acetylglucosamine amended D2O_March | ecosystem: Host-associated > Mammals > Digestive system > Large intestine > Cecum | place...
TTATTCTTTTGTGTGTTTATAAAAGAATGCAGAAACGAATGATTTTTCTCCGCATGTAAATGAACTAAAAAATGGAGAAAAACTTATGTTTTTTGGAAAATCTAAGAAAGAAACCGAAAACGCGGCAACGCGCTTAAACAATCCGGTTTTTGTTGAAATCCCGTATGGTGATGAAACACTGCGCCTGGAAACAGGCCGACTGGCAAAGCAGGCAAATGGTTCTGTTTTGGCAACAATGGGCGGCACAATGGTATTGGCGACCGTCTGTGCGGAAAAGTCCGCGGTAGAGGGTCAGGATTTCTTCCCCTTAACCGTTGATTATCAGGAAAAGTACGCATCCGCGGGCCGTATTCCGGGCTCTCGCGATCGCCGCGAGGGTAAGGCGTCGACCGCTGAAACATTAACCGCGCGCTTGATTGACCGTCCGATACGTCCTCTGTTCCCAGAAACCTTTAAGAACAAGGTTCAAATCATCGCTCAGGTTTTCTCGTATGACAAAAAGAACCAGCCCGACATTTTGGCAATGATTGCATCCAGTGCGGCGCTGGCTCTGTCGGGTGTTCCGTTCCAGGGACCAATTGGTGCGGCGCGTGTTGGCTATGCCGATGGTGCGTATGTTCTGAACCCGTCGCGCAAGTTCACAGAGGATTCAGAAATGGACCTGGTTGTTGCGGCGACCAAAGACGGTGTTTTGATGGTTGAATCCGAAATTGGCGAACTGGACGAGGCAACGACCCTGGGTGCGGTAAAGTTCGGTTTTGATGCGCAACAGGCTGTAATCGCGGCGATTAACGAGTTGGCTGAAAAAGCGGGCAAGGAACGCTGGGCGACACCTGAAAAGTCTGCGGAATATATTGAAATGGAGTCCGCGTTTGAAAAGTTCGCCGGCGACATCGAAGCTGCCCTGGCGATTAAGGAAAAGTTGGTTCGTCTGGACACACTGTCTGAGATTCACACCACAGCCAAGGCAATTATTCCGGATTTGTTCCCGGATACAACGACGGCGTCATCCACACTGGAATCATGGGCGGACGAGATAGTAGAAAACATCACCGCACGCATTATGCGTGGCAACATCCTGGCGGGCAAGCCCCGTATCGACGGCCGCGACACCAAGACGGTGCGTCCGATTGAAATCGAACTGGGTGTTTTGCCGCGTGCACACGGGTCCGCGCTGTTTACGCGTGGCGAAACGCAGGCGTTGGTGTCTTTAACATTGGGCGGTGGCAAGGATGCACTGCCGATTGAAACACTCGACGGTGCCGAAGAAAAAGATTTCTTCCTAAACTATAACTTCCCGGGTTATTCCGTTGGTGAATGCAAGGGGCTGAAATCCCCGTCGCGTCGTGAACTGGGGCATGGTAACCTGGCATGGCGTGCATTGCACCCGATGGTGCCCACACGCGCCCAGTTTGACTATGTAATCCGCGTTGTATCCGATATTTTGGAATCGAACGGTTCATCGTCCATGGCGACAACATGCGGTGCAACATTGGCAATGATGGATGGTGGCGTTCCGCTGACACGTCCGGTTGCGGGTATTGCAATGGGGTTGATAAAAGAAGGCGATGATTACGCAGTTTTGACTGATATCTTGGGTGACGAAGACCACCTGGGCGATATGGACTTTAAGGTAACCGGAACAGACCGTGGTATTACCGCCCTGCAGATGGATATCAAAATTACGTCCATTACATTTGAAATCATGGAAAAAGCCCTGGCCCAGGCCAAAGACGGCCGTATGCATATTCTGGGTAAAATCAATGCGGCGATATCCGCCCCGCGCGACAAGGTTTCTGAATACGCGCCCCAGATGTATGTAATGAAAATCAACCCGGACAAAGTCCGCGAGGTTATCGGCAAAGGCGGCAGCGTGATTCAGGCCCTGACCCGTGAAACGAACACGAACATCGACCTGGAAGACGATGGTACTGTTAAAATCATGGCTGTTTCCAAAGAAGATGCCGACGAAGCTATCCGTCGCATCAAGGACATCACCGCAGAACCCGAAGTCGGCCAGATTTACGCCGGCACGGTATCGGGGGTAAAGGATTTCGGTCTGTTTGTGAAAATCATGAACGGTTTTGAATCCATGGTTCATATTTCTGAAATCACGGGCAAACGCCTGGAGAAAATCGCAGATGCCGGCTACAAGGAAGGCGACAAGGTATATGTAAAATATCTGGGCGCCGACAAGCGTGGCAAGACACGCATGTCCATGGTTGGTATCGACCAGAAGACAGGTGCCGAGTCAAAGGCGGAATAATATGCATGTGGCGCCGATTACGGCGCCACACATTACGCAGGGGGAAGAGAAAATGGATATGGAATCATTTATGGAACAGGCGCGCGTCCTTCAGGACCGTGTTTCCGCCGCCCAGGATTTGCTGGATAAAACAACTGTTCGCGGTATTGCAGACGCCGGGGCGTGCATTGTTACCATGACGGGTAAATATGACCTGGTTGATATCAAGGTCAGCGATGCACTGGCCGGCCGCGATGCGGCGGCGATATCGGAAACGGTTTTGGCCGCATTTCGTGATGCCAAGGCAAAGGCCGATGCCGCAATCGACAAGATTATGGGCGATGCCACGGCGGGTATGCCGATGCCGGAATAATGATACAAATCATATAAAAAACACCGGGGTTTCCCGGTGTTTTTTTATGCGGACTTTTTGTACTCTTCAAGTCGGCGATATATTTTACGCCGACGCTTGTAAATATTTTCGAGCACCCGCATCCGCATTGATTTATAGGCCAGCAAAAACATTCGCTCTATAATATCCGCGGGAATTTGCGCGGTTCCACGCTCCAACTGGCAGATTTCTTGCTGGGTTATATGTAACAGTATTGAAGCCTCTTCCTGGCTCATGTTGCACGTGGTGCGTGCGCGGCGCAGTATAACGCCGATGCGGCCCGTGGGTCCGTCTATGCTTTTCATTTTATCCTCCATATTTTTGACAAACAAAAATCCGCCTTGATGAAGGGCGGTTGGAGGTTAAGAACTACACAAATATAGTCCTGCTTATTTAAGTATATCGCAGGCCTCCAACCAAGTTGGAGCATATTTAATTTGTGGAGGTTCTTACACCTCACACCGGGTATCACCCGATGCATGCAAAATTATAACAAAAATGTTTGGGTTTGCAAATAAAAACACCCCACTCAGGGGCGCCTTTCAATCCATGCCAGATATAAAATAAAAAACGCCACAAGGGCGCCTTTTATTTTATATGGAGGCCTGGGTCGGAATCGAACCGGCATACAAGGATTTGCAGTCCTCTGCATAACCACTCTGCCACCAGGCCGGTGCAAATATACTAGGCAAAAAAATTTTTTAATTCAACATAAAATTTCGTGATTTTGGACTTTTATGGTATAATACCCGCCAGGAAGAGAGTTGGTTACATGAAAAAGTTATTTTTACTGGCATTTTATATGCCACTGTCCGCGTTTGCGGCAACAAATGATTGTCTAAATCGTCAAAATGTTCCGGATGGCAAGCTGTCGCTGCAGGAGGTTATAGAACTGGGGCTGTGCCGCAATCCGCAAACAACATCGGCATATTTATCGGCCGAATCGGCGCGATTTGCGAAAAACGCGGGCTATGCGAACTATCTGCCATCGGTCAGCGGGTCCGCAAATGCCGGGCGTGATTATCGCAACAAGGACTGGGGTGATTGGAATTACGGGGCGTCTTTGTCAGCGTCTTATCTGATATTCGATTTTGGTAAACGTTTGGCAGATTTAAATACCCTGGCCGCGACATGGCGTGCAACGGGATTCGATTATGATGAAAGCGTTCAAAACTATGTCTATGGGGTAATCGGGGCATACTATGCGTTGCTTAACGCGGATGCGGACGTTTTATCGGCGGAAAAACTGCGCGAGGTTGCACAAACCGCACGCGACATGGCCCAGAAAAAGTATAAGGCGGGCTCGGTCGCAAAGGCCGATGTGCTAAAGGCGGACACAACCCTGGCCAGTCGTGATTTGGCCCTGGAGCGTGCGCGTAACAACCGCGAGATTGCAAAGGGGACACTGCTGTCAAAGTTGTCTTTCCCCGCGGACCAGAACATAGAAATCCAGGACATGGGTTCTAATTTCGGGAAATCTACGGAAAACAAAAGCATTGATGAACTAATTGCGGCGGCGCAAAAGACGCGCCCCGACCTGCTGCGGGCGACGGCGAACAAAGATGCCGCATGGCATCGCCGCAACAGTGCGTTTTTGAAAAATCTGCCGTCTATTTCGGCAACCGGTTCCATTTCATGGAATGATACCGAATGGAACAGCTTTGCCAACGACGGACACAAAGTATCGGGCAGTATTGGTATCCGTGCATCCATGCCGATATTTGCAGGCTTTGCAAACTACTATGGCGTCCGCAGTGCCGAGGCGAACTATGAACGCGCCAAGGAGTCAGAGCGTGCCGCCGCCGATAACGCGACATTGGATATATTTACGGCATACCAGAACTACAAGACCGCGCAAAAGGTGTTAACCCAGACGGAAACACTGCTGGAATCGGCAACGGAAAGCGAAAAGGTAACGGCCGGCATGTACAAGGTGGGGCGTGCAACAATGTTGGATTGGCAGACGGCGCAGTCCGAATTGGTCGATGCGCAAAAGCAAAATAATGCGGCAAAATATGATTTGTTTACAAAGCGTGCGGCGGTTGCGCTGGCGATTGGTGAAATCAGAGCCGAACTGGATAACGAGGGGGTAAACTATGAAGAATAAAATGGGCCGAGTATTTAAATGGCTGTGGCGGAAAAAGTGGTGGATTTTAATTCTGGCTGCGCTGGTTGTGGCAATTATGCTTATTTTCGGCGGGGGCAAGTCTAAAAAGTCTGAATTTGTAACATTGCCTATTAACAAGGGCGACCTGCGCCAGGTGGTAACCGCGACCGGCGAAATTCAGCCTGTAAACACTGTCAGTGTGGGTTCCCAGGTGTCGGGGACTATTGACGCGCTATACGTTGATTATAATTCCAAGGTTAAAAAGGGTGACCTGCTGCTGACGATAGAGCCGTCCGTATTACAGGCCTCCGTGGATGAGGCCAAGGCATCCCTTATCTCAGCCGAGAGCCAGCGCAACTATGCCAAAAGTGAATATATGCGTAACAAAACGCTGTATAATGACGGCTATATCGCCCGTGCCGAGATGGAACAGTCTCAAACCGCCTACGAACAGGCTGAGCAGTCGGTGGCGCGCGCCCGCTCGCAGTATGAACGCGCGGAAACAAATCTGGGTTATGCGACGATTACATCGCCCGTAGATGGCACTGTTATATCGCGCAAGGTAGATAAAGGTCAGACAGTTGCGGCATCTTTCCAGACGCCTGATTTGTTTGAAATCGCCGAAGACCTGTCAAAGATGCAGATTGAAACATCCGTATCTGAGGCGGACATCGGTGTTATAAAAGAAGGCCAGCCGGTATCATTTACCGTTGACGCGTACCCGACGCAAACGTTCGACGGCGTTGTTCGCCAGATAAGACTGTCGCCGACAACAACATCTAACGTGGTTGTTTATACGGTTGTAATCGATGTTGATAATTCTGATATGCGCCTGATGCCGGGAATGACTGCATTTGTTACAATTATTGTTTCAGAAAAGCATGACGTATGGAAGGTTCAAAATGCCGCCCTGCTGCTGCGCAGTTTCGAAGGTATATTGGAAAACCCCGGTGACGCCACACCGAAAACACATTTGGCGATATCCCGCGGCGAGCAGATATCGATAATTCCGTTCGAAAAGGGTCTGGTTACCGCAACAGAGACCGAGGTTATATCTGATGAAATCGTCCAGGGTGATAAAATCATCGTCGGTAAAACCGGCCAACAGTCCAAGGCCGGCGGCAGCCAGCCGCGTCGTGGTCCGGGCGGTATGTAAGGTAGGGGCCGATATGAAAAAATCAGATATAATCATATCTCTGCGCGATATAACAAAAAGCTTTCCTTTGGAAATCGGCGGCGTTCAGCAGGTGTTATTTAACATCAGCTTTGACGTTCATGCCGGCGAGTTTGTCGCAATCATGGGCCCGTCGGGCAGCGGCAAATCAACATGTATGAATATTGTGGGTGCGCTGGATACGCCGTCGGGCGGAACGTATGAGCTGTATGGGCGCAATATAACAAATCTGGGGCCGGATGAATTGGCCGTGATAAGAAACGAACATATCGGCTTTGTTTTCCAGCAGTTTAATTTGTTATCTAAGCGCACGGTTTTGGATAACGTTATGCTGCCGTTGATGTATCGTGGCCTGCCCATGGCAGAGCGCGAGCGCCGCGCCCGCGAAATGCTGCGTCGCGTCGGACTCGAAAAATTTGAAAGCTATCTGCCTACGCAGCTATCGGGTGGTATGAAGCAGCGTGTGGCGATTGCGCGCGCCCTGGCGGGTGACCCAAAGCTGATTCTGGCGGACGAGCCGACAGGCGCCCTGGACAGTAAAATGGGAAACGAGATTCTAAAGTTTTTCAAGCAGCTAAACAAAGAAATGGGCATAACGATTGTTATGATCACGCACGAGTTTGATATTGCAAAGTATGCATCGCGCTTGATTCATATACGCGATGGGCACATAAACTATGACGGTCCAATGCCAAAGACTGACCGAAACCTGTAATCGGGGGGGATTATGACATTTAACGATATTTTAAAGGAATCCTGGCTGTCGGTGTCTGGGAACAAGATGCGTTCGTTTTTAACAGTGCTGGGTATTGTTATTGGTGTTATGGCGGTTGTTATCATGGTTGCCGTCGGTGAAACGGTTGAAAAGCAGATTACAGACCAGTTTTCGGCCCTGGGGACGAATACTATCATGATACGCGCGGGCGCGGCCCAAACGGGCGGTGTGCGTACCGGTAATCGCCAGACATTGACGACAGATGATGCTGAATTTATAGGGCGCCTGCCCGATGTTATGGCGGTAACGCCCGTACAAAACAGTGCCGCCCAGATAGTGTATGGTAATAAAAACTGGTCTTCGTCAATGGTCGGCGCCTATCCCGGATATACCACGGTTCAAAACGTCGAAATGGAAAAGGGAACCTTTTTCGACCAGTCTGCGGTCAGAAATGCCTCCACTTACGCTGTAATCGGCCCCACAACGGCCAAAGAGCTGGACCTGCCTGCGGACCCTGTCGGACAGGTTATTCGCGTCCAGAATGTTCCTTTTGTGATTATAGGTATGACCAAGGCCAAGGGGGATTCCGCCATGGGTTCCCAGGATGATATGCTGATTGTGCCGATAACAACTCTTAAAAAGCGTGTCCAGGGCAGCAGATTTCCAAATTCGGTCAGCATGATTGCGCTTAAACTCTACCCTGATGCGGACAATACGGTTGTTACAAACCAGATAACCGCCCTGCTGCGTGACCGGCACAAGCTAAAAGACGATGCGGCTGACGATTTTCAGATAATGGATATGAAACAGGTTATGGAAACCATGAGCACGGTCACAGGCTATATGAAAATGCTGCTGATTGCGATTGCGGCGGTATCGCTGCTTGTGGGGTCTATTGGTATTATGAACATGATGCTGGTCTCTGTTGCGGAACGCACGCGTGAAATCGGTGTGCGCAAGGCAATCGGCGCGCGCGAGCGTCAGATAATCATCCAGTTTCTGTCTGAATCTATATTTATATCGTTTATCGGCTCTATGGCGGGACTGCTGCTGGGGGTGGGCCTGTCCCAGGGTGTCGGGCGCTTTATATTGGGCTATAACGTGCCGTTTTCGGCGTGGCCGGTATTGCTGTCTGTATCTGTGGCGGTAATTGTGGGGCTGGCATCTGGTGTTGTTCCCGCGCTAAAGGCGGCAAAGCTAAACCCGATAGATAGTCTGCGTTACGAATAGAATAAAAAACGCCCCGTGGGGGCGTTTTTTATTTGGCACGTGCCGGCGCAACAATAATCGATTTAGTGCGTTCATCGGGCTTGGATTTTGATTCCAGCGTGCCTTTCTCGCCAATTATTTCCATTATTTTTGCAAACAGCTCCGGTACGGCGTCCTTGCCACGGGCCAATACTTTCTTTGAGCCACGTGTCATCACCGCAATTTTTACTTTGTTTCCGCCGTCTAAGAACTCGAACACCTTTTTCATTTTGATGTTCAAATCATTTTCTTCAATAAAAGGTTTTACCCATACTTCCTTCATTTCGACCGTTTTCTGGTTTTTGCGTGCCTCGTTTGCACGCTTTTTCTGGTCGTATTTGAATTTGCCGTAATCCATGATTTTTACAATCGGGGGGGTACCGGCGGCATTGATTTCAACCAAGTCCAAACCGGCATCCATGGCCATCGCCAACGCCTGCGGTGTTGGCATAATTCCCAGATTTTGGCCGGAATCGCTGATTACCTGAACTGATTTTGCAAAAATCCGATTATTCATACGCGGACCCATATCGCGGGCTGCGGAACGGTTAAATGGTGGTCTAATGGTATACTCCTTTTATGTTATGGATAAAATTATTATTTATTTTCAAGCGTTTTTCAACATATTTTGAACGGCCTGCAGTGCGTTCCATGCATCGCGTTTTGCCGCCGGCTTTAGCAGCAGATAGTTCGGATGAAATATGGGCATTACCGGCCGGCCATCGATTTCCTGTATCGCGCCATGGTTTTTAGCCAAATCTACATGTGCAATCTCGGTCGCGGCCAGGGTTCCCATTGTGATGATAACGCGCGGCTTGAGCAGTTCTATCATTTTGTCCACGAACGGCCGCCCCAGTGCCAGTTCCCCCTGCGTTGGCGCCCTGCCCCCGGGTGTTCGCCAGAACAGTATGGGCATAATAGATACATTTTCACGCGTCATCCCAATCGCACCAATCATTTTGTCCAACAGTTCGCCCGCCGCCCCGGACAGTATGCGACCAGATGCATCATCTTCGGCGCCGGGAATATCCGTTATAATCAGCAGACCGTTTGGCGCGGGCGCCACGTGTGGTACAACCGTGTTATGTGCCGTTGCGCGCAACGGGTGGTTAAATTCTGAAATCATTCGTAGCATGGCGCCCGTATCGGTTGGGCGTGCGGCGGCCGCCGCGGCCGTTTCCACCGACAGTGGCGCAATACGCGGCACAACAACCGGGCCCGATGAATAAACGGGCGTTCGTGCACTGTCCGGGATTTGAATATCGTCGGCTGGGGTTTCGGGGGGGGCGCTGGCCTCGGCTGCTGCTGCCGCTGCGGCCATTGCCGCGGCCGCCGCCGTCGGCAGTTCTGTAATTTCCCACCGAACGCCGGCCAAATCTAAATCGCGCAAAGCGGATAGATACATGTGTTTTCCCTTGATTTTTTCAACCTTTTATAGTACAGTAAACCACGAGCAACAGAAACTCAAGGGAGTATTTTCATGAAAATCAAAAACTTTGCTATGCTGGCTGGTGTTGCCGGTATTTTGGCCGCTTGCGGTGGTTCTTCTAAGATTACAGAACCGGCCGACCTGAACGACCAGCGCGTATTCTTTGCATTTAATTCCTCGGAAATTTCCGAAGAAGCTAAAAACAACCTGCTGGGCCAGGCTCTGTACATGAAGAATCACGCAGACACCAAGATTCAGATTGCCGGTAACTGCGACGAACGTGGTTCGACAGATTACAACTTGGCGCTGGGTGCACGTCGTGCCAACGCAGCCAAAGAAGTTATCGTCAAAGACGGCGTTGATGCAAAACGTATTTCCACAATTTCCTATGGTAAGGAACGTCCCCTGGTTAAGGGCAGCGGCGAATCCGTATGGAAATGGAACCGTAACGCAACAACAACTGTTAAATAATAGTTAGTTGATACAGGCGGTTATTGAAAAAAAGCACCGGGGTTTCCCGGTGTTTTTATTGTTCTTTTTACAAATATATTTATCCCTATCAAAAAGGCCGGCATTTGCCGGCCTTTTTGATGTTTTTTTATTTACATATTTTATCAAACAGTTCCTGCATCTGTACGCGTGTTGCGAACGGCAAAACAATCTGCCCCGCGCCGCCGCGGCGCTCAACTAATTTTGCCGCGACACCTAATGCGGATTTTAGCCGGGCCTCCAGTTCACTCCGTGTGTCGTCGTCTATTGTTTTTGATACGTATGCGCGGCTTTTTGTTGCGCGCGGCCCCTGCTTTACTATATTTGCAACCTCTGCCACGGGCAGTTTTTCGTTTATTATTTTATGGGCCAATTCTTCCTGATTTTCGGCCACGGCGATTGTACGCGCCGCCGATGCCGACAGTTCGCCCCGCTCTACCATTGCTTTGACGGAATCTTCCAGTGTATTCAGACGCATTATATTTCGTATATAGCTTTCTGATTTTCCAATCAGGCGCGATACATCGGACAGCTCATATCCGCACTTTTCCATAATGTTTTGGTATGCGGCGGCCTCTTCTATTGGATTCAGGTTTTCGCGCTGAACATTTTCAATCAGGGCGATTTCCATCGCGTTTTCATCGTTGAGTGTCTTTACCAATGCCGGAATTTCCGACAGGCCGGCCATTTTGCTGGCGCGATATCTGCGTTCGCCGGCGACGATTTCATACATATATGGCCGGCCTGTCACGGTACGCAGTAAAATCGGCTGCAGTACGCCCTTCTCTTTTATGGACGCGGCCAGCTCGCTTAGTTCTGTCTCTGTAAAGGTTTTGCGAGGCTGGTCCGGATTAGCGCCTATTTGTGCAATTGGAATTTGTTTAACAACCACACGTTCTACATTTGTTAAAATAGAAATGTCGGGAATCTGACCCATTTCCGCCCGCAGGTCCGCCAGGCCCTTTCCTAAACCAAATTTCCCAGACATTTTATTCTCCTTGTTCTGTACGTTCTATTACTTCGGTCGCGACACGCAGGTATGCCTGGGCCCCGGGTGAGTTGAAATCATAAAATAATGCAGGCTTGCCGTGGCTGGGGGCCTCTGATACGCGAACATTGCGCGGTATTACCGTTTTAAAGGCGCGTTCCCCGAAGGTATTGCGAATCTCTTCCTCGACCGCGCGGGTCAGGCTGTTGCGCTTGTCATACATGGTAAGCAGTACGCCCATAATATCCAGTGTCGGATTCCATGTTTTGCGAATCGCATCGACTGTATTAGTTAGTTGCTGGACCCCTTCCAGCGAATAAAACTCGCACTGCATCGGAACGATGACCGCATTTGCTGTCGTCAGCGCATTTATAGTTATATTCCCCAGCGCCGGCGGACAATCCAACAGGATATAGTCATAATGCTCGTGCAGTGGCGCCAACGCATCGCGCAGGCGATATTCGCGATTCGGCATGTCGTATAGTTCAACCTCCGCCTCGGCCAACTGTTGCGTAGATGGCATGATATGCAATCCCGGTACGGCCGTTGTTAAAATGTTATCCGCGGCGTTTGCAGTGCCCATTAGTACGCCATAAACACTCTGTCTATGTGAAGAGCGTACAAACCCCAAGCCTGTGCCGGCGTTACCCTGCTGGTCCAGGTCAACTAATAATACGCGTTTTTTTATTGCGGCCAGTGATGCGGCAATATTTATTGCGGTGGTTGTTTTCCCAACACCGCCCTTTTGATTTGCAAATGCAATGATTTTTGTCATACTTTTTCCCGATGTTTACCGGCCTTTATGGTATAAAATCGCCGTATCGCAGTCAAGATAATAAAGTTATAAACAGAAAAATCATTTAAATTCAATAAGATATCCTCTGTTTCATGTGAAATAAGCGCGTTTTTATGATTTGTAACAATAATGTACTCTTGACAAAAAAGTATTATGTGTTATATTTAAGTGGGTATAGCTAAGGGGTATAACAGTGAAGTTCAAGAAATTACTTTCTTTGTCTGCATCATTCATTGTGCCGATTGTTTTAGTCGGCGGGCTGGTAACGACTGGAATTGATAAAGATACCGGTTCGTCGGCGCAAAAAGCAAGCGTCCCTACGAACGTTATGCCAAAGCAAAACTTGAGGATAAAAACTGATACAATCGTGTTGACGGATGAAAACTTTAAAAAGGTTTTTGAGCATGCGGCGGCCGCTTATTTTGTGCCGAACTCCAATACGATTTATGTTAATATATTTGTGGCGGATACGGATAACGATCATATCAGAAAAACGGTAGAGATGAACAATCAGGGGCGTACGCTTGTCGTGCGTCATGAGATGGAGCATGCTAAAAAGGCGCATATTACAAATGACAATAAAAATCGCTTGGGTTGGCATCGTGCCCGTGTTGCTGTTGTGGATGAGTTAATGGCACGCGGCGGCGAGTTTATAGAAGCTCTTGAGTATCATATTGAAAACGGTGTGCGTTATCCAATTAACAGGGGCGGGTTTATTTATCGCGTCGATAGTCTGGTTATGGCGCGTCATAATGAAATGACCGGGGGGCTGGGTGCTTTTTTGCCGGTTGATTTCCAGGACCGTCAAATCGCGGATATTATTATAAACAATGCAACCGACAGATATTTGCAGGTGCAAAAAAATCATTTTTACACCAAAAGAATTAAAAATGAACTAAACTGCATCAAGCGTAAGAAATACATACCCAACGAGAGTTGTGAAATAGTGCCCTGTTTGTTTAACTACTTGCCTGAGATTGATCAGTGGGGTGCCCTGTGGACGTATGATGTAAAAGCGCAATGGACGGTTACGGGCAAAAAGAAAGTAGATTTATGGAACGCGGCCAGCCAATCCACGCGTGAGCGGACAATCGCCAAAATCGATTCCGTTGTTCGTCAGTGTTTTGCGCCCGGCCAAATGTTAATAAAATCTACTTTTTCAAAAACACACTAATATCAAAAAAATACCGGTAATTTCACGTGAAATTACCGGATGTTTTGTATAATTGTTATAAATCCGTCGCCTGTCTCTGATTTTATTAAATCGTAGTCAAATTTGTATTTTGTTTTGGCGGTATTGATTTCAGATTCTATTTCCCGGCCTTTTAATAGAAAAAGCCGGCATTTTGTTTTAGCCACATAGTCCAGGATTTTTATCAGTGGTGCGAATGCGCGCGCTGTGAATACGGTTTTGCCGGCATTTACCGGTGTTTTGGCAATAAAATCCTCTACCCGACCATGATAGATAGTCAGATTGCTAAGACCTAGTTTCTCTTTTATCTCTTTTAAAAATGCAACTTTTTTACCAATCGATTCGATGCATGTTACGTTATATCCCAATATCGCCAGAACAACACCGGGGAAGCCGGCACCACTGCCCAGGTCTATTATTGACACATCATCCGGTAAAACATTAGCCAACTGGGCGCTGTCTGCAAAGTGTCGTGTTTGAATATCGGCCAGCGTGCTTGGTGCGACCAGATTCATTTTTTCAGACCATTCGCGCAGTGTTTGCGCATACAATTCAAATTTATCTTTATTATTCATAAGGTTTATTGTAGCATAAATATTGTTATGAGAAAAATAGAAACTTTAATAGTGGGTGCGGGTTTAATTGCCGCACTGGCGGCGACCGGAACGGTTGCTTGGCGTGCAATGGCGCCGGCATCCGATAAGCTGGCGCATAGTTATCCTACGACGAAATATGGTGCGTTTTTGGCAGCCCAGCATGCGATTTATGTAAATGATTTTCAGCGTGCGGCCGATTTTAGCCGTAATCTGGACAATATAGAATATGCGGTTGTTTACAATACACGTATGCTGTCAGAGTTCCTTAGCGGTAATATGCCAATGGACGCAAAGCTGATGCGGGATGAAAAAAACGCGGCGGCTCGACTGATATACGATGCCTATTTGGTTGATGCGGGCAAGTGGGATGAGCTTTACAAACGGCATAAAAAAGATACTTCGGCCCTGTCGGCGCCGTTGCGTATATGGTCGTCTGTTGCCACCGGGCACAGCGCCGATGCAATAAAGTTTATAGAAAAGCTGCCAACGAACGAGTCGTGGAAGGCCTTTACGCGTGGCCAGATTTATGCCCAAACCGGTGATATAAAGCGTGCTGAAAAAGAATTTGCCGCTGTATCCCCGGATTTTATGAATATAAATGATTATTTATACATAATGTCTTTTTATAGGGCGAATGAAATGGCGGTCGCTGCCGCAAAGTTGCAGGATGAATTCACATCGCGTCCGGGCGGGATGTATATGCTGGGTTATGGCGCTGTGCCTGATTGGTCCGAGTTTTCCGGTAATAAAAATGCACTCGCGTTCAGCTTGATTCAAAGTGTTTCCCATACTCAGATAATGATGTATTCTGATTTGGCGCTGCTGCTGCTGCGCTTTGCACAGATTGCAGGTCCCGCATACCAGGGGCAAAATGATGCTGTTAACTATTATCTGGGCCAGTATTTTTATAATAATGTCGGCGATTATGCAAAGCATTTTAGCGCTATTAAAAAAGACAGCCCGTTTTATCTGTTCGGCATTCTGCGCATGTCTGATAAAAGCGGGGATATATCGGCGCTGGCGGCGGCATTTGATGCAAATCCGCTGTTTGTGCCGGGGGCAAACCGGCTTATTGCGCATTATGTTTCCCATGGTGACCGTCGTGCGGCGCTGCGGGTTGTGTCGCGTGCGCTGGGGGATGAAAATATAACACCCCAGGGGCGTGGATATTTCCTGAAGAGCAGGGCGCAAATAAATTTTGTTTTCGGCGACTTAGATGACGCCCAGGCAGACCTGCGCGCCGCCTCGGATTTACTGCCGCCCGATGGAGAGATATTGGCGTTGCAATCCAAGATTTGGGCGCGCCAGAATAGGGAGCTTGATAACGCATACGAATATGCCATGGGGCTGGTCCGTCAGAATCCGACGGATGTTGCCGCATGGGATGTACTGGGGCGTGTTGTGGCGGTTCGTGAAAGTCCGGATGCCGCGCTGGAATTGATAGAGCGTGTAGGCGAGGTTTCTAATACCTGCTCGGCATTGTTTGAGCATCTGGGGGATTTATACGTTCAGACAGGTAATAAAAAACTGGCAAGTGATGCATACATGCGTGCAATAGATTTGGCTGATGATGGTTTGTCGGTTATTCCGGTTCTGGAAAAAAAGATAAGGAATTTGAAATGAAGGTTGGGGTAATAGGTGCGGGCGCATGGGGAACGGCGCTGGCGATAACTGCGGCGCGTGGTGGTGCGGACGTTTTGTTATGGTCTTATGATGGCGGGGTTAAGGAGTTTGAAGGCGTTGCATGTCCGGAAAATATAAATGTAACCACGCAAATGTCTGATTTGTCGGCGGCGGATGTATGGTTGGTTGTGACGCCGGCCGCTTATTTTCGTGACACAGTGCGCGCCGCGCGCCCGTTTTACAAAGGCGTGCCCGTAATAATCTGCACCAAGGGGGCCGAGTGCTCTACCGGCGACTTTATGTCAGAGGTGTTGCGTGCCGAATTACCCGAATGTAGTGACTTTGGTGTTTTATCCGGGCCCCAGTTCGCGGCCGAGGTTGCACGTGGCGTGCCAACGGGCTCGACCCTGGCGGGAACGCAGAACGCGCGTCGCATTGGCGCGGACGCTTTACGCCAGTTGTACATCAGTGAAAGTAGCGACGTTATCGGTGCAGAGATGTGTGGTGTGGGCAAGAATGCCGTTGCGCTTATCTGTGGCTATACCAGTGTTTTATCCGGCGAGAACGAGCGTGCCATGATATTTACCCGCGCCTGGGGCGAGGTTGTAAACATCGGTCTTGCCCTGGGGGCGGATGTGCGTACGTTTTTAGACTTGTGCGGTATTGGTGACCTGTTCCTGTCGGCGACGTCGCCAACATCACGTAATTTTTCGGCCGGTATGGCGATTGCCCGCGGGGAAGAGATTGTCGGCACGGTCGAGGGGATATTTGCCCTGGGTGGGATATTGCGTCGTGCCCAGTCATTGGGGGTAGATACGCCTATATTAACGATGATGCGTGAAAAACTAAAAGTATAGGTGTATTGGAATAATCCGGCGTTTGCCGGATTATTTATTGATTTTTCGAATTTTATCATGTATTGTATTTTTCAAGGAAAGCCAAGGGATTTAAACAATGGAAAACGAGAAATTATCGTTTGAAGACGCATATAAACAGCTTATGGAATTGGTAAAAAAAATGGAAAGCGGTGAACTGCCGCTGGCGGCATCGGTTGATGCGTACGAGCAGGGGATAAAGCTAAAAGCATATTGCGAGCAGTTGCTAAAAGAGGCGGAGCTGAAAATCGAAACCCTGAAAGTTGGAACAAATCAGTAATTTTTTATCAAACGGATATAACAGTGGCGGATAAAAGTAAACTAAGTCCGGTCATGCAACAGTATGTTGACATGAAGGCCGAGAACCCCGATGCCTTGCTGATGTTTCGGCTGGGTGATTTTTATGAGGCGTTTTTTGACGATGCCCGCCAGATAAGCGAAAGTTTGTCCCTGGTTTTAACGCAGCGTGGTACGGACGCCTCTGGCGAGAATATTCCGATGTGCGGCATTCCATGGCATGCGGCGGATAATTACTTCGGGCGCCTGGTACGGGCCGGCTTTAAGGTCGCACTGGTAGAGCAAATGGAAACCCCCGCCCAGGCCAAGGCCCGCGGCCACAAGTATATCGAGCGAAAGGTCGTTCGTGTTTTAACACCCGGCACACTAACGGATGAAAATCTGCTGTCGCCAAAGAATTCGAATTTCCTGGTCGCTATTGCACCTGTGACGGGTGCTTATGAAATTGCGGGATGCGACATATCAACGGGTGAATTTTTCATCGGCCAAAGTGCTAATTTAATTGATGACATGGTTCGCATCAACCCGGCAGAGGTTATATATCCGGCCGCCATAGCCGAGAATGAAACGATAATGCGCCTGCGTGATACGTTTAAAACAACGCCGGTGTTTGAAAAGCTGTATCTGCGTGCGGACATAGACACAATTGTATCGCGCATATTCGGTGGTGCGGTCCCCGCCGGGGCGGATGTAACCACCGCGGGGGCGATTGCACTGTTGGCGGGATATTTGTTCAATACCCAGCGCGGTGCGAACATAACGTTTCGTGCGGCGCGCCGTTTTAATTCCGGGGCGCAGTTGTTGATTGATTCCGCCACCTGGAAAAGCCTTGAGATAGATGCACCCATTAACGATGGTGGCACGTGTTTGCTGGATGTGTTGGATAATACCAAGACGGCCGCCGGCGCGCGTCGTCTGCGCGGGTATTTACGCTCGTTGACGGGTGATATAAAAGAAATCCATGCCCGCCAGGAACATATCGGTCACCTGATGCTAAACCCTGATATCATGGGGGCGTTGGCGGGTGCATTGGCGTCGGTACCCGATGTCGGGCGCAGTTTGTCGCGCCTGTTGTCAAACCGGGGCAGTCCGCGCGACCTGCGTCATATTTCAGATTTTATGATTGAGCTGCCCAATGTAAAGATGATGGGTATGCGGCTCGACGGTCGCCTGGCGGCCCAGTTTGCAGACATAGAAACACATGACACGCTGGCGGGGCGTTTGCGTTTTGCGCTGGCGGATTCGTTGCCGACGTTTTTCCGTGACGGCGGTGTTATTCGCGATGGTTTTGACCCGTCGCTGGATAACATGCGCGGATTGTCCCACGGGGCCAAGGAAACTATTGCCGCGCTTCAGGCGGAATATGCCGCATCTACGGGTGTTAACACGCTAAAGATAAAATATAACAACATCCTGGGGTATTTTATAGAGGTTCCATCCGCCCGCGCCGATGCATTGATGCATCCCGAGAGTGGGTTTATCCACCGCCAAACAATGGCGGGCAACATGCGCTTTACAACGCCGCGCCTGATTGATTTGGACAACGATGTTCGCAGCGCGGCCGAGCGTGCCGCCGGCATAGAGGCCCAGATAGTCGAAGGCTTTATCGAAAATATAAAAGAAATCGCGGATTCTTTGCTGGCTGCGGCCGAACTGATTGCGGATGCAGACGTATGGTATTCGCTTGCCACTGTGTCGCAACGCTATAACTGGACGCGTCCGGTTGTAACATCCGAATGTGATTTCGATGTCATCGGCGGCCGTCACCCAGTAATTGAATACGTTCTGCGTACGCGTGCGGATAATTTTGTTAAAAACGACTGTAACCTGGGCGGGTGTCCGATTGCATTGCTAACGGGTCCAAATATGGCCGGTAAATCGACATATCTGCGCCAGAACGCACTTTTGGTGGTTTTGACTCATATGGGGTGCTTTGTGCCGGCAACGCGCGCCTGCATCGGAATTTGCGACCAATTATTCAGTCGCGTTGGCGCATCCGACAATCTGGCGGCTGGCCAATCGACATTTATGGTTGAAATGGCTGAAACGGCAAACATTTTAAACCGCGCCACGGACAAGTCTTTTATTATATTTGACGAGATTGGCCGCGGCACCGCCACGTATGACGGTATGGCGATTGCCCAGGCGGTTTTAGAATACTTAAACACACTGGGGGCGCGTTGCCTGTTTGCGACGCATTACCATGAGCTGACCGCGCTGTCGGCGGATACCGATGGCGGCCTGGCACGTGTGGCCTGCTTAACGATTGACGTACGCGAGCATAATAACGAAATCGTATTTTTGCATAAGATAATACCAGGGGTTGCGAACCGTTCATACGGCATTCATGTCGCGCGCATGGCGGGCATGCCCGCATCGGTCGTTGAACGCGCGTCGGCGGTTCTGGGCGCGCTGGAGGATACGCATGCATCTGTATCGTCGATGCCCGCCGCCACGGCCGGGCCGGCGCCGGCTGCCACACCCGCCCCAAAGGCGCATCGCGTGGAAAGTCCAAAAACAGACGCCCCCCAGCTTAGCTTGTTTGGATAAAATATGAAAAATGGCTGGATTATTTTGGATAAGACACCCGGCCTGTTCAGCCGCACCGCCGGCGGGCGTGTGGCGCGTATGCTGGGGACTAAAAAGTTCGGGCATATCGGGACCTTAGACCCCATGGCATCGGGTGTTTTAGCCATTGCGATTGGCGATGCGACCAAAATGATTCCGTTTGTAGAAGAGCAGGGCGGCCCGGAAAAAGAATATCTCTTTTCCCTACAGTTCGGGTTTGAAACGGATACCCTGGACATTACCGGGCGCGAGATGCGCCGCGATGACTTTATCCCAGAGCAGGGGGCCGTCCGCGCCGCGCTGGGCGCGTTTATAGGGGATATTATGCAAACGCCGCCGGCATATTCGGCCGTGCATATCTCTGGCCGGCGCGCGTATGAGGTGGTGCGTGGGGGCGGGGCGCCCGAAATACCGCCGCGCTGTGTTCATATTTCAGAACTGGAATTTACCGGTTGCACAGGCCCGTCATGGCATTTTCGCGTCAGGTGCCGGCGTGGCACATACGTGCGCAGCCTGGCCCGCGACATCGCCGCGAAATGCGGTGCCATGGCGACGGTTGACATGATACGACGCACGGTATCGGGCCGGGCCACGCTTAAATCCGCGGTGACACTTGATTTTTTGGAAAATCTGTTTAATAATGGTGGCGATATCGGACAATATCTGATGTCGGTGGACTATGGACTGGGGGACATTCCGGTCTGTAATCTAAGTGATAAAGACGCATCTTTGTATAAAAATGGCGGCTTTATTGAAATAGCGGGCGGTAACGGTCTGCGCCGTGTCTATGGTGGCGATACATTTATCGGCATTGGCATGATTACGGATGGCACGCTGCGCCCGAAAAGAACAATTTAAAACAAAAAAGGAAAAGAAATGTCCATTACAAAAGCAAAGACAGCGGAACTGGTAAAATCTTACAAGACAACTGATACCGACAATGGCGGCAGTGCAGAGGCACAGGTTGCAATTTTAACAGAACGTATCCGCAACTTGACGGACCACATGAAGGCTAACCATAAGGACCAGCACTCAAAGCGTGGCTTGTTGCTGATGGTTAACCGCCGCAAGAAATTGCTGGCCTACATCAAGAAAAACGATGTTGCCAAATACGAAGAACTGATTAAGAAATTAGGTCTGCGTAAATAATATCACGCCGGGTTTCCCCGGCGTTTTTTATGTCATTGCGTGGGGGTGCTGTTGCAACCCAGTTAATATTTGCAAATAGCAAAATAATCCTGTATAATTATCCTTGTATCAGCGTGTTGCGGATATGAGGCTTCTAAACCTCTTGATTCAGAGCGTACCAGCGTACGAAAATGGCTCCAAACTTGGTTGGAGGGGGTGAATAAATTGAATAAACCCGCTACTGCTCTGAAGGTAGTTTAGAACCTCCAGCCACCCTAAGTTTAGAGGGTGGTTTTTGCATTTATTTTTTTCTTGCGCTATTCCTATTGATGTGATATTATTCATTTGCACTAGTGATACTAGTGTGAGGCGTCTAAACCTCTCTTTCAGAGCGTGCCCGAGGCACGTAAAATACTCTTACCATATCCACATGGTTGGAGGCCAGTGATATATAAAAATAAGCTGGGCTATTTTTCTCTGAAAGCTAGTTAGACCCTCCAACCGCCTAAAAATATCTTATATTTGTTAAGATTCAATTCTGCGGTTAATTTTTTGTCTCCTGGGATGGAAGGCTCTCTCCTCCGTCTTTTGGCTGGCAAAAAATATGTAGGGGCCTGTTTTTCCGTCTTCTCATCTCCAATCAAAGAAACGGTGACGGGCCCCGACCTATAAACACGATGCGTTTTCTATTATTCTGGCCCGGTGGCACTATCCTCGGCTCTGGTGCATAGCCGGGCCGCATTGCAAAAACATATAAAAACACCGGCATTAGCCGGTGTTTTGGTTTGTTTTTTTATCCTACTGCTGATTGGCGGAAATGTTATTTAAATCTATAATCAGCCCCTGCAGGCGCTCTACGCTGTCAACATCGTTCAGCGCCGTACCAATCGTCAGTGCGGATTCCAAATCACTGCGTGCGGCGTCTATATTGCCTATTTTCAAGTTCAGCGCAGCCGATTTTTCAAAATAGCTCATCGCGCTGGACGACAGAGATTCACGTTCGTCCGCGGATGTGGCGCCTTGAATCTGCTCTGAAATTACGCGCACCGCCGATGCATAATCGTTAATTGCCGCCGCATACTGGCCCAGTGCCGTAAATGCCTCGGCCCGTTCGGCGTAAACATTGGCAGATACCACGCCATCGGGCAGTGCCAGCGAACTGGTATAATCGGCGATTGCCCCCTCCCAGTTTTTCAGCCACAGGTTCAGTTGACCCCGGCGGGCGTACAAGTCACGCATCTGCAGAACGTTGTTCGGGCGTTCTGTGCGCGCGGCCAGGGCGCTGTTGATATCGTTCAGCGCGGCCGTATAATTTTCCAGGCGTGTATTCAGCAATGCGCGGTCATAATACGCAACGGAATTTTTGGCATCTTTTTCGATTGCCGCGTTAAAGTCATCCATTGCGGCGGCATAGTTGCCGGCCTGCATGTATGCCTCGCCCCGCAGGACCAGCGCATCAATATTTTCATCTGATGCCTCAACCGCGGCGGTTAAATCAGCCACGGCCGCATCCAAATCACCCGACAGCAGCTTTGTCTTGCCGCTTTCGTAATAATCACCGGACTGCAACAGGGCTTCTTCCGTTATTTCAACGTTATTTGTGGTCGGTGTTGTTGTGCCATGACTGCGCCCCAGGATATAGAACGTAGCCGCGATAAAGAACAAAATTATAAACCAATAAATATAAATCGACAGTGACCAAGAACCGCCAGTTGTCTTTACAGGTGTTGCGCGCACCGCGGATTTTGCGGGCTTTTGAGCCTTTTTGGCCGGAGTGGTCTTTTTAGCAGGTGTTTTTTTCATTGGTAAATCTCCCTTCCTTATATGAAATATTAGAGAGATTTTAGCATTTCGTCAATTGTTTTCTGTGGCAGTTCTTTTATTTGCCCGACCGGCATGTTACCCAAATGTACCGGGCCGAACGAAATACGGCGCAGGTGGCGCACGGGGCACTTGCACGCGCGCAGAACAATTCGGACTTCGTTCTTTTTACCCTCTGTCACAATAACGCGCAGATTGTTGTTCGGCAAAACGTCAATCTGCATCGGGCGGTACTTTATCCCGTCAACCGTAATTCCGCGCCGTGCCGCATCCAGATGCGAGAAATCGTTGCTGTTAACCGTGGCTATATATGTTCGCGGAATATGCGAACTGGGCAGGGTCAGTTTCCGCGCCAGTTCCCCGTCATCCGTCAACAGCAGCAGCCCCGTCGTCTTATAGTCCAAACGCCCGACATATTTTAATCCGTGATATTCCGGCGCCAAGCAATCGTATATCGTCTTGCGGCCCGCCGGGTCATGCGTGGTTGTCATTGTGTTAATGGGTTTATGAAATGCAAACACCCGTGATTGCGTACGCGCCATAAGGGGGCGCCCGTCAATTGTGACGGTATCTTGTTTGGGGTCTATGAAAACAACGGGCGTATCGATAGCCGTGCCATTTACCGCCACGCGGCCGGCCAAAATCATGTCTTCGGCCGCGCGCCGGGATGCGGCGCCGGTGTCGGCTATGAATTTTGCAATCCGAACGGTCATTTGTTGGCAATCCTTGTGATTGCGACGGCCGCGGCCAGTTCCGCGCGCAGTATTGTCGCCCCCAGTGATATTCCCCGCGCCCCGGCCGCATCCAGTGCGGCGAATTCATCGGGGGAAAAGCCCCCCTCGGGCCCGACAAGAATTGATTTTGTGTCCGCCCCGATTGCACAGTCGCGACCATGCGCGGCCCGCTCGTCTGCGAAAACAAGCCCGCTTAAATCCAGGTCGGCAAATTTTATAGGGGTCAATATTTCCGGTACGCTGTTGCGGTTTGATTGCTCGGCCGCCTCGGTCGCGATTTTGCGCATCCTGTCCCAGTTTATGTGTCCGGCCACCGTGCGTGCGGTAATAACAGGCACAAAGCGTGCCACCCCCAGCTGCGTTGCCATATTGATTAAATCATCCGTGCGCTTTATCGGTGCAAACATCAGTGTTATATCCCCCGACGGGTCAGCGCGGCCAGTATCGCGCCCGATTATAAAATTTTTCCCGTCGGCGGCCAAATCGGCCAGAAATTCACGCCCCCCGCCAAAGGCGATAAAATCACGCCGCCGCATTACACGCGTTAGATAGTGTGCGGCATCGCGGCCTGCGGGGATGATGTCGCCTGTTTTTATGTCAGGCCCGACAAAAATTCGTGGAATGTTTTTCATTTTGTCTTTTTTTCTGATATAATCATAACACAATGGCAGAGAAGTTCAAGATTTTATCGGCCGGCGGTTCGTCCAAGGGTCTTAATATTTTCAAATCCAGCGCCTATAAAGAGCATGAGCGCAAGCCTTTTGCGTCACTGTTCTGGTCGCTGCGCTGGGCGATTGGGATATGGCTGGCGTGTGCATTGGCGTTTGCTCTTTCGTTCATAGCGGAACATTTCTGGCGATATGGTTTTTCGCCGGCTTCTTGGCGATGGATGTGGATTTATCTGGGTAATGCGTTATCGACGCTGGGGCTGTCGGTGGTGGCTGAGATTCCGACCTGGATTACGCGATGCGTTGCACGCCCCGATATGGCGTGTATTGCGCCGATATTGCCGGTAATTGCATACTTTTTCCTGGCGGATGCCACATTGGTCAAAGAATTTAATCCCTATGGCAATGACAAGTTTGCAGAAAAATCGTCAAACAAGGCGACAAAGGAAGACATTGAAAAAATGGGCCTGCTAAAGGGCTTTATGATGGTGCTGGGCTATTTTAAGAAAAAGCCCCTGATGATGGATGAGTGTTTGTCGGCTTTGTGTGTGGCGCCTCCCGGGACGGGTAAGACCCAGGGTGTGGTTTTGCCGACTATTTTCGATTGTCCCCAGGTGTCAATGATTATCAACGACCCAAAGCCGGAATTAAAACAAAAATCATCGGCATATCGTTCGACAGTGGGGCCGGTGTTTATCATGAACTGGGCGGGCCAGGACGACCCGGAAAACGGTATTTACTATCCGTCTTGGAATCCGCTGTCGCCGGAGCATGTTCCCTTTAATTCCGAACAGCGCGATTTGTATATTGATTCAATCTGTAATGTTTTGGTTGCGGAAAAGGCGTCTTCTTCGGCCGACCCGCACTGGACCATATCGGGCCGCGCGGCATTGTCGGGGATGGTTCAGTATATTGTGTCCAAGGTGGAAAAGGCCAAGGCCGATGATTACTTCTATTCCCGTCTGGCCGCCGGTACATTTGATGCCGAAGATGCCGCCGTACTGTCCGATTATTATCTGTCGATGATAAACGACCCGAACGCATACGCAGCCAGTGCGTTATTGGCCCGGGGCGAGCTTAATGCCATGAACTATGTCCATGTTGGAACATGGAATAATATACCAGAGGCCTGGAAAGGCAAAGAGGCATCGTTTTCAATGATTCTGGATTGGTTGAATGCGTCACAGATTGCAATCGCCCAGGAATTGGAAAATCGCCGTCGCCAGGGCGACCAAATGGTTATGATGGCAGACCCCATGAAGGACCTGTTACAGGCCGCCGTGGCCGAGGCGCGCCAGTACGCATACGCACATCGTGCGATATTGGAATTAACGCAACTGGCTAATACCCCGGACAAGGAACGCGGCAGTATTATATCGACCGCACTGGCTGGGATATCAATATTCCGAAATGCCGCCGTGCGAAACCGGACCAGCCATTCCGACTTTCACTTTTCTGACATGCGCGGCCTGCTTGACCCGCGTGACGGTAAAATTAAGCCTGTGACGGTATATCTGTCTATTAACATGGTTGACGCTGAGGCACTTAATCCCATTACCGGAATCTTTATTGAGCTGATGTCATCGTATCTGCTGGCAAACGCACCAGAGGGCGTGCGTGATGGCAAAAAGCTGGGGCCGTATCCGGTCTTGTTCCTGCTTGATGAAATGCCCAAGATGCAAAAGTTGCAGGCGGTGATACAGGGACCAGACCTGGGGCGTGGGCAAAAGATTTCATACCTGATTATAGGTCAAGACCTGCACCAGATTGCGGAAAAATATGGCAATGATGCGGCTGCAACGATTATATCCACAACCGCGGCCAAGATTGTATTGCGCCAGAATGATCCGGATACTGCAAAACGCTTTTCCGACATGATGGGCTACAAAATGAAGATAAAGACCGACAAAGACGGCAAGGAATCGACCAGCGAAGAGTTGCTTTACACCCCCATGGATATCATGAAACTGGACAAGAAAAAGCAACTGGTTATATTCCAGGGATTCTATAACCGCCCGATTGAGGCCGACCACCAGCAGGCGTGGCAAGACCCGCGTCTGGCGGGATATATGGCAATGGGGGAATCAACGCCACTGCCCGAATTCTTAATCCCTTCGCATCATGCGGCCATGGGATATACGGGCACGCCACGTGTCTATAACCCGCAAACGCATGAGATTAAGGTTTTGGCCTGATATAAAAATCCCCCCGTTTGGGGGAGATTTTTTTAATCAATAACCTGGCCGGTTGATGCGTTTATTTTTATTTTACATGCCGTAATGTGACCGTCCGCATACGAGATTGCGTCGCATTTTCCAATCTCGCGCTGCCATACGATGGCGCCGTCTGATATTCTTACCGCGTGCAGAATTCCATCCGCGCCCATTACAAACGCCGCCGGGCCCGCAACTACAAAAGGTACAGATACGCTTATTGGCGTGCACCATTTACTTTTTCCATTGCCTAGGTTAATTCGGCAAAAAGCATCGCCCATTCCACCCGCATAAACAGCGTCACCATCGACTATTATCGGGGCGATGATGTCTAAAACAGATGCGCCGCCGGTCATATTGCTGGGGCGGAAAACATCGGCAATCCATGCGATTTGACGGTTTTTGGGATTAACCTTTACCACTTCGCCCGTGGTCAGACCCGCAATTACATATTTGCCAACGCATACAGGCTTTTGTGTGCTTTTTACAGAATTGCTGGTTGGAAATCCGCTAAAGATTTTTTTATCCCCGTCCCAAATCACGTTTGACGTATCCTGGGTATATGGGCATGGCGCATCGGACGCTCCGACAGCCGTCGCCGGCAGGTTTTCAATCACGCCGCCTGTGACGGTCTGGGCGCTTTCTTCAAAAATAGCCGTGCGCTGGCCTGGTAAAATAGGGTCGTGCTTTGCACATCCCGCCGCCAGTGTCAAAATTGATAACGCCGCCGCAATTTTTCGCATGTTTATATACCTTTATTTCAAAGCCGCCGCTGCTGCCGATATTGTTGCCGGGGCGTTTTTATCGCTGATAATTTTATCCAGCCATTTGCCCGCCGCCGCCGTATCACCCGCCGCCAGATGCTTCTGGGCCACGGTAAGCATGCCGACATAGTAATATGGCGATGACTTTGTGTTCAGCGGGCTTAGATATTTTTCCAACTCAGCCGCGGTCATATCATCTCCTTTTAGGCCAACGACATGCAGACGCGCCAGGTCGCGAAAATCGCGCGTGTTGCCCGCCTGGGCCAGGCGCTCTATCTTTGCCGGGTCCTTGTCCAGCATGTATGCCTGGAACAGTGCCAGGTCCGCTGTTGCGCCGCGACCACTGTTTCCAATCGCCGCCAGTGCCCCCGCATCCATATTTTCTACCGCGGTTTCATAATTTGTCGCCATTGCGTTTTTTGCATCGCGATGCATGCGGATGCCTATCTGCAGTGCGGTTGCCGCGATTAGTATAACCAAAGCACCGGCGACAATATATCGGTAATATTTCTTAATAAAGCGCTGTGTCTTTTCGTTATTTACCTCTTCCCAAACTTCGCGATACAGTGCGTCTTCGGCATAGTCTTCGCGTGTTTTCTTAGGGGTTTTTACGTTTTTGTTTCTTTCCAGAATAGATGCCATGGAAAATTCTCCTTTAGTCCTGGGGCTCTTGATAATTCTTATTTTATTGCTATACTATAATTGTTATGAAAAAGCAAATCAAGAACGCTTTGCCGGCTTTGTCTTCTGCGCCCGTTTCGGGCGGTAATGGCGGGGACTCGTTGACGAGATATATGCAGGAAATACAAAAGTTCCCGGTTTTATCCGCCAGCCAGGAATACGAATATGCAACGCGCTGGGTACAAAACCAGGATATGGCCGCGGGCGAGCAACTGGTGGCAAGTCATTTGCGACTGGTTGTATCGGTTGCATACGATTTTAAAAATTATGGTGTGCCGGTTCCCGACTTGATTGCCAGTGGAAATATGGGCCTGATGCAGGCGCTACAGAAATTCGACCCAGAGAAGGGCTTTCGCTTTTCCACCTATGCCATGTTCTGGATAAAGGCCGAGATTTATGAAACAATCCTTAACAACTGGTCTATTGTTAAGATAGGTACTTCCGCCAATCAAAAGAGGGTTTTCTTTAACCTGGCCCGTGCGAAAAGGGCGCTGGGGATAATGGATGGTACAATGTCTGATGACCAAACGCGTGCTGTTGCGCAATACTTAGATGTACCGGAGAATGATGTCCGCCGAATGGCGACACGCATAGGGGCGCGTGATGTTTCACTTAATGCGCCGTCGCATTCCGATGATGTGTCTGCGGGTGATGTTTTATCAAATATGGCCGATACGCGTGAAAATATAGCCGTCCTGGCCGAGGGGGCCGAGCAGCGGCGCCGTGGCTATGAACTGTTGCGGCGACATCTGGCGGAATTAAAAGACAGGGACCGCGAGATTTTAATCGCGCGCCGCCTGGCCGAGCCGGCGGCGACGTTAGAAGTCCTGTCAAAAAAATACGGCATATCGCGTGAACGTGTGCGTCAAATAGAAGAGCGCGCATATGCACAATTGCGTGATGGAATCCTACAGGAAGCAGGAGAGGGAAAATGAGAGCAAAAATAATTTTTGCCGCCGCAATGGCGGTTGTTGCGCCGTCGGCGTCTTGGGCGCTGGGCTGGCAGGGACGCTCTATGGAATTTGATGTGTCGGGTTACGGTACGGCCGGCATGATAGATGCCGATGATGAAAAGCCTGATTTTTTAGGTGACTGGCGTATTCGCGGCCAGGCGTCATATAACGCCGGCGCGCGCGGACGAATTGGCGCGGTATATGCGCTTGACGCCCAGACAGTAGATACCGATGAATATATCGATGATTTATTCCTGTTTTGGCAGTCGCGGGCCTTTGGCCGGGTAGAGGTTGGTATGACCGAATCCGTTGCGGGTAAACTGGGGCTGGGGCTGCCGGATGTGGGGGCGATGCGTGTTAACGACAATCCGCTGTTTTATAAAAAGATAAATCCAGATGGGCCGGTCATCGGGGATGCTACAATCGACAGCGGGGACCAGTCGCTGCGCATAAATATGGTGTCTAATTCGATTGGCGGGGCCCAATATGGCGTATCTGTTGCAACGATAGCCGACGGCTTTGACTATGCTGTTGATGCCGGAATGAAAATTCGCCGACCGGCGGGTAAAATAAAAACCGCTTTTTCAATCGGGGCGTCATTTATGGACAATCCGGATAACTTTTCTGATGAACCGTATGCACCGGCGCTTACTGCGGATTGGCGTGCGCAGTTGGCCGCCGGAATGAATATTCAGTATAACAGCTGGATTATTGGGCTAAATGCGCGTGCCATATATGACCGTGATGCAATATCGCCTGCCGCCGATGGTATTTCGGCCGGTGCCGGCATCAGCTATGACTTGTTGAACTATAGCGTGTCACTGTCGTATGTTATGTCGTCTGTTGGAATATGGCATGACGGCGATCGTGAATATACTGATAACACTGTTCTGGCATCGTTTAGGTATAAGTACAGCGCGAACGTAGATGGCTGGACATCACTGGGGCTGTCCAGCAAGACGCCTTTTGTCGCCGCGGGATTGCGTTTGATGTTTTAAAAACGGGGCATTTCGCCCCGTTTCCTACATCAGGCATGCCAGTGTGGCACCCGCATTCTTTAGCATAAACCAGCCTATCCGATAATCTGTTGCGTAAACTGTTATCATAAACAGTGCAAATATTGCAATAACCGCAATAACATTTCCGCGCTTGCCGCGCATACAGTACAACGCGATGTTGTAAAACAGGAATAAAATGTACGCATCAACGGCAATACTTATAATCCACATTGATGTGCAGTTAAACGCCAGTGCATTCAAAACCAATATCACAGGGTAAATAAAGAATACGGACGCCAGTCCTTTTATTGCGATTTCCCAGTCGCGTTCGCCCCCTGTTATTTCCGATACCAGCATCAGCATTCCGCCCATAATAAACAGCAGGGCAACCGCCAGAACAGGTACAATTACAATAGCGGAAAAGACCGCCCCCAGTGTTATAGTAGCACCCCCCATAAGGCGCAGCGCCAACACCATTATTCCACCCAATAATCCATACATAAACGCCTTTAGCATGGATTCTTCCAGATTGCCGTCGGCGACTATCTTTGTGAAAAAGCGCCGCGGTTTTATAATAATATCACGGATGCTTTTCAGCCATTTTGTTGCTTTTGTTATCATGTATTGTCACCCTTGGGTTTGATTATTTATATTTTTGCTTTATAATTACAAAAAATCAATGGAAAAAACGATGATAAAAGTAACTATTGCCGGTCGCCCGAATACGGGAAAATCAACATTGTTCAATGGTCTGACGGGGACGCGTGATGCGCTGGTCCATGACCGGCCGGGTGTAACGCGTGATACAATATCGGGAACATTTGCTGACCGCCCGTATAGTTTGTCGGACACGGCGGGTCTTGAAAAGGCCAAGGATGGCATTGCACTGGATTCAACCGTAATGGCCACCCATGCGATAGAGCAGGCGGATGCGATATTGTTTGTTGTTGACGGTCGCGCCGGCCTGGTATCAGAGGATTTGGAATGGGCGCGTCTGGTGCGTCGTCGTACCAAGGCGCCGGTGTTGTTGCTGGTTAATAAATCTGAATCTGCGCGTCGTATGGCCGACCCGCACGAGTTTTATAAGCTGGGCTTTGGTGCGCCTGTCTTAATCGCGGCTGAGCATAAGCGGGGCTTTGACGAAATTTATGAGTTTTTAGATAAAATCGCGGGATTTGATGCCGCCGCGGTGGCGGATGAAAACGTTGCCGATGTTCCGGCCGACCCGCGTATAAAAATCGCCATCCTGGGCCAGCCTAATGTGGGCAAATCCACTTTGGTTAATCGTGTCCTGGGCCAGACGCGTCAAATTGTTCGCGATGCGCCGGGTATAACACGTGATACGGTAAAAATTCCGGCCCGCTTTTATGGTCGCGACATACTGCTAATGGATACGGCCGGCCTGCGTCGCAAGGCGGGGGTAAAGGATGATGTTGAAACATTATCGGCGCTAAAGTCGTTGGATGCTATTGAAAAGTCAGATGTTGTAATATTGGTAGTTGATGCCACCCGTAACATAGAAAACCAGGCACTGGGGATTGCCGCGCGTGTATTTGAAGCGGGCAAGATTTTGTGTGTTGCACTGAACAAGTGGGATTTGATTGAGCCGGAAATTCGTGATGAAAAACTATTGAAGCTAAAGCATCAGTTTGCAAATTCATTTCATCAGATTATAAAGCCGATGATATTGGCAATATCTGCTGAAAAGGGCACCGGTGTTCAAAATATGTTCAAGCGTGTTTATCAGCAGTGGGATATTTCCGATACGGACGTCCCGACCAGTCTGCTTAACCGTATTGTTGAACGTCTGGTCGCCTCGCGTCAGCCGCCGATGTCGCGCCTGAAACGTCCCATGAAGATAAAGTTTGCCCGCCAGACCGGCCGGCATCCGATGAAAATAACAATAAATGTCGGTGGGGCGTCCGATATACCGGAATCATATACACGCTATCTGCGGCGTGGAATTGCAACGGAATTACACTGGGAACACTTGCCTGTTGTAATCGAGTATCAAAAATCAGATAATCCATACGATTGATAGGCCTGCTATCAATCTGTGGTTGTCGCGTGCGATGTGTGCTCTATCCGTCAACCGTGTGAAAAGGCGCGGAATAAATCCGCGCCTTTTTATTTACTGTTACCGCTTTTTTAGAAGCCTTTTGGCTTTTCCATTTTTACGTTTGAAACTTTTTTATTCAATGCTTCGATAACCTGGTCTGTGATGTCCAGATTTTCAACATCATTTCCAACGCGGGCAAAGCGACCGTCAATTACCAAAGACAGTTTCTTTTTTGCAATCGTGTTTTCGATAATCGGGTCCAGATGATTTGCCTGAACGTCATTTAGTGCCTTTTGAAAAGCCATATCAATGCTCTGTGCGCGTTCTGTCAAATCCTGTTGCAGTTTTGCAACGCGGTTTTGGTAGTCAACGATACGGCGCTGCAGCGCGTCGCGTGACAAAACATCCTGGGATTTTTCAATTTCCGCCTTTTCCTTTTCCAGAGCTTTCTGGTCGCGTGTTAATTCATCACGCAGCTGGGATTCATAAGATTCCTTTTGACGACGCAAATCCTTCAGTGCGTTTGCGCCGTTTTGTATTGCATCCATGCGGATAACAGCAATACGCAGATTTGCACCGTTTGCCGCATCTGTGGATATAACCTCCATCGCGGTGTCCAGGTTTGATGATTTTTTGCTGTTAAGTGCTGATACTGCAAAAATTCCGATAACACCAACCGCAACAACCGCCGCCGCAATTATTCCGATTTTTTTGTAATTGCGAGTCGCCTCATTATTATTCTTGTTTACCATGTTTTTCCATCCTTTGTTTTGTTGATAAGGGCAGTATAACAATAAAAAAATAAAATGAAAAGTTGATTTTTTTACGGCACTTAGCGCGCGGGTGCAATGCGAATTTCAACACGTCTGTTGGTTAATCTGCCGATATCATCCTGGGCGGCGATTGGGCGTGCCGCGCCGCGCCCCACTATGAACATTCGGGCCGGATTTATTTTATGCTGCGCCAGGAATACCCCCGTTCGCATCGCCATATCATTTGACAGTGCCGCGGCCCCCCGCGTATCACGCATTGCGTCGGTATAGCCTGCGATTTCAATAAATGTTGCATCGTATTTCTTTAAAATCTTTGCAATAGTGCTCAGAGTGTCCGCACCCCCCTGGGAAATTTCCGGCGCATCAAGTTCCATAATTGCGTCACGCACCAGTATAACAACAACATCTGTGCCGGCCCGCTGAACGGAAATTCCAGGCTTGCGTAGCGCGTCGTACAAAGTAAATTCCAGATTTGCCATATATTGAACCGCGGCGACGTTGTCATTGGCTACTTTGTCGCCATATTCTGCACCGACCGATACCATTACCGCATCCCCGACCAGGCGTCCGCCCGCCCCCAGATATACCGGCCGCTTTGCCACACGTGCTTGGTCGGTCATCTCAGACATGGATGCGCCGCGCAGATAGTTGCGCCATGTTTCCCGTGCCGGACTGGTATAGGCCGTGCACGCGGCCAGCAGGGATGTGATAGCAAACAGTCCAAAGCTTCGTTTCATTTATTCCGATATAAAAGATATTTCGTTTGTCCGTGAAGAAAAGCAGTTATCTGCGGTTGAATCTGCCGGCATTCCGTTTACACGTACTTCGCTTGCCCATTTTGGTATTGCGGTAATGAAATAATCGCATTCGCCAACCGATAGTTCGGTCAGGTTTATGGAGAATTTTTTCCCGTCGGCCGATGCGGTAACAGACCATGGCCCCCCCAGGGGTGCCCGCTCTGACTTTAATGCGCCGGCCTTTATCAGATAATCAACCGATACACCGGAATAATCGCCCCGCATCCCCAACAGCATGCGCGTATCTGCGGCGACCTGCTCCAGTGTTGATGCCGCAATAGCGCGCATCTGGTTGCCGCGTATCATGTTGTATAGCGATACCGCACTTACCGTCATTATTGCGCCGATTGCCATGATTCCGATTATTTCAATCAGCGAACGTCCGGATTCTTCACGCATTTTATCATTCTCCGTTTGTTGTATTATTTGGATACGCCGACTATCTGGGCATCTGCGAACAGGTTCATTGCACTGGCGACCAGCGGGTCCGCCACCAGTTCTTCTTGCTTTTGCTCTGTAATGGTATGAGTGTTTTGTGACTCTGCTGCGCGTTCCAGACGCCATTCCTGGCCTGTCTTGTCCGCCAGCCATGCTGCCAGTCGCGGGGCAAAATCTGCATCACCCTTGCGGTCAAAGTATTTTATGCATCCCTGTGTAAAATCGCATATTTCTATATTACTGCTGTAGTATGAATACAGCAAAATCTCACGTGCGTCCTGCAGGGCACTGCCCAGTTCTGCCGCGCATGTTATCGTGCATGTTTGCTTAGGCGCCGCCTTTGGTGCCACCGGTGTCGCGGGGGTGGCCGCCTTTTGTGCGGGTGCGGTATTGCTTTCCGCCTGCCGTACCAGGTCGGATATAGGTGGTATTTCCGCAATATGCATACAGCGCACGATTAGCATGTCAAAGCACTGCTTTTGATTTCCGGCGGCCTGCATTTCGGATATCGATGCAACCAATACCTGCCATATTCGTGAGAGAGTATTTAAGCTGACGCTGGCGATGATCTTTTGCATTTGCTCACGCATGTCGGCGGTATAGGGGGAATTTATGCATTGACCTGCATGCAGTGCCGGATGCATACGTGTGGCCCAATGTGTCCATTCCATCATATCGCCCAACAGCATTGTTAAATCGGCGCCATTTGTGTATATTTGGTCGGCTTTGTCCAGTGCGGCCGCCACATCCCCCGACAGCATTGTGCGCATAAAGTCAACTACAACACCGCGGTCGGCACGTTTTAGCATGGCCAGAACGGCGGCCTCATCTACATTGCCACCGGTTTGTGCAATCGCCTGGTCCAGCAGTGACAGCCCGTCACGTACGGAACCGTCGGCCGCGCGTGCCAACAGCTCGTTCGCGGCATCGGACAGTGTTACGTTTTCCTTCTCTGCAATCCATGCAAAATGCTGTTTTAGTGTTTCGACCGGAACACGAACTAAATCAAACCGCTGGCAGCGGGATAAAATCGTAACGGGCACCTTGCGAATTTCTGTTGTGGCTAAGATAAATATAACGTGGGCCGGCGGCTCCTCCAGCGTTTTTAGCAACGCGTTAAAGGCCGATGTGGATAGCATGTGGACTTCGTCAATGATATAGACCTTGTAGCGACCGTTTGTCGGGCGATACTGGGCGGCGTCCAGGATATCGCGCATGTTGTCCACGCCTGTATGTGATGCGGCGTCAATTTCAAGAACGTCTATATGCTGGCCAGCGGCAATTGCGCGACAATTCTCGCATGTGCCGCATGGTGTTGGGGTCGCCCGCTCGCCCGACAGGCAGTTTAACGCCTTTGCCAGAATTCGTGCGGTACTGGTCTTGCCGGTTCCGCGAATTCCTGTAAATATATAGGCATGTGCAATACGACCGGTATTTATTGCGGTAGTTAGAGTTTTTACCAGCACATCCTGGCCGATTAAAGATTGAAAATCCTGGCTGCGATATTTGCGGGCCAAAACTGTATAGTTCGTATCCATGCAATTCTTCCTTTGCTAAAAAGCATAGCACGCACAGCCCAAATTTCAACAATTAAAAGTGTGATTTTTTCGGTTATTTCAAGTTGGAAATAAAGTCCGGAAAGCCGTTGTCATCGTCTTCTGTTTCGGCGGTTTCTTCGGTGGCCTGGGGGGCTGCCGATTTATCTGCCGGGCCGCGTGTGGAATCAATTTTTCCCTGTTCTGCGGCAACGATGCGACCATAGTGTTCGGCCGTCTGCATCAGGCGTTCGCGTTCAATTTCATCCGCGGTTTGACGTGCCTGGTCCATGTACTGCTTACGCTTTTGGCGCCATTTATGACAGCGCTGAATCATCAGCCCGACCGAGGATTGGTTTTTTTTGTTTTGCATTTAATTTTTCTTTATTATCAGGAAGTACTTTTTCTTTTGCCTTTTTGGCATTTCGAGCTATAGGTTAAAGCATCCTAAAACTGATTGCAATATTTTTTTTCTGTTGCTAACCTGAATAAATGTAGGAGGGACGGAAAAGTGTCCAGGCAAAGCGGAAATTTTTTATTGCAAGCGCTGTTGGCATTGTCCCTGATTTTTGCGTTTATTCCATTTCTGGCACAGCATTTGGCGCGTCGTGATACAGACAGTCAGATGTATTCTGTCACACGCCAGGTTGATGTTGCATCAACCGCCGCGCGGATTTTTATCCGTGAAAATGCCGCCCATATTCAATATGATAAAACCGTTGTCGCGGGCAATGATTTTGCAGACTTGCTGGAACCGTACGGCCTGCCGTTGGGATTTGTTCCGCGAACGGCCCTGGGCCAGGATATGGTGCTCGTTATAAATAAAACACCTGATGCGGTCTCTGCTTATATTGAACTCTCTGGTGGCGATATTTCGGCGGTGCGTGCGGCGGAATTGGCACGTCGCATCGGATTTTATGCCACCCCCAACGGCAAGACGGTTAGCGTTGGAATCCCCCTGGACGAGGCGTTCTCAGACGTTGTTCGCCGAAACGAGCCTGATGTGGATGCCAGTGCATTTTTAACAGATTTGGATATGGGGGGCTTTGTTTTTGACAACGCCGCATCATCAATTGCGCGAACGGGAACATTTGACACCGCCATGATATCGGGTCTGTCGGTTGCGGGTGTTGAAAACGGCCGCAAGGTTCGTAGCAAGATAGACTCTCTATCTGCGACGCGCGCTGTTTTCCAAAGCCGCGGGGGCGAGGCTGCGCTGTCGCTAATTCGCGGGACACTATCGGCCGACAGTGTCGATGCCCGCACAATCGCGCGCTTTGGTGATACGGGAAATTTTACCGCCGATACTGCATCAATGTACGAGTTTTCTATGACCGCAGGTCGCACTGGTTTTGTCGGCCCCAGTACGTGGAACATTCGCGGTAATGTTGTTTCCGACAGAATTAACTTTAGTGTCGAGCGCTTGGATGTCTCGTCTTATATAAATGTATCACGCGGCCAGGATGTGTTTATAAATCCCGATGATTTGGAATACAGCTCGCGCAGCGGGATAGAGGCGGACACCGTCATCGCATCAAATATAACAATGCGCGACCAGACGTCGGATGCGCTGTCGGGTGGGGGCAGTGGTGCCGTTATTTTAGATGTGCGTCCGGCGGGAACTTCATATCTTCCCGATGCAATTGTAAATTCGGTAGATAACGGGGCCTTTGAAATTATTGCCGCCCCGGATGATGAAAGCGGCAAGACCGTTGACTGCAAGGCGGTTATCGCCGAACTAGACGGTGTTTATAATCAGCGCAGCCTGTCGCAATACATAATATGCCAGTATGTTTTCTGGCAGCGCTTAGAACAAAGAATAGATATACTACAATGCCTTCAGGACGGTCGCGATGGCTGTATTTAAAACAAGAATTTTTTCAGACAATTCATCAGGTGCCGGTTTGACGGAGGCTCTGCTGGCGATGGCGATTGTGGCGATTGCCGCACCGTTTGTCTATAATCAGGTAATAGCCGCCACACGTACGGCCGCCGATATTCGCATGGCAAATGAAATTATCGCGATGCGCGGCGCTGTCTTAAATTTTGTTCGCATGCATGGTGATGCGTGGCCCGACGTTGCGCAGATACGCCTGTCACAAGAGGAATTGGCCGGCATTGGCGACGGCGTCGCGGCGGCATTTATTGATAAGTATAGTGTTTCAGGTGCAACGGTTACCGATATTTATCTGGCGTTTGATTTGCATACATCCGCATTGCGTGCGGCATCTGTTGCGCGACACATTGGAATCGATGCCGCCGTTGTGGGTGATGACGGAATTGCATACGGCGCATCATGGGCCGTTACCGCCCCGGATTTTGTGGCGGGCGACCTTATATATCGCGTAACTCGCGATATAGAGGGCCAAGATACCGCCAAATATCTGCATCGCGGTACATCGGGTGAGGACGGCTTGAACGTAATGGGGCGCGATTTAAATATGGGCGGGCATAATGTATATGATATAGGGGCGGTATCTGCAAAATCCGCCAAGGTATCGGGTGCCACCGCCATGTTTGTCGAAGCACAGCAGATAATGGCCGACGCCGCATACTTTTCATCCGGTGCTAATATTGACGGGGGGGCTGCATCATTGGGGGCGCTGCGTGTGACGGGTGATATTACAGGTTTTAGAAACATCTCTGCGGCGTCCCTTAACGGGTCTGGCTATACAACATCGGGGCGTGTTATTGCGGACCGTGCAACGGTGTCAGGGGCTGTAAATGTTGCGCGTGACCTGACGCTAAAGTCTGATACCAGCCGCACAATCAGCGGCTTTGACGGAATCACGGTCAGTTCGGTTGCGGCGCCGTTTATATCGGCGGATGAAATAGTTTTTTATGATAATTTTGGTCTGACCCTCTCTGGCGAGCTGTTGATGTCAACAACGGCGCCGCTGCGCATAGGGTCATGGACATTCCCGTCAACAACACCGCCTAAATTTTCGCAGCTAAAACTGCAGCGTGCGGAATATCCCGCGGCGGTTAGAAAAAACGAGTTCGCACCGATAATTCGGCGCGGTTGGATGGATGGATATGCAAAGAATGAAATCACGCCAAACAATTTTTAACACTTCGGCCGAAAGTGGCGGAACATTGGTTGAACTGATGCTAAGCGTTGCATTGGCGATGATTGTCATACCTTTTATATTCAGATATCACCAGCGTGCGGTTCGTCGTGCGGAAAACATTGCCATTACCCGCCAGATGGCCGGGGTTCAGTCTGCGCTGGAACGATATATCGCCGAACATCGCGATGAACTGCTGGCGCCTGTTGGAAAAAATATAACCCGGGTGTCTTTGGCCCAGTTGGTCCCATACGGTGTCGCCGAAGATTTGGTTCAGGCCCGTGGCGAAGAATACCAGTTGCGTGTGTTAAAGTCATCCGATGCCAATCGTCGTGCCACACTGCAAGGCATAATAGTTTTGACGGATAAAGATATCAGCCCCCTGCGCACGCGTGAGATTGTAAATATCGCTGGCGACCGTGTTGGATTTATGGACAACGGCCGTGCATACGGTGCCTTTGGGGCGTGGCGTACGGCCGCGGTTGATTTGGGCGTATCAGGTGACGGCGGAATTGTGGAAACAACGGCACCATTGCGCGATAATGCTAAATATCTGTGGCGTGTGCCTTCGAATGATGCCGCGGATGCGACGATGCTATCCGCGCTCAGCCTGGGGGGGCATGACATAGTGTCCGCATCTTTTTTCAACAGCCGTTCGGCTCGTTTTGATGAAATGCTATCGGTGGGTAAAATCGCCGCGGATGATGTTATATTTCAAAACAGAACATCTATTGATAAAAATCTGGCGGCGGCATCATCGACTGTATCGGGGGCGCTGTCGTCCGATGCAAAAAATATGGAAGTGGCAGGCAGATTTTCCCTGTCCGATACCGCAAAGTTTTCAAACATGGTTGTCGGCGATTTTTATGTTACAAATATGACTCTGGCCGGGCTAAGTGTTACGGATACAGAAAAAGTATCTACGTTAAAAATAAACCAGGCACTGGACATGACGTCGGGTCGTATTGATGCGATGTTTGTAACGGTCGGATTTGCCGGTTCCATAACGCCGCGTCTGGTTGTGCGCGACCGTATCGAGGATTCTGTCAATCCGGCCTATTACTGGGATGCGGCGGCATCGGTTGCAAACTTTAACGATGTGTCATTTGCGGAACTGGCGCGTATGGCGCCGCTGGCATTTGCGCGCGAGGGCAAAGGCACAACCACCGCCCAGATTTTTGGTGCGGTTTCGGCAAATAAAAACGCAACAGCATCGGATTATATGAATGCGATAAAAGAAATTCAGGAAAAAGTTCGTGCGAAATATCGCGGGTTGAATTTACAATGATTTGTGGTATAAGATAAAACTATGAAAGCAACATGTGATTTTTGTAAGACGGAATACAGCTTGGAATCGGGTGTTCGCGGCCGCGTTCAGTGTGCGGTATGCGGACATGAATGGGTAATATCACCGGCATCGCGCCGCGGTGCGTGGTTGACGTTTATTGCGGCGGCGACGGCGGCGCTGGCGGCGATTGTCTTTTCTATTGCCGTTATAACCCGGCATCAGGCACGTGCGGCCGCGGATGCGCGTCCGTTGGTTGCGACGATAACTAATATTCGTTCTGTTATTGATGCATCCGGTGTGTCGCATTTTGTGGTATCGGGTCGTGTTACCAACCAATCGGCAGAGATATATGGCGTGCCGGATTTGATAATAGTTTCACGCGATGACACCGGGGCGGAGATTACGCGTCAAAAGTTTATGCCGTCGGCAACATTGCTGGATTCGGGGGCATCTGTTGATTTTTCGCACACTCTCTCCGCCCCCAGCGACGGTGTAAAGAAAATAACGGTAGAGCTAAAAGACCAAGCGGAGTAATGAATGATGAAACAGATTTCTGCATTGTTTTTAGGCCTTATGTTTATCGCATCCGGTGCCGTGGCGGCAACCACACCGTCAAAGCCCGCCCCCCGCGTCAGCATCTTTTCCACCAGCACCGACTGGGAGGCTGTAACCGGCCTTATGCTGCATGAATATCATGGTGTGTTTGAATATAAAAATAACGACAGGTTAATCGGCCGTGGATTGGTTTTATATTATCTTGACGGATTTCCATGCTATGGCCTGGGCGAGGGGGTACGTGTCTGGCTGGGGCCGCGTGGTGACCACGACGGTGACTTGCGTATTGCATGTGTTCATGCCCCGACCGAGATAAAGTTTGCATGGCGCAATGCCACCCGTGATGCAGACCAGGCCGTGACAGAGGGGATTTTAACGTGTCCGGTTAAAGGTGACCGGGAATTAACTATTGATTTGTCGCAATGTACGCGCGGCGCTGACTGGGAAAGTTACAAATAATGACAGAAATACGTGAATTCAAAGTAGAAGAGGGTGCGGCGGATGTTCGCCTTGATAAGTTTCTTGCCACCCAAATGCCACAGTTTTCAAGAAGTGAAATCCAGCGCTTTGGTGTTTTGCGCGCGGGTCGTGCGGTAAAGTTTTCCGAACGTGTTCGCACCGGTGATGTTTTTAGCGTGACAATACCCGATGCCGTCCAAACCGATGTGGCGGCGGATAATGTGTCATCTGATTTTGATTTGGATATCTTGTTCGAAGATGACGATATAATCGTCGTAAACAAGCCGCGCGGTGTTGTAATGTATCCGTCGGCGGGAAACAAAACCAGAACACTGGTTCAAAATATTTTATCATATACGCATCTGTCGGCCTTGGGCGGGCTAACGCGCCCCGGTGTTGTTCATCGTTTGGATAAGGATACCAGTGGCGTAATGGTTTTTGCAAAATCAGATGCGGCTTTTCGCGGCCTGGTCAAGATTTTCTCTGCCCATGATTTAACGCGCAAATATGTGGCGTTTGTTTGGGGTGTGCCAAACTGGACCGGGGCGGACATAACTGGCAATATTGCGCGTTCTTCCCGAAATCGGCAAAAGATGAGCATGGTAAAGACCGGTGGTCGTCCGGCGCATACGGTTGTAAATGTTATGGATGTTTGGCCGCGTGTTGGTGTGTCGGCATTGCGCTGTACGTTGATGACGGGGCGCACGCATCAGATACGTGTTCATCTGTCTGCCCATGGTTTCCCTGTATTGTGTGACCCGGTGTATGGTCGTGGTGCCGCGCGCCTGGGGTCGGTTAAGAATCCGGATTTGCTAGATTTTATAAAAACGCACGATGGCCAGATGCTGCACGCCGAAGTTTTAGAGTTTATTCATCCCATAACCGGTGCCCCGATGCATTTTCGTGCACCGTTGCCGGATGACATGGCGACCCTTCGCTGTATCTTAGAAGAAACTGAATAAAACCGTGCCGCTCATTGCAATATTTTATTTGTCTGAAATTCATTTTATGATATAATAAAATATAAAATATGGAGCGAGCAGAATGAGTCTCTTTACAAAAACTATTAGTTTTCTGGCTGTTATGGCAGTTTTTCCGGCATCGTATGCTTTGACGGCGCGGCCCAGTGTTATTGGCACTGCATCATCGCGCATGCCTACAATGACGGCTGTGATTACCAATGGCGGCAATTCCATTAGCGGTTCAACAACAACATCTAGCTTGTTGGCCAATGCGGAATGCATTGATGCGTACACCGCATGTATGAAGGGTGGCGATGCCTGTGGCAGCGATTTTGAAGAATGCACGACCAAGGTTCTGTTCCATGGCAAAATGCCCCAGTGTTTATCCACACTGGCGCAGTGCAGCACGGCCGGTGTAACCAGCCTGTTTGGTACGGGGACTGTATCGGCGCTGTCTGCGGTTGCGACAAAAAACAGTTATGGTGAGGTAACAGACTACACATATCCCACCGATGGCAGTGTTTTGGGCCAGATGATTACCGGTGCGGCGATTTCGAACAAGTACGACACATCCACATGCGTTCGTCGCTATACATCCTGCCTAAAGAAAGACAGTGTCTGCGGAAATGATTTTGAGCTCTGCACAACCGACAAAGAATTTAGAAAACAGCGCGTGTTCTGCGATTCTACCCTGGCCCGCTGCCAGTCAGAGGGTTTGATTGAACTGTTCGGCAGTGCCAGCACATCCGGCACACCGTCTGCGACATCGCGTATTGGCGAAATGATTGCAGAGGGTGCGGCCCTGGCGGCGGTTAACGCTGTATCAACCTGTTACAAGGTTGTGGACCAGTGTATCCTTAACGCCTGTGCGGCAAATCCGTACAAGTGCTTTGAAAACAGCACAAATGAAACAGTTAATTTGGTTGAGGCGATAAATACCGGCATTGCAACGGCTGAAAACACGGCCGCGTCAACAATCGCCGCCATCGCCAGCGAAATGGACATTGTAACAAAGTCCAATGTTGCGTCTTATATTAAAAATAGCTGCTTGGATACAATCGGTTCAAACAAATATTGCTATGCGACATTTATTGGCAACGGCCAAATGCCGACCTCGTCTCAGTTAAAGGATGAAGATAACCAGGAAGAAATCTATGACGAAGCCTACAGCGCCCGTATGAGCAGCGCCATGAAGGCCAAGATTGCAGACCTGGTTGATAAGTTTGATACCAAGGCAAAGCAAAAGTGCACGGAAACAATCAAGACATGCGTAATGCGCGTATGTGGTTCGGGTTCTGGTGCGGCCTGCTACAGCCAGGTATTCGGCAATCGTGACAAGTCTATTAACAACAGTGCGACCTATCCGGAGCTTCAGACCGGTTGCGCCGCGGTTGTAAATACGGATGCATATTGTAAATATGCGGCGGCAAATCCGAACTCGACCGGTGGTTATACATATTCATATATAAATAATGATGCGTTTACCATTTTGTTCCCGGAATACGAAGAAGGCGGTAACGACCCCATTGGCGTAGTATCCAGCCTGAACGCTGCGCTGGCTAATAACTATAGCGATGCTGCAATCGCCACGATGAAACGTCAGTGCCAGGCGGTCGCAACCAGTTGCGTAAAATCCATGTGTGGTGCCGATTACCAGAATTGCTATCGCAACCGTACGGATGTTTACTCATCCCTGACCCAGACTGGTGACTCTTCGTTCGATAAGTCTATGAACAAAGTTGGCGGTGTTTTGGATTACACGATTGTATTGGGGCTGTGCCTGGATACAGTCAAGGGCGCATCTGTATGTGAGGAACATCTGGCGATAGAGCGCAACAAGCTGAAGCTGGCTAATAATTCCAAGGCATCCAGCTGGGGCTCGGCGGGTAACGTACGCGAGGGCTGGATTGACGCCGGCGCGGCGACCGCTGTCACCGCCAGCACAGAGCAGGTCGCTGCAACCGACGAAAACGGCAATGCACTGTGCACGTCAAAGGGTGGCACAGACCAGGGTGTCTGCTACAGCGTTGATGCCGCGGGCAATATTTACGACCAGCCTGTATATATCTCTTACACCACGTATGTGGAATCACAGGCCGCATCAACATTGTTCAAGGACCTGATTTACGACCTTGAAAAAGAAGCGCAGGCGAAGTATAACGCAAAGCTAACGAAACAGCAGAACATGTGTATGTCGTCCAACCAGGGTGGTATCATGGGCAATCGTGACATGGGCAGCACATTCCTGTGGGTAAAGCTGAAATCGAACACAGTGCCAAAGGCGTATCCGGTATCGGGCCTAAAGCCGTCACAGTTCGCCGCCAGCAATGACCTGTATGGTTCTTTCTGCCGCGTTCGCGTAACACTGCAGTCTGATGATAAAAAGATTCAGGACGTAATCGCCAAGGGTACAGATTGGGCCACGGCTTACTTTGCGGCAGGTGATACATTCACATGCGGTTCCTGGATTCCGGGCAAGGCCCTGGAGCAGCTGGCTGATGCGGTTGCAAAGGATGCACGCGCCGATGCCTCTGTTGGTGACACCCGCATGAGAAATTGGATGGCTGTACTGGGCACCGTTGGTGGCGGTGGTCTGGGTGCGGTTGCCGGTAACAAGATTGCAGACAGCAGCTTCCTGGGCGGCTTGACCGGTGGTGCAACTAAGTCCAGCCAGGAATATGCAGAATCTTGCTATAACTATGGAACGAAATATTTCCAGTTATCTGACCAGGAATCAAAATCAAGTGCTCTAACAAAGATGATTTCATCTGCACGCAAAATAAATACAAACAAAAAGGTGGATGGTGCTGACAAAGAAGCTCTAAATGAAGCGATAGAGAATTTGTTAACCGCTATGCGTACAAACGGTGGCTATACTACAGGTACCACAACCGGTACATCCGTAGCATGTAAGTTTGCTAAAGGGTCCAAAGAGGCTGTAAGAGATACGGTTGGAAATTCCCCGTTTTCTATCAAAAGTGTGAAATATACTTGTCCGCCAGATGGTAACTCTACATTGACAAATAGACCATGTCCCCCAAATAAACAAAACATAGAAATTACAGGTACTGCATCAGTTGATGTGTCAATGACCCATACAGAGATTACGGAAGTTACTGTTATATATTGCCCTAAAAATAGTGGTATAACCAAAGCAGATATTAACAGTTACTCCTATAATGGTATAGGAACCGATGGGGCAACTGTAAATATCGCTATGGGCCAAGCACAGACAGCAACAGCAAATGCGTCCAATAATTCCAATATTTCCGCAGCTGTAACAGCGTTGCAGACGGAATGTGGAAACTGGGATGATAAGGGTGCATCTGCCCAAAAGACCAAGTCCATATCCACCGTGATTGGTACGGGTGTTGGCGCGATTGCGGGTGGTGTGCTGGCGTACCAGGCAACCAAGAGCGTCCAGGAAAGCAAGCTGGATAAGGTTGAGCAGGCCGCATACGACGAATGGATGAACGAGGTTGGTAATCACATCCGTTGCTTTGTCGGTGGCGACGAGGTCGGCCAGTACGGTGATATCATCTCTACATCGATGGAGTAATACACAAAATCCCGGCAATGCCGGGATTTTTTTATGCCGCGCAATATTCGCGCGGCTTTTTTTTTAACATATTTATCGTGTCACAGTGCGCAGTGCCTGTAATGCGGCAGCGGTATATTTTACGCGTTTTTGTGCGTCATAATATGCTCCGTATGCTTCAATAAAGGCATTCGCGGTTATACGTGGACCATGGGGCCATATCGCATAACCCGTGGCCAGGTCTGTTAGCAAATGCATGCCTGTTATAGGGCGCCATTCCAATGGCAGGTTAAGCATGTCTTTGTATCCATGGGCCAATGCTGTTTTACGGCATTCTTTGATAAGCTCTTCAAGTTGCTGATTTGTTGTTATCTTTGCTGTTTTCATTTTTATTTCTTCTTTGCATTGTTCAGACGCAACTGGCCACAGGCGCTGCCGATATCGGTGCCGCGCTCGCGCCGGATGCGTGTATGTATGTTATTATTGATAAGTATGTCTTGGAAGCGATGTACCGCATTACCCGAAGGTGCCGCGAAATCGCGTTCATCAACCGCATTCCATGGTATCAGGTTTACCATGCAATTTTTCCCCTGCAGCAGCGTGGACAGTTTTTCGGCATATTCCGGTGTCGCATTGAATAACTCCGTCTCGCCGGCCGAATTTTTGCGCCCCAGCAGGATATATTCTATCATCAACTGGCGGTTATGCAGATTTGTAAAGTCATCTGCGGCGGTCAATACCTCCGCCAGTTTATATTTGTTGTTAATAGGCATTATTTGGCCGCGCAATTCATCTGTCGGTGCATGCAGTGATATAGCCAGATTAATTGGCCGCCCCCATTCAATCAGTCGGCGAATTCCGGGTACAATGCCGCATGTGGACAGCGTTATTCGGCGCCAGCCGATTCCAAGTTCTTTGTTGGCCCGCTCAATAAAATCAATAACGTTTTCCGTATTTTGCAGCGGTTCGCCCGTCCCCATGATAACAATATGCGACACATCGCCATTATTTGCGTCGCCGTTTGGCCGTATGTTGGTTTTATCAGCGCGCGTCCGACGCAGTTCCCACTGCGCACACAGCACCTGGGCAAATATTTCATTTGCGGTCAAATTACGTTTCAGTCCCAGCAACGTACTGGCACAAAAGCGGCATCCCATTGCGCATCCTGCCTGGGAACTGACACAGACGCTGTTGCCGTATGTTGTTCGCATAAGAACGCATTCAATTTGTTCGCCATCGCCCAGCTCCAACAGAAATTTGGTTGTTTCACCATCAGAGGAATCCAACCGTTGCACAATTTTTACCGGCAGTGTCTGCGCCGATGCGTCCAAATCATGGCGTAATGTTTCCGGCAGGTTTTTCATCGATGCAAAATCAGGTGCCCCGCGTGACAGCCATTCGCGGATTTGCGCGCCGCGGAACTTAGGCAGCCCGCGCGCGGTGACAAAGTCCGATAATTCGGCATCGGTTAAATTGAATAAAACGGGTTTCATAGTTTATACCTGTCGTCGTTGATTACGATTACCGCCTTGCGGCGCAGTTGCTTAAGCTGCTGGTCGGCGATAAACATCGCCTGTTTAAACATCGCGTTTTGCTTTATGATTTTGTCCAGGTCGCCATATTCTTTTGTTTTTTTAGTATCACATACCAACAGTACGGAATTATCCGCGCGCGGCGACCATGTCAGCTTAGGCAGCGTTGCCACGCGTTCGCGAATGTCGGCTGATAATTCGTATTGGGCTGCTGTAAATTTCTGGGGTGCTCCACCCAGCTTGGATGCAATTTCCATTGCATCGTCACAGTTCTTGGGCTTGGTTAGTTTTTTTGCAATGTCTTCTGGAATATCAACCAGACGCACAATTGTCATTTCAATCGGCAGACCATGCTCCCGCGCCAGGCTGGCACGTTCTGCGGCAATGTCTTCGGCGGATGCACTAATTGTTGGTAAAACAGTGCGTGCAACCACTATCTGCCATGCGATGTCCGCACGTGCGGCGTTCATAGCCATTGCGCGCTCTGATGCGGACAAATCACCAAGATTCATACGCTTTAGCTCTTTCTTTACATCTTCGTCCGAAGGCACGGCGTTAAAGTTCTGGGCATAGCTTAGCTTTACATTATCATCGATAATGTTCTGCAGTGCGATGCGTCGGTTATCCGTGGCGGTGTTCCCCTGGCGCGCCATCAGTTTAACACGTGCCGTTATGTCGGTGTCTGTAATCGGAACACCACCCACAGACGCCACCACAGATGCAGCGTATGCCGGCGCCGCCGCAATCAGCAATACTGCCATGTACAGATTTTTTAGCATTTTCTTCCTCTCTTCTTTTCTTAATATTGTTGACCGTCAATACTCATCCCAAAGCGGAATTGGAATGTTGTGGTACCGACATAGTCATCCTTGATAGAATTGTCGCGCCGATACTGTGCCGACATGTAATAGCATGGGTGCGTATAGAATATACCACCTGTATGGCTGTGGAAGGCGCGCTCTGTTAAATTATAAATGCCGTTCCATTGAATTGCCCAGCGCTCAGACAGCTTTACCCCCGCGCCAACCATTGCTTCGTTTATATCATCGCCCAGTGTTTGTGCATCAATAAAGCGCTGGGACCAAATATGACCCATGGAAAGATATGTCCCTGGTGTGCCAATTCTGCCCGATGTTTCAATATGGCGCAAAGAGAAATCCGTTCTGTCAATACGAAAGCGCGATGACACGTCAAGCCATTTCATATTGTTATAACCGACCCGGCCCACATAGTCGGATGCGCCGTTGTGGAATCCGCTGTTTGGGTCGGTATCCGCGCGATTGTTGAAATCGTATGTCTGTCCCAGGAATACTTCAAACGTATTACCGTTGATATTGTTAAAGGCAGCCCAGCGAACACCATAATCGGCATACGTTCCATTTTCCCACAGGTCCAGACCAGAAAAACGCTTGTCAGAGAATAATGTCAAATCAGATAAGAACGCACCGGCAGAATCGTTATTAAGTGCAAACTGATCCTTGGATGTGTGGGTCATTGCGGTAATTCTGGCACGCGGTTCCAGCACCTGGGTCCATTCGGCCGCCGGCTTGTATAGCGGCAGGGCCCATTCCAAATAACCACTGGGCAGGAATCTGTTCTTTAAACCGGTAAAGGTTTCGCCGTCTATCATATCGGCATGGTCAAAATTATAAACGTCATATCTTGCGGCCATACTGGCGGTAATGCGATTGCCACCCCACAGTGTCCACGGTGACGTTATTCGCGCATCGCCAATTACGCGCTGTGATGCGGTGCCGGAACCCGATATGCCCAATACATCCGCACCAAATGTCAGATATGTTTCCCTGTAAATTGGTGCGGTTTGATATACGCCGCGAATGTTTGGCAATATATCACCCGACGGTGTGGAATAGCGACCGCCCGTACTGCGCAGTTCCTGAAATACGTGCGCATCGGCAACAACGTATCCCGATTGCCCGAACAGTTCCAGGCGCCCACCGGAATCCAAATAAGGCTGCGAATTATAAAAGCCATATTTCTGTAGATATGTTTTATCTGATGTGCGTTCTAAAAATATTGTGGCGCGTGCATATTCGCCCAGTTCGATTACATCGTTATTAAAAATGTGCCAGCGGTTTTCACCGTCTTTGTTACGCGTAAAAGAACCGCGTGTACGGTATTGTGAATGTTCCGCGTTCAGGCGGTGCTCCAGCTTGAACAGGGGATTTTCCTGGGTTAAATATGCCAGTGTGAATGTCAAATCCTGGGTCTGGGACAGATAAACATAGAAAGGAATGTTTATCATCGTACCCATTTTATTTGTGGATTCGAAATCAGGCATTAAAAAACCAGTCTTATGTTTTACACCCGGGTCCGGAATTTCGAATATAGGGAACCACAATGCCGGCACACCATATACCCAAAATACAGGATTATAAAATCGCAGCATTCGTGTCGCCATATTATGACGCACCGTTGTTGCGGATATTATCCATGCGTCGCCGTATGGGTCGCATCCGTCGCATGCGGTAAAGGTTGCATCGTGCGCCACGGTTAAATCCCCGTCACGCGTAATGCTTTCCGCATCCAGATATACATGCCGCCCCAGCCATATTTTAATATCGTCGCCGGCCAAGGCATCACCGTCCTTGGATATATAGGAATCGCGCAGGGTCATGCGCTGGCCCGATTGGTTAATAATTTCTGTCTGGCCTGATGTCTGTATAGATTCCGATTTAATATCGTATTCTATTTTATCTGCGATAATTGTTTTAGGTTCCGACATATCAACCGGTGCCGCATTTGCAGCAACGCAAGCCATTGATGAAAAAATCAGGGGATATATCTTTTTCATTTTCTATACAAAGCGAATACTATTCCCCCCAATACTGTGAATATCGCCACCCCCAACAGTGCAAACTGTGTCACGCTAGATACCATGTTGGATGCAGACATAAAGGCCGCCATAACCACCGCCATGGATGCAACCGCAATTGCGGGGGCAAAGCTGGCGCGGCGCCGCAACAGCGATGAACGCAACAGTATAAGCGTACATAGCGCCGCCAGCACCAGATTCATAATCGGCCCATAAATGCGTGAGCACAATTCGGACAGCACGGCCTTGTGCTGCTTTGCGCTGGGCGCGTCAAAGAGTGTTTTTATCAACTGTGACGTGGGTACGCGGCGTACGCGGAATGTTCCGCTCATCCCCTTGTCGGCAACGTTTAAGTCCATGTCAAAGCTCTCGAATGTGCCGACAGTGGTCGCGCCGCCCGACGACATCAGGGAACCGTTTGTCATAACGATAGACAGCCCGCGCATTGTCGAGATCAGTTTTCCCTTCTCTGCAAATATGGTTATCTGATTTTCCGTATCGCGCGTATCAGACAGCATTACCTGTGACAAGTCATGGCCCGAGACTTTGTCCACATACACAACAAGCCCGTTTGACATTTCTGTAAATGCAGATTCTTGCAGTTTCATATGTGCCAGGCCATATCGCAGGTTCCACTGTGTGTCATAAAAAGTTCCCTGTGATGCCGGTACAATCCAAAGGTTTAAAATAAAATGCATCACCGTCAGCAGCGTCGCCAGAATCAGTGCCGGTCGTGCGATTTGCCGCGGGGACAGTGTGGATGCAGCCATAACGGTGATTTCATTATCGGAAATCATTTTGTTATAAACAAATATTATGGCTATAAAAGTAACGAACGGCACAATAATCGATATGATAAAGGGCACCATTAGCATCGTCAGCCCCAGAAAGTTTGTCAACTGTATCCCGTAGTTAAGCAGGAATTTCATCATTGACATAATCTGCACCATCCATGCCAGCCCCGTTAAAACCAGCAGCAGCATTATGAATATCATCGTTAATTGGCGCAAAAAATATCTGTTTATAATTTTCATCAGGGTAAGTATAAAGCTCAAAAGGTTAAGCGTCAAATTTTTCTTGCAATTTTACGATTCGTAAATCATAATGAAGGTGTTCTTAAAAGTTTTTTTAAGGGCGGGGTTGAAAGACCCCGCTCTTATCATAAAGGCATCATAAAACAACATAAGGAGAAAACGCATGTCTTTTGTTTCAATGCCGCGTCAGGATTTGCTGTTAGCGATTGACTCGTTGGCCCAGGAAAAGCTGATTGACCGCGAGATTGTAATAGAATCGCTGGAGGCTGCAATTGCTAAAATAGCCAAGCATAAGTATGGTGAAGAGTTTAATATCGTTGCCAGTATTGACCGCAAAAACGGTGCTATTTATGTAAAGCGCTTGTTTGAGGTTATTGAATCCCCGGCGGCGATGGGCGAAGAATATGATGCCGGCACTATGCTGACCGTGGCCCAGGCTAAAAAGTATGCAAAAAATCCGAAAGTTGGTGACATTGTCGAAGACCCCCTGCCGGAGCCGGAATTCGGCCGCATGGCGTTCCAGACTGCTAAGCAGATTATGACGGCCCGCGTACGTGATGCGGAAAAGGGGCGCCAGTATGAAGAATTCAAAGACAATATCGGTGATATCGTATCTGGTGTGGTAAAGCGCATTGAATTTGGCAACGTCTTTGTTGACATCAACGGCAAGGCCGAAGGTTATATCAAGGGAACAGAACTGATTCCGGGCGAACGCCTTAGCGTGGGTGACCGCGTACGCGCGCTGATTATGGATGTTGCGCGTTCAAATTCCGGCCCCCAGATTTTCCTGACCCGTACCCATCCGATGTTTATGGAAAAACTGTTCGTTCAGGAAGTTCCGGAAATATACGAAGGCGTTATCAAAATTAAATCTGTATCACGTGCACCGGGCTCTCACGCTAAAATCGCGGTTGAAACCCAGGACCCGTCCATCGACGCGGTCGGCATGACAGTTGGTATCAAAGGTACCCGTATTCAGCCGGTTATCAACGAATGCCACGGTGAAAAAATCGACGTTATATTGTATTCAGACGACCCGGCGGTATTTATCGTTAACGCGATGCAGCCGGCCAAGGTAGCAAAGATTATCGTTGACGAAGACACACGTACTGCCGCCGTTGTCGTAACCGAAGACCAGCAGTCACTGGCAATCGGTCGTCGCGGTCAGAACGTTCGTCTGGCGTCCCAGTTAACTGGCTGGAACATTGACGTCATGAACGAGGCCCAAGAGCAGGAACGTCGCGCCAAAGAGTTCAAAGAAAAGACGGAACTGTTTATAAAGGGGCTGGATGTTGATGAAATGATTGCGCACCTGCTGATTACAGAAGGTTTCCGCACAATCGAAGAAATTGCGTTCGTTGATAAAAGCGAACTGGAATCGATAGAGGGCTTTAACGCCGAACTGGCGTCCGAATTGCAGAACCGTGCAAAGGCGTATCTGGACAAGATAGAGAAAGACTATATCGATGCCGGTCACGGTTTGGGCATGTCGGATGACCTGCTAAACTTTGACTTTATCAAGCGTCCTGTTATCATGAAACTGGGCGAGAACGGTGTAAAATCTCTGTCTGATTTGGCGGACTTGGCATCGGATGAACTGGTTGAAATCCTGGGCGAAGATATGATGAGCTCACGCCTGGCTGCCCGCGTTATTATGAAGGCGCGTGAAATCGCATACGATATCAAGCAGGACGAAGAATAAAAAACAAACAGCCGGTTACCCGGACACGACAAAACAAACGAGGATAAGTTTATGGCAACATTAACACTTGGAAAATCTGTAACAATAGACGCCGTGCAAAGCAAAAAGGGCGATGCCGTTTTTGTAGAGCGCCGTCGTCGCGTCGTGGCGCCGGGTACCCGCGAACTGCGCGAGGAACCGTCTGCACCGACCCCGGCGCGAAATGCGGCGGATGAAAAGCTGCGCGCAGTCCTAGAGGCGGCGCGTGCCCGCGAAGAAGAGCGTCGTGCCCGCGAAGCGGTAGAGGCCGCCGCGGCCGCCGCCCGTGCCGCCGAGATAGAGCGTGAAACCCGCGAGTATGAGCAGGTAAAAGAGCAGCTTGCCGCGCGTGAAAGCGCCGCCGCAGATGCCGCCGAAGAAAAAGCGGCACCTGAAAAGCCAAAGGCTGCTGCGCCCCAGAAAACATTTACTCAGGCCGCGCCGCGTGGTCCGCGCGCTGGTGACGAAGAAGAAAGCACATCCCGCGGCTCGGGGCGTAACAACCACAATAAAAAAGATTTCAAAAAAGGTGGCAAGATATCGTTGCACGATATTGTTATCGGTGGCGGCGACGATGATGATGAAATCGCACTGCGCGGTGCAAACCGCCGCCGGTCCGAGGCATCGCTGAAGCGTTTCCGCGAAAAAGCGCGTGCAATGTTTACTGCTCCGCAAAAGGTCGCGCATGAGGTTGTTCTGGGCGATACAATTACGGTCAAAGACCTGGCCGCGGCAATGGCGGAAAAGGTCGGAAACGTTGTTAAAAAGTTAATGGAAATGGGCATGATGGCATCCCAGAACCAGTCGATTGACGCGGATACCGCGGAACTGGTTGCGGCGGAATTCGGTGCGACGGTAAAGCGCGTTGATGTAAAGCCGTATGCCGATATTTTGGAACGCGCGCCCAATCCTGAAAACCTGACGCCGCGTGCACCGGTTGTAACGGTTGTGGGTCACGTTGACCATGGTAAAACATCGCTGTTGGATGCGTTCCGTAATGCGAACGTCGCCGCGCGCGAGGCCGGCGGCATAACCCAGCATGTTTCCGCGTACGAGGTTAAATCGAAATCAGGTGCGATGATAACATTCTTGGACACGCCGGGCCATGAAACATTTACGGCCATGCGTGCCCGCGGTGCCCAGATGGCGGATATTGTTGTTCTGGTTGTTGCGGCCAATGATTCAATCATGCCCCAAACGATAGAGGCTATAAATCACATCCGCGCGGCCAAGGTTCCGTTTATTGTCGCTATCAATAAAATTGACCTGCCGGAGGCGAATCCGACCCGCGTAAAGACCGACCTGCTTCAGCAGGAGGTCCAAGTAGAAGATATGGGCGGCGATATTCAGTGTGTTGAAATATCGGCCACCAAGAAAATAGGTTTAGACAAGCTTGAAGACGCCATATTGCTTCAGGCGGAAATGATGGAATTAAAAGCTGATGCGGACATGCCGGCCGTCGCATACGTGGTAGAGGCGAAAATGGAAAAAGGCCTGGGCTCGGTCGCGACTGTCCTGATGCGCCAGGGGACATTAAAAGTTGGCGATGTATTCGTTGTTGGTGAAACATTTGGGCGCGTTCGTGGTCTGATTAACTCGGCCGGTGTGCGTGTGAAATCTGTTAAACCGGGCCAGCCGGTCGTGGTTTTGGGTCTGGATGCGGTGCCGAACGCGGGTGATGAACTGCGCGTAATGGAAACCGACGCCCAAGCGCGCGAGGTTGCCGCCTATCGCATACAAAAAGCCAAAGACAAGGCGAACGCGATAAAGCGCTCTTCGTTAGAAGAATTGTTTGCAAAGCGCGATGAAAATAAAAAGCTGACGCTGCCGGTGATTTTGCGTGCCGACGTTCAAGGCTCTGTTGAGGCGATAACCGACATGCTAAAAGACATTAACACGGACAAGGCCGCGGTTGAAATCCTGTCGGCGGGTGTTGGTCAGATAACAGAGGGTGACATCCGCCTGGCCACGGCCAGTGGCGCCGTAATAATCGCGTTTAACGTCCGCGCAGATGCGGCCGTACGTGACATGGCGCGCGCGGGTAATGTTGATATCCGTTATCACAGTGTTGTCTACCGCATCACGGACGAGCTAAAAGAAATCCTGTCGGGTAAACTGGCCCCGGAACGCCGCGAGAACTTTATAGGCTATGCCGATGTTATCGCACTGTTTACCGTGGGCAAGGGCGTACGCGTTGCCGGCTGCCGCATGTCAGAGGGCACCATAAAGAAAGACGCGTTTGTGCGCCTGCTGCGCAACAATGTTGTTATCTACGATGGCAAGATTGGCGAACTGCGCCGTGAAAAGAACGAGGTAAAGGAAGTATCCGGCGGTGTAGAGTTTGGTATGTCGTTTGATAAATACAACGACCTGAAAGAGGGCGACCGCGTAGAATGTTATGAGGTCGAAGAAGTCCGCGCCAAACTCTAAGATTGTAAAATCAGAAAACAAAACGCCCCGCCCGGGGCGTTTTTCTTCATAATATTTTCCTATGGAATTTGGATTCTAAATGGGATATAATTACTATTGTAATAAGGAGACTTATTATGCGGAATTAGTAACTCCGCTCAATACCCGCTTGTATGTGCGTGAAACATACCAGCTCTGTTAATGGGCTGGATGGTGATGAATAATCAATAAATCACTTGCATGGTATTGTGCAGTTACTAGCTCCAGCCCCGCTATGTCTTTTTCAGCGGGCTTTTATATTTTTAACGGTTGATTTTTACCGCCGTTGGAATATAATAAATGCATAATTCGTAACCCCTTGTTACGGTGCGAGGCTTAAGAACCTTAACACACAAGGTGCGCCTGAAACAGGCGCAGGCGCAAACTTCAACCCCTATGGTTGGAGGCCGACATCATATATTGAAAGTGTCGGGCAATACCTTGTGATTGTTCTTAACCTCCAGCCACTTGAATTTATTCCGGTGGTTTTTTGTTTAACAAACAAGGGGGAGGGAATAATGACACCTGCAAGCCTATGGCGTGCGATTGATAAAATTGCCGAACAAAACGGAAAAAGTCCGTGTGGGCTGGCCCGTATTTCAAAACTAAATCAAACAACATTTAACCCTAGCAAACGGGTATATCCCGATGGGCGGGTTCGCTGGCCTAAATTGGAAACAATTGACAAGGTATGCCGGGCAACGAATACGTCAATGCTTAAATTTATGTATATTGTTGCAGAATGCGAAAAATAAAAAAACATCCCGCCACATGGCGGGGATTTTTTATTCTGATTTTTCCGGCTTGTCACGGAAATCCATCATTGCGGTAAAGGTTGCCTCTGCTACTTTTTTACCGCCAACCATGGCAATACCATGGAATTTAAACATGCGCATTTTGGACATAACCAGTTCCACATGCAATTCCAAAACATCGCCCGGCAATACCATGTGGGAAAACTTAATCTTTTCCATTGTGGTAAAGTACCCCAGCGCACTGCCGTCTGTATAACCCAGGCGCGACAGCGCGATAAAGCACGCCGTCTGGGCCAGTGCCTCTATCTGTAATACGCCCGGCATAATCGGCTTGCCCGGGAAATGGCCCGCACACCAGAATTCATCATCGCGGACATAGTGAATGCCCACGCCGCTGTTTTCATTGTATTCGCGAATTTCATCAACCAGGCGCATGTGCCCGCGATGCGGAATAACCTGTTCTATTTCTTTGGCCCCTAACATCTTTCCTTACCTCTCTTATTTCGTTGTTTTTGCCATGCGGCGCAATATGGCATAATGCCGCATGAATTCAGTCCCAGGGCCGGCCGGATAACCCATATGCCGCGCGCCGTCCGGAACATCGCGGAAAACGCCGCTGTTTGCACCAACCTCTGCGTCGTTTCCTATCTTTACCCCGTTTGCAATACCAACATGCCCGCCCAGCAAAGCACGGTCACCAACAACCGTTCCCCCGGCCAGGCCCACACCGGATGCCAAAAAGCATTCGGACCCGACAACAACACCGTGTGCAATCTGGCACAGGTTGTCTATTTTTGTTCCGTCACCGATACGGGTGTCGGTCATTGCGCCCCGGTCAATGCATGTGTTTGCACCAACAGACACGCGGTCGCCTAAAACCACGCGACCCGTGTGCGGGATAAATACGTTGTGGCCGTCCTGGCGGGTATAGCCAAAGCCGTCCTTGCCTATTACGGCGCCGGCGTTTATTACGCAATCGGCCCCGATTGTTGCATTTTCAATATGTGCGCCTGTCTGCACTATGGTGCCGCGTCCAATCGTTACATTTTGCCCGATATAGGCGCCCGGGAAAATCTTTACATCCGGCTCTATTACCGCGCCGCGCTCTATCGTGGCAAACTGGCCCACATAGACAGTTTTCTTTTCGCGGAAAAATACGCCGCGTGCAACGGATGCACGACGACTGATGCCAAAGCGTGGCGGCTGCTTATAAATCTCGCCCAGAATTTTTACAATATTGCCGCGCGGGCTATCCGTGACCAGCAGTGTTGCACCCGCCGGCGCATCCTTTATCTGCTCCGGCTGCAGCAGGATTACAGACGCGCGCGTGTTGCGCAGTACCTCTATGGGTAAGATTTTAAAGGCCGCACTGTTCTGTTCTGTGGAATAAAAGGCCAGTTGGCCCGGTTTTGCATCCGCAATCGGTGCCACGCCCCCAATTACCGTATCGGCCGCCCCCTGCAGACGCAGACCGAATTTTTCCGCCAATTCACCCGCAGTTGTTTTTACAGCCCGCGGCATCATCAAAGATTTAATAACGTTTAACATGCCGCGATTATAGCGATAAAAAAAGAAATTAAAAGAAAATTCGTAACTCTGGCCAATACGGCCCGGCAAAGCGGTAGAAAGATTTGACTTTAACCTCGTAAATTTTTATGATAAAATCTAAGGAAAGCGAGAGAAAATGAAATCCTTTACTCATGTTTTAGTAGCGGCGCTGATAATGGCGCCATGCGCCGGTACCGCGGCGGCACCTTTGTCCGGCACGGTGGGCAGTAATTTAACCGCCTATAATCCCAACGGCGGGGCTATAAATAATAATGAGTGGAATTCCATGATGAACAGCCGCAGCGGGACCGGCACGGCCGCCACGGCGGATTTTGGAAACTGTAATTCTGTGATTTTACGCTGTGCGTCGCCAAAGTGTGCAAATGGCGGCTGTACATCGATTGATGTGGCGACGCCAATTGTTGCCGGATGCGTGGCATCAAACGCGGCGTGTAAGCAATATGGCGACGACCTGACACAGTATATTGCGGCCCAGTTGGTTGCAAACTCTACGGCAAAGGCGAATGCCCAAATGGCGGCCGCCGCCGACGCTGCGGCCCAACAGTCGGCTGCACAAATGCAACAGATGCAGGCCCAGATGCAGCAAATGCAGCAGGAAATGGCCAGCCAGAACGCCCAGCAGATTGCACAGTTGCAATCCGCCCTGGAGCAGCAGCAGCGTGAAGCCGAGGCCGCCCGTGCCGAGGCACAGGCCGCGGCATCCGCCGCAGCATCGGCCGCCGCGACACAAAGTGCGCCCGCACCTACGGGTGGGACATCTGATGCCTCTGCCACAACTACGACCGTGATGGAGGGCCTGACAGAGGCACAGCGCATTGCCGCCAATGCCGGTGTATCCGCCGATATCTTAGCGCGCGAGCAAGTAGCCGGCCAGATAATGTCATCGCTGGAAAACGCACAACAAAATTTGAACAAGGCCAAGGCCGCGATGCAGGCCGCATTTAGCTATGCGGGATGTACCACATCGGGTGATAATTGCGTCGGCCCAAAGCGTGTGTCGGTCTTTCGTCAAAAGGCGATGGAATTTTTCGACCCATACGATGCTGTTTTAGATGAGCTCTACGATGCGCTTATTACCGCCCAGTCTGTCGGTGTTGATATAACAGATATTTATATGATGCTTAACGGCAGTTGTAATGTTTGGGGTGAATATCTGTGTTATGGCGGCATGCAGGAGACTATTGGAACATACTATGAAAACGGGCGCCTGACCCAGGGCCAGACCGTTTCTTGGGCCAAGTACGATGAAACCAGCTGCCCGAATGGAAAATCTGTTAGTACGCAATATAGCAAGGGCGGCATGGAATGTACGGTGGGCGCGGTTATTCCGCCCGAAGACTCACCGGCATGTACCCTGAACCGCACGCTTACCGATATGGAAGAGGTTCAGCGCAACTTCCTGTTTGCGGATGCCGGCGACCTGGATGAGCATGTGCGTATAGGATGTGCGTCGTCTGCGTTGGAAAGCTCTAATCTGTTCCGAAACCGCAAAAAGCAGGCGTCAATAGATATTGAAACACTAGAGCGTATAATTTCCCAAGATGCGCCGGCAATGTTTGGTTCAAACAAATTTGGTACATCTATGGACCCGCGGATTGACGGACCAAAGTATTGTGCGGTTAACTCGACCAGTTATATGGATTTGCAAAAAGCGGCATCGCTGAAAAAACTGCCCAGCCGTATATGCGTAAGTGACAAATCACTGGCGACAACATTTACAACAAATGGTGCGGTGTCTGCTGCTGACTATGACGCAGCTGTCACACACTATTCTGCGAACGAGACACAAGCGAATATGTTTGCGGACCCGAACTATCAAAACGCGTCTGATTGTTCAACACACGGGGGCACCCCTCAATATAACACTGATAACTCTTATAAGCAGTGTGATTGTAGCGGGACGCGGCATTGGGTTAAAGGCAATTGTGTACTGATATAAATGAAAATGAAAAAAAATGATTTTAAAAAGCTAATAAAAGGCCAAGGGCTATTGGTTGCTGCGATATGTGGTATCTTGGTTGCGGGGCCGGTCCGCGCGGCGGGCGATGGCTGCGAGGATGAAAAGAACGACCGTATAACGCCGGAGCTGGCGCTGTGCAGTGTGCATGCTTATAACATAGGCAGCTCGTCTAATCCTATGGGTGCAGACAAGCAGCTAATGAAGGAAATAATAGCCCTGAAAACGACGGTTATCACCCAACAGATGAACAAGCAATACGAATACATGGAGGCCATGATTCGTCGCTTTAAGACACAACTGGAAAAGGCCGTCCTTACCACCAAGCTGCAGGCGGCGGGTGCCACGCCCACATCCGGCAGTGGTACAACAGCCGGCGGGGGCTCTTATGGTGGGGCATCTGGCAATATGATGGGCGGGGTCGCGAACAATGGTCTGGCTACGGCCGAAGATTGTATGAATACATACGCATCTACCGCCGATGTGATGCAGTGCCTGCTGCGTAATGTATCAAAGATACAGACCGCGGTTGCGGCGGGCGACCTGGGCACGGCCCGGCGCCAATTGGCCACTGACCGCGCGACATTGAATTCTTTTAATCGTATGTCAATTACCGCCGCATCCGGCCAGCAAGGCGCCGCGCCAAACGTCCCGTGCCAGAATGCCCTGGCGGCGGACCAAACATGCGCCCGTGCGGTTCGCTCTGGCAGTCGCCGTGAAGACCTGACCACATGTCTGGGGCAGATGCGCGCCTGCATAATCGCTAATTCCGAAGCGTTACAGAACGCAAACCGTCAACAGACACGTATTTAAAAAATACCACTGGACAAACCGGAAAAAATACTTTAATATGCATCTCGCTTAAGTGTATGGATGTTTAGCTCAGTTGATTAGAGCATCTCGTTTACACCGAGAGGGTCGGGGGTTTGAGTCCCTCAACATCCACCAAGATTTTCCGCCCATACGGGCGGTTTTTTTATGGAGAAGATACATAAAAGGATACAGCACTATGAAAAAAGACTGGAAAAAAGAAGCAAAAGAAATTTTGGAAATATTGGCGTACACTGCGGTTAGCGCATTTGTGGTTTTTCATGTAAACTATAGCTGCTCACGCAAGCCGGACACGCAGCCGACAGACGATACGGCCAAGGTAAAGGCGGCCAGTGTTGCCGCGGATACAATTACCGCCCGCAATTCGTTGGTTCGCAATATCAGTGGCAAGGTTCGCTAAAATATTGTAAAATACTCGGCGTATATAAATCGGAAAGGAGAAAGCTATGAAACAATTCGCAACATTTGCGCTGATGGCGGCATTTTTGGCCGGCTGTACGACAACCAATCCCTATACGGGTCAGTCACAGACGTCCAAGGCCGTATGGGGCACCGCAATCGGTACGGCCGTTGGTGCCGGAACGGGGGCGCTGGTTGCCGGCAACAGTGGCAAGGGTGCCCTGGTTGGGGCCTTGGCTGGTGCGGCCGTTGGTGGTGGCGTTGGCTACTATCTGGATGTCCAGGAGGCGGAACTGCGCGCAGAGTTGGCATCGACCGGTGTTGGCGTTGTTCGCGATAATGACAGCATTCGTCTGATTATGCCTGGTAATATCACATTTAAGACCGATTCTGCGGATATCAATGCAAACTTTTATGCGACATTGAATTCCGTGGCAAAGGTTTTGAATAAATACAGCAATTCAACCGTAATGGTGTCCGGCTATACCGACAGCACCGGCAGTGCGGAATATAACCAGAGCCTGTCACGCAATCGTGCGGCGGCCGTTGCGGCATATCTCCAGGGCCAGGGTGTCGCGGCTAAACGATTCGAAATAATCGGTATGGGCTCTTCCAATCCGATTGCATCCAACGCTGATGCGGCGGGCCGTGCCCAGAATCGTCGCGTGGAAATCAAGATTATTCCGAATAAATAATCCGAATAAAAAAATCCCCCGATTGGGGGATTTTTTTATTTGCGTGATTTATATGCCAGCAAAGAAAACGCCGCATTCATCAGGCGACGCGTCACCTCTTCGGGAAATACCTCTTTCCCGATTTCACAGCGCTTATATTGCTCCTTTGGCATGCGTAGTAATGACGCCGCCTCTGGCGTCGTTATGCGCAGGAATTTTCGCGCCAAGCGCATTGCGTTGCCATAGTATCTTGCATCAATCAGTGTCATTGTTTTTTTCCTCCATGGGTTTTTAGTTATTAAAAACACCGCCGTGATGAAGGGCGGTTGGAGGTTAGAAACTATAATAACAATAGTGCCGTTTATTTAGATATATCACAGCCCTCCAACCGGTTGTGGAGCTTAAATGTTATTAGAGGTTTCTACACCTCACACCGGGTATCACCCGATGCGGTATGAATTATATCAGACGTGGTAAGATATGCAAACAAAAAACGCCCCGTTCGGGGCGTTGGTACTTTACGGGCACTGGGCCAGCTGATTTAACACATTTTGCACATCATTATTGATAGAGACGGTAATTTCACGCTGCAGACCGTCTATATATGTATAATCAAACTTCGATTCGGCAAATTCCGGGGCCGCCGCGTATGCATCGCGGAACGGGGCCAGCATGGCCGTAAACCATTGCCGCCCGCGGCACAGGCATCCGTTGCGAACGTCGGCCGCAACCGCCGCGGTTGCGGTATTGGGATATTTTGTGTCAAATTCTGCGTCCGTCATCATCAGACAGCGGTTCCCCAGACCGTAAAAGTTCGCATCATCGGCCAAGAATTTATAAACCAGACCATCGGACGCACCGGCTTTCTTTAATGAATATGCCATTCCATCGGTGCAGCATGCCTGGGCCGAACGCATCAGCATTTTATATCTGTCCAACAGCGGTGCCGCCGTCGGGTCGGATGCCTTGATTCCCTTGTTGCACTTGGCCTTGGCGATGAATGCATCCAACAGTTCCGGGCGAACCTTGGGGCTGCGCGGGGCGACTGTCTCGCGAACCATGGGCTTGCGCCGCCATATTTCGCATTCTGTTTCCGAATCGAACGGACAGCTGTCACCCGCCCCAAAGGCAATAGCGACAACTTCTGTCATATCTTGGGCCACGTATTCAGGGCGCGGCGCCGGAATTGCCGGTGTGTCAACATTGTTAACGACCAAGGTGTCCGTCCACAGATTCTCTGCCGGCTTGTTCGGCATTAGTAATTCTTCGACACGTGCACGTGTCGCGGCCGCATCGCTCATGTTTTGGTTATATAGCGCCACCGCGTCAATCGATTCGGGTTCTTCTATAACCGCGGGCGGTGTCCCATACCGGGCCATAACCGATTCGGCTGGGCTGTCTATCTCGCGCAGGTAAATTTCCGGCGCGGGCTCCAGATACCAATCCGAAAAGTCTTTCTTTTTATAATTAACAATAGAATCGTCCCAAATAGGCACACCGTCGCGCCAATCTACGGTTTTATCAAAGCCACGCGTCTTGTAATCGCCATTTGTCCCGTCATACAGGGCGGGGCGGGTGTCTTCGGGCACCGGCTTTACACTTATTGTCTTTATATTACGCATCGGCACGGCGCCGGCATATATATATTGTGGCTCTGTACTATATGCGGGTACCGCCGGAACCATACGCGTGGTAGGCGCCGCCACAGGTGTTGCGACAAAAGATGTTTCTTCAACCACACCCAGTACCGTTGGCGTGCCAACATTATTAGATATCGGCGCCACGTCACAGCCCGCACCAATACATTCAGAGCCCATGGCCCCCGCGCCCGGGCACATCAGCGCCAAGGACGTCAAAATAACTATTCTTCCTTTCATAATACGAATCATATCACAAACTGGGGGCTTTTTAAAATATAAAAATACCAAAAATGCGATTCGTTACCCCGATTCTGTTAAAATTTTGCATTGCCGATACCGATTCAGAATCGGTTTTTTAGGAAAACCGAATCATTTTTATCCCCAAAAAGGCATTTTCAGAAAAAAAATTAAAAAAAATCTATAGGTAAAAAAGCCCGGATTTCCGGTGGTTTTTCCTAAAAATAGGGTTTTAGATAAATTTTTTTGAAATTATTTTTGAATTAGCGCTTGACTTTTTCGGACTTTGACCGCATACTGTGCGGGCTCTCAAGTTGAGATGAAACGAAAAAAGAAATCTCAACCTCTAGGAAATTCGGCGGTTTGCAGGTAATTCTGAGAAAATCGCAACATTGTGAATAAAAGCAGCTCATCAAAAATTCAAGAAGGGATGTGCAGGCAGTTGAATTTGGAAATATCCAAACTTTGACTAAGTCAAATGTGCATATCCTAGACAGGTAGTAGGTTTACATATTAAACCTCGTTAAAAACTTGTCTTGCGAATAATTATATGTAAAGACGAACTGATATTATATGTCAGCTTTGTTTAATGCACGGGACTTAAACCACAAGTTTTTTAGAACTTGAGAGTTTGATCCTGGCTCAGAACGAACGCTGGCGGCAGGTCTTAGGCATGCAAGTCGAACGGGTGAAGCAGAGCTTGCTCTGTGGATCTAGTGGCGCACGAGTGAGTAACGCGTGGGAAACTGCCCACCACTGGGGAATAACGTTTGGAAACGAACGCTAATACCGCATACGCCGGAAACGGGAAAGATTTATCGGTGGTGGATGTGCCCGCGTTGGATTAGCTTGTTGGTGGGGTAACGGCCTACCAAGGCGATGATCCATAGCTGGTCTGAGAGGACGATCAGCCACGCTGGAACTGAGACACGGTCCAGACTCCTACGGGAGGCAGCAGCTAAGAATATTGGGCAATGGAGGAAACTCTGACCCAGCAATGCCGCGTGAATGAAGAAGGCCTTCGGGTTGTAAAGTTCTTTTAGTCGTGAAGATGATGACAGTAGCGACAGAAAAAGCACCGGCTAACTTCGTGCCAGCAGCCGCGGTAATACGAAGGGTGCAAGCGTTGTTCGGATTTACTGGGCGTAAAGCGTCCGTAGGTGGTTTGTTAAGTCAGGGGTGAAATCCCGGGGCCCAACCCCGGAACTGCCTTTGATACTGGCAAGCTGGAGCGTGATAGAGGAAGATGGAATATCTGGTGTAGGGGTGAAATCCGTAGATATCAGATGGAACACCAATGGCGAAGGCAGTCTTCTGGATCATCGCTGACACTGAGGGACGAAAGCGTGGGTAGCAAACAGAATTAGATACTCTGGTAGTCCACGCCCTAAACGATGCATGCTTGTTGTTGGTTTCCTTCGGGGGATCAGTGACGTAGCTAACGCGTTAAGCATGCCGCCTGGGGAGTACGATCGCAAGATTAAAACTTAAAGGAATTGACGGGGACCCGCACAAGCGGTGGAGTATGTTGTTTAATTCGATGCTACGCGAGAAACCTTACCGACCCTTGACATCTTGGTCGCGATTTCCAGAGATGGATTTCTTCAATTCGGTTGGACCAAAGACAGATGCTGCATGGCTGTCGTCAGCTCGTGTCGTGAGATGTTAGGTTAAGTCCTGCAACGAGCGCAACCCACGCCCTATGTTGCCAGCGGGTAATGCCGGGAACTCTTAGGGGACTGCCCGCGTCAAGCGGGAGGAAGGTGTGGATGACGTCAAGTCATCATGGTTCTTACGGGTCGGGCTACAAACGTACTACAATGGCGTCAACAATGGGTCGCAATGCCGCAAGGCAAAGCCAATCCTTAAAAGGCGTCTCAGTTCGGATTGTCCTCTGCAACTCGAGGGCATGAAGCTGGAATCGCTAGTAATCGCTGATCAGAATGCAGCGGTGAATACGTTCCCGGGTCTTGTACACACCGCCTGTCAAACCATGAGAGTCGATTTCACCCAAAGTCGGTAGTTTAACGCAAGAGGACGCCGCCTACGGTGGGGTTGGTGATTGGGGTTAAGTCATAACAAGGTAGCAGTACCGGAAGGTGCGGCTGGATCACCTCCTTTATAGAGAATACCGTTTACACGAAAACGGTCAAATCCGAATGCGACTGTCTGAACATCTCTTTTTGAAAATGGGTATATTTCTGCTGGGTCAGTAGTTCAGTTGGTTAGAATGCCGCTCTGATACAGCGGAGGTCGAAGATTCGAGTTCTTCCTGACCCACCACTTATCTTGATGAGGTTGGAATCAAAAACAAGTTATTGTTTTTGATTCCAGATGTTCTGATGAATATCTTCGGAATCTGCTTTTATTAGCAATACATTGTAAATCGGTTTTTAATGTCGCAAATCGAACTTTATAGAAATATAACTTTTGATTTGTTGAACATCGTAATAATCTCAAAAATCTTTCTAAATAGAGTAATCACGAAAGTGATAATTCAATTAGAGAAGCAAGAATCAACTTAAATGCTTAAAAAACTCATTAAGTTCTTTTTAATGTTTGAAGACTTTCTCTTCAAGCATAAGATAAAAAGTAACAAAGGGTGTTTAGTGGATGCCTTGGCAATCAGAGGCGATGAAGGACGTGAAAGACTGCGATAAGTCCGGGTGAGCCGTCAATATGCTTTGACCCCGGAATTTCCGAATGGGGAAACCCAATCCTTATGGATTATCTTTGACTGAATACATAGGTCAAAGAAGCAAACGCGGAGAAGTGAAACATCTCAGTACCCGCAGGAAAAGAAAGCAACAGCGATTCCCTTAGTAGTGGCGAGCGAAACGGGACCAGCCCAGTGGCCGAGATTTTAGTTAGCAAAACGTGATGGAAAGCACGGCAATAATAGGTGATAGCCCTGTATGCGAAAGCTAGTTTCTTGGTCCAAGAGTAGAGCCGGACACGTGAAATCCGGTTTGAATATGGGGGGACCTTCCCCCAAGGCTAAATACTCCTGATTGACCGATAGTGAACAAGTACCGTGAGGGAAAGGTGAAAAGAACCCCGAAGGGGGAGTGAAATAGACACTGAAACTGAATACCTACAAGCTGTCAGAGCCGGTTTTCCGGTGATGGCGTACCTTTTGTATAATGAGCCAACGAGTTATTATTGCATGCAAGCCTAAGCCGTTAGGTGTAAGCGAAGGGAAACCGAGTCTGAATAGGGCGAATTGAGTATGTAGTAATAGACCCGAAGCGGGGTGATCTAGGTATGAGCAGGCTGAAGGCGGCGTAACAGTCGCTGGAGGGCCGAACGCACCAATATGGCAACATTGGGCGATGACTTGTGTCTAGGGGTGAAAAGCCAATCGAACCCCGTTATAGCTGGTTCTCCGCGAAAACTATAGAGGTAGTGTCTCTTGTGTTCGTTGTTGGGGGTAAAGCACTGAAATGGCTAGGGGGAGTAAAATCTTACCAACCCATATCAAACTCTGAATACCAACAAATTATAGCAAGGGAAACAGTCCATCGGTGCTAAGGTCGGTGGACGAGAGGGCAACAGCCCAGACCGCCAACTAAGGTCCCCAAATAATGATTAAGTGGGAAAGTGAGTCGAGATTCCAAAACAACCAGGATGTTGGCTTGGAAGCAGCCATCGTTTAAAGAAAGCGTAATAGCTCACTGGTCTATTAGAGTTTCGGCAACGAAAATGTAACGGGGCTAAAATCATTTACCGAAGTTGCGGGTGTCACGTAAGTGGCGCGGTAGCGGAGCATTCTGTAAGCCTGTGAAGCGGAAGGCGCGAGCCACCGTGGAGGTATCAGAAGCGCGAATGTTGGCATGAGTAGCAGCTAATCAAGGTGAGAAACCTTGACGCCGTAAGAGCAAGGGTTCCTATCCAATGTTAATCAGGGTAGGGTGAGTCGACCCCTAAGGCGAGGCCGAAAGGCGTAGTCGATGGGAACACGGTTAATATTCCGTGACCTGCTGGAGAGTGACGAATTCCGTATATTGTACAGCCTTATTGGATTGGTTGTGCAGTGAAGGGGTTCCAGGAAATAGCCCCAGCGTATAGATCGTACCCAGAACCAACACAGGTGCTCGAGTCGAGTAGACTAAGGCGGTTGAGAGAACTATGTTGAAGGAACTAGGCAAAATGCATCCGTAACTTCGGGATAAGGATGACCTGTTTCAAGGCAACTTTAATCAGGTGACACAAACCAGGTGGGGGCGACTGTTTACTTAAAACCCAGGTCTCTGCTAAATCGTATAAGATGACGTATAGGGACTGACGCCTGCCCAGTGCTGGAAGGTTAAGCTGAGGTGTGCAAGCACTGATGTGAAGCCCCAGTAAACGGCGGCCGTAACTATAACGGTCCTAAGGTAGCGAAATTCCTTGTCGGGTAAGTTCCGACCCGCATGAATGGCGTAACGATCTCCACACTGTCTCCAACATAGACTCAGCGAAATTGAATTCTCGGTGAAAATGCCGGGTACCCGCAGCTAGACGGAAAGACCCTATGAAGCTTTACTGCAGTTTCGTACTGGCACTAGGATACATTTGCGTAGGATAGGTGGGACGCTTTGAAGTGCGGATCTTGGTTCGCATGGAGCGGTTGGTGAAATACCACCCTGATGTGTTTTAGTGTCTAACCCGCGTTCTTGAAGCAGGGCGGGGGACAGTGCGTGATGGGCAGTTTGACTGGGGTGGTCGCCTCCCAAATCGTACCGGAGGCGCGCGAAGGTTTGCTCAGGCTGGTCGGAAATCAGCCGGTGAGTGCAATGGCAAAAGCAAGCCTGACTGCAAGGGGGACACCCCGAGCAGAGACGAAAGTCGGTCATAGTGACCCGGTGGCTCCGCATGGAAGGGCCATCGCACACGGATAAAAGCTACTCTAGGGATAACAGGCTGATGCTACCCAAGCGTCCATAGCGACGGTAGTGTTTGGCACCTCGATGTCGGCTCATCGCATCCTGGGGCTGGAGCAGGTCCCAAGGGTATGGCTGTTCGCCATTTAAAGCGGTACGTGAGTTGGGTTAATAACGTCGTGAGACAGTTAGGTCCCTATCTACTGTGGGCGTTGGATATTTGAGCGAACTTGACCTTAGTACGAGAGGACCGGGTCGAACGAACCTCTGGTGTACCTGTTGTCGCGCCAGCGGCACTGCAGGGTAGCTATGTTCGGAACAGATAACCGCTGAAAGCATCTAAGCGGGAAGCTGGTCGCAAGATAAGATATCCCCATGAGTTCAGTTCTAGACTAGGACATTGATAGGTGGCGTGTGTAAGCCCTGCGAGGGGTTCAGCTTAGCCATACTAATCGAACCATTGACTTTTTATCTTATCGTTTGACTTTTGTCAGACGATTGCTTGAAGAGAACGTTGACATTGATTCTTGAATCATGTATTATGATGTTCGCTGGATTTATTCTGGTGATTATTGAGCGGGAGCCACCCTCTGTTCCATCCCGAACCAGACAGGGAAACCCCGTATCGCCGATGGTACTTTGGCTTAAGCCACGGAAGAGTAGGTCGTCGCCAGAGTAAATCCAGTTATCGATATTAAAAACCGATTTCGCCGCCCCATGTGGGCGGTTTTTTTATTGAAATATGACTGGCCGGCCGATAAAATTGCTATAACAAAATTAAAGAGTTATATATGTATGTCTTAGATAACTATTCAGATAATACAATAAACCTTAAGCTGTGGCGAGACTGGGATATTATAGATCCAGGCAAAAATATCTCGTGTACTTCCCCGGTTATTGTATATGGTATGATGCCTCGGGTTCTGCCATTGTTTCTTATAATATACCGCGAGAGAGATAAAAACGGTCAATATACTGAAAAGACACTTCTAAAGACCAACTCTATGCAGGAGGCGTTGGATAATTTCAAGCGCCTCAAAAATATGCTAAAGGCGAAAAATGGAACAGAACAGTCACAGACCATGATATCTGCCCAAGATAGGCTTGAGCGCCTAAGGACAGCAATAAAAAAGACAAAAACAAGGTAGCTGGAAATAGCCAGTTCCAACAGTCGCCCCGCTTGGGGCGATTTTTTTATTGCAATGTGTGCAATCTGTTATAAACTAAATTCCATATAGGAGGGGAAACGGTAAACAAAGGTACACAAGATGAAGAAAGTAACCCTCTTTGCGATTATTGCGGCCCTGACGGGTGCGGCTGCAAATGCATCAGACTATTATGAAACAACGATTCGTGATTGTAACCCGGCCGCAATGCGTGCGGCGCTGGACAAGGCGTCTTTTGAAGAGCGTGCGGTTATAACCGTTGTTACATGCAATAATGGCGCGTCACGTTTCTATGATGCAAAAGATGCGCATAGCGAGCCTTTAGCCGAGTATTCTGCCGATAACTCTGCTTCTCGCGATGTTGTCGTACCCCGCGCTGCCCGATGCGCTGATTGCAGCGCGCCGCTAGAGCGTGTGGTCGCCCGTCGTCATTATGTAGAGGAAACGGTTCAGCGTTACGAGCCGGTTGTTCAATACGTACCCGCGGGCACATACAAGCGCACGCGGCGTGTATGCAGCGAATGCGACATGTAAAAAAGCCGCGCTATTTGCGCGGCTTTTTTTATTCAAAGCTTTCCTTGCGGAATACTTTTGCGGCGATTTCATCCACACTGCGCGTTTGCATTCCGCCAGATGCAGTATTATCAATTTGCGCAGGAATTATAGTTTGCTGTTTTGTAGTATCCAAAGGATGCCATTGATATGGTACGGTTTCAAAGTTTATTCCCGCCATGTTAATACTGCGAATAGTTCTGTTGTACATGGTATGGTAATAAATCATGCGGTTTTTTAAATCTGTTGCGATTGTCCATTGCGTTGCAGAAGGCATGTTGTTTGGTTCCTTGCCAACGGCAAATTGTACACCTAAAGGAACATCAAAATTATTTAGTATATGAAAGGCCTGTCTCGTTTGTTCCGTCAACAACAAATTGTGGTTCTTCGACCGCCAGCCCTACATAGCCATACTTTGATGTAAATCGCATCCCATCTGTTCCATTGTTTGGCAACAGTGACTGTTGCGTATGATTACGCGGAACAACGGTGTACATGTTATCCATTTCGGAGCCGGACCAATCAATGGTGCGTGCCACAATAACAGAGTTGTCTTTAGATTTCAGTGTAATGCCCGTACAGGCAACGGCACTGTTTGCACCAATCAGGCGCCAAGAGCCGCGATTAGTGTAGAAAAGTTGGTTTTGTATTTCATGTCTTTTGAATACCTTTGTTTATATGGTTACGCCCATAAAATATTTGGCGGCCAGTCCGATTGCAAAAGATGCGATAGACACACCCATGCATATAGTCAGCATTTCAATAAAGCGCTTCATAAAAGGTTGACGTGTTGCATATCCCATTGCACAGTTAAAGCCGAAAATAATAAGAACGGCAAACAGGGCCATTGTTGCCAGCGCCCAAAATCTGTTTGGAATAATAGTAAAAGGAAAAATTAGCATTGCACTGGTTGCCACATACATAACGCCGGTATAAAACGCGGCCATGCCTGCGCATGGATTATTGTCGGCGCGTTGGGCCTGGTAGTTTGCGGCAGCCATAGACAGGCTGGCGGCGACGGCGGCTATGGCACCTGTCATGATGATTATACGACGGTCTTCTATTGCAAATGTCAGACCGGCAATTATCCCCGATAGTTCAACCAACGCATCATGCATCCCCAGAACCAGTGCGCCTGTATATTGAAAGCATTTTTTCTTTTTCATTTCATACCAGCTTACCATCCGCGGCCCATTTTTTCCCCAAGATTGATATCCTGATATTTTGTGCTATTATCCATGTATGAGATTATTGCGTGAATTTTTTATGCGCTCGCCTATGGATGTTGCCATGGATTTAGTCGGGGCATACCTGTGCCGTGTGACGCCCGATGGCACCGCAATACGCGCACGTATTGCGGAGCTGGAATTATACACCCAGGACGAGCGTGGCTGTCACGCATTTAACGGATGCACGCCCAGAAACGATGCGATGTTTATGGTCGGCGGACATGCGTATGTATATTTATGCTATGGATTGCATAATATGTTAAATATTGTCGTTGGTCAAAAGGGATATGCGGCGGCTGTTTTAATTCGCGCGCTAGAGATGCCGGAATGTAACGGCCCCGGGAAACTTACCACGGTATTGGGTATAACGCGCGGCGATAACAAAACGGACCTGTGTGCGGGGGATTCATCAATATGGCTAGAGGTGCGCGACCATACCCCGGATATTGCAGCCGGCCCGCGAATTGGAATTGATTATGCCGGTGCGGATGCGGCGTTGCCGTGGCGTTTTGTAATTCGCGACAGTGACTTTCTCAGTCGGCGTGTTGATTAAGTATAACCGCCCCCTGGCGGGCGATTTTTATATTGTCGCCATCTAGTATTGCAACCGTACTGGGCTGGCCGCCCATTTTTTCGTATGCGTTGTCTATTACGATTATATCTGGAAACGTAGCGCTTATTTCATCGGCTGATGACAGTGGCGCCTGGCCTGATATATTTGCAGACGATGTCGCCAGACAGTGCCCGTCAATTATCGCGCACAGGTCTTGAAAGGGGCGATATGCGGGAACCCGCACGCCGCCGAATACAAAGGTATCCGTGCCTGTTACCGGCACCCCCAGGGTCAGTGCCCCGGGCCAGTATTTTTCCGCCATATCAAACGCCGCCTGTGGATAGTCTTTCATAAAAGGACGAATATGCGCCAGGCTGTCGGACATTATAATCAGATGCTTTTCATGTGGTCGTTGCTTTGTTTCAAACAGTGCGTCCGCCCCACGGCGTGTCGGCAGTACCCCCAGCCCCCATACCGTATCGGTTGGGAATGCGATAACGCCGCCGGAAGTTAAGTGATTATTCAAGCGTTTGATGAAATCCGGGTCTGTTAAATCTGTCATGGTATTCAAAAGCTATAGTTAACGGCCATGCCTGTAAAGTTAAATCCGCGGTTGATTTCTGTAAAGTCACCGTTTGAAAAGTGTAATGTAAAAAATTCAGCGCGCCATTTGTCAGATATGTTTTTACCTATAAACAGCTTTTCGCCGAATACCAGGCGGCTGGATACATATCTGTCATGGGAATCACGCATATATGGCCCCAGACCACCGCCGATATAAAAGCCGCACCATGAAAATGGAACAACATCCCACGAAATTCCCACCCCCAGGAATGATAGCCCACGGCTGGAATTATAGCCGAAGTTCTGAACGACATTAAAGTTTTGCCGCGCCGGCAGGCGGAACAGGGTCATCGGCTGGCTATACTGGGCCATTATCATTGTCTGGGGCATAAAATCCCACTGGCCCGGATTTACCAGTTTAAACAAACTGCCCGGACCGGTTCCCTGGCCCAGGTGGACGGAAACAGAATTTTTATGATTATCCCCAAACATCGGATTATATGATGCCGATGCACATAGCGGAATAATGGCGGCTATAAAACAAGGTAAAAAATATTTCATGCAGCGATTATACAACAACTGACAATCAGTATCAAATAAAGTTAGCATAAACGGACATTTTTCTTATTTATTCTAATAATAAACCCCGCAACTAATAAGGGTTTTCTTATTTACAGGCCGCCCAGAAAATGTTATAATTAACCCAAACAGACGCGGGAAATATCTTTTCCGACGTCCTGAAAACGGTAGGTTTCCGGGCTTTTCCGGATACAGGGAGTTATTTAATGAAAAGTCGTAACTTCGGGGATTTTTTCAAAAATGCTGTTGGAACAGTATTTTTGCTGGCCGAGGCGTTTTTTGTTTGCTCGACATTGGTGTCGATGCGCGCCGTATTTGCTGACCCAATCGCACCGGCTGTGATGGCCACTTCGGCGCAGTCACCACGTGCCGGCGCCACCGCGCGTGCATCCGGCCGTACAACAACATCATCACGCGGCACGGCCGCATCAACCATTGCGCGTGGTACAACGGCGCCCGCCGCCGCGCGCAGTGTATCGGGCCGGCCGGCCACTGCGACCCGCGCAGTATCTTCTACAACCGCAACCGGGACAACATCGCGTGGGGCGGTATCCACAACCGCATCGCGTGGTGTAACATCGCGTGCGACAACATCGGGTCGCACGGGCGGCTCGCGCACAACCGGCGCCGCGCCGCGTAATGTTGTGTCACGTACGGCAACAAACCCGAACGCACGCGTATCCCTGTCGGGTAACGCAATTCGCGGCAGCAAGGCCAACACATCCACAACATATACATATCTGACGAACAAGCTCTATACCGGCAATTATTCAAATATCATTGACCCGACAACCGGGCTGATTTCAGCCGATGCATATAATAACTGTATGGAATCATATTATACATGTATGGATGAAATTTGTACGGCTCGTAACGCGGCCCAGCGTCGCTGTGCATGTGCCGGTCGTGTAAAGGCATTTGCGGAGGCTGAAACCGCACTGGAATCCGCGAACGAGGAATTGATAAAAGTCTCAGGCGAATTGGCCCTGCTTATTGCAACCAAGGGTAAGGATGTAAGTCAGGCTTTCCAGTTAACCGATGCAGAAAAAGTTATGAACTGTGTCTCCTGGCAGGAGGTAACAGGCAAATACGGCCAGAGCTCTGATGAAGCCATTGCATGGTGCAACAGCCACAGCATTTATGGCGAAAACGGCAACAAGCTGTCTTCGTGCGCTAAGCCGTCTTACTGCTCTAGCACCGGTAATAACTTTGGCTTTGATATCTCTAACATAGACGGCGACGGCAGTGATATTTTGGCATCTCTGCAGTCATGGGCCAATGCAAAGGAACAGACACTGACAATCGTTGCCAGTGATAATGATAATCTGCTTAACTCTGCGTTTAATCTGTCCAATGTTGTCTCGGGGCTGACCGGGATAGAAGGTGCGCTGGCATCGTCGGGTGATTTGAAAGACTCGCTGGCGGAAACATGGGGATACGAATTATTCGAATACGCGCACAACAATGTTTGCAATCGCGTATTGGATTCCTGCTTTAACGGTATATATGAGGCGTGCGGCGCACCGCCGTCGTCGGGGCGCAAGTGCACAAATGGTGCCGCCCAGTGTCCATATAACTATAACAGCATGATTTCCGTATCAAATACCGGTAATTATGAACTGAACTTTGTAACCGGCAACAGCGGGTACACATCTTCGAACAGTGCATCATGCTTTGGCTATACGTCCACATCCGGCGACCCGTATTCGAATCTGCGTGGTCCGGTTGCCGATGCCCGCCGCAGCATTTTGCAGAAATATGCACTGGATGCAAATGCCGATTGTGACGCGTATGGCGAACAACTGCGCACCACGGCCCAAAATATCGGCTATCAAAAGGTTGCTGCACAACAGGCCCTACAGAAAAAGCGTCTGGAATTTGCCCAGGAAGAGGTTAATACAATCGCATCCGATTATCGCAGCGCAATCAGCAACTTCAACGAATGCTTAGCGGAGCTGTATGACTGTTACACCACCCAGGAAACGTCCAACAAGTCCTGGAGCACCAGCCGCATCAAAACATACTGCAGCCAGGTATCCAATGCGCCGCATTGCTATGAGCAGATGATTTGCAGCGCGCCGAACAGTACACTGCAGGCGGTTATAAACAAGGATGACGTTGCAACTAAGGCATGCGACAATACAACCGAATTTGCGACCAACACATGCCGCAATATCATAACGATTGCAGAAATCTTAAGCGGTTCGTATGCCAGTGGCGCCGCAGAAAATTCCTCTGTTGCCCTGCGTGAGGCATGCTTGCAACGCAATGGTATCGAAGGGGTACGTAACTGGAAAACATCTTCCAGCGAGAATACTTCCTGGAATGCAACCCAGGAGCAGTGTACCGCCGCCGGCTATGACTTTGATGCCGAGGCTAAGGTATGTATACCGAAAAAGGCTCAATAATAATAAAGAATCCCCCGGTTGGGGGATTTTTTTATGCCTAAAACACATGTTTTGCATAAAATTTTATGCAAAACGCTTGACTTAGGCGGGAAATAGGATAATATTTGCATAAACTATTGGGCGTGCGCGTATGCGTATAAATAAAAATAACAAAGAAGAGAAAGAATATGAGCGATTTTGCAATCTTTCAGACCGGTGGCAAACAGTATCGCGTAAAAGCGGGCGACATTATCAAGGTTGAAAAGCTGAATGCCGAAGGCAAAGTTGAATTCGACCAGGTGCTGATGGCCGGTGATAAAATCGGTGCGCCGTTTATCGATGGTGCAAAGGTAGTGGCCGAGGTTGTCGAACAGAAACGCGGTGATAAAATCTTGGTGTTCAAGAAAAAGCGTCGTCAGAACTATCGTCGTACGGCGGGTCATCGTCAGTATATCACGGTTTTGAAAATCACAGAAATCAAAGGTTAATTTCTGCATAAGAAATTAAAGGAGCTAAAACTATGGCACATAAGAAAGCAGGTTCGGCATCTTCGAACGGACGCGATTCAGCGGGACGTCGTTTAGGCGTTAAAAAAGGCGGCGGCAGCCGTGTTATCCCGGGCAACATCATTATTCGTCAGCGTGGCACAGCCGTGCACCCGGGCAAAAACGTCGGCATGGGCAAAGACCATACGCTGTTTGCAAAAATTGCCGGTATCGTAACATTCAAAAAGGGCAATGGCGACCGCAAGACGGTACACGTTGTTCCCGACGAAGAAGCGAAATAACGCAAACAAAAATCCCCTGCAGTTGCGGGGGATTTTTTATCCCGTACTTTTTGTGATAATAACTTTTATCAAAACTTGCAAACAGCAAAGTTTTATCTTAGAATTTCAGCATCATGACATTTAAAAAAATTCTGCGTATTTTATTAAATATAATATTTTGGTGCTGTGTTGCAGGTGTTGCGGCATTGGCGGCGCTGGTGCTGATATATGGGCATGATTTGCCTGATTATAAAAAGTTGGCGACGTATGCGCCGCCGGTGGCGACGCGCCTGTATGCGTCGGACGGTTCGCTGTTGATAGAATATGCGGAAGAGCGTCGTGTATTTATAGACTATGCCGACATGCCGCCCCAGTTGGTAAATGCCTTCATCGCGGCCGAGGACCAAAATTTCTGGCGTCATCCGGGCGTTGATGTCCAGGGGATAGTTCGCGCGGTGGGAAACAATGCGCTGGGGCTGATGGGCTTTAATGCGAATTTTTCCGGTGCCTCAACCATTACGCAACAGGTTGCCAAGAATTTCTTTTTAACGTCTGAACGAACAATTTCCCGCAAGATTAAAGAAGCGATTTTAGCGCTGAAGCTAGAGCGTGCGTTTTCAAAGCAGCATATTATGACGCTGTACCTGAACCAGATCTTTTTAGGCGCGCGCGCTTATGGTGTGGGCAGTGCGGCCCTGATGTATTTTAACAAGCCCGTATCAGAGCTAAGCCTGGCGGAATGCGCATTCCTGGCATCACTGCCAAAGGCACCAAATAATCGTAATCGCGCGGTAGAGCGTCGTAACTATGTTCTGCGCCGCATGGTAGAGGAAGGCTTTATAACCCAGGCCCAGGCAGACGCCGCCGCGGCCGAGGAATTAAATATCAACAGCGGCTTTACCGCACAAATGGAACCGGAATTCCAATATTTTGCCGAAGATGTTCGTCGCCAGTTGCTCGGGACGCTGGGGCGCGAGCAGTTGTATAACGAAGGCCTGTATATAAAAACCACAATCGTTCCGGAATATCAGCGTGCGGCATCGGCGGCACTGAACAAGGCTCTTGATAACTATAACAACGGTCGCGGCGGCAAGGAAAAGCTGCAGGGGGCGATTATAGTTATGAATCCACACACAGGGCGTGTTTTGGCAATGGCCGGCGGCCGCAGCTTTGCGGAAAGCTCCTTTAACCGCGCAACCCAGGCTTATCGCCAGGTTGGCTCAACCATAAAGCCGTTTGTATATCTGGCCGCATTAGAGCGTGGCATGTCGCCCCAGGCACTATTACTGGATGCACCGATTGTTGGTGTGCGTGAAAACAACATGCTTTGGAAGCCGGAGAATTATGATAAAAAATTCCTGGGTGATGTTCCGTTAAGACTTGCCTTAGAGACATCGCGAAATGTCCCGGCCGTCCGTTTGGTAGAGCAAATCGGTGTTGGGCCCGCCATTGATGCAGCCCAGCGTTTCGGCGTCTATCCAAAGGATATGCGGAATATGAACTTATCACTGGCGCTGGGGTCGGGGGAAACAACACTGGCGCGCCTGGTTTTGGGATATGCGGCGTTTATAAACGGTGGGCGCGCGATTGAACCGAAACTGGTCGATTATATCGAAGATCGCTATGGCCGTCTGATTGGGGCGAGCGCGCCTGAAATGGTGGAGTGGTCTGATGACCTGACGCCGCCCGATACATCCGCCACGTCAGAGCCATTATCCGACCCCCAGAGCCTGTACCAGATAGTATCTATTCTGCAGGGGGCGGTTGAACGTGGCACCGGCAAGCAGGCACGTGTTGCCGGTCACACCATTGCCGGCAAGACGGGGACAACAAACGATGTCAAAGATGTTTGGTTCGTCGGTTTTTCAAAAAATCTGATAGTTGGGGTGTACTTGGGCTATGACACGCCGCGACCGCTGGGGCGCGGGGCGGGCTCGCATATGGCTGCGTTGGCGTTTGCGGACTTTATGACGGTGGCGTTGGCGCCTGAAAAGAATCAGCCGTTCGCAGTGCCCGACGGGATGACATTTATGCGCGTTAATCGCCGCAGTGGCGCGGCCGCCGCAGCCGACCCGGACGGCGTGATAATAACAGAGGCATTCAAACCCGGCCAGCGGCCAAATCCCGCCCCGCGCAAGGCCACGCCATCAGATGGCGCGCCCGGTCCCGCTGCGGCGGTTGTAGGCGGTGTATTTTGATATCGAATCGCCCGGTATTATGATATAATTGCCCCCGTAAAGGGGGCTTTGTCATGAGAAAGATTTTATTGCTTATATGTGTTTTTGGATTATTTGCGTGTGACGGCAAAAACGATTCTGATTTGATTGTGCGGCGCTGCGGTGACTACAGTGTGGAAATAGATTTCACGGATAACGGCGAAAAGATGAACGCTGTTATAAATGGTGATGGGCTATCGCTGGCACGGTCTGTATCGGCATCCGGGGCTAAATATGACGGCGTGCTAAATGATACCAATGTAACGCTGTGGGGGCGGGGCGAAGACTGGTTGCTGATTCTGGACGATGATATGGTAATCGAATGTGACGCGGTTGCGAAATAAGATTTATTTTCCTTAAATCTTGTGATAAAATGGTCGGCATAAGAAGGAGAATTTTTATGCTGACCGATTTTTTTCTGTCCCGTGGATATTCATTTTTTGCCAGCGGCTGGACTCAGTTTGCCGCCGCATTTGGATTGTCTTTTTTGATAATGTTTTTGTTCGGACGCCCGTTTATTGCGGCGATGCGCCGTATCCAAGGCAAGGGTCAGCCGATAAGTGAAAACGTGCCGGAGGCACATCGTAAAAAAGCAGGCACGCCGACAATGGGCGGGCTGCTGGTGGTACTGGCGATAATAATATCGAGCGTCTTGTTTATGCCAATGAACAGCTTTGTCGGCTGGGTCGCGATTCTGGCCCTGGTTATGTTTGGCGCAATCGGCTTTGTCGATGATTATAAAAAAGTGGCAAGTCAGTCAAAAAAGGCTGCAAACGGCCTGTCGCCGGCGACACGCCTGCTGCTGGAGGGGATATGTGTTGTAATACTGGCCTACTTGGTAAACAAGACGATGCCGCCGTATATTCCGGCGTATTCGCTGGCGATTGGGGCGGGGATTATTTTGCCGCTGGGGTTGCTGTATTATGTGTTTGCATACTTTGTAATATGTGGTTCGGCCAATGCAACCAATATCACCGATGGTCTTGACGGAATGCTGGCAAAGCTGTATATGCCCGTTTTGGTTGTGCTGGTTGTGGCGCTGTATGGTGCAACGCGTATCGGATTTATGGATACCGTAATGTTTTTGCCGGGGGCGTCGGGGCTCTATGGTGTGCTGGGGGCGGCATTTGGTGCGGTCTTGGGCTTCTTGTGGTATAATTCAAAACCGGCATCTATCTTTATGGGCGATGTGGGCTCTCTGGCGCTGGGTGGATTTATGGGTACGGTTGCAATGCTGCTAAAGTCAGAGATTATAATGGGTGTTGCCGCCGGGATGATGGTTTTAATTCTGATGTCTTCGTTTATTCAGACGATGTTCTTTAAAATCACGCGCAAGGCCACAGGTACCGGTCGTCGCGTGTTTTTGCGTGCGCCGCTGCATCATCATTTCGAGGAGTTGGGCTGGTCCGAGACAAAAATAGTCGAGCGATTCTTTATCGTATCCGTGCTGTTTTCGGGCCTGGCACTGGTATTATTAAAGTTTGCATAAAAGGAAAATCGGACACCATCAATGTTCAAGCGAAGTGAAGAAAGCAAAGTTACCAGCTGGTATTTCGAGATAGATCGCCGACTGCTCGGGTGTGTTCTGCTGCTGGTGTTTATAGGCATGCTGTTTGTGGTGTCCGCAGGTTCTGTGTCGGCCGAACGTATCGGCCAGCCATGGCATTATTTCATGCTAAAGATGATGCCGTTTTATATTATTGGGCTGATAACTCTTTTTGCAGCCAGTATGCTGAATAAAAAATGGGTGCTGCGTATCAGTGCACTTAATGTGATTGTGGGAATGGCGCTGCTGCCGCTGACGATTGTGCATCCTTATATTATCAAGGGCTCTAAGCGATTTGTGCATTTGCTGGGGTTTAACGTTATGCCCGCCGATATTATGAAACCCGGCTTTATAATTTTAACCGCATGGTTCTTGGCCCGCATGTCCGAGAAGTTTGGCGACAAAATGTTTACGTGTCGCGATGCGTGGCGGTTGGAATGGTTAAGCTGGTGGACATATCTGGCGCTGTTTTTGCCGGCGTTATTGATTATATTTCGTCACCCGGACGTTGGAACGGCAATGCTATATATGGCTGTTTTGTGTGCGATGCTGTTTATTGCCGGATTGCCGTGGAAGTTTTTTGCAGGCCTGGTCGCGCTGATTCCGTTAGGGATTACGACCGCCTTCTTTACAATGGGACACGTTCATCGTCGTATTATGACACTGTTGACCGGTGATGGTGATAACTATCAGGTAACCCAGTCTATTCAATCAATTCAGCATGGCGGTCTGTTGGGCAGTGGTGACGACGCATTTGTAAAGCAGTCGCTGCCCGATGCACATACTGATTTTATCTTTGCTGCTATTGCCGAAGATGTGGGCGCAATTATAGCATGTGGGTTGCTGTGCCTGTTGCTATATGTGCTAAAGCGTTTGGTAACAGATGCCACCGCCGCCCGTGATCCATTTGTATTTTATGCAACCGGTGGCGCCGCTGCACTGTTCGGTACCCAGGTTTGTATCAATTTGATGACAACATTGCATTTGTTCGCGCCAAAAGGTATGACATTGCCGTTTATTTCATACGGGGGCAGCTCTTTTGTTGCGTTCTGCCTGCTGTTTGGGATGATTTTAGCAGTAGTACGTGAAGACAAATGGAAATAATACGGGGGAAGAAATATGAAAATATGGATTGCGACAGGTGGAACAGGCGGACATGTTTTTCCCGCGCTTAGCGTGGCGTCTGCGCTTAGTGCGGCCGGGCATAAGATAACGGTATCATGTGACGGCCGTGTTCATGATATGGTTGCGCGCGGAATTCCCGCCGGCGCCCGCCAGGTGCATATATGGGCGTCCGGTGTGGGTGCAAAAAGCCGTCTGCGCCAGATTTATGCGCTGGCTAAGATTGGTGTGTCTGCATCGGCGCTGGTGCTGCGCTTTATGGTTGCGCGCCCCGACCGTGTTGTGGCATTTGGGGGCTATGCGTCTGTGCCGGCGGTTTTTGCCGCGCATCTGTGGCGGATACCTACATTTTTGCATGAACAGAACGCAGCTATTGGTCGTGCGAATAAATTTGCGATGCGCTGGGTTAAGACATTGATGACAAGCTTTCCTGATGTTTCGGGAATTCCCGCCACCATGTCATCGCGTGTGATTTATACAGGCCTGCCGGTGCGTGCCGAATTCTTAGCCGCCGCCCGGTCGCCGCTCTCGCATGGGGCAAAAATTTTGGTAACAGGCGGTTCGCTGGGGGCCCAGATTTTAGATGATGTTGTCCCCGGTGCAATTGCTGCGATGCGTAACAAGAAGGTTTTTGTTACCCACCAGACGCGTCCGGAAAATGTTGCGCGCCTGCAAAAGTTTTATGCGGATAATAAAATTCGCGCGAATGTTTTGTCCTTTGTTCATGACATGGCGGCACGTATAATTGACGCGGATTTGGTTATCGGGCGCAGTGGTGCCAGTACGGTCGTAGAACTGCAAACAGTGGGGCGGCCCGCGATTTTGGTCCCCCTGGGGATTAACCCGGACCAGGCGGCCAATGCGGCGGCGTTTGCCAAAAACGGCGGCGGCTTTGCTATCCTTCAGGACAAGTTTACGGCGCGCTGGCTGACGGCAACACTTGACGAGCTGTTTAATAATCCGCTGCGTCTTGATAAAATGGCGGCCAAGGCTTTTGTGCCCAATGATGCTGTCGAAAAGATAGTTGCCGCCGTAACAAAATAATATTTGTTACATTTTTCTGCTTGCTTGCGATTCGTCATTTGTTCTATGATGTAATCGGAAGGAAAGGAATATGCGGCGAATTACAGTTTCTGTTTTGTCGATTTTCATTGCATTGCCGGCATTTAGTGCGACGCGTCTGCCTGTTGTAAATATTGGTGCGGCGGGTGTTTCCGCGCGTGATGCATTTGGTGAAGGGGCCACGGCACAAAAAGTTGCCCGTGCCGACACTGCGCCGGCGGTAACGGTCGCGCCCGCGCCTAAAAAGGCGGTTGTTGCACGTAATGCAAAAAAAACATCGACTCCCGTGCCGGTAAAGAAAGCGGCCGCGCCGTCGGTTGATGCGGGGGAAAAGATTGCGGCCATTGATGTTTTGTCGCCGCGCCGCCCCAGCTCGGATTTATGGGCAAAAAATGATGCGCCGCTGCGTATGCCAACGGCGGACGAGATATCTGTGGTTCGTGCCGATTACGATTTGCCGGAAGAGAGCTTGGATTCCGCCCCGCGTAAGAATTTGGTTGCGCGCGCCGATAGTTCTTATACGGACTCGCTGGATGCGGAGATAGAAAAGCTGGTAGAGTTGCAGCGTCGCGCGGATGCATCTGTGAGCGCGCCAAAGTCTGCTTCAAATGATGTTGTCGCGCGCCGTGCGGATACGCCGGCTCCGCGTGTTATTGCGGCCCCTGTGGCGGAAACGCGCGTTGCTGACAATACGGTAAAGTCGCGCCCGGCATCAACGCAGACCGCCCCGGCCCAAGACATTGCCCTGCGCCGTGTGGTTGTTCCCATGGAATCTGATGTTATTGTTCGTACGGTGGAAAAAACGGCGTCGCCTCGTATTGCGGCGGTTCGTGATGATATGACATCGATGTCGCCGTCCGAACTGCGCAAGGCTTTCCGTAAGACGTATCTGTCGGAAAACAAGCATTTGTCCACATATCAAATAGATGACCGTTTTGATGAGGCCAGTGATATGTCCGCATCGATGGAGGGTTTTACCGCCCGTCGTGATTTATCAGAGCAGGGGGGCGTTCGGCCGCTGGAAATAAAAATCAAATTCCGTGGTGATGATTCGGCTTTGTCGCGTGATAACTATAACTTGCTGACGGAATATGCCGGCATAGTAGTTAGCAATCCAAAGCGTGCAATTCAAGTGTCCATCCCCAGTCGTGCAACCACAAACATGGAAGACCGCAAGCTGGCGGCGCGCCGTCTGGCGATTGTTGAGCAGGTACTGCGTGACACAGGTGTTTCAGAGCATAGAATTATGCCGGTCCTAAGCCAGCGTGATGAAGAAGGCTTTGTTCTGCGCATTATTTCCAGTGACCAGTATGAAACATTAAGCAAGCAGAAACGCGATATGTTTGGCGATACGGTTGACAAGAAAACATATAAGAGCATGTCTTGGTAATATGATTGCGCGCGGCGTAGAAAAGATTGTTGAGTTTTTGTTTCCTCCGGCGTGTCCAGTTTGTGGCGCGCCGGTGTCTATTCATGGCGAGCTTTGCGAAGACTGCTTCGGATGCTTTGACTGGATTGGGCGGCCAAAGTGTGTGCGGTGCGGCTATCCGTTGCCGCCCAGGGCGGATGGCGTTTCTAAGTGTCCGGTATGCGCCATGGGCGAGTGCAAGTTGGAATGGTTGCGATGTGCGTGCCGCTATGACGACGCATCGCGTGAAGTTATGCTGCCGTTTAAACATGGTGGGCGTATAAAATATGCAAAGTTTATGTCACGTGCCATGATTTGGGCGCTGCGCGATGTGCCGGCGGATTGTGATATTGTCATGCCTGTACCATTGGCGCGTCGCCGTCTTATTCACAGAACTTATAACCAGGCAACGCTGCTGGCGCGACCGATTGCGCGTGCAATGAACAGGCCCCTGGATGTGGACAGTGTTCGGCGCTGTCATCGGCCGGATATGGGACACATGACCCCGCGCCAGCGAAAGGAAAATATCCGTGGTGTTTTTACAGTTGTGCATCCCGAGCGTATTCGCGGTCGCAAAATTTTGCTGGTAGATGACGTATATACGAGTGGCGCCACGCTGGGTGAATTGCGTCGTGTGTTGCTGCGTGCGGGTGCCGAGTCTGTTTGTGGTGTGGCATTTTGCCGCGTTGTCCGCACGGTATAGGTACAATCTGCGCATCGGCTATAATGATTTTCCTATTTTCCAATATGTTTTATGCGTGCTTGAATTTTGAATTTATTCTGATACGATTAAACAGTACATTTTATAAGGGATTGCGATGAAAAAAGTTCTATTTTTTATGCTTGCTGCAATGTTTGTGCCGGTTGTTGGTGATGCGGCGGCTTTGACGGGGCTGTATCAGACGATTGATGACAAAACAAATCAGCCTAAATCGATTGTGGCTTTGTATGAATATACCGATGATGACGATGTGGCGCTGGCGGGGCGTATTGTTGCGCTATATGGCCCGGATGGCAAGATTGCGGAAACAATTGCAAATCCGGTAAAGGTTGCCGATAAGGTCAAAGGGGCGCCTAAATTTGTAGGGCTGGATATTATCTGGGATATGGAATGGGACGATGATGATTCCCAATACGAAGACGGCAAGATTATGGACCCCCAGTCTGGGAAAGTTTACTCGTCTGTTATCTGGCAGGATGCGCCGGGTACGTTAAATGTTCGTGGCAAGATAGGGCCGATTGGCCGTACTCAGCATTGGCGTACACTGGATGCGGCGGCTATGCCGGCAGAACTAAAAAATATTGATATGTCAAAATGGACACCAAAAACAGGAAACAAATAAGATGAACATTGAACTCGGAAAAAATATTAACCCGCGCGAGATAGAAACCAGGATTCAGCAATTCTGGGATTCAAACACATTTTGGGAAAATGATGTTAAATCGCAAAAGCCTGCTTTTTGCATAATGATGCCCCCGCCAAATGTTACGGGCAATCTGCACATGGGGCATGCATTGGATAATGTTTTGACCGATATTGTCTGTCGCTACAAGCGTATGGCCGGCTATGATGTTCTGTGGCAGCCGGGGACAGACCATGCCTCTATTGCAATGCAGTTAATGGTGGAAAAGGATTTGTCAAAGCGCGGTATAAATCCACGCGCACTGACAAAGCCGGAACTGCTGGATGCCGCGTGGGCGTACAAGGCGGACAAAGGCGGCCAGATAGTGGCCCAGCTGCACACGCTTGGCACCACCCCCGCGTGGTCCCGTCAGCGTTTCACGATGGATGACGGTCTGTCGCGTGCGGTTATAAAAATGTTTGTTAAGATGTACCGCGAAGGATTGATATACAAGGCGCGTCGTCTTGTAAACTGGTGTCCGAAACAACAGACCTCCATTTCTGATTTAGAGGTGGATGTGCGCGATGAAAAAGGTAAGTTTTATTACTTTAAGTATCCGTTAAAAGACGGTGGTTTCATAGAGATTGCGACAACCCGTCCCGAAACATTATTCGGCGACCAGGCCATCGCCATTCATCCTGAAAATGAAAAGCTGAATCACTTAATCGGGAAAACGGCGATTATCCCGCTGACAGATATCGAGATACCGGTTATTGCCGATGTTCATGCGGACCCGGACAAGGGTACCGGCGCGGTTAAGATTACGCCCGCCCATGACAAGGACGACTGGGAGGTTGGCCTGCGTCATAATTTGACCCCGGTATGTGTTTTGACCGGTGATGCGAAAATGTTGGATATTTCCGTTGTGCCTGAAAAGTATCGCGGCATGGACCGTTTTACGGCGCGTGCGGAAATTATCAAGGATATAGACGCGGCGGGGCTGCTGATAAAAATCGAAGACAAGGTTATTCCCACGCCATATTCCGAACGCGGTAATGTAGTTGTTGAATACATGGTTCGTGATGAATGGTTTGTTGATGCTAAAAAGCTGGCCGCCCCTGCGATAAAGGCGGTGGAAGAAGGCAAAATAAAATTTATGCCCGAACACAGGTATAACCTGTTCATGTCATGGATGCGTGACATTCATGAATGGTCCATCTCGCGTCAGCTGTGGTGGGGACACCAGATTCCGGCATGGTATGACGACGAGGGAAACATATACGTCGCCGAAACCGAGCAAGAAGCACTGTCTCAGTCGGGTGGTAAAAAATTAACGCGTGATGCATCATGCTTGGATACATGGTTCTCGTCCGGTATGTGGCCGTTCTCGACACTTGGGTGGCCTGAAAAGACACCGGAATTGGAAAAGTATTATCCGACAGATTTGCTTTATACCGGACCTGATATCATATTCTTCTGGGTTGCGCGTATGGTAATGCTGGGGATTTATATTATGGGTGATGTTCCGTTTAAAACGGTTAATTTGCATGGGCTGGTTCGTGACTCCAAGGGACAGAAAATGTCCAAGACCAAAGGCAACGGTACAGACCCGCTGGATACGGTTGAAAAATTTGGTGCGGATGCGCTGCGTTACTGGATTGCGACGGCGCCGATTGGTACCGACATCCGCTACAGTGATGACGAGGTAAAGCGCGGCAGCAAGCTGCTGACAAAATTATGGAATGCGTCGAAATATGTTCTTATGAACTTAACGGATTTCGAGCCAACTACCACCGCACCGGTTGCGGTCGCGGACCGTTTTATCGAAGATCGCTGGGTGCTGTCGGAATTAAACAAGGCCATCGCGGAAACGCGTCGCAATTTGGATAAATACGATAACTATAATTCCCGTGCGGCGATTGATACGTTCTTTTATGATGTTTTCTGTGACCAGTATTTGGAGTATATCAAAGACCGTTTTTGGTCGCCGGAAAATTACGGCCCGGCATCAAAGCTGTCGGCCCAGTGGACATTGTTTGAGGTTTTGCGTGCTGTTCTGGGTCTGTATGCACCATTTATTCCATTTATCACCGAAGAACTGTGGCAGACAATATATCGCCCGACCGAAGGTGGGGAAACATTGCATCTGACTGCGTATCCGTCTGTTGATGTGTCACGTGATACAGATGTGTCGCAAATGCAAATCGCCCAGGATATTATCAAGGCTGTGCGTGGTCTGCGAACCGAGCGCAAGGTCGGTAACGGTGCAAAGCTGGAGTCTTTAACAATACCGCACGATACGCCGGCCGAACTGTTTGGGGTAATAAAATCAGGGGCGCGGGCGCAGAGTGTTATTGCGAACGGTGATACGGTTGATTTTGTTGTCGCACAGAATCTATAAGGGTGTGAAATGACCGACAGGCTGATTGAAAAACGTATTCTGCAGGCGTATCAATGTGACAGATATGGTAATGTGCGTCCGTTGATATTGATGAACGAACTGCAGGGGGTTGCGGACAAACATGCTGAAATGCTGGGGTGTGGTCGAACATATTTGCTGGAAAATAATCTGGCATGGGTGGTAACTCATTATCTGGTAGATATTCTGGAGCTGCCCCGTGAAAACGAAGAGTTGACCTTTGTTACATGGCCATCGTGCCAGGATGCCCTGCGTGCGACACGCGATTTTGAAATCCGTGGTAACGACGGGCGCCTGATGGTTCGCGCCACATCACAGTGGATATTGATAGACATGGCGCGTCGCCGTCCGCTGCGCCTGGAGGAGCACTTGCCCGATTGGCCGATTTGCACATCGCGCGCATGGGACCGCACGTTTGAAAAGTTTGCCGACTTTACGCCGCGTAAAACGCATGTGATGAAATGTCGCTTTGATGATATTGATGTCAATCAGCATATAAACAACGCGGTCTATGCCGTATGGGCCACGGAAAGCGTTGGGTATGTTTATCGAAATCAGCATTCGCTGCGCCGGATAGAGCTTAATTTTAAAAAAGAAATCAAGCCCGACACTCCCCAGATAGAGGTGGATGTAATAATCGAAGACAATGTTTCGTATCACAAAATTCGCACCGGCGATACAGAGCATGCGTCTGTTATATGCACATGGGCGTCCTTGGAATAGATTTGATTCATGGTCTTTTCTGTGGTATAATTAACACGTTATAATAAAGGGGTAGCTAAATGGCTTTCGAAAAAAGCACAAAGAAATTACAGACAATGACCGCGTTGGAAGAAATGCGCAAGTCTATGCAGAAGCTGGGGCCGATTCCAAACGATATGCGTATTTATGATTATGCGGTACATTTCTTTAACATTATTGTAATGTTCCAGGACCAGTATTCGGTCAGTGATCTGGCTGGGAAACAACCGACAGAAGAGATAAAGCGTCTGGGGATGCATATTTCTAATGCGGGTCGCTGTTCTGATGGGTGGGTTCGCGCCAAAAAGGGGCAGCCGGTAACCTTGGATAATCTGTATTTGGGTAACGTTGCGGGCCTTTGGACGGCGCCGGCGGCAAAGTTCAGAGCGGAATCCGATGACAAATATGTTCAAAATAATATCCAGGCGCAGTTGCGTGGATTTATCAGCGGCCATCGTGAACCGATGATGGATTTAATCAACAAAGTATTAAAGAACACCAAGAGTCCGAATGAAAACATCTTTTTCCGCCTGTTCGGCAAAAAAGGAAATGTGAAATAAGATACCGCCCTTTGGGCGGTTTTTTATGTAGCGATGTATTAAAAAATCCCCCAATCGGGGGATTTTTTTAGTTTGCCGCCGTAACGGCCAAACGTTTGCGGCCCGCGGCGCGGCGGCTGTTCAATACCGCACGACCGCCCTTGGTCGCCATTCTTGCGCGGAAACCGTGCGTGCGTACGCGACGGGTTTTCGACGGTTGATAAGTACGTTTTGTTGCCATAACTAAATCCTTTTGCGTGCGTATTTAACCACAGGTTTTATAAAAACGCAACCTTTTTATTTAGATTTTACAAGACCAAGTTTTTTTAGTCCCTCAAGTATCAAATAATAGGCTAAAAGAGCGCTAAATAATCTCCAAAATGGTAAAAACATATTGGGTGCCTTATTTTTGCTTTGTTTTTCTTTGCGATGCAATTTTGCGCAGGTTGTTTCGCATATCAATCATTCGATTGATATTCCACAGCGTTACTGCTGCGTTTAGAAAGATAGCCTTGTTTTTGCGCGAATACATCAGCAACTTGCGTGCGTCGTCTCTCATTTCTTCCAGCATGGAATCTATTTCGCTCATAGTATCGTCTCCGTTTTTATAAATGATATCACAAATAAAAGTTTTGTCAACAAGAATTTTCGGGTTTATGTCTTGACCGAAAGCCTAAATTTTTGCTATTGTTTGCATGTAAAATATAGGGGAAAAGTAAGTATGTCTGAAATTTTAAACGATACTACCGAAATAAAGGTTCCGCAGTCGTCTTTGGAACATGAAATGCGTACCAGCTTCTTGGACTACGCCATGTCTGTTATTGTGGACCGTGCGCTGCCGGATGTCCGCGACGGGTGCAAGCCTGTACATCGCAGAATTTTGTATGTTATGAATGATGTTGCGCCTTCGACGAAGCCGACTGTAAAATCCGCACGTATCGTTGGTGATGTTATGGGTAAATATCATCCCCATGGTGACAGTTCTATTTATGAGGCTATGGCCCGCATGGCCCAGGATTTTTCCATGGGTGAAATGCTGGTCCAGGGTCAGGGTAACTTTGGTTCGCGCGACGGGGATAAACCGGCGGCCATGCGTTATACGGAGGCACGCCTGTCCAAACTGGGCGCCAGTCTTATGGATGATATGGAAAAAGATACAGTTGACTGGATGCCTAACTTTGACGGCACACTGCAGGAGCCGGTTGTTCTGCCGACTAAGTTTCCGAATTTCTTAGTCAACGGCGGCAGTGGTATTGCCGTTGGTATGGCGACAAATGTTCCGACATATAACCTGGGCGAGGTATGTAACGGTATTCTGGCGATTTTGGATAATCGCGAAATATCGGATGATGAACTGTTTGGTATTATCCCTGGGCCTGATTTCCCGACGGGTGGAATAATAATGGGACGTGCCGGTGCGTACAAGGCGCATAATACCGGTCGCGGCTCTATCATCGTGCGTGCAAAGACGCATATCGAAGAATTTCGTGACCACCAGGCTATAATTGTTGACGAAGTGCCCTATCAGGTTAACAAGGCACAGATGATTATTAAAATTGCCGAACTGATAAAGGATAAGCGTATAGAGGGTATTTCCGAAATTCGTGATGAATCTTCCAAAGAAGGTCTGCGCATTGTTGTTGAGCTAAAACGTGATGCAATTGCGGATGTGGTTTTAAATCACTTGTTCCAATATACGGAAATGCAGACAAACTTCCCGGTGAACATGATGGCGCTGAACCGTGGCCGTCCAATGCTGTTTAATGTTCGCGGTGTTTTGGATGCGTTCATAGACTTCCGTGCCGAGGTTATACGCCGTCGTACTATTTTTGACCTGAACAAGGCGCGTGCGCGTGCGCATACGTTGCTGGGGTTGTCGGTGGCCGTCGGTAACCTGGATGAAGTGATAGAGCTTATTAAGTCCAGCCCCAATCCGGACGCGGCGCGTACGGCGTTGGTATCGCGCGGCTGGCGTGCATCGGATATAGAAACATATATCCAGCTAATCGATGATCCCAATACGGAATATGAAAACGGTATGTTCCACATGTCCGAAGACCAGGCGCGTGCGATTTTGGAATTGCAACTGCACCGATTGACCGGACTGGAACGCGACAAAATTCACGCTGATTTGACCGCACTTGGAACGACTATCAAAGACTTGTTGGAAATTCTGGGCTCGGCCGCACGTATAATGCAGATTATTCGCGATGAAACGGCCGCGGTTCGTGATAACTGGGCGTCGCCGCGTCGTACGGAAATCTCTGATGCGGAAATCGATATTGATATCGAGGATTTGATAGCCCGCGAAGATATGGTTATAACGGTTACAAATACAGGTTATATAAAGCGTGTTGCGCTGGATACATACCGTGCGCAAAAGCGCGGTGGCAAGGGGCGTAACGCCATGGCGACCAAGGAAGATGACTATGTGGTTCAGGTTTTTGTCGCAAACACCCACACGCCGCTGCTGTTCTTTAGCTCAAAGGGTATTTGTTACAAACTAAAAACATACAAACTGCCAGAGGCGGCAGCCGCGGCCAAGGGGCGTCCGCTGGTAAATCTGCTGCCGCTGTCGGCGGGCGAAACGATTACGGCAATACTGCCTGTATCGGACGAAGAAATAGAACGCGTACGCGCATCCGGCAAGGAGCACTTCCTGATGTTTGCAACGGCATCGGGTACAGTACGCCGTAACCGTATGTCCGACTTTGATTCAATTCGTGCCAACGGTAAGATTGCAATGAAACTGGACGAAGGTGACAGCCTGATATCTGTTCTGCCATGTGCCGAAGACCAGGATGTCTTCCTGTCGACATATCGCGGTCGTTGCATCCGTTTCCCTGTTGATGAAATCCGTGTGTTCGCGGGTCGCAATTCAACCGGTGTTCGCGGAATGACGCTGGCGGCGGATGATAAGATAATTGGCATGGCAATGCTGACACGTGGTGAATCCGATGCCGCTGTTCGTGCCGCATATATAAAGCAGTCGCGTGCTGCGCGTCGTGCTGCCACCGGTATCGAGGAAGAGGCCGACGCCGAAGAAGAAACCACAAGCGTTGTCTTAGATGATGCAAAGATGCAGGAAATGGCATCAACGGAAGAGTTTATTCTGACGATATCTGAAAACGGCTTTGGAAAGCGGACAAGTTCTTATGAATACCGTACGACTCATCGTGGTGGAAACGGTTTTGCTAATATAAAACTGGGGGGTAAGAATACGGCGGTTGCTGGTTCCTTCCCGGTTGCTGATGACCATGATATAATCATGGTTACAGACGGCGGCAAGATTATCCGTACACCTGTATCCGATGTTCGTATCGCGGGTCGTGCCACGGCGGGTGTAACATTGTTGCGTACGGCTGAAAATGAGAAAGTGGTATCTGCTATATCAATCGTCCGCGATGAAACGGATGCCGAAGAAGTCATAATGGAAACAGATAACTAAAATCGGAGGCCGGCATGGATACAGAATATTTTGCATCAATAAACGAGGTGTCAAAACGCTTGTCTGTGCCGGCGCATACTTTGCGCTATTGGGAAAAGCAGTTCCCGGTGGCAATACGACCAACAACCGGTGCCGGTGGCCGGCGTTACTATCGCCGGGAAACGATTAGTCGGCTCGAGATAATAAAAGATTTGCTCTATAATCGCGGAATGACGATTGCAGGGGTCAAAAAAATGATTCGTGACGGCGCGTTGTCCGATGCCGTAACGGCATTGGATGTGGCACCAACCCCTGCTGGCAATGATGCGCGCGCCGGCGATATTGACTTGGCTTTGTCGCTGTTGGGTGCGGCGCGTGAAATATTGGCCGATAAATAAAAAAATGTCCCCGTCGGGGACATTTTTTTATTTCTGTCTTTGCATCAGTAGATTTTCTCGTTTGATATATAACTGCTCTTTTACATTATTCAAAGAATCTATCTTTCTTTGATATTCAGGGCTTATTTTATCCATAACATCCATGTAGACGCTGTCTACGATTGCGCATAGGCGATCATGCTCGTTAATTGCTTCCTGGTTTGCATTGTATTCTTTACGCAGCGCATTATTCGCATTTTTTGTTAACGGGTCTGTTGTAAATATTTTCCACATTTGTGAATCAAATTTGGCCCGCGCGGCATCTAGTCTTTGGTTATAGAAGCTTACCCCGCCCATTTCGTTGGAAATATAAAACGGCATCTGGTGTTTGTTGTAGTCCAAAAAGAAACTAATGTTATATAAATCCCACAATGTTCCGCGTCCCGTGATTATTGCACGGGCGCCGGGGCCTGCATTTTCAGTATTTTTAAATTGGACGGCTTGTGAGGATATTGCGCGCAAGTCCTTCTTTGATAAAAATGCCGATAACGGATATTGTTTTGCCACCCGTTCAATTCTTTTTATTCGTACGCTGTCCACAATGAAGTAGTTGCGGTTTCTTATGCTGTCAACCTTGGCCTCGTCCCTGTCCGTCCACTTTTTCAATATGGAATACATCGGAATAGTTTCAGCGATAGATTGTGCATGCTGCTGTTGTATCTGCGACGTCGAATTGATTTCATGTATCGTGCTGGTGATTTTTTCGTCAATAGTCTCAGGCGTGTCTTTGTCTTGCTTGCATGCCGCCATCAAGCCGGGCAGCATGACGCATAACAGCGCTTTCTTTGTGTTTGCTAAGATTTTGTTTGGTTTCATCTTTTTATACTCCTGTGCCAACCATAATCGTATTTATAATATAGTACAAAAATACTATATGTCAACAAGTTTTTAAAGTTTTTCTTGCGGCTTGTGTATATATCCTTTATCTTGGCATATTATGGCACAAAAATCTATACGGCGTTTTATTACAAATATTATATGCGGATTTGTTTATAACAAAGACGGGCGTAAAAAGTTACGTGTGGTTCTGAATTCGCCAATGCTTGAATATATCCGCTTTATTCGTTCTGATACTGGCCTGCGTGCGCCACGGTTGCGTACATTTGTTGGCTACCAGGCGCGCAGTCTAATAATCGGCGTTAACGCCCGCTGGGTTTATAAATTCCCGTTGCGGCGTGATAACTATAGGGAACTGGCCCAGCGTGAGCAGAGAATTAGCAACGCTCTGGCGCCATATTCGCCAATATCTATTCCGGGTGTTGAATTGATTGAGTATAAAAATATCTTGATTCGAAAGTATGATTATATCTCCGGGGCGACCCTGCGTTCGGCACCACGTGATTTAATCATGGCAAATCTGGACAAGTTGGCGGCCCAGGTTGCGCGCTTTTTATATGAAGTAGGGCGTGCCGACCCGGATGCGATTAAGGATTTAAAACCCCGGCCCGATATGCGTCCCGCTTATATGTTTGGCTGGTGCCAGGGGGATGTGTGCGATAACTTTATTATTGATATAAAGACCATGACCGTGCGTGCTTTTATTGATTGGGAAGATGCACGCTTTTGTGATTTTTCATATATGTTTAACTGTGAAAAGCGCACGCCGGCCCGCGAATTTATGAATGCGGTACGTGTTGAATACGACCGGTTGTGGAATAAGGATACAAAATAAAAATCGCCCCATAATGGGGCTTTTTTTTAATCTCTGGCAGTCCCAACGGGAATCGAACCCGTGTTGCCGGAATGAGAATCCGATGTCCTAACCGCTAGACGATGGGACCGCGTGCCTTTTATAATAACAGCTTTTATAGCATTTGCAAATAATTCTTATCATTGCTTTGGCATGGGATATTTTTAGTTGATATTGCATACCTTTTTTATATTATAGCGACTGCTATGAATGATACAAAAAAGATTTTAATGTCGGTTGCAATGTTTATAATCGCGATGCACGGGGCCGGTGCGCAGTCGGTTGATGAGTTGTCCGATATAAATGCCCAAATAAGGCAGGCGCGTGACCGTATAGAAACGGTGCGGCTGCATCGCACAAAGTTTATAAAGAAAAAACTGGAAAGAAATCCCGATTATCGTTATGTGGTGGAACGGTCGGCTGAAATCAATAAGCTGCGTCTCGAGAACGAGCGTTTGATAGAACGTGCATGCGACATTGTTCGTCGTAAAAATAGGCCGCAGACTGTATTGGTTGTGAAATCGCCAATGGTATTTATGTTATATTCTTCTAAATATACAGAGGTTGGATTACTGCATAGTTCATATCAATTCAACCGTCGCCAGATAGAACTCTACGAGCGCCGCCTGGAAAAAATAAACGGGCTGGAGCAGCGGGTAAAAAACCACTATGACAGTATAATGCACGCAGAGATAGACCGGCATCAGTTGATGATAGATTCATTGTTAACCAGAAAGATGCAGTTGGTTAAATAGAAAAGGCCCCCCCGCGGGCTATTTTTTATTTTTGTTGGGGCGCACTTAATTCCCTGGGCTTTGCCAGCGGGGCATTCGTATGGCGTTTGCCGCACGTTGCGCGTCAAACACCAACTCATAGTCGAACCATGTGGTTCTGCCTCCGTCAAACCCAAGACCAATATTAAAACGCCCACAAGGGGCGTTTTAATATTGGTTGTGCCTAACTAGCAGTTTACAAACCAATTATTATAATGATTTGATAAAAATGGCACCGGAAATTAGGAATTTTAAGAAAGAATTGAATTTATAAAAGCGGTGTTTTAGAATTATAAAAATGGAGATATAATAAATGGGATTCAGATTTCGCAAATCGATAAACGTGGGTGGTTTTCGGGTAACCGTAAGCAAAAGTGGAATTGGGTATAGTTTCGGTTTCCCAGGATTTCGTGCAACCAAGACTGCCACGGGTAGAAACAGGACTACAGTGTCTTTACCAGGAACAGGAATTTCTTGGGTTACAGAAACTTCTGGGAAAAAGACAGGTCCACGAACCAAAGGAGAGCAAATAAATAAGAGTTGCAATGAGACTTTATTATATTCGACAGAATTAACACCTGAAGATTATGTTCCGTCAGAAAGTGAAGCACTGTTAAAAGCCTTGAGAAAGTATAAATCAAGTCAGCAAATAATTAAGATATTTGCACTCATATTTTTAGCACTGGCCTTATTTTCTTCTGACCATTGGTGGGGAATTGGAACATCTGTGATGGTGGCGCTATCAATCTATTTTTATTTTTACAAACGCGTAAATATTGTATTCGACATGGATGAGCATGCAACGCAATATCAACAAAAATTAGACGCTTTTTTATCGTTGCTTGAAAATAATGAAAAATTATATGAATCAAAGCAGGTGTTTCAAGCTCACAACATAAAGTACAACGCGGGTGCTTCTAAATCTGTATCAACGCACGATGTCAGATTACTCAAAATTAGCCCCCCATTTATGAAAACGGATATAAAATGTTTTAGATTGAAAACAAGTCGCGGAAATATGTACTTTTTGCCGAATGGAATAATGATAAATCGATTTTCGGAATTATATTTTCTTGATATGAAAGATTTAGTTGCAAAATTTGATACGACTATTTTTATAGAGTCATTTACGCCAGAGGATTCGGAACTAGTTGGTTATACCTGGCAGTATGTGAATAGGGGTGGGGGGCCAGACAGAAGATTTAATAACAATCCGCAATTTAACAGAAATAGATATGGGGAAATATATTTATCAATCGGTGATACATTCAAATTAAAGCTAATGTTTTCCAATTTTCGTCAAAAAGAAGCATTAGAAAGTGCTTTTAATGATTTTAAGAGAGCATCATAGAACAAAGAAATGGCCATTAAGGAGTTCGAATGTTCTCAAAATTTATCCATTTTCAAAACATAACATTCGAACTTGGCACAGTAATTGTAAACCGAACTAAAAACCGCCCTTATAGGCGGTTCTGTCTATCTTGGTTGGGGCGCACGGATTCGAACCATGATAAAGAGAACCAAAATCTCTTGTCCTACCATTAGACGACACCCCAAAGGCATGCTGCATTATAATTATTTGCTAAAATTTTGCAATAATAAAAAAATTGAAAATAGGACTTGAAATAAAATCATTAAAATATATAATTATTCAGATTTTTAATTATCGCGTCCAACCGTCGTGAGTATAAAGGAAATAAATATGCCGCGCAAGGAATTTGTTAACTTAATGGAAGAAAATGTTATGCTTCTGGACCGCTTGGCGGACAGACTGCATGTAAATCCCGCGCACGTGTCTGGCTATCCGCGCAATCAGATGGTTGTGCTGGTGCGTTTGTATTTGGGTGGTCGTGGTCGTCTAAAAGATATTGCCCGCCGCGAGGGGGTATCGACACCAAATCTGTGTGCGTCTTTCCGCAAGCTGGAGCGGGACGGTCTAATTCGGCGAATAATGGATGAAAACGATCGCCGTAACGTTTGGTATTCAGTAACAGAGGCGGGCTGTGAACTGGCGCAGCGTGTTCTTGAAAATTTTCGTGCCGGAATAGCGTCTATGTTTACAACGCTCTCGTCCGCGGACGAGCGCACCATGTCCGGTGCGCTAAAAACAATAAACAGCATTTTGAAAAATATGGAGTAGTACAGTATGCATAATGCAAAAAAAATATGCGGCCTAGGGGCCCTGGGGGTGGTTTTGTTTACCATGCCGGCCGCGGCGATGGATTTATCGTTGTCGGCGGCGGTGGATAAAATTGTCGCAGAATCACAAGATGTAAAAAAGGCTGATGCAAATGTAAAAAAGGCTCAGGCTCAGTTGTCGGCTGCGAATGCAAATCGCTGGTTGAAAATCGACGGCAGTGCGTCATACATGAACCTGATAAATGTAGAAAACCCGTCAAAGTCAAAAAGCATTGATTTGCCGCCTGCATTTGGTGGGCTTATTTCTGAATCGCTAAAAGACCAGTCGGTTAATATCCAAATTCCCGATAATATATTTATGGCCGGCATTACCGCGTCCCAGCCTATTTATACTTTTGGTAAAATAGGTAATGCGGTAAAAAGCGTCAAGGCGGCGATAAAGATGTCAGAAAGCAGCCGCGAGCTGACCCTGCGCGAGGTAAAGTACAGCGCGGCGGATATTTACTGGACCGCAAAAATGACGGATGATATTGTAAAAATTGCGCGCGCTGATTTGGATGCGGCGCGTTCTGCACGTCGTAATTTGGCGGCGGCCGGTCGTGCCAACAGAATAAATCTGGTAAAGATAGAATCGGATATCGCATCAAAAGAAATCAATCTTTCGGATGCGGAATTTAACCGTGATACGGCGTATCGGATGTTAAAGATTTTGGCCGGTATTGACATGGACGAAGAAATAACGCTGACGGATAATTTTCCAAAAACGTTTGCGGCGATTGACGGTGCTCCGCTGAAAAGCAATCCGGAATGGGACATCCTGACCCAGCAGGTTCAGATGTACGAGTCCAAGGCAAAATCATCGCGCGCAGAGTATCTGCCGACATTGGCGGCGACTGCATCCTATAATTATATGGGTATGGGTCATGAATTTGACACTATGTTTGACTCCAAGGGTTCGCAGTCTGCTTATTGGGGGCTGGCGCTTCAGATGCCGATATTCCACGGTGGTGCAATTCGCGCAAATGCAACAATCGATGCCATGGACGCAGAGGCCGCGCGCCAAGACCTTGATAAGTCCAAAAAACTGAAAACGGAAGAATATGACAATGCAATAAAGAAATATAATCATTTGCGCGGAAATCTGGCCACGCTAGAGAATGCGCGTAATCTGGCGGCGAAAACATATCAGTTTTCAACCGAACGTTTTGCCGCAGGCCAGACATCAGCCATCGAACTGGCCGAGGTTTCCGCCGGTCTGTACCAGCTGGATATGGCGCTGTTGAATGCAAAGTACAATATTTTAATGTCTGCGGAAGCGGTAAAAAAACTGGGTGAGTAAAATGGAAGGAATGAAAGAAAAACTAATACGCGTTGGCGAATGGGCTAAAACGCCGCGCGGCAAAAAAACGTTTTATATTTGTTTTGTTGTTGCACTGGCGTGCTGGGTATTGTTTCGCTTTGCCGTAATCGGTGCCCAGAATCGCCTTCAGGTATTTAATCCTGCGCGCGATGCGGCATTAAACGGTGTCCCGGTCGAAGTGCTGGAAATCCGTCGCGCCCCCGGCATCGTACGCGAGCCGCTGACGGTAAAAAACAACCGCTCTTATGTTTCTGGTGCGCGTGCGGCGCTGTTGCGTGCGGGGCAAAAAGTTGGTGGTGGTGAAATTGTATCTGTGTCATCAAACATAGATTTAGATACCGGTATGCATGTTGTTCGTACGCGCGGTGTCACAGACGGCATGCAGTTTGCAGAGTTTAGTGCCACAGGATATTTTGTCCCTGTTTATGCAGTAAACAACGGCGTTGTATTTGTTGCCCGTGACGGTGTTGCGGTTCCGGTAACAGTTAGTGTTTCGCGCACGGACGCGGATACGGCATACATTACATCCGGATTAGATGACGGTGATATTGTGATTTTGTCGCGTGTTTCTGCGGGTGACAAGATAAGGGTAGAAAAGTAAGATTCGAAAGAGACAGGAGAAAATAAAATGCTAAACTTTTTCGTGCGGCGCCCGATTACAACATTGATGTTTGTATTGTTCTGGGTGGTTCTGGGGTTGGTATCGTTCCCGAAAATGAATATTGAAAAAACACCGTCACTGGATTTCCCAATGGTAACGGCAACATTTGTATATCCTGGTGCTGAACCTGCGGAAATAGAATCCCAGGTAATTAAAAAGGCCGAAGATGCAATCGCAGAGGTTGCGGGTTTAAAAAAGCTGACATCTCGTGCGTTTGAGAACGGCGGTTATGTAATGGCTGAGTTTAATCTGGGTGTAAATGTAAACGACAAAGCGGCCGAGGTTAAAACAAAAATCGATTCCTTGGCGTCGGATTTCCCTGATGCGCTAAAGCAACCGGTTGTAGAAAAGCTGAACCCGCTACAGGAATCTGTTGTAGACATTGTTCTGCGTGGTGCGTCGGCGCGTGACTTGGAAGAGTATGTGGATAATATCTTGTCCAACAAAATTACCGCTATACCTGGTGTTGCCAGCGTTGATGTCTTTGGTGGGCGCGAGCGCGCGGTTCGCATCGCCATGGACCCGGATTTAATGGCGGCCCGCGGTGTTACGATTGTAGATATTGTATCGGCCCTGGGGTCAAAGAACTTGAACGTGCCGGGTGGTAAAATTGAATCAAGTGCGAATTCGTCAAATGTTCGTTTTATCGGTGAATTTGCATCCATTTCTGAAATAGAGAATCTGCAGATAGTAAACGCCGAGGGCCAGCGCTTCAAAGTATCCGATATTGCATCGGTAACCGATGCGGCGCGTGATGCGGAAACCGGTGCGCGCTATAACGGCGAAGATGTTGTGGTTGCATCCGTGGTAAAGGCCGATGACGGTAATGCCATTAAAATTTCAAGGGCTCTGCGCGAGCGTCTTCCAGCACTGACCACGGACATGCAGACACGTTTCCCCGGGGCGGAAATGATGATTACATCGGATTCATCGATATCTGTTTTGGATGAAACATATAGCACAATCTGGGGTATCGTACTGGGTATTATATTCACAGTTTTGGTTTTGCTGGCGTTTACGGGGAACTGGCGCTCAACCATTATCGCGGGCGTCGTGATACCCGCATCGTTGATTGCAGGCTTCTTCTTTATGGATGGCTCTGGCTTTACAATCAATGCGATGACATTGCTGGCGTATTCTTCTGCGCTGGGTACATTGGTATCGAACGCGATTATTTTGATTGAGTCCGCCCTCCAGGAAATGCGCGCGGGCAAGCATCCCGATGATGCCGCCATCGACGGTACGAAAAAAGTCGCCGTTTCCGTTTTGGCCGGTGTTGGAACCAACGTCGTTGTGTTCTTGCCGTTGGCCTTTATGGGCGGAATCGCCGGCCAGTTCATGGCTCAGTTTGGTATGACTGTTGTATATCTGACACTGTTGTCGCTGATGTTCTCGTTCACGCTGGCGCCTATGATGATTGCAAAGTTTTTGCGTCTGGCAGCGCCAAAGGAAGCAAAGTCGCGCGCATTGGAAAAAGATATTCCGGAAAAAACACCGCTGCGTCTGTGGTTTGATTATCAGTTCCGTCATCCGGGGCGTGTTGTTGGTATGGCGTTTGTGGTACTGATTGCATCTTCTATGCTGGTTCGGTTTGTTGGTAACGAATTTTCACCGTCAACCGATACAAATGAAATCACGGTCACGGCGCGTGCGCCAATGGGTGCGACGTATGAAAAGTCGGCTCAGATTTCACAGCAGATAGAAGAAAAGCTGAAAGATTTTCCGGATGTTGTCGCGACAACGACAAAAATCGGTGAAAACGGTCTGCAGAATATTACGGTAAAGGTCGACCTGCGCGAGCTGGGCGAGCGCCGCATCTCCGATAAAAAACTGGCACGTCAGATGCTGCCAAAATTATCTGAGATTCCCGACGCTGAAATTCAGGTAATGGCCGGCAAGGGCATGTCGTCATCATCGACATCGGACATGGTGTTAAATATCTATGGCGAAGATGATGCCATCCGTGAGGGTTATGCGTCCAAGGTCCTTGCCATGATAAACGAAATACCGGAGGTTGCGACCGCAGTCCTGGCTCAGCAGACACCGAATAATGAAATTCGCTTTATCCCAAATCAGGAAAAAATGAACTTCTGGGGTGTTCAGAATTCCTATGCCGGAACGTCGTTGCGTGCCGCACTGTATGGTAATGATGATTACAAGTACAAAGAGCGCGGCGAAGAATATCCGATAATCTTGGAATTTGCGCGTCCGTTTAAAAATGGTTCTCTGTTTGATAATGTATATGTAAACTCTCAAAAAGGCATGGTTGCACTGTCGCAGTTGGGTGACATTCAAACAGTTCCCGCGACATCTGAAATACGTCGCCTGGACAAGAGCCGCATTACCGAAATCGATATAAATATTGGTAAATCGACAATGGGCCCGGTTCAGCAAAAGATTCAGGCCGCCATGGATAAAATGGAATGGCAGCCGGGCTATTACGCTCAGTTCGGCGGTATGTCCGAAACCCAGGATGAAACAACATCCGAAATTGGCCAGGCGTTCTTGCTGGCGACTATTCTGACGTTCATGTTGTTGGCGGCTATATTGAATTCGCTAACGCATCCGTTCACAATTGCAACGTCAATCATAACCAGCTTTGCCGGTGTGTTCATAATGCTGTTCCTGTCGGGGGCGTCTATGAACGTTGGTGCGATGTTGGCGTTCGTTATGTTGGTGGGTCTGGTGGTTAATAATAACATTCTGGTGCTAGAGCCCACTATAAAGCGCATCTCCGAAGGTGCCGTTGCGCGCGTCGCATTGTGGACAGAGTTAACGGACAAAAAGAACATGGTTTTAATGACATCAATTGCAGTTATTACCGGTATGCTGCCCCAGTTGTGGTCAACCGACGGTATGAAGGTTGCAATGGCCGCGGTTATGATTGGTGGTATGCTGGCGTCGTTGATTTGGACGTTTACGCTGACGCCTGCGCTGTTCTTCTTGCTGGAACGCACGCGTATCCGCGTTAAAATAATGCTGAAAAGACACAGAAAGAAAAAGTAAAAACAGGGGCCCCATGGCCCCGTTTTTTTTAGGGTAATAAAATTTGCGGTGTGCCCAAAAGGTTGCTATAATGCCGCCGTTACAAGTATCAAAAGGTTAGTTATGTTACAGAAAAAAGACATTGTTGTATTTGATTTTGACGGCACACTGTCGGCGCATGATTGCAATGTGGCGTTTGCAAAGTACTGCTTTCGCCATTCGGTGCGTCCGTGGCTTTTTCTGCCGCTGATGGCGGTGTGCGGTGTTGTTCGCTGGGTAAAGCCGGATGGCATTTGGTGGCGCCAGGCGATACGTCTCTTTACAACGCCGGAAATGGTAAAGAAATTTGCACCGGATTTTATCCGCCTGCATAAAAAGGAGCGTTTTGGCTGGGCCAAAGAGCAGGTTGCCGCCGAGCGTAATGCGGGTCGCACGGTTGTTTTGATATCTGCGGCGCCGGACTTTTTGCTGCCGGCATTGGTCCGTGATATAAAGTTTGATGCGGTTATGTGCTCGCAAATGGATGCGGCGCGTCCATGGAAATATAAGTTCTTGTGCTGGGGTGAAAACAAGGTCCGCGCATTGGATAACTGGGCGCGTGATAACAAATATATTCCCCGCGTTGTTCGCAGCTATTCCGACAGTCGTTCCGACATGCCGATGATGGAAATTGCCGCCGACCGCGTATGGGTTGACCGCAAAACGGGTTTAAGAAAAGCATCCTGCTGATATTATATGCCATGCGCGTTATAATGTGCGCATGGCAATTCCATTGATAGACACTTTGACAGATTTGCTTAGCGCGTCCAGTGGCGCACTGGTCGGTGCCGTTGTAACCGGCCTGTTCAGCCGTGGCCGTAACAAGACGCTCTCTGACCGCGTAATGGCCAGCCAGCAGGACCTGAAAAAGCAGCAACTGGAAAACGCCCGCCTGCTAGATATAATAAAAGAGAAAGAAAGCACGATTTTAGAAATGCAGTTGGATATATTGGGAAAAGAAAAAGAGAAAGCAAAAGTGCAAACGAAAAAACGGCGGAAATAACCCGCCGTTTTTACTGGATTGCAAAAACTTTTATGATATAATCCATATTGCATCGGGTGACCCCCGGTGTGAGGTGTCACAACCTCTTAGAACCAAAAAAACTCCACAACCGGTTGGAGGGTTGCGAATATATTGAATAAGCAACACTATTGTTCTAGTAGTTGTGAACCTCCAACCGCCCATTCGTCACGGGCGGTACGTTTTTTTATAAAACCGATGGAGGATAAAAATGGCAATATCAAAAAAGCGTAAAGCTCAGCTTAAGAACTATGCCAGCGAATTAGACGCGTATTCGCCCGCATGCAAGACACTACGCTATGCGCGTGTTATGCTGGGAATATCCCAGGACCGCCTGGCCACGCGTCTGGGGATACCCAAAAATATATGGATTAAATATGAAAACGGTGCGCTGCGGATTCCAGATAGCATGATGTTAAAAATATTTATGTTTGGGCTGGATTTCTGGTGCGAACGTGATTTATAAAAAACGGGGCGCCGCCCCGTTTTTAATTCTCGCCAAAATCCATATCGCGCAGCTTTTCCGACCGCGTTGATATTTTTCGTACAGATGTCTGCAACTGGTCTATGTCCGTGCTGGTCTGGGCAAAGTGCCGCCCCAGATTTTCCGCCCTATCCGCCAGCCGCGACAGGTCTGTCAGCAGCAGGTCCAACTCCTTGCGTATTTGCGCCGCAACACGTTTGATTTTTATATCCGACAATACCGCACGCACCGTGTTAAGCGTCGCCCACAGGGTCGATGGCGATACGATAAAGACTTTTTTGCGCGCCGCATAATCAACGGTCGCCCCAAACTCGCGATGCAGCATTTCAAAAATCGATTCCGATGCAATAAACATCATTGCCGATTCTGCGGTCGTGCCCGGGATAATGTATTTCTCGGCGATTGCGTCAATATGCTTTCGCACGTCCAGTTCAAACTGTTTTCGTGCCATGCCGTCGTTTTGCTCCGCACTCATACGTGTGTAACTTTCCAGTGGAAACTTGCTGTCTATTACCATGTCGCCCGGCGGATACGGCAGGCGTATAACACAATCCGGTCGCACACCCGTGCTTAGCACGCATTGAAACGCATAGCTTTCCGGCGGCATAATATCTGCAATCAGGTCTTCTAGCTGGCGTTCGCCAAATGTGCCGCGTGCCTGTTTGTTGCCCATCAGGATATTTTTAAAGTTTGCAATATCGCCGCTGATGTTTTTCAGTTCCGCCGCATTCTGCGTCAGCTTCCCCAGGCGGTCGGCCAAAACCTCGCGCAGGCGGGTGTTGCTTTCATGCAGGGGGGACAAATCCGGCATCGCCGGCCGGCGCATCAAAAGTGCCAGTTGCAGAATAACAATCAGCACTAATAATATCAAAATATAAGTTGTCATTTTCCAATCCTTTGCTAATATCGATTATAAAAGGATTTATAGATGTTGCAAATGAAACTTTGCGGGGATATGATGCTGCGTGAAACGTGCGCAACGGTTGACGCTATCACACCCGATATTTTGGGAATATTGGATGAAATGGTTTCCATGATGCATGCGCAAAACGGCGTCGGCCTGGCCGCGCCCCAGGTTGGAATTTTAAAACGATTCCTGGTAATGATGGACCCGGACACTGAAACAGTATATAAGATGATAAATCCACGTATTGTTTCTGTCTCGGATGAAACATGCTGCATGGAGGAAGGATGCCTGTCCGTGCTGGGGCCGGATAATCTGCCGGTGTTTGCACACGTAACTCGCCCGGCGGCGGTTGTTGTCGAATGGACGGATGAAAACGGCCAAAAACAGGGTGCCGAAATGAGCGGCGTCCCGGCCCGAATTGTGCAGCATGAAACAGACCACCTGGACGGGCGTTTGTTCATCGATTTGCTGGCGCCTGTTCGCCGTGAAATGGTTATGCGAAAGGTACGGAAACGCAAATGAAGCTGGTTTTAATGGGAACGAATGGATTCGTCGTTCCAATTTTTGAAAAAATAGCAAATGCCGGTCATGAAATCATGGCGGTATATACCCGGGCACCCAAACCTGTGGGACGTCGGCATGTGCTGACGCCGTCGCCGGTCCATGACTGGGCCGCGGGTCGGGGTATTGCGGTTTATCATAATCCGCGTGAATATGACATGCACCCCGATATGGTTGTTGTTGTGTCTTATGGTGCGATACTGCGCGACAATGTGTTAGGTTCTGCGCCTTGTATAAACATTCACCCCAGCGACCTGCCAAAATATCGCGGCCCGTCGCCGATACGCAGCGCGATTTACAACGGTGATGCCGCGTCCGCGGTCTGCCTGATGCAGGTAACGCCCGAACTGGATGCGGGTGATGTTTACATGCGCCGTGCATTTGAAATCGGCGAGAACGATACGAATGCGGATATAGAAAACCGTGTATCTGAAATCGGCGGTGATATGCTGGTGCAATATCTGGCGTCGCCGGAAAAATATTCGCCCGTGGCACAAACGGGCACGCCGACATTCACGCGCAAGTTTACCGGCGATGATGAAATAATAGACTGGACGCGTGACCCTCGCGATATTCATAATCAGGTTCGCGCCCTGGGGGCGGGTCGAACAAAAATCAGCGGCATCGATGTAAAGATTTTGGAAACAAAAATATCAGATGGCGAATTACAAATCGTTCGGCTGCAGCCGGCCGGTAAAAAGCCCATGGACTGGAAAAGTTTTGTAAACGGTCTGCGTGGGGCGGAAATTAAAATAGGAGAATAAAATATGAAAACTAATGAAAATCAAACTGTAAGTAAAATTTGTAAAAACTGTGAAGCTAGCACTATAGAATGCACGACAGGCAAAACATATTGCTGTGATGTATCATGGTTGCGTATGCAGCTGGCGGGGCCGCGTTTGGTTTTGCCCACGAATACATGCCGCAGATGCGTTCTGAAACAGGTTATAACAAAATCGCGATAGGAAGTATGGAATTTGTTGCGGACAAGGGCAGATGACACGATACAGGGTTATTCTTGAATACGATGGCACGGGACTTATCGGCTGGCAGGAAAACCGCCAGGGGCCGTCTGTGCAGTCTGTTATGAAAGACGCTGTGGAAAAATTTTGCGGGGCGCGGCCAGATGTTGTTGCGGCGGGGCGTACAGATGCGGGTGTGCATGCAACCGCGATGACGGCGCATTTTGATTTGGACACCGCCGCAGATGCCAATACGGTTATGCGCGCGGTGAACTTTTACTTGACCGGTATGCCCGTGTCTATTTTGTCCTGCGAAATAGTTCCCGATACTTTTCATGCGCGCTTTGATTGCGTTGCGCGTCATTATCGGTATGTTGTGCTAAACCGCTCGGCGGCGCCGGTATTACAAAAAAATCGTGTGTGGTGGGTGCCGCGTAAACTAAATATCGATGCGATGCGCTGCGCGGCGGAAAAACTATTGGGTAATCATGACTTTACCAGTTTTCGCGCCACCCAGTGCCAGGCAAAAAGTCCGATAAAAACACTCGATGTTTGCCGTATATCGCAAATCGGGGACCAGATTGTGTTTGAGTTTTCCGCGCGTTCTTTCCTGCATCACATGGTGCGAAATATTGTTGGCACATTGGTTGAGATAGGCATTGGAAAGCCATACGATATTGATGAAATTTTTGCCGCACATTCTCGCAGTGCCGCCGGTCCAACCGCGCCTGCATCGGGGTTGTATTTTATTGGTGCTGACTATTCCATGGACGCTTCTGTGAATTGTGGCGAACACGTCCCGACGGATAAATAACAAAACCACCACGCAATATTTTATGATTGCACTTTTTAGAATCAATCCCAAAGTAGGAGACAATGTAGTCAACATTGTCATCCCGGCACAGTGATACTATTTCACGTGCCAACGGTACAAACTTTTGAATATATACCAGGTTAAAGTTCGGTGTATCATACCGCCATACACCATGATCGCCACGGCGTCGTATGTTGGGTGTTCCAACAGGCTCACGGTTTAGCTGCTTCCATGTATCAAATGCAAACAGATGCCCTGATGCGCGTGCTTTATTAAACTCTAGCTTGTCGTCATACGAAAACGCAACTAATTCATGGTCGGGCGACGCATAGAATAGGGGGCGTGGCGTGCTAACGGTAACTATCAAGCCCGTAAGGATAAGTCCTGCGCCTAAAACATAATTTATGTTACGTACAATTGCATTGCGTGCCGCAGTTGCCGGGCGCAAAAACATTATGCATAAAAATCCGGTGATTATTAGTAATATTGCCGTATTCGGGATATGCGGCATCATTATGTTTGCAAATGGCAACTGTGCAATAGCCCGCGCCATCTGTAGTGTATGGGTATAAAGAGCGTCCGCCACCACCAGCGGCCAGTGCCAGCCCAGTGGTGCTGTGATTGTGCCGATAATGACGGCGGGCATTATCGCAAACGAGAATATCGGCATCAGCAGCAGATTCCCCACCAGACCATATACCGGCATGGAATAAAAGTGTGCCGTCACAAAAGGTGCGGTAAATATTGTCGCAACAATTGATGTCATTGCGGCGGCATAAATCGCATAAGATATTTTTCCAATTCGGGTGATTTTGTAGCTGCGCCGGCCGTTCCAAAACCATATCAGACCAAATATCGCGGAAAAAGACAGTTGGAATCCGGGCTGCATCACATAATGTGGGTTAATAAGAAATATAATGCAGAAAGCAATGGATATGTTCCGCATGGACAGTGCATTTCGTCCCAATATAAATGCGCCAAAGACCAGAGTTGTCATTAAAAATGCACGAATGGTGGCAACGTCTGTCCCAGACAGAAAAAGATAAAACAGCAGGCCCAACCATGCAAAAATCATTGCGGGTATCCGTGCGGGTACGCGTCGTGTAATATACGGCACCAGCCTGAATATAAGATAAAATATCGCAAACAACCAACCGGCGACCAATGTCATGTGAAAGCCACTGATTGACCATACGTGTCCGATGCCAGCGGCGGTCCATATTGCGCCTTCGTCGCGGGGAATTGCACTTTTGTAGCCCAAAACCAGCGTATCGGCCAGGAATGACTGACCGCTGCTATGCAGATAATCGCGCAGTCTGTTAATCGTATCGCCATTCCCGTGCGTTATAATCTGATAGGAAGAAATAAATCCCGTCCCGCTAAGTTTATTAAAATATGCCCAGCGTGAATAATCAAATGTTTCCGGTGCATAGGATGCGGCGGGTGGGAAAATACTGGCGGTGGCTTTTATTTCATCGCCGATATGAATGTCTGGCCTGTCCGATATGTTTAGGCGAACAACAGCATTTTTATCCAGACTGGATTTTATTTGCTGGGCCGGAATAGAAAGGAAGATGCGTGTCTTATCCGGCGTATAGTCTATTTTATCAACGCGCCCTTGAATTTCAATGTCGCGCATAGGGCGGTATATGCGTGGTGTCGCAATAAGATTGGAATATATGGCGGCGTATAACATGCCGAATAAGAATATGATTGCCGCCCGAACCGCATACTTGTTTTTACGAACGAGGCCCGCTATGCCGATGCATACCGAAGCAATAGCGAATAGCGCGCATGCGGTATTTGTGCCGGCAAAGTATAGCGCTGCGCCTGCCGCCATTATAAACGGCACCCACAAAAATGCGTTTTGATATTGCAGTTCCAGCCATTGCTTCATATATGGATTATAGGAATTTGTGCGCATGTCGCGCAATGGCAAAAATTATTTGCCAAAAATAA